>Ga0265297_10009543_pt1 | contig 12471 bp, 10 predicted proteins | sample Munlanlwell13791_FD_192502 | JGI IMG/M metagenome (GOLD analysis project Ga0265297, IMG submission 192502) | Leachate microbial communities from a municipal landfill in Southern Ontario, Canada - Leachate well 137-91 | ecosystem: Engineered > Solid waste > Landfill > Unclassified | place...
ATCAATAGTAAAGGGGTTTGCACCAAAGTACCAGTCTGCCGAGTCTGGAACGGTACAGTAATCACCCGTTCCGTCTAAAAGTAGTGCAGCCGAACCGAATTGTTTATAGGCTGTGTCAAGACAGGCATTACCTTCCAAAGAAACTGTCTGCCCTGTTGCCGCTGTCTGGTCTGCCGTATTAGCGTCTGCGCCGTCAAAGTGGATTAGTAATTTACAATATGAATCCTGACCGCCACCGATATGTAAAATATTGTTAGCGTCCGTTTTGGTGTTCTGCATGGCTTCCGTGAAGTCTTTAGGATTGGTGGCTGAACCGTCATCACCAACCACGGCGGTAGAAGATATGACAGCAGCAACTTTCATTTCATTGCCACCCCACATACACGAATCAACACCGTTACAGTAGATAAGTTGACCATCAGGAGCCTGTGAAAAATAACCTCGTCCCGCACCTGCTGAATCCGTCCATACAGCCGTTGCGCTAAAATCGCCGGCACTCGGAATTGCTGTTGTATTATCTAAAATCTGCGAAGCTGTGAGACCCGTATTGTAGGCCTGAACCAAAACATGATTTTCAGCAGGTTGTGATTTCTTGAAGTGGAAAGCGTTTCGAGCTTTTAAGTAAGTCGTTAATGCTGTAGTATTTATTTTAGTATTACCGGAAACACCCTTGATATGCGTATCAGTATAACGCATATTAGTCAGAGTTTTAAAATTAGTCCCCACAATAGAAGGTTCGCCGGTAATTAATTTACCAGATAAAGGTATCTCTAAATGTTTTTTTCTTGAATCAGGCATTATGAACCTATATAAGTGTCGCTTGTAATGTCATAAGAACCGCGTTGTGTAATATCGAATTTCATCTCAGGAACTTCTTTTTGGGTAGCTAATAAACGAGCAATAATGTCTTTTGATTCTTTCGCCATAGCATATAAAGTCTTTGAGACTACCCTGTCCCAATCCTCCGCAAGGCTTATAGCTAGATTGTAAACAATGTATGCTTTGTATTCGTTAGGCATTGAAACCGTTGTGGTCGTATCAGTAAATTCAGTAAAGTTCTTCCATGTGGAAAAATAAGCCGTATAAGCGTAATCAGGGGCGCAATTAAAGATAACCTTTGCCGCCGTATATTCAGGGAGAAAATAATAATTATTAGGACAGCCGGAAATATCTTTATCGTAATTAGAATTATAATCTTTAGAGGAAAGCGGAGTTATAACATGGTCGAGTCCTTCCGAATCCCTCAAAAAGCAATGTTCAATTTTAATAGGCCGTGCTGTGGTCAGAAGCGTTCCACCGGTTCCCCAAGTGTAAGAAGATGTACCGACTACTAAGGTTGCCGATTCATCCGTAAGACAGTGAACCATAAAATCAGCACCCTCTAAACTAATCAGATTATTTAAGGAAATTAATCCAGAAGCTGTCTGTGCGGCAGAAGGTGAATCAATGCCTATCTTCTTAAAAGCCGCTGTTAAGATGTCTCCCGCTGTACTCATGTTATGCCCCTAACCCTATTGTTTGATATTTCTTTTTAAATCTTCCCGTGTCCTCAATTTGTTCAAACCCGTTTTTCATTTGTTCCGATACGGCTACAACTTCCCACTTTTCCCACTTAATCATTGACCTGAGAAGACCGTTTGATTTGTTAACAATCAAGTTGGGGTACTTGCGGCAACATTCCGACAAATATTGTGATTGGAGAAACATATTGGGGTTCGTAATGAAGTCTCTTCCGCCGGAACGGACGATAAACATATTCTGGTAAGCGAAGTCTGCCGTAGAAGAAATATTGAAATCGTTTTTATAAGAACCGTCACACCCGAATAAGTAGGTCTTACGATGTCCCAAATACCCGCAAAGATGAACCATTACGCAAGCCGTAGAAGTCCCGCCGCCAATGCCATATTTTTCATCGTCTGCCACCGTTGTAAAAACATGGATGTTATCGTAAATAAACTGTGCGGGACTACACCGTGTAGCGAAGAACGCACCTCTTATTAAATTTCCCTGCCTGAATACTTTAGGTGTCATGTCTACTGAAACGAGGTAATTAACTATCCCTAATTCAGATAACCAACCTGCTGTATCATTTATAGCGTAAATTTCATCAGGCCAATTTTTTAACTCGTCAAGGTGCTCTAAAATACTAGGCGCACCCCCTACAACTGCGGCAGGTTGTCTATTGTACCCCCTGACAACATAAGGGTATCTCTTAGACGCGATAATATTATTTTTTACTTCATCATCGGAATAAGGTGTTTTTACATTTATTTCTAAATTAAACATTACTTTCTTACATCTTTCCTGTTAGAAGTTATCTGTCCCACTTCCCTTCTTGAATCTGATTTATATAAAAGGACATCGGGATTGAAATTTGTCTGGTCGCACATCGAACAAATGTACCTGGAGAAATCCTTGTTCTCATGTGCCTTCCTTAATTTATTGTAAGGTTTTCCTTTGTATATTTCCTCTATGGTTTGAGTGTTCATATCGCCCATGATCATTCTTTTATTAAGGTCAAAACAACACGGTGAAACTGTCCCGTCAGAATGAATATACATCGGAGCATTAAAAGGTCTGCCGCAACTAACCTGTCTATCTTTATAGACAGTTCTGTAATTTCTACCGTCAACCCAATTATGAGGTGTCCATGAAAATATTTCGTCTAGTTTTGGTTCCCAATATCTAATCCAAGCGGTTTCCTCGTGTTGATTTATTTCTGTCACCATATACAAACCAATGGTGTACGGCTTTTTCTTATACTTGGAATAATCTAAGAGTCCTTCGATGTTTTCCATAGATATTGAGTATTTCAATTTACCTCTGTGGAAAGCCTCGTAGGTTTTTTCTGTCACTCCGTAGATACTCAATTTTAATGTATCAACGTACTTCAAAACATCGTCCCATTTAGACTTGTCCATGTTGAATCCGGTTGTAGAAACAAAAATATTAGCATCCGGAATTTTCTTTCTGACATACTCGAACCTTTTAAATAGTTTAGTATCTAAAAAACAGTCACCGAAACCACAACAATCAAGAGACTCGACTCCGTAATTAGAAGCATCGTCAATGATTTTATTAAACAACTTCATGGTCATTATTGCGGGTTTTTGTGTAAACTTTTCTCTAGGGCAGGTTACGCAATGAGCCTGACAAAGATTTGTCGTTTCGATAATGAGTTGAGAGTTTTTTAGTTTCATAATTCAACCCACCAAAGAGAATCAACAATATTAACCTTGCCGAATTTCTCATTAACGGCTTGCTTAACTCCAGGGAAGTTGTCCGAATAATCATGTCCGCAAATGTACTTTGTGCATTTAGGCAACCACGCTTCTATATCATCCTTGCATGATTCATATGTGTGTTCGGCATCTATGAAAACCATGTCTACCTTATTTTCATTGAAACTCTTTGCTATATCGGTAGAATATCCTTTTAGTATTGTAAGATTCGGGAATGAACCGACATTATTTATAAATTCAGAATAAACATCTTCTTTTCTTGCCATTACAGAAGTTAGATCTCCGCTAGACCCCTTCCAATGATCAACGGCATAAACTTTACCTTTGCAAGCCCCTAAAAGAACCTTGGTGCTTCTACCCTTCCAACTTCCAACCTCAACAACGCTGTCAGATTTTGCCGCTAATTCGGAAAGGAGATTCAGTTCCTGTTTTGATGTCCAACCATTTATTCCTTCCTGGTCGTCATAGTGTTGTTCTATCCCTTCTATTGTTCGCCCCATAAGATATTCATGGACATTCCCTTTCCAATGTTTAGTTCCGGTATGGATAAAGTTTATGTTTGGTTCTATAAACATTTCGCCACCCATTTCAACCCATCGTTTGCAGAAAGCAATGTCCTCGCCGTACCATGTATTATCATTCTCAAAGATCATCCCTGTATCAAAGAATGAATACATTTCTTCATGGGATTTTTTCATATTGTAATGTGCGGACATTTCTTCAAACACTTTACGTTTTATCCGCATGAAACCCGTTGGAACCATTTTAGCGTAAACAAGTCCGGTTGCTTCTTCCTTGCAGTTATTGTTTTTATCGAACAATAACGTCATAGGAAAATCTTTTTTATCCTGTTTAAGCGGATAAATGCCGGCGATAATATCCTTGTCGTGGACAAGAAGTTTCGATATGGAATCTTTTTCAAACCCTACGTCTGCATCTATGAAAATCATATTGTCACAATCACTTTTTAAGAAGTAATAAACACAAACATTTCTTGCGGCAGCTATATAAACGTTGCCGGAATGGAAATATGGCGTGACAATGTGCCCTTCGTCCCTTAATACATTAACGGCTTTTAAAAGAGACTCCACGCAGGGAGTTGTTAATTTTCCGTCATAGGTTGCTATAGCGATAAATAGTTTCAAGTTTGCCTCCTTTCGTTAAAGTTGGGGAGAGAGTTTTCCCTCTCCCCTATTATTGAACAGTCTAAAATTTTCAAACTTTACCCTGTGATCAAAAGACCCAAACTCTCTAATGTCGATCTCAAGGCATAGAGATCAGCCGCCACGGAAGCTGCTACTGTCGTTGCCGATGTAGCCGCAAAAGTTGTAGTCGGCTTGACTATTGGTGTAGTCAGGCCATAGAAACCAATCTTCCCATCAGAACGGCCAAAATTAGTTCCGTCATCATTTCCATTATCGATATACTCAACTGCCATAATTGTTTATCCTCCTTTCAAGAATTATGAACACATCCGAACTGCCCAACGGGGGCGAATACACTTGTAGCCAAACAAAACGTCAATACGGCAAGGGAATTTGTCATTCACAACATCGTATTGACGAACAATCCGCATAGAAATACCATCAACAGTCTTTCGTGCCGCAAAATCAACCCCCTGCGGCATTTCAAGGTCGGCCGTTACGAAGGCAAAGGCGTCCTTGTGGTAAATCAGGGAGTTGGTATATGCCGTAGAAACCGCACCGGAACCACCAGCCGCAACCGCTACGATAGTCCCTGAACCTGTCCATGAGGAGCAGTAACAGTTCTGTTTTGCACCACTCTTATAGATGGCAGGAGAAACAATAGGGTTGGTTGCGCCACCGGAAACCGTAGTTCCCGCGGTGATAACACTGAATTGTTTTAAACTTGCCATCTTGGTTTTTGTTTCAGGGTTGACATTGTAAACACCCGCAATCGTGAATACAGTACCGGTTGGCAAAGTAGTGCCCGTTGCGGCTGCGGTAATAGCGATTGTAGCCATTCCGTTGGTGATCAATGACAGATCGGTAACGGGAGATGTGTCAGAGAAAGTTCCGTTGGTGTGAACGGGGGTAAGCTCAGATTCAAAGAAATCAATTCCCGCTATACGACCCAATGCTCCTTCTTTATACTGCTTTTCTATTTCAGAGGCAGAATGGAAAAGTGATTTCCCGTCCGTGATAATGGAGTTAGCCGCTAGAGCGTCAACCAATCCACTTCTATCGCCGGAGGGTGCAAGTCCCTGCTGCAATACAGCACGGCAAGCAAGAACATCAGATAACACAGGTTTTGTTCCGAAAGTCGTATTCTCAAACTGGTTTACATATGGATAAACACCATTGATAACAGTTTTCTGCACTTCCGCAGCAAGACGAGTAACAGCAGGAGTCAGAATCCTGTCTGAAAAATCATCCATTGAGAGAGTAAGTTCCGCAGAACTGAAATTCATGTCAACACCCAACTGTGTCGCCAGAACCAGTTCCTGTACTGTTTCGGTAACGTCCTGAGTATCCATGACGGCGCCTGTACGAACCGTAAATTCATTCGGTTCCCTGATTTCCAAATACCCGCCATTCTTCGCACCGGTAACAGCAAACCTCGAATCATATTGTCTATTAATTGTCTGCAAGAAAGCAGCTTTGTTGTGAAAAATAGCCAATGCTTTGCGGGTAATATCTCCCGCTTGCAATGTCTTAATTGTATTTCCCATGATTATCCTCCATATTTAGGTTTAGTTCGTCTTTCAGCTTCACGTTTCCTGTCCATAGCGACCCATTCAGCATCAGACATTTTTGATTCATCAACTACTGCACCACCTGTCATCCCGACTGGTTTAATCGGGGATGGTGCGCTTGTGGATGTTTTGGTTTTTTGAGCCAGGATTAATTTTGTCTCCAATTTCCCCAACTCGTATATTTGAGACTGCGGTGACAGAGACCGTATCTTTTCGGCAATCCCGTGATTTTCCGGTCTGCCAAGGAAATAAGAAACCATTGCACCTTCATCACTGTTCAATAATACTTCACGCATTACAGGACTAAAAACGGGTTGTTCTACAATCTCGTCAAAGTCCTCGTAGGTTTCTTTTAATTTCTTAGCTTTCTCGTTAAACCTCTCTATTGCCGCTTCTTCCGCCTTTCGTTTTTCAACTGCCTCTCTCTCTTTGGTTTTCAGTCCGTCTTTCCAATCATAGAGAGCGTCTTCATAGGCTTCCTGTGTTTCAAAGTCTTCAATCTTTGGACGGCCGGAAGTTTGTTGAACAGGAGGTTTGCTTTTTTCAGCTAATTCCTGACGTAATCTTTCTGCTTCCCTCTCTGCCTCATGCCTTTTACGCGTAAGTTCGTTGATTCTTTCCTGCGCTGATTGTTTTTTTGGGGCAGGAATCACTATTTCATCAGGTTGAGTTTCTGTTTCTTCCGGTGTTTCCACAGTTACCGAATCTTCTTGAACATCTTTTCCTACCTGATCTTCTGTTGCGGCGACTTCATCAGTCGAAATTACTTCTTCCATTGTGTTCTCCTTTTTAGCGTCCTTAGACGAGTTGCGCCTTTCGGCGGATAATGCGTTTATGATTTGCTGTTTTTCATTACTGACCCATAACCTGTTGGTGTGCAATGTTTTCAACTCCCTGACTTTGAACCTGTTCCCCTGCCGCCGCTTGTTGTTGTGCTACCACTGCCTGTTCAATTTTAGCAGCAACTTCCTGTGCTCCCGGCCAATCGCTGTACTTGAAAATCAATGGAGCAATTACAGGAGCCAACATAGGAGCGTATTGCATTGACTCAATCAACATCCTGACCATTTCCTCTCTCTTGGAACCGAAAGAGGCGCCTACCGTAGCAATGACATCAAACTTACCTACAGTTAAATCGTTTGCAATGGCGGGTTCCCCGTTTGCTCCAACGGCAGGTTGGTTTACCTGTGCCACACCCCGTTCTCCGTTTTCTCCGAGAATATTCAAAGCTCTCGGCGTATCGTAAATCTTCGGTATCAAGTCAACTATCTGCCTCAGTCCGGCAATAATAGCCCTTGAAGCGTTATCAACAAAAGTAAAAGTCCCTTTATCCGACTGGTTAATTCTTGCTATAATGGCCTTTCCTGATCTTTCGTTGGAGGCCGCGCCCTTTGACGCTTCATATCTACCAAGATGATCTTCAATGTCATAAGCGGTGGATTGCATCATCTGAATAATGGCAGCGGGAACTTGTGTCTGTGGTTCCCTTGTTGGTTTGTTTATCCCGGCGATTGCGTTATATCTCAAATACATCTTCGGTTTTAAGTTTGCCTCTGCCCACTCGCTCTCAAATCCTCTAATCTGTCGGTGGTCAATGATAAACGGTGTCTTGGGTGTCAACATAACATTTTCAGTGGCGGCGCTCGCCCAGTAGTTATACATCTGCTGTGAACCTTTCGCCCCGCGGATTAAAGACAGGTAATATCTCTTCCCGTCAACTACCACCTCATCACCAAACATAGGAATTATAGGTATCCCGCTGCCCGCCCAGTCTGTTTCGTCTAAAATCTCTGCACCGTTTATTTTATACCATTTAACCCTATGTTCCTGAACGTCTCTTTCCCGTATTATTTTTAATCCGTCTGCGTTAATAAGTTCTATGGTTTTTTTATCAAGTTTGACTATCTGTCCGTCAGAAACAAGACCTATCTTTGTCGTGAAATATTCTTTTTTAAAATACTCGCAAATTTTAATCTTGTCTTGAAGCATCCACTCTCCAAGAAGATTATTCCCCTCGCCCTTAAACTCATGTTTGTTGGCTTTCGGATAGAGTCTTTCGAACAATTTATTGTCTAAAAGTTCCTCTACAAATCCATATTCAGCATCTTCAAAATTAAACTCTGTGGCGAACGGGTCAAGGTGAACACTAAGCGGGTTTAAAATCCGCTTTAATTTGATTTCCTGATCAAATGAATTATCATCGGTGTATTCCGTACTTATTCTGAAATATCCTATTGAACCCGCCAAAGAACATGAATAAGCTGTGTCATAAATAACCGGTGCGTTCGATGTATATTCAATCTGTCTTAAAATTCCGTTGTAAAGTTCAGCCATTTTAACATCGGCCTTATCGTCAACCGGAATTACCTTCATTGAGGGTCTGTTTTGCGAAAAGTCACCCCTGCACTGACGAACAAACTTCTGTAATTTATTTACTGTGATTGTCGGTCTGTTACCCCTATCGGCTTTTATATTGTCAGGCCATTGGCCGGAATCAACATCGTAGGTGAATTTTAAATCTTCCCTTGCGGAATCGTATATATCTTTCCAACCTTCACAAGCGGTCTTATAATTTTCTTTTGCTTCGGATATAATATCAGCCATTATGCCCTCATCCAATCGTTGCTGCCGCCACTTGAAACATGAGTCGGCAGGGGAGCAATCTCATAATCTTCATACTTTGTTCCTGTTAAAGCAAATCTGTAGGAATTCTCCATCATATGATCATAACCGTCCTTCGCCGGCTTCCCGTTATCATCAAATGTCCAACGCATGACTTCAAACAGCCATCTTTCGCAGTCCTCAAAAACATACATAGTCGGAAGTCCATTGACCCCTTTTAGCCATGTCTGTAAATTCTTGATTCCCGAATCCTTGTCTTTTGAGGCAACATGCAAAGTTATTCCGTGCTCACTTAATTTAGCCTCAATCTGTGAAAATGTATCTTGTATGTCAGTTCCTAAAGCGTTTCGCATGTAAGCGGTATCACCCTTGGAAAGAGGGTCGATAAAAGCGTCCTCTATTTTCCATCCGTGAAACTTCATCTTACGAATTATGTCATCTGCTATCCCCTCAGCGTTTAAGTTCTTCCACTTCTCGCCAATTACATATTTAATATCCTGTTTATTGACAGTCCAATAAGTAATTGCCTGTGGCGTACTCAAGTGAAAGTCAATCATTGGAACCACAGGCCAGTCAGTAGGAACATCAAATGGCTTAATAACATGAACATTAGCGTCAAATTCCTTCAAAACACGACCTACAAGCGATTTAAACTGTCCGAACACCCTAGGGGGTACGTCCGAAGGGTCTATATCCTTAATGAACTTTAAAATCTTTAATTTTGATATTTCCCCCTGCTTATCTTCGGGAACCAACTTGACTAAATAATCATCCGCGCGGTGTCCCTGATCTGAAACAGGTGTCTTTTTCTCCGCATCCTCAAAAAGCAGCAAATCATAATATTCTTTGATTTGTTTTTCATCCAAACCCAAAGAAGTAAGAACCTTTTTTTCACTCTTTACCAAATCAGGATTGTCGAGTATCGAGAGACCATCTATAATCCCGACATCTCTTCGTCCGCTCAATACAATATCATCTAAAATCCACGCCTCTTTAATAGGGGTCAGGGTCATCAAAGTTTTTCCGTTGTCCAAAAGAAGCCCTCTGCTTAAAGCAACGTGTTTAGATTTCGGCGGTGGCTCATCTTCCCATGCGGCCTGACACCTGAACGACTCAAACAAGTCATCATCCTGCGTGTAGCACATCATTATAAAACGGCTCTTATTAAACCACTCCCAATAATACTCAACTCCCTGCTCGTTCTTCTTAGTGGTGTACCAACCCTCAGGCGCCCATTTCTTTAACTCCCCGACTATCGTCCTGCCCAAATGCGCCTTCCAATCCTCACCTGTTATAACTATATCAACAGGGGGCTTAATACCTAAAGAAGAACATCTGTACCACTGACCACCAACCTCAATAGCGTCCGGCAAAGTAGAATCATAACCCTGTGTCCATGGCTCATAGCCCAATGCCCAAGAGATGACCGTGTTTGCACCTTTGGCCGTATTGTGATGAATCAACCCCCCCGCAAAATAATTGTGATATTTTTCTACTTCAAAATCATAAACGCTATTGACACCAATAGAATTAATGCTTATAATATGGTTGGTATTAATATAAACAGGAGGTGAATATGAAGGCAAAGTATAACGATTATAAAGACCAACTTCAGGATTTAATTGAGAATAAGAAGATGCAACATCAAAAGGTAGCTGAACTCCTTGGACTAGACAGGGTGACGGTGACAAGATGGTGTAAAAGATTTGGTTTAAAGACTCAACCGCATGGTTCACGTTCCGGCGAAGGTCATTCCAACTGGAAAGGAGGAAAGATTTTAATCGGTGGATATTGGTATGTCTATAAACCTGAACACCCTTACGCAACAAAACTTCACCGTGTCGCTGAACACCGTCTTGTAATGGAACAAAAACTCGGCCGTTATCTTGAACAAAATGAGGTTGTCCACCATATTGACGGGGATTCACAGAATAATCATCCCGATAATTTAATAGTTTTCCAGTCGAACTCCCAACATCTGAAAGATGAGTTAAAGGGGAAACGCCCGAATTGGTCGGAAGAGGGTTTTGAAAATATGGCAAAAGCCCATCCTGAATGGAAGTCCATCCATTCTCCGTCAAAATCCGGTGGTGATCTGCCCCCTCAATCCAACGACCATCAGACATAGTTATTCGATAGCATTGATGAAGTCCACGCTTTTTAAAAGGAGCGTGGGCTTTCGCTATTACTTTCTTTTCACCGTCCCAAGCATATACGTCAAAAGATTTATGATTTTCAAAGAGCGTTCCTAATGGTATCTCCCCATTAGGTGTATCTATAAGTGTTGAATATGTTAAACATTTGCCGATCTTGTTAGTTGCGATTTCCGCAACCGTGTTCTTACTCCTTAAAGCTTCCAATCCTCGTTTCTGCCAAGGATAAGGCTCCCAAAAGAACGTCCTGTTCCTGCTCTTAAATTCGTTTATCCGCTTTATCTCAGCGCTTAACGCTTTCTTATCAGTCGTCTCAGTCTTATCAGCCGTCTTAGCCGTCTTAGCCATCTCAGACATCACTTCCCCAACACAAAACCACAATAACAAACGCTACCAATATTAAACCTGCGTACACCTCTGACATAAAACCTCTGGCATAAACACCCTTTTGTAATTTAGAAGGGTTCCTGCGGCAAAAAACGCCGGAGATTATAAACACCCTTTTATAATTCCGATATTTAGAGGGAGGATAGTATCGCAATCATCGACTTAAAAATTGACCTGTACCCCCCCTACTACTGCCTCTATATGCCTATATACCTATATACCTCTATATCCTTGTATGTACTTGATATGCTTATGTTTATATCCTGTTTTGCGCTCCAAGGAGACATAACACACCTTATTGGACGTAACATGCATAACATATTGATTTGATTGTATATTTACATTTAGTTACGATTTGGTCAAGCAGGAAACGTGCCAATATTATCATTGGTCAGCCTCATTATCATCAATATTTATTATGGATTGCATTCCCTTGATTTTTGCAATGTCGCCATGTAACTGTATGATATTATTAGTAGATTGTCCTCTCTCGAGACGCTCCTTATCATAGCTAATGCCTATCGCCATCATCCTGGCGGCTAGTGGAGCCTTTTGTATGTCTTGCTCAGTTATGGATTTTATAATGCGATGTTGCAATCCTGTAAGTATATCAGCTCTGTTATTTTTATAATCTCTAACCAAATTCTTAGTTAATCCGTAGCGTTCCAGCACCTCGTGTACGTAACTTGCGCTTACGTCCGCTTGCGCGGCTATTGCTCTCTCCGTCGCCTTTGGCTGCTCGGTTTGCAAGGCGAGTATTTTTTCGGCCTTGGCCGATATTTTGGTCGGCTTGGTTGACTTGGTGGTTGCACTTGTCATTATTATCTCCGGGTTATCTCCATTGCCACCTCAAGATTAATTGGCTCCACAATACGCCTCAATATATCACTATGTCAAGCTATTTTTATTAATGTAGTTTAATGTAATGCTATATATAGCTATATTAATTAATATTTCGACGTTTTTGTCGGATTGGAAAAGCGGTAGGATTGACCAGGTTCAACGATTAAATTGTATGATGTATGATTGTATAGGGATTTATTAACTCCGCTAACTCAATGATAGTAAGGACTCCGGCAGTATGTAATAATTGAATAACTCTGTAATGCAGTAATAGCAAGGGTTTTAAGGTTTGTAATATTTTATCATTTTACCATCATATTTTAACCATTTATTTACTATTTTATTCATTTATTTTAGCCTGTAAGTTATTGAAATGTCACCACTTGTTAAAATAGTTTGATTAATCTTAATAAAAACTATTGACTTTTATTTATTTATCATTATACTAAGCTCAAGATTAAATAATAAAGGAGAATTTAATCATGAATATCACAACAGACAAAAACGA
>Ga0265297_10009545_pt1 | contig 12471 bp, 8 predicted proteins | sample Munlanlwell13791_FD_192502 | JGI IMG/M metagenome (GOLD analysis project Ga0265297, IMG submission 192502) | Leachate microbial communities from a municipal landfill in Southern Ontario, Canada - Leachate well 137-91 | ecosystem: Engineered > Solid waste > Landfill > Unclassified | place...
TACCTTTTGTCCTGAAATAAGTTTCCCATTTAACTTTAACACCACACTGTCGGCATTGCTTAGTGCCATTACTTTAATGGGTTTTCCAATGCTATCAGCAGGCCAATTCCAATGCGGAACCAAATTCAAAATAGGTTTATTGTCAACCCATTGTGCCTGATGTAAGTAATATGCCATTTTGGGGAAACCGCACACATCCATTGTTCCAAAGAAAGAACTGGCAGAAGGCCATGCGAAAGGTGTTGGCTCTCCCCTGTAATCGAAACCTGTCCACACAAAACATCCGGCCAAATAAGGACGTTCGGCAATAGCTTTCCAACCAACTCTGTGTGTGGAACCCCATGGAGCTGATTCCGAGTCATAAGCATCAATAATATGTTTTGATTTGTCTGTTTTATATTCACCACGTACCTGAAATGCTGACACATCCTCCGAACTGGTTAACTTCAGTTCAGGATGCGCTTGATGAAAGCTGTCATAACTTTCTATATGATAATTAAATCCAACAACATCGACCGCTTGAGAAACATTAACCGGCGAGGTAAATCCACCATTCATGGCTGCAGTTACGGAACGTGTGGTGTCCAAATGTTTTACTACATCTGCCATTCTTCTAACCATTTCATAACCATTTTCAGTACCTTCCATTGGTTCTTCGTTGAAAACAGACCAAAGAATTATTGATGGACGATTTCTATCGCGACGAACCATCCATTCCAACTGCTTTATATATTCCGGAGAAGAATTGAAATTACGATTTTCGTCCATAACCATGATACCCAAACTATCGCACACATCCAAAAATTCTTTAGAAGGAGGATTATGTGAACAACGATATGCATTTACACCCATTTCTTTCAATTTACGCAGCCGAAATTCCCACAACTCATCGGGAACTGCCACTCCAACACCGGCATGATCCTGATGGTTGCAAACTCCTTTCAATTTTATATTTTTATCATTCAAATAAAAACCTGTATTGGCATCGAAACGTATCGTTCTGAAACCGCACTTTGTCTTAACCTCATCTATTACAAATCCATTTTCTTTTACTACCGTTTTTACAGTATAAAGTACCGGACTCTCTACTGACCAGAGCTTTGGGGCATTGACAACAAGAGAAAGATTGACCACTGCATTGCGAAGAAACACTACAGAAACTGATTTCTTGCCTTGTACAATTTGTTTACCTTGAGTATCAAATAAGGTCACTTCCACTTCTGAATTAGCTAACACTTTACCTGAATTATTCAGGGTTACTTCTACCGGAATTTCCCAATCGTCCTTTTCTTTTTTAATGGGATTTGCAGACACTCCATCCGTAATGATATGGAGAGGAGAACGCTTCACGAGCCAGGTATGCCGATACATTCCGGCACCTTCGTACCACCAACCTTCCTGAGCATTTGCATCGACGCGAACTGAAATAATATTTACTTTGTCTCCAAAATTTACATAAGGCGTGATGTCAATATACATCGAAGTATAGCCACACCAGTTGCGATGAAGCAAAGTCCCGTTAACCCAAATAGTAGCATAGGTTGAAATACCATCAAATTGTAATTCAATGTATTTCCCTTCGTCTTCGGGCGATAATTTAAAACTCCTACGATACCAACCATATCCACGGTCACGGTATCCCTGAGAAATATTTGCAGTAGAATCATAAACACCTTCAACCGCCCAATCATGTGGCAAATTTAATATACGCCATGATGAGTCGTCGTAATCTGGTGCTGCTGCACCCCAAGCGTTACCCGCTTTAGCACTTTTATAGGTCATGCCCTGACCTTTGATGACTGGAAAAGGAACATCACCCAAATGAAAACGCCAACCTTTATCAAGCGTTAAAACTTCTCTGACGGAGGATTTACCTGACTCTGCGAAAATTAATGTTTGCAGCATTGAAAATGCTACTAAAAATATGATTTTAGTTCTCATTTGACTATGAATGGAAAATTTATTTTTTTTTAATTTCAATAATCTAAATGCAATAAATATATAGATTATTATTCTAATAATGTGCGATGTAAATTTCAATAAATTTCACATTAGCACTTTTTACCCCTTGTATTGTAAGCACCATAATTAAGATTAACTATTCTTTAACCGTTTTCGAATATTGAATTTCAGTATGAACTTCCTTTACGGTTTTAGCATTCATTTCAGAAAAATTAAAACATAATAAATCAAGCAATTACAAAATTGAATTTAGCTCATCTTATTTAGCATAAACAATGCATTCATGAATAATACTTTATAAATATAAAACATACTCATAAATGCATTGGGTTAACATATTTCACAATCTATAAAACAACTAATCATTTACCAATTTGTATTCTGTACCATTTTAGGATTAGAATTTATCTCTGCCTGAGGAATTGGAAACAAATCGTATTTAGGAGAGGTATAATTTGCTTTACCTACCTTATCACTGTTGTTTAATTCCTGTTGTAATAATCCCCATCTTTTTAAATCATAGAATCTTTGACCTTCTCTGGCAAATTCAATCATTCGTTGATGTCGTATCTCATCCATCATTTGATCCTGAGTGTATCCAGTTGGTAAAATTGCTAAATTCGCCCTGTCTCTGATTTGCTCCACATAAGGATATGCATCGGTTACTTTTCCTTCCATTGTAAGTGATTCTGCTAACATTAATAAAACATCATCATACCTTAGAGCCCTCTCATTATTACTTGAAGTTTTATCAGAAGCACCACTGGAACCAGTCAATTCATTCGTCTGCGTATAATTCTGGTATTTTTTAAATTCTGAACTATACCCAAAAGGTATTTTGAAGGTACTAAAAGATTTATTATAAAAAGTGGCCCCAGGATAATTCCATATTAATGTAGCGTACATTCTTGGGTCAAAGTCACCACTTAATGTTTTTTCCTTTTGAAACTCATTAAAAAGTTTTTCAGTAGGTAATACCTCATACCAACCACCCACTTCAGTAGGAGCAAATTCCTGCGCAGTACTCACCCCTAAAGCCTCATTTGCATTTTCACCTGCATTAAAGCTCGTACCCCCAATATCCGCCAGTTGAATTTCAAATACTGATTCCTGATTATTCTCAGATGAAGCGACAAAATTATCTCCATAGTTTGTCATTAGCTTATAATTAAATGGAGATGTCGTTAACTGTTTTAATGTAGTCTCTGCATTAGCCCAATCTTTAGTATATAACTCGGCTTTACCAAGATAAGCAATTGCTGCACCTTTTGTTGCCCTACCTACCCATTGAGAGGAATAAGAAACAGGCAAATCAGCTGCTGCATCAGTAAAATCTTGTTTCACTTGCACCCAAACATCAGCTTCAGAAGATTTTGCAACAAAATAATCATCTGTTGTTTGAGGTACTTTTAAGTGGATAGGTACATCTCCAAAGTTAATGACCAGAATAAAATAATTTAAACCTCTTAGAAATTTAGCTTCAGCTATGTAAGCAGCTTTTGACTGATCACTTAATCCCGGAACTTTACCTACATTTTCTAATATTTCATTTGCTCTGAAAATTGCAATATAACAGTTGTTCCATATATTATTTACAACAGTGTTATTTGGAGTAGTACTAAATGTTGAAAGACTATATACATCCGGAACGTCGTTTCGTTTATAGAAATCATCACCACGGACATTTGACGTCTCAACTCCCCGTACGCCCCAGTATCCACCGTTTACTTCCCTAAACCTTCGATATGTTGCGGAAAGAGAACTAAGCACATCATTCTCTGTTTTCCAGTAAGTAGTTGATGTGATCTGGTTGGGATTCACCTCATCAAGAATGCTTTCATTACAACTCATCATGAATGTTGTTGTAATTAAAAATATAATTAATTTTTTCATATTTTCTTATTTGAATTTATTTGATTTAATTATCGATTTAAACCCGTTTGTATTTACAAGGTCAATTGAATTCCAACAGAAATTGTTTTAGCCAATGGATATGCTACAAGCCCCCAATCCACACCTCTGTCAAAAATACTCCCTGAACGTCCCAGATCAGGATTAGCTCCGGAATATTTTGTGATAGTAAACAGATTATCTCCACTTAAATAAGCCCTTAGAGAAGTTATCTTTAGTTCTTTTTTGAAGAAATCATTGAAAGTATAACCTATTTGCACAGTTTTCATTCGCATATAAGAGCCATCTTCAAGAAAACGGGAAGAAATCCGGTCATTGAAGTTAGGATCATTAATTACCGCCCGTGGAATATTGGAATGATTCTGAGGAGTCCATGCATTTAAAGTAGCAACTGAATAATTATTATCCTGAGACATACCTTCGAGGTCTTGTCTCAATCCATTGTAGATTTTATTTCCCTGAGTTCCTTGCAAAAAAACATTAACATCAATATTAAACATGGAAGCATTGAATCCAAAACCATATTCATAATCAGGGAAGGGGCTACCTAAATAAACCGCATCATTATTATTGATTTGACCATCACCGTTGGTATCCTGAAATTTAATATCTCCGGGAGAGGCATTAGGCTGAATCAATTTTCCATCTTTTTGATAAGCACTGATCTCCTCTTGTGAATTGAATATTCCCAATTCTTTAACTAAATAGAAACCAGTAATCGGACCGCCTGCTTGTGTTATTGTAGTGAATCCACCTTGAATAGTTGGTTGTCCACCGAATATTTGCTGTGAACCGGTACCAAGTTCTAACACTTTGTTTTTTACGGAACTCAATGTACCAAATAAATTAAAATCTAATTTTCCAATATGGTCAGAAAAATTAAATCCCAATTCTACACCATTATTACTCAATTTACCTGCATTGACTACCGGATTAGAAATAGAACCGGCAGAACCGGGAATAGGCACGTTTAATAATACATCGCTTGTAATTTTATTGAAATAATCTGCTGTGATAGTTAGTTTATTATTTAAAAAACCAGCATCTATACCTACATCCGTTGTTTGTGTATTTTCCCATTTAATATTGGGTGATACAAGTGTCGTTTGTATTGATCCAAACCATTTCTGTTGTGTTGTTCCAGTAACATAATTAATATTAGAAGCGACAGCTGCACTATATTGATAATCTCCAATTTCCTGGTTTCCTAATACACCATAGCTTGTTCTCAATTTAAGTATAGACACAACTTTAGTTAAGGGCTCAAAAAATTTCTCATGTGCGATATTCCATCCTAATGCAATAGATGGAAAATTACCGTAACGATTAGAGCTGCTAAACCTTGAGGAACCGTCCCTCCTGAAACTTGCCGTCATTAAATACTTGTTATCGTAAGAGTAGATAACTCGTCCCAAAGCTGACAGTAAGGTACTCTCAGCGCTATTACCTCCCGTAGTTGAGATACCTGCACCAGCATCTATATTTATAATTCCATCTGGTAAATTCGTTCGAGCAGCAGATAAATAGGTATAATTAATTTTTTGATAAGTATAACCTGCCAAAACCTGCAGACTGTTTTTTCCAAAAGTCTTATTATAATTCAGAGTGTTTTCTATTGATAATAGTAGATTTTGGTCCTTACTTAAACTCAAATCATTGGTGGAATGAGCAAAAAAAGCACCTACAACATTCCGTTTAAGATAATCAGAATTGGTTCCATTGTTGTTTGTATAACCTATATTTAATTTATATTTCAAACCCGGCATAATAGTTAATTCTCCATACCCATTTATCAAAATACTAGAAGCGATACGACCTGCATTCTCTAGATTTAACTGTGCAACCGGATTTGCCACTGAAGCTACAGGTCCAGAAGCACCTGAATAACCGCCTAATGCAGTTGGATCATATATTTGAAAAACAGGAATCATTACGAGAGCAGCTCCGACAGCATTCCCACGACCACCCCAATTTCCAATATTCATATTGGTTGAATTTTCATTCGTAATAAAACCGTTTCACCAAATTTAAGGATTCCTTTTGTGGTTTCTGATTTTACCCGAAAGTTATATCGTTTATACCCTGTTAAATCTACTATTCCATCCTGACTGACATATCCTCCAGTGATACTGTAATTTCCAGACTGACTGCCACCACTAACCGTTAATCCATATCGTTGAACTGGTGCCGATCTATAAATTGCATTTTGCCAATTGGTTCCAACTCCTAATGTTTGAGGATTCTGAGCTATAGCCAACTCGGCCACACCTGCTGCATCATGCGCAGCATTACTTACTGTAGCCCACTGCTGTGCATTAAGGACATTCACTTCATTTGCAATATTTTGAATTCCATAATTAGCACTTACTTGCACAATTGTTTGGCCATCTTTACCAGACTTAGTAGTAACCAGTACCACTCCATTTGCTGCTCTTGATCCATAAATTGCAGCTGCAGAGGCATCTTTCAAAACATCAATAGATTGTATATCAGACTGACTCAAATTATCAATATTAGCTACTTCTACTCCGTCAACAATGTACAATGGCGAAGCATTCCCCAAGGTACCTACACCTCTAATTAAAACTCTTGTTCCTGAACCAGGTTGTCCTCCGGCAGATTCAATGGAAACTCCTGACATTTTTCCTTGCAAAGCGTTAGTGAGACTACTAGAACCAGAGGATTTTATATCTGAACCCTTTAGATTTGTTACTGCGCCAGTCAAATCACTCTTTTTAATTACTCCATATCCAATTGCCACCACTTCGTTTAATGCAACAGCTCCATCACTTAGTACAACATTAATAACATTTTTATTCCCAACTGTCACATATTGCTTCTCCATTCCTACGAAAGAAAATTCTAACGTTTGATTTGGAGAAAGATTTTCAAAAGTATAGTTACCGTTGACATCTGTTATAGTTCCTTTGTTTGCACCTTGAATAGCGACAGTTACTCCAGGCAATGCCTCCCCTTTTTCATCGGTTACCATTCCCGAAATATTTTGCGTCTTTCCATGTTGTTGTGGAGTAGTATTATCTTGCATAGAGTCAACTTCCCGAGTTGCTTTAGATATTACAATATGATCGCCAGATATTTGGTAATGAACATCTTGTCCTTTCAAAATAGATTTCAAAGCATCTTCTACTGTTTTTGATTTCATATTAACTGAAATTACTTTTTCCATATCTACATCATTGGCATTAATCCAATATGATAGACCACTTTGTGCTTTCAATGCTTCTAAGGCTGTCTTCACTGTTACATTTTTAAGTGAGAGTGTCACCTTTTTCTGTTGGCTGAAAGCGGCTGTTGCCATAAAAAGAACCAACAAAAGCGTGAGAAATTTGATTTTTTTCATAAATAAATCATTAAAAAATGAAAAGTCAACAAAATTAATTGTATTTAAATTACTCATAATGAGTGTATAATATATAAGTTTCTATCGAGAAAAAATCGAACAGAAATGGGCATAAATCATAATTAATCTAATATTAGGAAAGTTGTTGTAACTTTGCAGAACAATTAGATAAATACGAGCAAGAAACGTTTTGTCTATTGTGAAACCGGAAGATGCTACAACATCGTTCGGTTTCTTTTTTGGTGAATGTATTATGTGCTATTCATTGGCTTTATGTTTCGGGTTAATAGTTTATTGTTAATTACTGAATTTGTAATAATTATTCTTCAAGTTACTTCTTGTGCAATTTTAGTTTCTCATATTCCACAAGTGTATTTATTTCCAAGCTGCCATTAACTACTGATAGACAACAATATGGTTTTCTTTCATCGTATAGTGGAAGTCATTATTGGAAGTCATTATATTGAGAATTTCCTGAATTGATTGAGCATTACTGAAGTCACCATAGAAACGCAAATCATTTAGTTTCGGATCTTTTACATCGATGGTTACATCGTAGTCACGCTCCAGACGGCGTATAATTTGACTAAACAACTCTTCATCGAAAACAATCTTTCCTTTTGTCCATGCAGCAGCTTCAGAAGCATCCACTCGTTTCACCTTCACATCCCGATTAGTTTTATTAACGATAGCAAGCTGTCCGGGGATAAGCTTTAAGCTACTATTAGGTTGATATATAGTAGTCAACAGGATAGATCCACGCAACAACGTTACATCAAGACGCTTGTCTTCCGGATAGGCTTTTACATCAAATTTCGTCCCTAAAACTTTCAAAGAAACCTGATTGGCATTAACTGTAAAGGGCATGGCAGCATTGTGGGCTATCTCAAAATAGCCCTCTCCCACCAGTGCTAATTGACGATTATTTTGTCCAAAGTTCTGTCCATATCGCAAAGTACTGCCGGCATTAAGCCACACTATACTATTATCAGGCAAAACTACTCTTGCTTTTGCCCCATAAGGTACATATATCGCGTACTGCTTCGCACTGTTTTGAATGATTCTATTATTTATAACAAAAAAACTAAACCCGCCCAGTACAAAAGCCAGAACTACTGCTGCTGCCCAATAATAAGGTAAAGGGAGATGTATATGACGCTTTTCCTTGTTAGGTTGGTGTTGATAAGAAATAAGAGCTTTAATGCGTCGATAGGCGGCTTCACTATCAAATACATCTTTATCTTGAGCTTCGCTTGTTTTCCAGATATCCTGCATTTCAACAAAATAACTTCGATTTTCTTCAGATATAGAAAGCCATATACGAAGCTCTTCTCTATCCTCAGATGATAGTTGATGGATTAAGTAATTAACGATTAAATCGTCAATTCTCTCATTGATGTGAAAATCTCGATTCATAATGATGATGTTGTTACTAATATAGACAAGTGAAAAGTAATGTTCGGTAGTGGCAAAATATTAAATTGAAATAAAAATTATCTTTGAACTTATATATTTGCCTAAAAGTGAAACCAAGTAATGATGGTCACTAAAATGGGGAGATAATCTGACAGATGCTTCCGCAATGTAGAAAGAGCATTTTTTATATGATAATGAACTGTATTGACAGAAATATTAAGTCGTTCGGCAATGGACTCATATGAAAGTTTCTCATAACGGCTCATAGTAAAAACGTTGCGACATTCGGTGGGAAGTTGCATAACATATAATTCAATTTCATTTTCCAGCTCTTTTTCGATCAATGTTCCTAATGGATTTTCTTCGATAGCAATATAAACGATAGAAACAATTTCATCTGAAAGCTTGGTTTCACGAATCACATGAGCCTCTTGAAGATAGTTGAGGGCGCGGCGGCGAATGGCTGTGAAGAGATAAGCACGTAGCGATGTATGAATCTCAAGGGAATCATGTTGTTGCCATAAGAAAAGAATCAAATCTCCTACTAAATTCTCAGCAATAAAAAAATCCTCCACATAGAAATTGGCTACTCGGCACAAGGAAACATAATATTGATCTAAGAGTTGTCGATATGCATCATCGTCTCCCGTTCTAAGTTGAGTTAGAAGGTTTTCTTCTTGTTTATTCATAGTATTCGTTGAGCAAAAGACTACAACTGATTAGCACGAAGATTCTATCTTTTGCTTATAAATATCTATTAAAGTTGTCATCTCATGGCTATATAGTTTGATTTTTATAGTTTAGCTATATAATGCAATTAGTAGTTCAATGATTTAAGTGTAACAAGTTTCAACTCAATTTAACTATTCATGATCAATTGTATTGGGAATAATATCCAAATCTCCCAAAAAATCTAAACAAGCCGCTTTTACATCATAGTCGGGTTCTTTCATTTGACGAACAGACTGAATAGTTTCGATAAATGGCTGTTTGTTTTTGACGTAAAGCAGGTAGTTTATAGCCATTAGTGCTAAATCATTATTTCTGTTGAGGCAGAATTTTTTCAGTTTTTCTTTGGCTAATCCATTATTGAATTCTTGATAGGCAATGGCAGAAGCAGTTATAGAAAATATATTCACGAAAATTATAGGAAGCAACAAAGTTGTTAATCATTTGTTCATCTCTTTATCATAATATTATTTCTGAATACAAGAATGTAAGTAAGTAATTTATAAATACTCATTTGAACTTACCTCACAGTAAATTTAATTTTTTTCAGGTCTTTATCCGCAGAAGAAGTTCCCAATAATATTTCAAAATCGCCTTTTTCAACACCCCATGTCATATCTTTTCTGGTAAAGGCTAATTTTTCAGGTGTTATTGTAAATTGGATGGTTTGCTTTTCGCCGGGAAGAAGATTTACTTTCGAGAAATCTTTTAGCTCTTTTACCGAACGGGTAGGCATGCTGTATAAGTCGTGTATATAAACCTGTACAACTTCTGCGCCTTCGCGCATACCTGTATTGGTAATATCGGCAGTGACAACTAAGGAGTCAGTTGTGGACATTTCAGTTTTTGAAATAGTAATGTTACTGACGTTGAAATTGGTATAACTCAACCCAAAACCAAAAGGATAAAGCGGAGTTGTTTCACCATCTTTGTAGTTGTGATTATATTGTGTTGGTTTATAATTATAAATCATCTGAATCTGACCGGAACTTCGTGGAATGGTAACCGGTAACTTTCCGGAAGGATTCACCTTGCCTGTAAGTATATTGGCTATTGCAAGGCCACCTAATGAACCAGGTTCCCAAGCTTGTACCAATGCTGACACATTTTGCGAAATCCAGTTTACTGCCAATGGACGACCACCTATTAAGATGACAATGGTTGGTACACCGGTGGCCTGAATACGTTTGACCAATTCATCCTGATCGCCTAATAAATCGATATTCATTCTATCGTAGTTTTCTCCAGATGAAATAATACTTTTATTATCGTACCGCATGGTATTCTCGCCTACAACAACAATGGCCAAATCAGATTTTTTGGCAAGTTCAGCTGCCTCATCAACTAATTTTGGATCGTGAAAACGCACATTTGTAGTCACATTATGAAAAGTTACTTTTTCAGTTCCCATTACCTGACGAATTCCTTTAAGTACAGTCGTCACGTTTTCATCGGGTTGCTTCATTGCCCAATCGCCTAATATTGACTGACTATCGGCGTTTGGACCGGTTACCAAAATATGCTTGTATTTGCTTACATCCAATGGTAATAATCCATCATTTTTCAATAAAACAATAGACTGTTCTGCAAGTTTTAAACTCAAATCCTGATGTTCTTTGCTAAAAACAACTTTCTTCGTGTTATTCAAATCTGTGAATGGATTTTCAAATAACCCTAAACGGAATTTCGTTTCGAGAATCCGGGCACAGGATTCATTAATTCGTTCAACTGGCAAACGGTTCTCGTTTACTAATTTCAGAACACCTTCAAGAAAACCGGGTCCGTGCATGTGCATATCCATTCCTGCATTAACAGTCTCGTAATAAGCCTCCCTAAGTGATGGTGCGTAGTGATGTAAGGTGTACATTCGGGCAATATCATCCCAATCACTTACATAAAAGCCTTTGAAATTATACTTATCACGCATAATATCAGTCATCAAAGTTTTACTGGCATGGCAGGGAATTCCATTCAATTCATTGTGAGCCACCATGATGGTAGCCAAATTTGTTTCTTCAACTACTTTCCGGAACGGATAAAGAAAAATATCGTTGAGCGTGAAAAGTGAAACTTCTGTTGGCGAAGCATTTAAACCATTAATTGGATCTCCACCGCCCACTAAATGTTTAGCACAGGCAGCTACATTATTAGATCCTAAATTTGCACCCTGTAATCCTTTTAGTTGCAATTCCCATGCGCGATACCAGATATGGATCTTCTCCAAAAGTTTCACCGATTCTTCCCCAGCGTGGATCGCGACAAACATCCACATTAGGCGTAAAAGTCCACGCCGAGCCCATGGCACGAATTTCTGTTGCTGCTTGCTGAGCTGCTTTTTGTACCAATTCGGGCATGAAACTTGAAGCCTGGGTAATGGCTGTTGGATATATGGTAGTTCCGTTTGAATATCCGGCTCCGTGAATAGCATCTATTCCGAGTAACAAAGGGATTTTCAAACGGCTCTTTTGTGCCAGCGATTGAAGTTGATTACTTTCTTCCGGCGTCAAAACATGCAGAAATGAGCCAATCATACCTAATTGAACCAGCTGATAAATACTATCAATACTTACAGTCGGGTACGCTCCATTGGTATCATTGTTCGATGGAACAAATCCTTTGAATTTTCTCTCGGTTTCTTTTATATGTTCCGGTGATAGATATTGACACATCTGAGCCACTTTTTCTTCTAATGTCATTTTCGACATCAAATCGGCAACCCTGACTTCGACAGGTTTTGTTACATCTAAATAAATAGGTTTTAGATTATTTTTATTAGCTGAGTGATTGCATAAAGCATTGAATAGTAAAATTAGAATGAGAGAATTACGTTTTTTCATCGTGAACTATGATTTCGTTCATTAAATTTGATTTAATAGAATTATTAGTATATTTCAACAAAATCCCAGATTGCTCGGGGATCTTATTGGGATTATCCAACATTGGTTTTAAACGGATCGTTATTGAAATGCTCGGGGGCATTTTGACCTAATTCCCAACCCGGACCAACAGGAGGAGCCGACTCCAAAATTAGCGAGATTTCATTGTCCAGTTTAATATGCTCTATTATTGGAGCACTGTAAGTACGTTTGTTA
>Ga0265297_10009546_pt1 | contig 12470 bp, 7 predicted proteins | sample Munlanlwell13791_FD_192502 | JGI IMG/M metagenome (GOLD analysis project Ga0265297, IMG submission 192502) | Leachate microbial communities from a municipal landfill in Southern Ontario, Canada - Leachate well 137-91 | ecosystem: Engineered > Solid waste > Landfill > Unclassified | place...
CGTAAACTAAAACGTGCCGTAGTAGCTCGTAGAGCACCTAATAAGCCAGTATTGGCAATAAGACGAAGGAAGGTGATTAACAATGAGGGATAGAGTTAGTAGTACATGGGGTGAAAAGGCTATAAGAATTGGTAGACGTGAGCATTATAAGGCTACAGGAAGGGATTTACCTGTAGACCCAAGGGCAGAGCAAGAGGACAGAATTAAGTATATGGAATCGTATCTATTAAAAGATAAGAAGTATATTCCCTATGAGAAGCGTGAAGCATATGCCAAGGCAATGAAAATACAGGCAGAGAAACAACGTGAACATGCCAGTAATCTTAAACCATTACTAATAGTAGTGGTATTGGTAGTTGTTGTGGGGTATATACTCTACTCTACTGGTGCTTTAAATATTCCGTAATTTCGCTTGACAATTAGAAATATTATATATATAATGTGCATAAGTAAGTAATGGATAAGTCGGAGTAAATAAGATGATTTGCCCTAAGTGCAAAAGTAAAAAGGGGATGGTTAAGTCAGGATTAGCTTACGGTAAAGGTGGCAAGCCATTTACAAGGTGGTTATGCCTTAATAAGCGTTGTGGCTATTATACCATTCACCCAATAAAGGAATAGGTAAAAGCAATGATAAAGTTTGATAATGGCAAAGCTAATAAACTACTAATTAATTTTGGTCTATTATATATAGGTATTATAACAGGTAGTATTTTATTGGTAGGTGATTACAAGTCATGGGTAGCCTTAATTTGGAGTGTAGGTGCTGTCCTAATGGCTTGTTGTCTATATAAAATGGTAATAATTATTAAAGAATGGAGAATAAAGAAAAATGGAGTTCATTAAAAGGGCATGGAACGAAGGTATTGATAAGATTTCAGCACAATGGCTTGCTGATATGATTGCAAAAAAACAATGGTCTATATTAGGGTTTTCAGCCCTGTTTACAATGGGTATAATGAGTTTTTTATCTTTTATGCCTGTATGGTATCAAATAATTGCCTGTGTGCTTGTTACCATCGTATTAGGCAGAGTAGCTTGGTTAGCAGGAAAATTGAATGTTAAAAAGAGCTAAGTATCTTAATTTAATGTTTGTAATGATGCTATTAGTTAGCATCGTTTTGCCATTTATAAATGTTACACCAGTACATGCTACAGGATGGCTAACAGGTTGGTCATATCGGATAACATTAACTATTGATGAAACAAAGATAGATACAGCAAACCTTACTGACTTTCCACTACCTGTTAAATTGGTAGATGGCACGAACTTTACAGCTTCCCATGCTTTAGCAACAGGTAATGACATACGATTTACGTCAGACGATGGCACTACCTTACTTAAATATGAAAGGGAATATCACACAAATGCTGCATTGGGAAGTTCATATTATTGGGTTAAAGTTCCAACAGTGACCCATAATGCCAATACCATAATCTATTGTTATTATGGCAATGCTGGTGCTGCTGATGGGGCTGACCCTACAAATGTATGGAATGCTAACTTTTCTTGGGTGCAACATTGTAATGACCTTACCACATCATCCTTGAATGATAGTACGGCAAACAATAGGGATGGTACTAAAGCTGGAGCAAATGCACCTATAGAATCTGCAACAGCAAGTATGTACAAATCTCAATACTTTGATGAAGCTGGTGATTATTTTAGTGTAACACGTGATATAACTGATTACTACAGCATATTGCTTTGGATTAGACCCGAAACACCTGCATCGAACTACCCTTCAGTTACATCAGCTACAACTAATAAATATTGTGCAAATATCTATTATAACGATTTAACACATACCTTTAATGGGGTTGCTCATAATGCGAATAATGCTGTTACAACAGCCACTACAGCTACAGAAGGAACTTATTATGCTGTAGTTTATACGGTAAACGATAAGGTTAACAAAATTTACTTAAACGCTAACGCTGCTGTAAGTTCTACGGAAGCGAACAGTCCTGAGAATGATAACGTACACACTGTTGGTAGGCGTGATACTAACGAGCGTTATTTTAAAGGATATATAGATGAAATACAGGTATTAGAATCTGTAGTAACTGCTGAGTGGGCTAAGGCATTTTATTATGCGATGGCAAATACATTAGTTTCTTATTCAGCAGAAACAGGGCAAGTCCCAGAGGTCACAACGACAGCCAACGTGACTTCGCTTGAAGAAACATCTTGTACCGCAAGTGCAAATATCACAGATACAGGCTCTACGGCTGTAACAATACGTGGTTTTGAATATGACGTAGATAGTGGTTCACCGTATGCCAATGACACGCATGAGCATGGTAGCTGGAGTACAGATGGTACAGTTTATTCACTTGGATTGACAGGATTAACAAAAGGTGAATTGTACTTCTTTAGAGGATATGCCACAAATACAGATGGCACAGGTTATGGTGCTGAATATACATTCCAGACAAAACCAGACCCACCTAATACATTTACAGCAACTATGGCTGCTGGCAATAATATAGATTTAACATGGAATAAGGGAACTGGTGCTGGATTAACTTATATTATTGGTAAATTGGGTAGTGCACCTGCTTCAAGGATAGATGGCACTTATTCATGGAATGGTGCTGGCAACTCAGTAACACATGCTGCTGGTACGGCTGACCAACACTGGTATTATATGGCATGGAGTGAAACTACACATGCTGGATATTATACTCAACAATCAGATACACCAGATGCTACTGATGATGCGTGGACTTCACCACAATTCGGTGGTACAACAAAATGTACAGGTCGTGGTGATAGTTGGGCTACTTTTGAGGTCACATTGCAAGGTTCTACAGCACTTGAAACATTTGATGTAGTAACAATTGAATATGGTAAAACTACAGCTTATGGCAGTTCAACCGCAAGGTCAGGTGCTTGGCATAGTGGTGATAAGGTACTATTTACTGTTAGGGGTTTAACAAAAGCAACTCCTTATCATTTTAGGTCAAATGCACATGAAACAGGTGGGTTAGATTCTGATTCAGACGATGATACGTTTTCAACTACTGGCTCACCTTCTTTATTTGAATATTTGAATACTGGTGGTGATGGTGATTCTAACCATATTTGTAGTGCAAACTGGACTTATCAAACATTTACAACAGATGATACGGCTCATACGGTAACGTCAGTTAGGTTATCATTAAAGCGTGTAGGTGCTCCAGGTGATGTTACGATTTCATTAAAGTATGCTAATGCTGCTGGTGATGAACCTACAGGTGAGGATATATGTGTAGCTACATTGGATGGTGATGCACTAAGTACAGCTTATTCATGGTATGAAGTTACTTTTAGTAGCGTAAAAAGTGTTGAGGCTTCTACTCCATACGCCATTGTAGTAAGAGCTTTAGATGGTGACTATGCTTCAAATTATATATTATGGCAAAAGGATACTGGTGGTGGATTAGCAAATGCTAATAATGGTATTAGTGCAGATGGTGGAATATCATGGACAGCAGATACGGCAGACCAATTGTTTGAACTTTGGGGTTATACAAGTCTTAGGGTATTAAATGCCAAAGTATTTACAGGGTATTTAACAACTGGTGATTGGCTTGTTACGGCTGAAACAGAAAATACGTATCCACCTTACTATAATGACAACGCTGACCCAAGTGTTTACTTCTATCTACAGTTTGTTGATACTAATACTGGTAAGGTAGAAGGTGCTACACCATGTAGGCAATGGGGTAGGCAACCTTTAGGAATTTATTTAAGTCCTACAGTTACATCATCTTTAACTTGGTCAGGCAATTATACAGCGAGACTTTATTATACAGAAGGTGGTGATTATCAGGAGTATCCGCTTACCGATATTGATTGGCGTGGTAATAACCTTCAATATCTTGACCAATGGATTATTACCACTGCTACAAGCATGGGAGATTACTATAGTGCTACGTTAGTTACTACTGACCAATTCAAGTCTAATAAAATAGTCCTTAATTCGGTAGGTGGTGCTTACTTCGCATTAGGTATTCCATCACTGGAAAGCGTTAGACCAGATATTTTTAGTGAAATAGGTGGTACGGCTGACCCACATCTTGAAACAACGCCATCACATGCTTATGTTATTACACGTGATTGGCAAACAAGTTTAGGTGCACAAATATCTAATCTAATATCTTCTGGTGGTAGTTTACTTGGCATTGACACTACTGATGCTGATAAACTCAATGGTTTTGCTGGAATCGTGTGGCTATTACTTTACATGGGATTGCTAATGATTTTAGGTGTTGATAGATTAGATGGATGGTCAAGTATTGCTTTGGGTATTCCATTTGTTGTAGCTGGTGGATATATAGGAATTATACCTTTAACATATCTATTTGGCATTGGATTAATAGCTATAGCAATACGGTTATGGAGTTTCTTTAGTCCTTCATAAGAGGTATATGATGAAAACATTATTACATAAAATAATTAGCATAATAAATATAAGCGTTATATTATGTGCTTCATTCGTTCCTATATTTGTCGCTACACCAGTACATGCTGACTCTTGGTATGACACGGATTGGTTATACCGCAGGTTATTAACAGTAAATCATGCTTATATTGATGCTAATCTAACTAATTATACAGTATTAGTTAAATTAACTGATGGCGTAAACTTCACAGCGTCACATGCACAGGCTGATGGTGATGATATAAGGTTTGTTAGCACAGATGGGGCTACAGTCTATAGCTATGAACGTGAATATCATACAAACGCTGGTGGTGGTGTATCGTACTATTGGGTAAAAATACCATCAGTGTCAACAGCAAGTGACACTACATTCTATGTTTATTACGGTAATGCTGGTGCAGCAGATGGCGAGGATGCTACAAATGCTTGGGATTCATATTATAAGATGGTATGCCATTTAACCGATTTTACTACTTCATGGGTAGTAGACAGTACATCAAATGGTAATAATCAGGCGAAACATGCAGCCAATGAGCCTATTGAGACAGCTTCGGGATACATATATAAAGGTCAGGATTTTACTACTGCCTTATGGTTTCTTGGTGGCTCGTATGATGTAGGTAGTCAATTTACTATCCAGATGTGGGTTAGACCTGTTGCTGGATATGATGCTAACCCTACATTATGGTCTGGTGTTCACACTGGTACTTACGGTAGTGTTGAATTTGACCAAAATCTATTTTGGTATTCTGGTGGAACTTCTAAAGTAGGTTGGTCATCTGAAACTGGTAATAGTTATGTGTATAGCACTTCCACATTAGCTGATAATACATGGGGATATGTTGCATGTTCATCTTACAATAAAAATAATAAGGTATATGTGAATAGTGACGCTGCAAGCTCATATACTGCTGCTAACAATCCTTCTGCTGGTGTATCATCACATTATTTTGGTACACGTGGTGATAAACAGCAATACTTTCATGGTCAAATGGATGAAATTAGATGGTCTAATGTGCAAAGGTCAGATGCTTGGATACATGCTGATTATTATTCAATGTCAAATCAATTAATATCGTATGGTGCTGAGGATACTGGTACAAGTTGTACAGTTACTACAGTAGCAGCTTCTAATGTATTAAGTTCAGTGGCAAGGCTTAATGGTCGGTTAGATGACCAAGGCGATGCCGAATGTACAATCATGTTTGGTTGGGATACGGCAAGCCATGCAGCAGACTTTTCAGCTTATTCAAATAATACTACATTAGCTGGAACTTGGGCTACAGCAGAATCATTTTACTATGATTTATCAAGTCTAACTCCAAGTACAACATATTACTTTAATACTCATGCCTATAATGGCTTAAATACTGATTATGGCACTGAATTATCCTTTACCACATCAGCAGCAGCTACAGGTTCAAGTGTAGGTGCACCGTCATTCTTTACTGGTACGCCTACAAACACTTCAATTTCGTTAACTTGGGTTAGAGGTGCGAGTACAAATACAACTATTATACGCTATGCAGCAGGTTCGACAGCCCCTACAAGTAATACGACAGGTACGTTATTATATAATGGTGGGCTTACATATACTACATTATCAAGTATAGAATCTGGTAGGACTTATAGTTTTATAGCTTGGGGTTTATCACCAGAAGGTGCGTGGTCTACATCAAACGTAACACTTACACTTACTACATTGTCAACTGCTGCTGCAAGTGACCAAATACCTGCTGTATCAACACCATCTAATTTCTTTACTGATACAGATTATACAAATATGAGTGGTACACTATTGTACGATATTACAAATACTACTATAGATAATTTTGGATTAGAGCGTAATGCTGGATGGTTAATATTAGCGATATTAATAGCTGTTATATTATCCGTTATTGTTGCTTCTATGACAGGCAAGTTAGCTTTAGGGATAGTAACAGCAATGATAATAATGTGCATAGGATGGTTACAGGGATTAGTGCCACTATGGATACCATTAGCCAGTTTATTATTAACATTTGGTGTTGTAGGACATCAAATGAGGAATCAAGGGGGATAAATAGATGTTAAGCCCACGTTGGACTATGCTGATATTAGTAATATACTTGGTAGGTTTATTTTTTAGTGGAATTATTGAAATGCAATATTTTGATGGTACAAATAGTCAAATTTCAAACTTAGTTGACCCATTGGGAGACCCTGTGGCTAAAGTTAGAATTGTATGGGATATGTCATGGTTTGATTTTGCAATGTTTAAAAATGTAGATGGAACTGCAAATGAATTAGCACCGCTTAGATGGTTATTAATGGTATTAAGTGCTGCGTTCTGGTTAAATATATTAATGGGACTTGTTGCTGGTATATCTTCAGCAGTAAGAAGGTTAACAGGATTAGGATAAATGGAGTGTAAAAAATGAATGATTTTATACAAGGGATTAAAAATTTTGTATGGGCAGCTATTGGATTAGGATGCTTGTTTGTAGTTATTATCCAATGGAATGCTTTAGCACCTGCTATGGATACATTTGCTACAGCCAACTGGACAAGTGCTGTTTATGCTAATGATTCAGGCACAGGGCAGTTCATAGCGAGTAGTTGGAAATATATATTGTTTTTTGTAATTCCAGGCGGTGTCATTGCTTTAATTATATTTACTTTAAAAAGGAAAGGTGAACGATAATGAGTTGGTTTGATGATTTAGTAGCAAATGCAGCATCTATACTTACGCCATTCCTGAAACCACCTGAAAGTTCGTCAGGTTCGCAACAACAGGAAGAAGAAACACCTGCTGATTATGGTGTGTATACATCATATCCAGAGGAAAGTAATGTGTTGCCTACTACGCAGCCATCAAGCCAGCAGTCTACTCAACAGCAGATTTCAAATACGCCTATTCAAACTACCAAAAGTACGACTACAAGCACAGGCTCTTATTCTGGTGGTACTGTACTATCGAGAAGTTATCAAATTGATGTAGCAAGGTCATTAGCATCACAGAATCAACCTTTACCATCAAATATCACAAATTCCGATGCTTTATACGCTTATAAACTCATTAACAGGTTTGTTAAAGAAAATCCTAATAGGGCATTACCTACGCTTTCAGGATATTCCATAGGCACTACAGACCAAACGGATGCGTGGGGTTTAGCAATGGCTAAGGAATTTGGAAAATTAGGGTATGCGTTACCATCAAACCTTCAAGGTTTTTCATCTTATGTAAGTGCTTACAACGAAGGTAAAAAATTAAATACTTCAAGCAATATTGTTACACAAGCTGCATCAGTATTAACACCATTCCTTACACCATCCAAGAGTAAGTCAGAGCAATTAGAGATAGCTAAGTCTGCTGCATTATCAGGAAACTTAGACCTTAATTATGCAAAATTACCTTCAGATGTTAAAGATGAAGATGCTAAGTATGCTTATAAAATGATTAGCAGATTCAGGGAAAATGGTTATACACTTCCCGAATTATCTGGTGTATCCATAGGAACTACAGCACAAACAGATGCTTGGGGCTTGGCAATGGCTAAGGAATTTGGTAAGCGTGGGTATGAATTGCCAAGTAACTTACAGGGTTTTACAGCCTATAGAACTGCTTATAATGAAGGGCGTGGTGTATCTTCACAATATGCAGGTCAGATTATAACACCGATTACTGCAACACCGTCTACTGGAAGTCAGTGGGATGTGTTAATGCCACAAAATGTAACAGCAGAGCAACAAGCAAATAATTTGGCTGTACAGAGATTATCGGAAATTAATACTGCTAAGGAAGCTGCATTAAATAATCAGCCTATGCCATCGGGCATTAATTCTGATGCACAGTACGCATATAAAATGGTGCATAGGTTTAAAGTAGATTTACCAGACAGGGCATTGCCTGAGATTTCTGGTTTTAGTGTAGGCACTACTGACCAAACTGACGCTTGGGCTTTGGAAATGACTAAAGAATTTGCAAGGCGTGGTTGGGCTTTGCCAAGTAATTTAAGGGAATATGATAAATATTGGGTAACTTATGACAATTTAGTGGCTGAGTTAAAGAAACAACAGCCAGTAAGTCAACCTAATATTATTCAACAGGCTGTTTCTACAATATCTGGAATGGTAACAGGATTATCTAAATCTGACCAATTAACTAAAGTACAGGAATTAACTAAAACTGGTGCTTCTATAACAAATGATATTACTGATTCTGATGCTAAGTATGCTTATAGAATGATTATGAGATTTAAAGAATCACCAGACTTTGAACTTCCACCTATCCCTTATAACCTTGGGACTACATCTGAAACAGATAAATGGGGTATTGAAATGGTCAAGCAATTTGCACGTATGGGCTATCCAATACCACAGAATTTAAAGGAATTTCCGCTTTATGTTAGTGCTTATAATGAATCAAAAGCGCAGCTTGAAAAAGAGATTGCACAGGCACAACCAGACGGTTTTATTGAAGGTCAAGCAACACCAGAGCAAATAGAAGTGTTAGGTGCAGCCGAGAGATTAGCTGAAGCTGAAAGGCAAAAACAAGCAATGATAGCTGAAGCAAATCAGGTTAGATTATCTCAAATACAATCAGCTTATGATGCTGCTAATAGCAATCAATCTTTGCCATCATCTATTCTTAGCAGTGATGCACAGTACGCCTATAAAATGGTACGTAGGTTTAAGGTTGATAATCCTAATATAGTATTACCACAAATAACTACAGCTAAACTTGGTACAACCACTGAAACAGAGCAATGGGCTGTTGAAATGGTTAAAGAGTTTGCAAGGCTTGGCTATCCTATTCCTGAGAATTTAAAGGAATACGATAAATATAGAGTTCCTTATGAGGAAGTTAAAGCATCATTACCTAAGCAACCTACAATAATTGAAACAATTACTGAGGGTGTGGCTGGAATTGTAGCACCATATTTGAAATCACCAACAGAACAAAAGTTAGAGCAAATAACACAGGCTAAAGCTGCTGCATTTGCTGGTGATGATTTGCCAAGTAGTATAAAGGATACTGATGCTCAATATATTTATAAAATAGTAAGTAGATTCAAAGAGGATAAATCAATAGAGTTACCGCCAATACCTTATAACCTTACCACAATTGCCGAAGCTGACAAATGGGGAATTGAAATGGCTAAGGCATTTGCAGATTGGGGCTATCCGTTACCTAACAATTTAAAGCAATTTGGTAGTTACGTAAATGCTTATGATACAGAATTAGCGAGAGTAAAGGAAGTAGCAAGGCGATTAGAGACTGAGGGTGATGAATTTATTGCTGCACAAGTAACGCCTGAGCAAATTGCTGTTTTAGGTGCTGCTGAAAGGTTAGCACAAGCTGAAAAAGAAAAACAGGCAATGATTGAGCAAGCACGTTTAGAAGGTTATAAATTAGTTGCTGATAAATGGAAGCAAGGTGGGATTACATTACCTAATCTAACAACAACATCAGCATCAGAAGGTAGTCAGGAATGGCAACTTGAAATGGCACGTGAAATGGCTAAACAAGGAATGGCATTGCCATCATCCATAACTGATTCTGCTGTTAAAGAGGCTTGGAAACAAGTAAATACTTTTGCTACAGCATCATCTATGTTTATAGTACCTTCAATATCAAGTAGTGGTGCTAAATGGGGTACTGCACAGTGGATACGTGATATGGTTAAGCAATTAGCTATAGAAGGTATACCATTGCCTAAGAATCTTGAATCAGATGATGTTCTTAGACCTTTATATTACACGACAAAACAGGATACTGATTACCAGAAGCAATTAAAAGATAGGGCTTCGGCTCAATTAGCAACCTTTGAGAGCAATATTAATAAATTTAATACTGATGCTAAACAATATGAATCAGATGTAAAGACATACAGTGATAACATTGAAAAATATAAAGTATTACAGGCTAAAGCTACTGATTACGCTGCAAAGGTGACTTCTTTTAATGTAGAGGTTGAATCATTTAATACTAAAAAAGCTGATTATGAAAAAAGATTGGCTGACTATGAAAATGAAGTAAAGAGTGTTAATGCTGAATTATCTAATATACAAGGATATTCTGATGAAGTCACAAAATATAATCAGGCTGTAGAGGATTTTAACAATTCAATAGCTGGAAAACAATATTTTGAAGGTTCGGCAGATTGGAATAAATTACAGTCTAAGATTGCTGAATTAAAAGATTGGCAAAATAGAATTAGTGCACAAGTACCATCATGGACTATGCTACAAAGCCGTTCTGATAGTATTGAAGCACAACGCCAATCATTAATTAATGAGCAAAACCAGATAAATAATGAATTATTAAGGTTGCAACAAGTTGAATCTCAACTGGATAGTGAAGCACCAGATGCAACTCAATTAGAGCAATTATATAATGAGCTTAAATCTAAGCAAGAAGAACTTAATGCTAAATTAAATGAATTAACATCAACATCATTATCTATAGACGAACAAACACGTATATACGGTGAAGCCAAAGCTATAGAGGAAGCAAAGAAAAAAGCTGAGGAACAAAGGATTGAGCAAGTTCGTCTTAATGCTATGATACCAACTACTTTGGTTGATTGGGCTTCATGGTGGAATAAACAACTTGAAAAGACATTTACATATCCAAAGGAAATGTTGTCGCAGATGGCAATATTACCACAAACACCTTCTGAATGGGGTGAAAGGTTACTTACTGAAACTAAAGCTGCCACACCTATACTTAGGTGGGTTACTGATATTAACCAATTAAGTAAAGAGCAAATAATCCTTAGTGCTGTAGAGGATTTGGCAAATGTTGGTATGATAGCAATGGGGCTTGCTGCACCAAAGATAGCGTCTGCTGTTAATATAGAACCTGTAAAAATAAGCACCACTATGGGAGAAGTTACTTTATGGCGTGGGTTAGATATTAATGGTAAGCCTATAGTTGGTGTATCAAACGGTAAAATTATGTTTGGTAAAGGTGGATTAGAGTTACCAGAAGCATCAGCTATCAAATCTGGTTGGCAACCTATTACTAAGGTTGAGACTGAATTTTTAGGTACACCAGAAGCAATGAGAGCAATGGGATTAACTGAAACTGAAATAACTAAATTAATGGCAACACTTGAAACACGTGCACAGTTTGCTGGAAAAATATCACCATATCTTGACGAGACTGCATTGCCTACTGAATTAAAATCAATGTCCGAAAGTGGTTTTAATGAAGTTCTAAAGACAACTGTTGAATATGGAGATAAGATTCAGCAAGTTTATGGTAGTACAACTATAAAGGCACAATTAGCACCAGAGTTACAGTCATGGAGACAACCAGCAGATGTTGATATTATGACAAAATTGAGTGCTGATGATGCTGCCATATTTGCAAAAGAGATTGTGGCTAAACTTGAAAAGACAGAAGGTGCTGGAAATGTAAGAGTTAGTGCAGATAGACCACAATTAGTAGAAACACTAAGTAAAGAAGATGGGACATGGCATCATGCTGTTGATATTCATAGCACAGCAGATTTAGAAGGTGGTACTGGTAGCCCACAGGCTGCTGAAGGTGCTTATGGTATGTTACATGCAGAGCCATCAGTTACTATTAATGTTGATGGCGTTGGTAAGATAGAGATTATGAGGCTATCCGAATCTGGAAAACGTAAAGCTGCATCTATAACAGAATGGCAAAATGTTTCAGATAAAAAATTAATGTATGAAAAGAAACTTGCTGAAATGGATAAAGATGTTGCTGATAGGTGGGCATTAGAAAATGATTATGACCCTACTAATCCAGATTTGATAAAAATATCACCAGCCGAACACAGGATGAAGGATATAACAGATTACTATGTTATATTAAGGACTTTCAAAGGTGCTGAGGTTGCGGATTCATGGGCAAAGGCATATGGATATGACCCTGCTGAATTACTTACTAAGGGTACTGAAAATCCACCGACATTAGAGACTTGGAGATTTAGCCCTTCAACATCTAAAGGTACTGGTAGTGCAACAATAACTGTAGCAATGCCAGCAAGTGTAGCCACAATGGTTGCTGGTACAGATGTTA
>Ga0265297_10009547_pt1 | contig 12470 bp, 9 predicted proteins | sample Munlanlwell13791_FD_192502 | JGI IMG/M metagenome (GOLD analysis project Ga0265297, IMG submission 192502) | Leachate microbial communities from a municipal landfill in Southern Ontario, Canada - Leachate well 137-91 | ecosystem: Engineered > Solid waste > Landfill > Unclassified | place...
TCTTGATAAATTGAAAAACGTCGGACATGACCGTCAATCCTTCAAATTTCTGTACGCGACTTCAGCAACAGACTGAAGCAAGCACTGGCGATAAGTTTTCGGTGTAGGCTCATATCGACCCTGTCGATGTGAAGCGCAGCGGCCGGAGCCACAAACGTCGGACATCGCATTAATCCTTCAACAGGCTGTCCAGGGTCAGCGCCTTGGATTTCACCAGCCAGAACTTGTTCACCACATCGTGGAAGTGCTCCAGCATCCAGGCCGCACGGGCGGAGCCGGTATGGCGGACATGCTGCTCCAGCTTGGCGCGCAGGAAGGCGCGGTGCTCGCTGGTCTTCTCGTCGTTGATGCGGTTGATGTCGATCAACTCGTTGTTGTAACGCTCGGCGAAATGGCCGCCCTCGTCGTAGACCAGGGCGAAACCGCCGGTCATGCCGGCGCCGAAGTTGAGGCCGGTATCGCCCAGCACGACGATGCAGCCGCCGGTCATGTATTCGCAGCAGTGGTCGCCCACCCCTTCCACCACGGCCAGGGCGCCGGAGTTGCGCACCCCGAAGCGCTCGCCGGCGATGCCCGCGGCATAGAGCGCGCCGCCGGTGGCGCCGTACAGGCAGGTGTTGCCCAGGGCGGTGGTCTTGTGCGCCTCGAAGGATGAGCCCTTGGGCGGGTAGATGACCAGACGGCCGCCGGCCATGCCCTTGCCGACGTAGTCGTTGGCGTCGCCCTCGATCTCCAGGGTCAGGCCCTTGTGGTTCCACACCCCGAAGCTCTGGCCGGCGGAACCGGTCAGCTTGATGTGCAGGCAGTCATCGGGCAGGCCGTCGGCACCGTGGGCCTTGGCGATCTCGCCGGACAGGCGGGCGCCGATCGAGCGGTTGACGTTGCGCACCGTGTATTCCAGGCGCTGCGGGGTCTTGCTCTTGATGCCCGGCAGGGCGTCCTTGACCATCTGCTCGGCCAGCTCGCCCTTGTCGAAGGACGGGTTGCGCGCCTCGACGCAGAAGCGCGGCTCGGACTCGGCGATGCTGCCCTGCGACAGGAGCATATCCAGCTTCAGGCGCTTCTGCTTGTCGGACTCGCCGCCCAGCAGTTCGAGCAGGTCGGTGCGGCCGATCAGGTCCTCGAACTTCGTGATGCCCAGCTTGGCCATCCACTCCCGTGTTTCCATGGCGATGAAGGTGAAGTAGTTCACCACCATGTCGGGCAGTCCGATGAAGTGTTCCTTGCGCAGCTTGGCATCCTGGGTGGCGACGCCGGTGGCGCAGTTGTTCAGGTGGCAGATGCGCAGGTACTTGCAGCCCAACGCGACCATGGGGCCGGTGCCGAAACCGAACGACTCGGCGCCCATGATGCCGGCCTTGATCACGTCGAGACCGGTCTTCAGGCCGCCGTCGGCCTGCACCCGCACCCGGCCGCGCAGGCCGTTGGCGCGCAGGACCTGCTGGGCCTCGGTGAGACCGAGCTCCCAGGGCGTGCCGGCGTACTTGACCGAGGTCAGCGGCGAGGCGCCGGTGCCGCCGTCGTAGCCGGAGATGGTGATCAGGTCGGCATAGGCCTTGGCGACACCGGCGGCGATGGTGCCGACGCCGGGCTCGGCCACCAGCTTGACCGAGACCAGGGCCTCCGGGTTGACCTGCTTCAAGTCGAAGATCAGCTGGGCCAGGTCCTCGATCGAATAGATATCGTGGTGCGGCGGCGGCGAGATCAGGGTGATGCCGGGCTTGGTGCAGCGCAGTTTGGCGATCAGCTCGGTGACCTTGCCGCCGGGCAGCTGGCCACCCTCGCCGGGCTTGGCGCCCTGGGCGATCTTGATCTGCAGCACCTCGGCATTGACCAGGTAGTGCGGGGTGACGCCGAAGCGGCCGGACGCCACCTGCTTGATCTTGGACATCTTGACCGTGCCGTAGCGCTTGGCGTCCTCGCCACCCTCGCCCGAGTTGGAGCGGCCGCCGATGCGGTTCATGCCCTCGGCCAGGGCCTCGTGGGCCTCGGGCGAGAGGGCGCCGAGCGACATGCCGGCGGAGTCGAAGCGCTTCAGGATGGCCGCGACCGATTCCACCTCGTCGATGCCGACCGGGGTGGTCTCCTTCAGCCGCATGAGGTCGCGGAACATGGCCACCGGCCGGGTGTTCACGATCTCGGCGTATTTCTTGTAGGTCGCGTAGTCGCCTTTCTGGACCGCTGCCTGCAGGGTCTGCACCACGTCCGGGTTGTAGGCGTGGTATTCCTCGCCGTACATGAACTTGAGCAGGCCACCGGCGGCGATCGGCTTCATCGGGTTGAAGGCGGTGCGCACCAGCTTCTTCTGGTCGACTTCGAAGTCCTCGAAGTTTGCTCCGGAAATGCGCGACACCGAGCCCTTCAGGCACATCGCCACCACGTCCTCGTGCATGCCGACCACCTCGAACAGCTGGGCGCCGCGATAGCTGGCGATGGCCGAGATGCCCATCTTGGACATGACCTTGAGCAGGCCCTTGTCGATGCCCTTGCGGTAGTTGGCCAGGGCCTTGTAGGCGGCAAGCTTGACCTCGCCGCTGCGCACCAGTTCCAGGATGCTCTGGTAGGCCAGGTAGGGATAGACGGCAGTGGCGCCGTAGCCGACCAGGCTGGCGATCTGGTGCGGGTCGCGCGCCGAGCCAGTCTCGACGACGATGTTGCAGTCGCAGCGCAGGCCGGCATCGATCAGGCCGTGGTGCACGGCGCCGGTGGCGAACAGGGCGTGGATCGGCAGCTTGGCCTTGTCGATGTTGCGGTCGGACAGCACCACCACGACCTTGCCCGAGCGGACCGCGGCGACCGCGTCGGCGGCCAGTTGCGCCAGGGCGGCCCTGAGGTCCAGGCCGGCCGGATCGTAATGCAGGTCGAGGGTCGCCGGGGCATAGGCCGGGTCGGCCTGGCCGGTGACGGCCTTGAACTTGTCGTGCGACAGCACCGGCGAGGTCACCTCCATGCGATGGGCATGGTCGGCGGTCTCCTCGAACAGGTTCCGCTCGCGGCCGAACTCGGTGTGCAGCGACATCACCACCGCCTCGCGGATCGGGTCGATCGGCGGGTTGGTCACCTGGGCGAACTGCTGGCGCAGGTAGTCGAACGGCGAACGCACCTTCTGGGACAGCACCGCCATCGGGGTGTCGTCGCCCATCGAGCCGGTCGCCTCCTGGCCGTCCTCGGCCAGCACGCGGATGACCTGGTCCAGCTCCTCGAAGCTGACGTTGAACAGCTTCTGGTGGGTCAGCACGGAGGCCGTGTCCATCACCGGCGCCTCGGCATCCTGCTCGACGCCGAGCTCGATACGCTGGGCACCCTGCTTGAGCCAGTCGCGATAAGGCTGGCGGCCCTTGAGCTCGTTGTCGATGTCTTCCGGCAGCAGGAAACGGCCGGTCTCCAGGTCGGCGGCGACCATCTGGCCGGGCCGCACGCGGCCCTTGGCGACGATGTTCTCGGGCCCGCCATAGTCCCACACGCCGACTTCCGAGGCGATGGTGACGTAGCGGTCCTTGGTGATCACGTAGCGGGCCGGACGCAGGCCGTTGCGGTCGAGCAGACAGACACCATAGCGGCCGTCGGTCATGACGATGCCGGCGGGGCCGTCCCAGGGCTCCATGTGCATGGAGTTGTATTCGTAGAAGGCCCGCAGGTCCGGGTCCATGTTGGTGACGTTCTGCCAGGCCGGCGGCACCATCATGCGCATGGAACGGAACAGGCCGGCGCCACCCATGACCAGGCCTTCGAGCATGTTGTCGAAGGACATCGAGTCGGAACCGCGGCTGCCGACCATGGGCCGGACATCGTCCATGTTCGGGATCAGGGGCGACTCGAACTTGCGCTCGCGGGCACGCGACCAGTTGCGGTTGCCGGCCAGGGTGTTGATCTCGCCGTTGTGGGCCAGGTAGCGGAACGGCTGGGCCAGGCGCCACTCGGGCCAGGTGTTGGTCGAGAAGCGCTGGTGGAACACCGCCAGGGCGGAGGCGAAGCGCTCGTCGTTGAGGTCGGGATAGAACACCGGCAGGTAGGCCGGCATCACCAGGCCCTTGTAGGAGATCACCCGGCCGGACAGGGTCGGCATGTAGAAGGTGGCGTCGTCGTCCTGGACCGCCTTTTCCACCTTGCGCCGGGCGATGTAGAGCTTGCGCTCGAAGATCTCGGCGTCGATGGCCTCGGGGCAGTTGACGAACAGCTGTTCGATCACCGGCAGGCTCTTGAGGGCGTACTCGCCCAGGGCGCTGTTGTCGGTGGGCACCTTGCGGAAACCGGCGACCGCCAGACCCTGGCCGGTCAGCTCGGCGACCAGGAGGTCGCGGGCGCGCTGGGCCTTGGCGGCATCCTGGCTCAGGAACACCAGGCCGGCGGCGTAGCGCTCGGTCAGGCTGAAGCCGGCCTCGGCCGCGACGGTGCGCAGGAAGGCATCGGGCTTCTTGAACAGCAGGCCGCAACCGTCGCCGGACTTGCCGTCGGCGGCCACCGCGCCGCGGTGGGTCATGCAGGCCAGCGAGGCAATGGCGGTCTGCACCAGCTTGTGGGTCGCCTGGTCGTCCAGTTGCGCGATGAGGCCGAAGCCGCAGCTATCCTGTTCGAAATCAGGGCTGTAGAGCGTGCCGCCAAGGCGGCTTTGTCGATCGTCCATTTTTTCTGACCGCCGAGGACCAACGTCCGGGTAAAAGGGCGGGAATTCTAGCGCGTTCAAGGGTTTGCCGCCAACTGAAGTCTTGCGGCACCGATTGCGTTAGCCTAGACTAGTCTAACCATAATAAAGGACTGAAATCATGCAAACGGTCAGCCTGTTCGACGCCAAGACCCACCTTTCGCGCCTGATCGACCAGATCGCCTCGGGTACCGAGGAGGAAATCGTGATCTCCCGTAATGGCAAACCCGTGGCGCGCGTCTTGCCGATCCGAGCCGACGTTTCCCGCCGGATCGGCCTGGCGTGTGGAGAATTCGAGGTACCCGACGATATCGACCGCCACAATGCCGAGGTGGCCGCGCTGTTCCAGGGCCAACCATGAACCTGCTGCTGGACACCCAGATTGCGCTTTGGGCGCTGACCAACTCGGAGCGGCTGGGAGCACCGGCACGGGCACTGATCGAAGATCCGTCTAATGAAATCTTCGTCAGCACGGCCTCAGTCTGGGAGATCGCCATCAAGCACGCGCTTGGCCGCGGCGACATGCCGATCACCGGCAACCGTGCCGCCGTCCTGTTCGCGGAGTCCGGCTACCGGGAGCTGGCGATCACCTGGCGCCACGCGGCAGCTGTCGATACCCTGCCCGCCATCCACGGCGACCCGTTCGACCGCATCCTGATCGCCCAGGCCCAGACCGAGCCGATGCGCCTGCTCTCCCGCGATGCCACGGTCGCGGCCTATGGAGGGGTGGTCTTGGTGGTTTGATCACTCTCCCACCCGCCCTCGCAAGAGGGCAGGTAGATGAGGTGTCAGGCCGCGGCGGCCAGGGCCTGTTCCAGATCGGCCAGGATGTCGTCGATATGCTCGATGCCGATCGACAGGCGCACCATGTCTTCCGAGACACCGGCCTTCTTCATTTCTTCCGGGCCGAGCTGGCGGTGCGTGGTCGAGGCCGGGTGACAGGCCAGCGACTTGGCGTCGCCGATGTTGACCAGCCGTACCACCAGATTCAACGCGTCGATGAAGCGCGCACCGGCGGCCGCACCGCCCTCGATGCCGAACGACAGGATGCCGGAGGCGCGGCCGCCCATGTACTTGTCAACCAGCGGCCTACTTTCATGGTCGATCAGGCCGGCATAATTGACCCACTTGATCAGGTGATGGCCATGCAGGTACTCGGCCACCTTGAGGGTGTTCTTGCAGATCCGGTCCATGCGCAGGGGCAGGGTCTCCAGTCCCTGCAGGATCAGGAAGCTATTGAACGGCGAGATCGCCGCGCCCATGTTGCGTAGCGGCACCACCCGGGCCCGGCCGATGTAGGCCGCCGCCCCGAGTGCTTCTGTGTAGACCACGCCGTGGTAGGACACGTCGGGCTCGTTCAGGCGCCGGAAGCGGGCCTTGTGCTCGGCCCAGGGGAACTTGCCGGAGTCGACGATGATGCCGCCGATGGAGTTGCCGTGGCCACCCATATACTTGGTCAGGGCATGCACGACGATGTCGGCGCCGTGCTCGAACGGCCGGCACAGTACCGGGGTCGGCACCGTATTGTCGACGATGAGCGGTATGCCGTGGCGATGGGCGATCTCGGCCAGGGCGCCGATGTCGACCACGTTGCCGAGCGGGTTGCCGATCGATTCGCAGTAGACCGCCTTGGTCTTGTCGTCGATCAGCCGCTCGAAGCTGACCGGATCGCGATGGTCGGCGAAGCGGGCCTGGATGCCATACTGCGGCAGGGTGTGGGCGAACAGGTTGTAGGTGCCGCCGTACAGGGTGCCGCTGGTGACGATGTTGTCGCCCGCCTCGGCGATGGTCTGGATGGCATAGGTGATGGCCGCCATGCCCGAGGCCACGGCCAGGGCGCCGATGCCGCCCTCCATGGCTGCGACCCGCTTCTCCAGCACGTCGGTGGTCGGGTTCATGATCCGGGTGTAGATGTTGCCCTGGACCTTGAGGTCGAACAGGTCGGCGCCGTGCTGGGTGCTGTCGAAGGCGTAGGACGTGGTCTGGTAGATCGGCACCGCCACCGATTTGGTGGTGGGCTCGGGGCTGTAGCCGGCGTGGACGGCCAGGGTTTCAATCTTCATTTATTGTGTCTCCTCCATAAAGGAAGGCCGATTATTGCCCTTCAGGGCCCGTCCTGTCATTGAGCGGGATCACTCCCGCCGGCACAGCCCGCGCATTTCGCACCAGCGGCAGGTCTCCGGGGCGCCGTGGGCAGGCAGCGGCGCCCCGGCCGCGACGGCAGACAGCGTGGCCGTCAGCCTTGCCGCCTCGTCGGCAACCGCCTCCGCCAGCGGCCGTTGCATTTCGACAACATCGACCTTGTCGTCGTCCAGGGCCACCAGGCCCGCCTGCGCCGCCCCGGTGAGCAGGCCATAGAAAGGCAACTGCACATCCTCACCCGGTACCTTCAGTTTGTTTCTCAGCACCGTGCGGGTCTGGGTCTTGTAATCGAGCACCGCCAGCCCATCCGGTCCGGCATCGAGGCGGTCGAGCCGGCCATGCAGGGTGACCGTCCGACCATCCGACAATACCAGTTCGCGCTCGAAGACCGTTTCCGCCGCCTGCCAGTGGCTGCCTGCCGCCTCGCGTGCCAGGGCCCAGTCCAGATAGCCGGGGACGTGCTTCTCCCAGCGTCCCCGCCAGGCCCTGGCCAGGTAGTCGTCCCGCTCGCGGGCTCGGAAGGCCTCGGTGCCGATCCTGACCAGTTCGGCCGTCAACTGCGCCAACGGCAATTCCGCCAGGACCGGATGCTCGCTGTGGAAGCGCCGGAGTATCTGGTGTACCCGTTCGCCGTAATCGGCCTTTTCCATCTGCTCGGCGACCTCGTCGCCCTCGCCCAGGCCGAGGCCATGACGGGCGAAGAAACGATATGGACAGTCCACCAGGGTCTGCCAGCCGCTCGCCGACAGCCGCGCCGGGAGACCAGCCAGCCGGGGTACGGCCTGGTGCGCCTCGGGGGAAACGGCGGGGCCGATGGAATGCGGCAGGCATGCCACCGCCAGGTCATTGCCGTAGGCCAGGCGGTGAAACACCGCCAGTCGGTCCAGCCAGGGGCTCCTCGGGTTGGGCTCGGCGCCCTGCCGGGACTGCCAGGCGATCAGGGCGCAATCGGCTCGACTGAGTACGTCGATCAGGTCGGCCAGGGTCTCGTCGCGGCGCTGGCGCTGGCCGGGCAGGCCCAGTTGCAGGCGCACCGCGTCGCTGAACAGGTCGTCGCCGCCGGCCGGCGGCAGGTGAGCGGCGTCGGCACCGAGCACCACCACGGCCTCGAAATCGCGCAGCCGGGCTGCCGCCAGGTGGGTCAGGCGAATCGGGCTTTCGATCTCGTCGGCGACGAAGGTGGCGCGGTCCAGTTGCAGGTTGAGCCAGGCGCGCCAGCGTGCCAGGGTATAGGCCGTCCGGTCGCCCGCCAGTTCAGCGGCCAGGCGATGCAGCAGATCGAGCAACTGGCGGCCGGCCGGGTCGGCCGCCATGGCGGCCGTCGCGCCGACCTCGTCCAGGGACAGGAACAGGGTGGCCAGCCAGCCAGCCAGCGTTTTTCGAGCGCCTTTCCGGAACAGCTGTGCCGCTCGGCTCAGGCGTTCGAGCATCGGCAGCGCTTCGCTCGACTCATTGGCGGCCAGGGACAGAAAGCGGTCCAGGCCGGCGACCACGCCGTGCCTGCCGGCCAGCCGCTCCAGTCCGGCGACTGCCTCCAGGCGCGGGCCAGCCGGGAGGTCGACGAACACGAAGGGCGATTTCAGCAGATCGAGCAGGTCGCGGTGATAAAAGCCGTCCTGGAGCAGGGCAAACCAGCGGTCGATGACATGGCTGACCGTCGCGGTGGCGAAGGTCCATCCGGTCTCGTCCTGCATCAATATATGGTCGCGTTCGAGCACCGCGCGCAGACGCCGGGCCGCCAGCCGGTCGAGTGCGATGACGGCGATGTCACGCCGGCCCTCGGCCAGCCAGGCGCGAATCTGCGCCGCCACCGAGCGGGCCTGGCTTTCCAGGTCGGGCGTGCCGAGCAGTTCCAGCGCAAGCGGGCTTTCCAACCGCGTCGCCGGCCAGCCACGGGCCCGTTCAAGCAGGGAACCCGCTTCCGGCCCAGGGCGCCAGACCGCATCGAGCAGCGCGCGCCGATCCGGCCAGGGTTCGGCCACGGGCAGGTCGACCAGACCCAGCCGCTCCCGGCATTCGGTCAGGAAGTGCTGCTCCATCCGGCTCAGGCCGGACAGGCCCAGGCTGTAGACCGGGCCCGCTGCCTGTTCGCGCCAGCGGGCGAGACCAAGGGCGTAGCCGCCCCGGCTGCCCGGCCCGATGCCGTGGAAGGCGCGCCAGAGCTCAAACACCAGCCGGGCCTCGCGCTCCATCGGGGCATTGAGACTGCGCCGCGCCGCCTGTTCGATCTGGCGGGCGAATCCGCCGTATTCGGCGGGCGGCACCAGCGTGGCGTCGTCCAGTTCGTGCAACAGGTCCAGCATCGCCTGGGCCAGGGGCCACAATGCCGAGTCGTCGAGCCAGTCCCGGCCGGCCAGGAAACCATACAGCGAGGCCAGGCGCTGGCTGTCGGTTTGCACTCCGGCGCCGGTGCCGGCCGCGGCCGCCAGCGCGGGCAAGGTGGTCAGGCGGGGCGGCAGGAAGACCGGGACGCCGGCTTCGCGGCGCAAGGCGGCAAGAAACGCCGGCACCACATGGTGGTGGGGAACCAGGATGGTGAGCGCCGACAGATCGGGCATGTGATGTCCCTGCTCGGCAAGAAGGACACGGGCGGCGGCGGCGAATGTGGCGGTCATGGCCCATTGTAGGGCGCGGCCAGGAACGGGAAAACGACAGGCAAAAAAAACCCCGGTTACTGGCCGGGGCTAAGAGAGGAGGAGGATGTCAGCCGCGCCGGGCAAGCACGCGACCAACCATCCCTGCCCTGGTACCAGATGGCTCGAGCGCCAAGGCAGGATACGACATGAAACGCGCTTCGCTGCCACGCAACCGTGGATCGCCGCTAACACACATTTCAGACCGGAATGTATGAATATTAGACATGACTGTCAATAGGGTCATTTGCTCATTATCAAGGCACCTCGTCGGTTGTGTGTGACATCTGCCACACCGACCAAGACGACACAGCGCCAATCGCAGGGAGAGCCGCATTCGGCTGTTGAATGGGGCGCCTCTGGTTGCGCCGGGTCAATCCATATAGGCAATGGCTTCACCGCCCGGATTGGGCAAACCCGCCACCCGCCACAGGCTCCTGCAGCTGCCGAACAGCTTGTGCGCCTTGTGCCGGTCCAGGCCGGTGGCGCGGCAGATCAAGCGCATCACCGGGAACGAGCCATGGAGAAAATACTTGTCCCGCACATGGCCGATGATTTCCCAATGCTTTTCCGTCAGGGTCGGGATGCCATCGACCTGGGCAATCTGTTCGGCAAGCTGGCGATCCCACATTCCGGGATCGGCAAGGAAATTATCCTGGTCGAACCAGTCCGCCGGTGGCATCCGGACTTCATACTCGATGATCTGGCTGCTGGCATTCATGATCGCCTCCAATCCGCACTACAGCGTGCGCAGGAAATGTTGCCGGTCAGAACCGTTGCCCTGCCCCGGTCCACCGGTGCTTCAATCCGCCGGGCCAGCAGGCTCAAGAAAACAACCCGCTCTTGGTCTCGGCTATCGGCCGGGCATGTGCCTCGGGCATCCTGTCCAGACCCGCTTCGCTTGCCATCGACTGCAAATGTTTACGGTTCAGCTCAAGGAAACGCGGCGTGGGTCCCGCATCGCCATATACGGGGTTGCCCTCCTCGTCCTCGGCCACCACCTGATTGCCCTGTATGTACGGCATGGCCGTTTCCAGTTCGTCGAGCGCCGCCGCGAGCAATTCGGAAATCAGTTCGGTCTCGCTCCGGCGCGGATACATTTCCGCCAATGCGGCGATCCGGGCCGCATCCTGCAAGGTAAGGCGCATGCGGTATTCGCGGCTGGTCAGGCGGCCGCCGGCGGAGTCTTCCCATTGCTTGATCAGATTGACGATATTGGTCATGTCACCTCCAGATGGACGAGTCGCAGGCGCCGACGGGGCGCGACCAAGGAAGAACGAACATCGGCTAGGTCCCGGCCTTTGCCCGCGGCCCGACCTGGGGAGCGTTAATTACATTGAGAACGGCCTGCCTGGGATTCCAAAAAATCGCCCAGCCGACTTGCTGGTCCTTGACCACCTCCGGATGGTCCCTCAGGAATTGGTCCATGAATTCCATGAACTCCCCCCTGGGAAAATCGGTTCTTTTCATTCTGGCCTCCTGCCATTCCGGTGCACGCTTAGAACTCGTTTATAGATCAATACCAGACTATTTCAATCAAGAAATGTGACGGTAAACCATTAAGCCAGCTTGGCTTGACCATGCATATATATTGATCTAATCAGTATTGTATTAGTCCTATTTACACACACCCGGAGACACCATGCTGAAGATCGCGAAACTGACCGACTACGCCACCGGACTCATGGTCCAGTTGAGCCAGAGCCCGCAACGCAGGGTGAGCGCGCAGCAACTGGCCACCGAACTGGGGCTCCCGAAAGCCACCGTCGCCGGCCTGCTGAAGAAGCTCGGCCGGGCCGGACTGGTCGCCAGCACCCGCGGCGCCGGCGGCGGCTACAGCCTGACCCGGGAACCACGCGCCATCGCCCTGACCGACGTCATCACGGCCATCGAAGGCCCGCTGGCGCTGACCGAATGCGCCCTGGCCGACGGCCGCTGCAGCCTGGAAAAGGACTGCGCCACCCGGCCGCACTGGCGGTCGATCAACCAGGCAGTGCAGGCGACCCTGGCGCTGATGAACCTGGCCGACATGACCCGGCCGCCGGCCAGACTGAGGAGGATGGACAATGGGTAACAACGACCTGCAACGCCATATCGAGACACCGTATCGCTGGGGCTTCGTCACCGACATCGAACAGGAGACGATGGCCATGGGTCTGGACGAGGGCGTCATCCGCCACATCTCGGCCCGCAAGGACGAACCCGCCTTCATGCTGGACTGGCGGCTTGAGGCCTACCGGCACTGGCTGACCCTCAAGGAGCCCGCCTGGGCCACGGTCAGCTACCCGCCGATCGATTACCAGGCCATCCGCTATTTCGCCGCGCCCAAGGCCGGCAACCGACCCGGCAGCCTGGCCGAGGTCGATCCCAAATTGCTCGCCACCTACGAAAAGCTGGGCATTCCGCTCAAGGAGCGCGAGGCCCTGGCCGGGGTCGCGGTCGACGCGGTGTTCGATTCGGTCTCCGTGGCAACCACCTTCAAGGACAAGTTGGAGGCGCTGGGCATCATCTTCTGCCCATTCTCGGAGGCCGTGCGCCGGCATCCCGATCTGGTCCGCCAGTATCTCGGCTCGGTGGTGCCCCATACCGACAATTTCTTCGCCGCCCTGAACGCGGCGGTGTTTTCCGACGGCACCTTCGTCTACGTGCCGAAAGGGGTGCACTGCCCGATGGAGCTGTCGACCTACTTCCGCATCAACGCGCGCGACACCGGCCAGTTCGAGCGCACCCTGATCATCGCCGACGAGGGCAGCTACGTCAGCTATCTGGAAGGCTGCACGGCGCCGCAGCGCGATGAGAACCAGCTCCACGCCGCGGTGGTCGAGCTGATCGCCCTGAAGGATGCCCGGATCAAGTATGCCACGGTGCAGAACTGGTACCCGGGCGACGCCGAGGGCCGCGGCGGCATCTACAACTTCGTCACCAAGCGCGGCGACTGCCGGGGCGACGACTCGCACATCTCCTGGACCCAGGTCGAGACCGGCTCGGCGATCACCTGGAAGTACCCGAGCTGCATACTGCGCGGCGACAACTCGGTCGGCGAGTTCTACTCG
>Ga0265297_10009548_pt1 | contig 12470 bp, 15 predicted proteins | sample Munlanlwell13791_FD_192502 | JGI IMG/M metagenome (GOLD analysis project Ga0265297, IMG submission 192502) | Leachate microbial communities from a municipal landfill in Southern Ontario, Canada - Leachate well 137-91 | ecosystem: Engineered > Solid waste > Landfill > Unclassified | place...
AAAAGAAATGAGGGTTTCAGAGGTTTAATTTTGCCGCCGCGCTGTTTCGGCGGTTTATTTAAGGAGGACTTGAGATGTTTCGAGAAAAAATCAAGGTTTTGGATTGCACGATCCGCGACGGCGGACTTATGAATAACCACCAATTTGACGATCGATTCGTGCGCGCAGTCTATAAGGCGCTCTCGGAAGCAGGCGTTGATTATATGGAGATAGGCTACAAGAACTCCAAGAAACTTTTTTCACCGGATAAATTCGGCAAATGGAAATTCTGCGATGACAATGATATCCTTAAGATTATTGACGGGATTGAGTCGAATACGAAAATATCGATTATGGTTGATGTGGACCGTGTTGATATCGATGATGTCAAGCCTGCCGGCGAAAGCCCCGTTTCCATGATCCGCGTTGCTTCCTACGTCCAGGATATTGACAAGGCGATATTTTTGGTGAACCACTTTGCCGAGAAGGGCTATGAGACCACCGTCAACATTATGGCAATTTCTCGCGCGCTGGATAATGAGTTGAACGAGGCCCTGCATCAGCTCGAAGAAGAGTGTAAGGCGCAGGTGATTTATATTGTTGATAGTTTTGGTGCGCTCTACCAGGAAACGACGGAGTTCCTTGTTAAAAAATTCAAGAGCATCCTGAAAACCAAGGAAGTCGGTATGCACGCGCATAACAACCAGCAGCTGGCGTTTTGCAATACCATCGAAGCAATTATCCATAATGCCAATTTTATGGATGCGACCATATACGGAATCGGGCGCGCGGCAGGCAATTGCCCTCTGGAGCTTTTGATCGGGTTTTTAAAGAATCCGAAATTTGATATCCGCCCTATTCTTGATGTTATCTCGAATGAGTTTATTCCTTTGAGCAGTCAGTTGGAAAGCGGCTACATAATTCCGTATGCAATCAGCGGTATGTTTAATGAGCATCCGAAAGCTGCCATGGCATTGCGCCAATCCGACAAGAAAGAAAACTACAGAGAATTTTACGAGAGCATTGTTTCGGCCAGTATGGATTAAAAGAAAAAGCAGGGAGCGTTGCGGCAGGCGCGTCGCGAAACGGTAAAAAGAACAGCAGAAACCGTATGGATATTCTTCAATTTAAAAAAGTCCCTTTTTTGGGTATTATGCGAGGCGTCCAGGAGAGCCAATTGGAATCTCTTGTGGAGGCAAGCATCGCCGGCGGGCTTAAGGCGCTTGAGATTACCATGAATACCTCCGAGGCCGCATCGTTGATCCGTTCGGCCGCCGCGATTACGAAGGGGCGGCTTGTCATTGGCGCGGGCACTGTCTGTGACGTCGAGTCGTTGCGTCAAGCCCTTGACGTGGGTGCTACTTTTATTGTTTCTCCGGTATTGGTTGAGGAGGTGGTAAGCCATTGCAGAAAGCAGAGTATCCCGGTTTTCCCCGGCGCGCTCACTCCTCAGGAAATATACAGGGCCTGGGACGCAGGCGCGACTATGGTGAAGGTCTTCCCCGCAAAGTTTTTCGGCCCCGCCTACTTTAAAGAAATAAAAGGGCCATTTCACGATATCAAACTGCTCGCCTGCGGGGGAGTGACGCCTGAAAATAAGAATGAATTTTTCTCCAATGGCGCTGATGCGGTCGCCTTCGGCGAAAGCGTCTTCAGAAAAGAATGGATTTCCGGAAAAGAGTACCATCGTATCACTGACCGTATCAAAAACTATATTAACAACACCGCTTTTGATATACGCGATTTTTAAAAATTTTTCCTAAGATGACACCTTCCGGCCAGGAACGAAGAAGATACGAGCGTTATTCCACCGACGCGAAAGTTTATTTTTGCGTCACCTATACCTTGGACGCAAAAATGAAGTTTCAGGTGCTTGACCGGCAGGCGCACGAGCCTGTTTCTTATGAAAAACATCTCGCCCAGGGCAGGGATATCAGCCTGGAGGGGTTCAGCTTTACTTCCGACAAGCAACTGCAGAAAGGCGACAGGCTGGCTTTGGAGTTGTTTATTGCCGAGAAAAAAGAACCGGTGCGCTTGGAGGGGGAGGTGCGATGGTCGGAACGGGTGTACCCTTCAGAGAAGTACGAGGACAAATTTAATACCGGTATCAAGCTGCTCACCGTGGAAGGCAAATCGGTGCTTGAGTCTATCCATTACGATGATGGTAACCGCGTGGCCTGGAGTGCGGTGCTCGATTATGTTTTCGGCAACTATCGCCATTTGGTACAAAAGCAAGGAACGCTTAAAACGCCAGAATAATTGCATTAAGCCGGGAGCCGTTCAATGAAAAAATGTCCTTATTGCGCCGAGCTCATACAAGACGAAGCGATAAAGTGCCGTTTTTGCGGTGAGGCGCTCGACGAAAATGTCTTTAAAGTACACAAAGAAAAACAGCCGGCCCTCCGGCGCTATAGGGCGATCGCGCTCAAAGAAGGGAAAAAATGCCGGGGGGTGTTTGTTGCCCATGATATAGGAGAGGCAAAGAAAAAACTCATTGCCCAGGGCTATGAAATACTTTCGCTGGGCGAAACCTGGAGCCTGTCCGCGTTTAAAGAAAAACTTTTCCGCCCCTTGCTAGCAGTGCCTCCGGCCGTTAAAATAATCATTATCCTGCTGCTCGTCGGCGTTGTTGTATTTGCGGTTTTCCGTAAGAAGCCGGAGATAAAAAATGATGTCAGCCCGCAAGAAGATACGGTAACGTTCGCACCCTACCCGCTTATCCAGCCGCTCAAAGAATATTCAATCGCCGGCGAGAAAGCAATTCATTACCGGGAAGGAGATTTCCCTGATGCCTCGGCACAGAATGCCCAGACGCTCTCCTTGATTTTAAAGAAAGAATTGCAGGTGCTGGTTGTTGGGCCTTCACAAGCCGACATCGAAAATATTTTTAAAGACATCGTTAATAAGCAACTTAAGGAAAACCGTGATATTGATGAAATAACCGCATCTTTCTATGCCGATACGAAAGCAATGGCAGAAGGCAAGAGCCTTGCCGCGGGGCTATGGGCTGCGGAAGGAAAGTTAGGCGTAATTTCTCCGGAGCTGGAAGAAAAAAACGATAAGGGCACACATAAAATAGAGCTTTTCTATAATGAGCAAGCGCCTGCCGCGCCGAAACAATCGGAGCCGGCGCCTGTTACGCTTGGTTACCAGCCGGGAGCGCCGCTTAATCCTACACAGGTGGCGATAGTCAAGTACTACCTGACTGTCATGCGGGAACATCCCGAACTCACCGAGCAGATCATTTCTTTGAAAATATCCGAGGCGTACAAAATAACAGTAGCTGATTTGAAGGCAATGCACCGGGAATACATGGACGGTAATTACGAATAAACATTGTTTTTCGGGCGGTGTTTGACGCGTTGAAAATGGTCGGCGCTGTTGATGAGAAAATGTAGAGACGTAAAGACGGTCTTTATGGCGGCGTTCGTGGGCAGCATGTGTTTTTGGCATGCAGTGTTTGTCGGCGCCCAAGAAGGCCAGGGCCTTTGTTGTGAGGATGCCGTCCAAAAATATCTCCGTGATATAGGCTATCACGGAGAGATAAGCGTTTTTGTCGCCGAAGACGCGGATCGGGCAGCCAGAGAGGCGCTCGGCACAAACAATAACGAGGCAGCGTCTTTAATCGCCCGACAGGCAGTTGAGAAGCTTGCGATGATTGTCGAAGAGTGCGCGCAGCTGCGCGTTCCCGACGGATTGGAGCAATTTCATCGAAAGCGGCTCGAATGGTGCCGGTGCCGGCAGAGGATATATGAGTCATTTTTGGCGGGCGACAGCCAGCAAGAACTCGCAGAGAGGCGGATATGTTTGTTTGCCGAGCTGCAATCACTGCAGGTTTTGGTGAGTCTCTGCAAGGGTTGCGAGCAACTGCCGCCGCCGTTTGCGCATTTAGAAAATTCCGTGAGTACCATTGAAGCGCTGCTTGATGACGCCCAGCGCCTCAAGGCCCTGTGTTTATCAGATTTTCAAAGAAACTAAAAACACCCCCCGCACAAATCAACAGAGGAGGTTTGCTATGAAGAAGATCTGGATGTTCCTTTCAGTTCTCGTCGTTGTGCTGCTTGTGGGGGTAATGCTCAAAGATCAGATTATCAAGAATGTCGTTAAGGTCGGCGTGGCAAAGGTGACGGGCGCCCCCGTCGCAATCGATAATTTTTCCTTAGGGGTTTTGAACCAGTCGGTCAGAATAGAGGGATTGCGCATTTATCACCCCAAAGGTTTTCCGCAGGGTATACTCCTCGATATTCCTGTTGTGCAGGTTGATTACGATATTGCCGCGCTCTTGACGGGCAAAATTCATCTTAAAAAGATCGAGCTTAATATAAACGAAGTCGGCGTGGTGCGCAACAAAGAAGGTGTCCTCAACGTTGATGCGCTCACCGCAGTGCAGGAGGCAAAGAAAGAAAAACCGAAAGAAGCACCACAAAAAGAAACTGCAAAGGAGCCGGCAAAGAAAGCGCCCGCCAAGGCGATGGACCTGCAAATCGATGAATTAAAATTAAGCGTCGGCAAGGTGGTCTACGGGGTTTACCCCGCGCAGGGTGAGCCGGCGGTGAGTGTTTTTGATGTCGGTATAAAAGACAAGATTTATAAAAATATTACGAGCCCGCAGCAGTTAGTCGTTTTAATTTTATCTGAGCCGATGAAGGCGACGACGATAAAAGGGGCAGGCATTTACGGCGCGGCCACGGTGCTCGGCATGGGATTTTTGCCGGTGGGTGTCGCGGCGACCCTTATGGGAAAAGACAGCGCGGCCGCTGATTTTTCCGCGCCAATCGAGACCGTATACGCGAAAAGTATCGAGGCAATCAGTGCGCTCGGCAAAGTGGTAAAAGAAGACAAGGCCCGCAACTTAATCAAGGCCAGCGTTCAGGGGGCAAGCGTTACTGTGCAGTTGCGTGCCAATGAAGACGGTACAGTCCATGCGGAAGCATCGGCAAAGAAACTTCTTTTGCCTAAACCCGAGATCGCTGGCGGCGTTATTTATGAGTTGACTGAACGGCTGAAATAAGTTTTTTAAATTACTCAAGGGAATCAGGAACATGAAAAACAAAAAAGCGCTATTGTGTAGTATCGCAATTTTTTGTTTCGTGCCGCTTTGCTTTGCAGCGCCGATTTACGGCCCGAGAATGCCCGAGAAAAAACAGTTTTTTGTGGGTGCGCAAACGCATTGGGTAGAGAAGCGTTATCTGGAAAAAGAATATGGAAGGACGGCAAGTCTCCAGCATTTCTTGCTGATAAGCTACGGCATCGCCGACTGGCTTTCACTTGATTTAAAAGGCGGTGCAGGCAGCATACGGACAAAGCCGTCGACGGCAGAAACCATAGAGTACACGAGCGGCCTGGCAGGCGGCTATGGTTTTCGTTTGCGCCTGCATGAAGCTGAGCGTTCAAAAATAGTTTTTGGGTTCCAGCATATCAGTGTGCATCCTGAATCGACGCAGATTGGCGAGAAAAGGTATAAGGCGGTTTTGGATGATTGGCAGTTTTCTTTGCTTGCTTCGTATGCGTTTTCGCGCGCCACTGCCTACCTGGGCACGCGATGGTCGCGTATGGATCATATTCATTGGGTGGAGAGCGACAGAAAACGGGAACGTTCTGACTTTACCAAAAGTGTCGGTGTTATCGCAGGGGTGGAAGTGCCGATGAACCGTAATCTTTGGATAACCGTTGAGGCCAGCACGCTCGATGCTGAGTCTGTGGCAGTCAGTGTGACCAAGGCGTTTTAGTGTAGTAAGCAATTAATCGCGCTATTGAAAAGGAGGCACCGATGAAGTTAGGCACAGTACTTACTGTTGCGGCAGCGATTCTTTTTGGATTCTTTGCCGCACGTATGGTGGATAGTTCCGCGCAGGCCGCTTTAAGTTTTTGCCCGGTAGATTTTACGGCGAGCGCCAATACCATGAAATTTTTTGACCGCGGCAGCGGCGAAATCTATATCTATTCCGATGTTGACGGAAAACTCTATGCGCACTACCGCGTTGTGGAGCTGGGCAAGCAGCTCGAAAATGTAAGCATACCAGCAGAGCCGTAAGCCAAGGAGGGAACCGTGAAGATAGGCAAACGAAGCGTGACGATTTTTAAGATACGCAACCGTAAAGGGTTTGCTGCGTTATGTTGCGGCAACCTCACTGAAGGAAAAACAAAAGAACAGGCATACGCGCGCATGCTCAAGGCAGTCAAGAGGGCAGAGAAGAAGGCGCGTTAGTTTTAAAAGGATTTCTTTGTGAGAAAAATACGGCGCTACTTATCTTTTTTATTGCTTATTGTTTTGTGTGTCAGTTTTTTCTTGAGGAAAAATATCCGCAGCGTCACCGAAATCCATCCGTTATTGTTCGAACAGCCCCTTCAGGAAATAGTGCGTATCTCCGAGCCTTTTGAGTTCCAGCAGAAAGGCTACCGTTACCGCCTTACGCCGCTCTATGATTACGAAATCGCCGCGCTCATCGTCAGCAAGATCGATTACAGCATTTTTAGTATCTATAAATATGAAAGCATTTTTTCCGTCGATTTGTGCATGGTCTGGGGCGATAACCTTGTGCGCCGCCTGCATCAAAACGATGCGCTTTCTTTTAAACAGGATTGCCGGTGGTGCTGGGCGTATTGGAAAAAGGATATTGGTTTTAACATGAAAGAATTCGCCAATACGCACCTGCTCGTTACCGATCCAAAGATTGAGCGAAAAGTCGACGGGCTTCTGGCGGGCGATCAGGTTATCGTTAGGGGGAAGCTTGTCGATGTCGAGGCTGATTTGATGGTGAAAAAAGACGATTTCACCCCGACCCATATCAGTTGGTCGACGAGCGAAAGCCGCGAAGATACCGGCGCAGGTTCATGTGAGGTCCTCTACGTTGAAGATATCGTTGTGCTCAAACAGGGCAATCCGGTTTTCCGCTGGCTGTATATAATCAGTGCCTGCGGGCTGGCGCTCATCATTGCCTGGAATGTAATTAATTTTTTCAGAAAAGATTCTTATTAAACTTCCGGCAAGCAGCCGAAGGAGAAGATAATGGATTTCTTTGAGGCGGTACAACAGCGTGTAAGCGTCCGTGAATATCGCGATGCGCCAATCGCACGGCAGGATATGGAGAAAATTATTGATGCGGCAAGGCAGGCGCCGACCGCGCGCGGAGAGCAGCCGTGGGAATTCATCATCGTGGAAAATAAGCAATCGCTGCGGCGATTGGCCGGGATAACCGACCATGGCCGTTTTCTTGCCGGTGCTGCCGCAGCCGTCGTGGTTATTTCCAAGGAAACAAAATATTACCTTGAGGATTGCTGCGCGGCCACAGAGAATATTTTACTGGCGGCAACCGCGCTGGGGATCGGTTCCTGCTGGATTGCCGGAGATAAAAAACAGTACGCCGGCGAGATCCTTGCGCATTGCGGCGTCGGGCCAGGCTACAAGCTGGTGAGTATTATTGCTTTGGGCTATCCCAAGGAGCCGGCGCAGGCCCGTGAAAAGCGGCCCCTCGCCGGACTCATGCACAGAGAGAATTTTGGTAAAAGAAGCGCATAAGCAATCGGTTAACTTCACAAGACAACTATGAGGAGCGTTATGTTTCGCAAAAGAATACCATTGGCCTTTTTTGTTATAATCGTCGTTTCGCTGTGTTCGCATGCTCATGCCCAGGAAAAACTCAAAGGTATCTCAAAAGAGCAGTTGCTCGAGCTTTATTCCAAACAGGAGATGAGAACTTACCGCATAAAAGACAATAAACAATGGCTTACGTTTAATCACCGTATCGCAGGCCAGTTGATTACGACGATTACGTTTTTTCTCGAGGACGACACGGTCATGCGCTGGAAGGTCGGCGACCGCGCAGAGGTGGTCAGGGAGTATTTGAGCGAATTCTGCTCACAGGCTTTCATCCATAAGTATAAACAGGTGTATCAGGGGATCGTTCATGTATTGAAAAAGATCCCCAATGATGTTTTTCTTGCTCTGACTGACCGCAGCCGCCCCGTTGTTTTCAGCGAGGTGCATGCCGCAGGGTTGGGCAGACTGGCAAATTCATCCGATATCCGCGTTTTGCCCGATGACCCCCCGACGTTTTCTCAAGGGGTATGGTTGATTAAGTTAAGTACCGAGCTTAATGAGGCGGATTCTGTTGAACAGATAGCCGGGGTCGTTGCCCACGAATTGGCACACCGTATTTTAGAACACGGTATAGCCGAAGAATACGATGAGTTGCTGGAGCGTAAGGCGAATGCGCTGCTTTTTGAGTGGGGTTTTAAAAAAGAATTTCAGGCAGCGAAAGATAAATTCGGGGCCTACCATATGCAATCAGCGCCGGCAGGCCAGGCTTTAGCGCAATAGCCAAAGGCTTAAAGTGCCTAAAAAAGGCTGCTAAAACCACTTAAAAAGCGCATAAATATAATTTGACGCACCAGGGTAGCGTTGCTATAATTGTCGTCTGCGCAAAAGCTGTCTGTAGTGCATGACGGCTCTATCAAAGGCAGTGAAATAATTTGTAAAAGATGCATAAGAAAAACGGGATTTCTTTAAGAAGGTCGAATTGTCCCGGAGGGCGATGTGAAGAAAAGGTACCAGTCAATAATTTCGAAATTTGCCAAGGCAAATATTCTGGTCATTGGGGATCTGATACTCGATGAGTATATTTACGGCAAGGTTGACCGTATTTCTCCCGAAGCGCCGGTACCGGTAGTCTGGGTTAATCAGCAGCATTTTTTGCCCGGCGGCGCGTCAAATGTGGCGGCAAATTTGCGCGGCCTCGGCGCGCAGGTGAGCCTGGCAGGTATTGTTGGAAAAGACGAAAAAGGAGAGAAGCTTTTATCCGCATTAAAGCAGAAACATATTGATACTATTGGGGTAACAGAAGCTTTTAACAGGAAGACATCGGTGAAAACCCGCATTATCGGCGGGTCTCAGCAAGTGGTGCGTGTCGACTGGGAAAGTGTTGAGCCGATAGCCCCCAACCTTCAGAGAAGAACAGAGGATTTTATCATAAAAAATATTAAACGCTTTGATGCTGTCATTATTGAGGATTACGGCAAAGGCTTCATTACGAAAGATATTGTTAGCTGCGCGGTTTCGCAGGCACGGCTCCATAAAAAAGTTATCACCGTCGACCCTAAGGAAGAGCATTTCAGCTATTATGCCGGGGTCACCGCCATTACGCCTAACCGTAAAGAAACAGAAAATGCGATCAGGGACATAAAAATCAAGAGCACCGTCAATAATTTGAAAGTTTTCAGCGACCGCCTGCTCAATAACGACGATATTAACGCCGCAGGAAAAGAACTGCTGGAGTACCTTAAGCTTGAGGCGGTGTTGATTACGCTCGGCGATGAAGGGATGCGTTTGTTTGAAAAAGGCAAGCAGCCGTACCATATCGATACGGTTGCCCAGGAGGTTTTTGATGTTTCGGGCGCGGGCGATACGGTTATTTCGGTATTTACTCTAGCGCTGGCCATCGGGGCTTCAATGGCGGAGGCGGCCGAGCTCGCCAATTATGCGGCGGGAATCGTTGTGGGTAAGATGGGCGTTGTCGCGGTTGAACAAAAGCAGCTTTTGGCCGAAGTAAAAAAATACTCTTAAACAAGAAAGCGTTACGTGGCAATTTTGAGAAAGAAGGTTTTAGCGATGAAAGCGATCGGTGTTATCCCGGCGCGTTACGCTTCGAGCCGTTTCGAAGGAAAAGTTTTGGCGGATTTAGCGGGCAAACCCATGATACAGCATGTCTGGGAGCAGGCTAAAAAATCGCAGCTGCTGGAGGATCTTGTTGTCGCCTGCGACGATGAGCGTATCTATAAGGCGGTAAACGAATTCGGGGGCAAGGCAGTATTTACCGCGCCTGCCCATGCCTCGGGGACAGAACGCATTACTGAAGTGGTCAATCCTCTTGATGTTAAGGTGGTGGTCAATATCCAGGCGGATGAGCCGTTGGTTCATCCCACGATGATCGATGCGATCGTTGAGGAGCTCCTCGGGGATGAGTCGCTGGTGGTTGCCACCGTTATAAAGAAAATAGAACGGCCCGAAGAAATAGAAGACCCGCATGTGGTCAAGGTTGTTTTTGATAAACAGTACTTCGCGCTTTATTTTTCTCGCCACAGCATACCGTTTATTCGGGATGAAAAGCCCGCGGAGATCATCCACTATAAACATATCGGTTTGTACGGTTACACAAAAGATTTTCTTTTTACTTACAAGGCATTGGCTGAGTCAAAGTTAGAGAAGCTTGAGAAATTGGAACAGCTGCGCATTTTAGAAAACGGCTACCGCATCAAGCTCGTCGAAACAACGTTTGAAACATTCGGAGTGGATACTCCTGAAGATTTGGAAAGAGTAAAGCAACGTCTTTAATCCGTCGATGAAAATAAAAAGCGTGAGAATCGGCAGCATTACCATTAACGGCAAAGATCCGTTTGTCTTAATTGCGGGCCCCTGCGTCATTGAGTCTGCGGAGGCAACGCTCTATCATGCCGCCGCCATAAAGAAAATCTGTGCCAAAGCCGGAGTGCAGTTTATTTTCAAATCAAGTTTCGATAAGGCAAACCGTACGTCGCTTTCTTCTTTTCGCGGTCCGGGATTAAAACAAGGCCTGGCGATATTGGCCCAGGTTAAAAAGGAGCTGAAAGTTCCGGTGGTCAGCGACGTGCACTGTGTTGAACAGGTCAAAGAGGCGGCCAAGGTGCTCGATCTCATTCAGATCCCTGCGTTTCTCTGCCGTCAGACGGATTTACTTGTTGCCGTGGCCAAGACGGGCAAGCCGATTAATATCAAGAAGGGGCAGTTCCTTGCTCCCTGGGACATGAAGCCGGCTATTGAGAAAATAGAATCAACCGGAAACCGCAATATCATTATTACCGAGCGCGGGGTAAGTTTCGGCTATAATAATTTGGTGAGTGATTTGCGCTCGCTTTCATTTATGAGGCAGTTCGGGTATCCCGTAATATTTGACGCCACGCACAGCGTGCAGCTTCCCGGAGGCCAGGGGAAGGCGTCGGGTGGCCAACGTGAATTTGTCAGCGGTCTTTCCCGCGCGGCGCTTGCGTTTGGCTGCGATGGTTTGTTTGTTGAGGTACACCGCTCACCCGACGAAGCGTTGAGTGACGGCCCGAATTCAATTTCGTTAAAAGAATTGGAATCGCTGCTGATGATTGCATGTGATATTGATGCAGCGATCCGCAAATTTAAACTCCGCTAAAACATGAAATTACAGGAAGCAAAAAGAGTCTTAGAGATCGAAGCGCAATCCATAAAAGATTTAATTCCGAAGCTGGGCAAAGAATTTGAGAAGGCCCTCAAACTGCTCATGCATTGCAAGGGCAGGGTGGTGCTTACGGGAATGGGCAAGACCGGCATTATTGCCCAGAAGATTTCGGCGACAATGTCGTCGACAGGCACCCCCAGCCTCTACCTTCATTCGGCTGAGGCCGTTCACGGCGATCTGGGCAGGGTCACTAAAGACGATGTGATTATCGCCTTTTCCAACAGCGGGGAGACGGAAGAGATGCGCAAGCTTCTGCCGCTCATTAAAAAGATCGGCGCAAAACTTATCGCCTTTACCGGTAATACAAAGTCGTCGCTGGCAAAATACAGTAACGTTGTTCTTGACGTGGGCGTTAAAAAAGAGGCATGCCCGCTGGGGCTTGCGCCTACTTCATCGACGACAGCGATGCTGGCGATGGGTGATGCTTTGAGTGTCTGCCTTTTGAAAGAAAAAGGTTTTAAGGAAGAAAACTTCGCGTTTTACCATCCCGGCGGGGCACTCGGCAGGAAGCTGCTTTTAAAGGTTGAAGACATCATGCGCAAGGGCCAGGCAAACCCGATTGTCGGCGAGAACGCCTCGGTCAAAGAAGTGTTGTATGCGATTACGAAGGCGCGCGCGGGTGCTGCTTCGATAGTGGACAAGAAAGGCAGGCTTGCCGGTATTTTTACCGACGGAGATCTGCGCCGCCATTTTGACGGCAACGAAAATCTCCCTCAGCTCAAAATAAAAGACGTCATGACCAAAGCGCCCATTACGATTACCAAGGACCATCTGGCTGCCGAGGCGCTCGGCATCCTTAAAGAAAAGAAGATTGATGAAATTCCTGTTGTTGACGCAAAGGGTTTGCCTGTTGGCATGCTCGACGTTCAGGATTTATTAAAGGCCGGGTTAGTCTAAACAATAAAATGACATTACGGGATCGCGCGAAAAAAATTAAGCTCTTGCTCCTTGATGTTGACGGAGTGCTCACCGACGGCCGTATTATTTACGACAGCAAAGGTGTTGATATGAAATTGTTTGATGTTCATGACGGCCTCGGGGTATATCTCTTGGGCCGCATGGGGATAAAAACGATTTTGATTACCGCAAAAGGATCAAAGGCCATTGGTCCCCGCGCGCGTGACATGCGCGTTGAGAAGGTGTATGCAGACATTACCCCGAAAACAAAAGTTTATGAGCAGATCCATAAACAGTATCGCGTGCGCGCTGAAGAAATTTGTTTTGTCGGCGATGATCTCGTTGATTTGGGCA
>Ga0265297_10009549_pt1 | contig 12468 bp, 13 predicted proteins | sample Munlanlwell13791_FD_192502 | JGI IMG/M metagenome (GOLD analysis project Ga0265297, IMG submission 192502) | Leachate microbial communities from a municipal landfill in Southern Ontario, Canada - Leachate well 137-91 | ecosystem: Engineered > Solid waste > Landfill > Unclassified | place...
CGAAATAAAGAACCTGAATTCCTTCAAGTCCGTACGCGAAGCATTAGCCTACGAGATAGAGCGGCATATTGAGACCCTTAACGCAGGAGAAAAAATAAACCAGGAAACCCGGCTTTGGGATGAAAAAGCCGGTCGGACGGTCTCCATGCGCTCCAAGGAAGAAGCCAAGGATTACCGTTATTTTCCCGAACCGGACCTGCCGCCTTTTATAATCAGCAAAGAGAAGATCGAGGAGATAAAGAAAACCCTTCCCGAACTGCCCAAGGAAAAAACCGTCCGTTTCATGAACGAATACGGGCTTTCGGAATACGACGCCAGGATACTGGTCGCGGACAAACAAACCGCCGATTACGCGGAGATCCGGCTTAAAAGCTGGCCGGGCAAGAACCGCAAACCCGTGGCTAATTGGCTGATCGGGCCGCTGTTATCAACGGCAAGCACCATGAAGATCGCGGTGCATGAAGTCAAAATATCCCCTAAAGATTTTCTGGACCTTATCGATCTGACCGAAAATAAACAGGTAATATCCAACCTCTCGGCAAAGATTGTCCTGGATGAAATGGCCAAAACCGGCAAACCGCCGATGGCGGTCATTCAGGAGAAAAATCTTGCCCAGATCTCGGATGAATCCAGCCTGGAAAAAGAAATAGACACGGTGATACGTGAGAACCCCAAGGTCATATCCGACGTTAAATCCGGAAAAGCTAATACCATAATGTTCCTGGTCGGCCAGGTAATGAAAAAAACCAAAGGCAAGGCCAATCCCAAGATCGTCCAGGATATTTTAAAACGGAGGTTATCCGATGCGCAATAAGCTTGTAATCTTAGCGGTCTTCGCGGCCGTTATCTTTTCATTCACGAAATTCGCCATATCCGGGGCGGTCCTGGAAAAGAAAAAGAACGCCGAGCTCTTCCGGCAGGTGGAGCTTTTATCGGACACCCTTTCCATAATCCAGAGCGATTACGTGGACGAGATTAAATCCCAGGATCTGATCTACGGCGCGCTAAAAGGCATGCTTTCTTCGCTCGACCCGCACAGCCAGTTCATGGATCCGGACACATATAACGAACTCAAGGTGGATACCGAAGGAAAATTCGGAGGACTGGGGATAGAAATAACCATAAAAGACAGCATGCTGACCGAGGTCACCCCGATCGAAGACACCCCGGCGTGGAAAGCCGGGATAAAAGCCAACGACCGCATCGTCAAGATCAATACCGAACTGACCCGGGATATGACCCTGACCGACGCCGTCAAAAAACTCCGAGGCAAAGCCGGAGAGCCCGTGAATATCGCTGTACTGCGCGAATCCGAAAAGAAACTCCTGGATTTCAAGATCGTGCGCGACATCATCAAGATCCAGGATATCAAATCGGCGCGGATACTGGAAGACGGCATAGGATATATCCGTTTGATCGAATTCCGGGAGAACACCTCGGAAGATATGGATAAAACCCTGGAAAAATTGAAGAAAGACGGGATGAACGCCCTTATCCTGGACCTGCGCAATAACCCCGGGGGGCTTCTGGAAACGGCGGTAGAGGTTACCGAAAAGTTCATCCCTAAAGGCAACCTGGTGCTTTCCACCAAAGGCCGCATAGCCAGCCAGAACATGGAATTTTTCTCCCGATACAACCGGCCGGTCTGGGATATGCCGCTGGTAGTCTTGATAAACGAAGGGTCGGCATCCGGCAGCGAGATAGTCGCCGCCGCCCTGCAAGACTATAAACGGGCGATAATCATGGGTACGAAATCTTTCGGCAAAGGATCAGTGCAGACGATCATACCCTTAGCCGACGGTTCCGCCTTGCGTTTGACCACAAGCAAATACTTCACCCCGTCCAGCAAAGTCATCCACGGCAAAGGCGTAATGCCGGATATCACTGTTACCGACGGTAAATTAGTCGAGGCTGCCGACGATAAGCCTATTACGGAAACAAAGGCTCAGGATATATTCGATGAGATAGAGAAAAAAGAACAGGCGCCTGCGGAAAAAGTCCTGCCCGATTATAAATCCGACAGCCAGCTTATCCGCGCGGTCGATGTGATCAAGGCGATCAAAATAATCAAAGCCGAACAAAAGATAAAAACCAAATGACATCGGAACAGAAAAAAATATATAGATTCAGCATCTGGCTTTTAGCCGGGATGGTCTGCCTTTTAACCTTATCGCTGGCATCAATGTACCTGCGCCGGCCCAAAACCCCGACGCCGCCAAAAGAAAAAAAACCCGCGGTTACCGCAAGGGTCGCCATAGTGATAGACGATCTGGGGTACAACCAGAACAACCTTCAGCTTATCAATCGGATCAAATACCCCGTAACTTTCGCCATACTGCCTTCCATAGCCTATTCCAAGGCTGTCGCGCAGGAATTGGAAAACCGGGGATTCGAACTCATACTGCATTTGCCGATGGAGCCGCACGAAAGAGCCAATCTGGAGAAGAACACCGTGTTCACCGCAATGTCCCCGAAAAAAATACGCCGGATAGTCACGGAAGGGCTGGACAGCATCCCGCATTTAAAAGGCATATCCAACCATATGGGATCGCGCGCGACCGAGGACGCCAAAACCATGGGGGTACTATTCTCCGAGCTAAAAAAACGCCGTCTTTTTTTTCTCGACAGTTTTGTTACCGGAAAATCCGTCGCCGCTTTTTTAGCGGGAAAGATGGACATAAAATTCGCCCGCAGGGATATTTTTCTGGATAACATCGCCGACCCGCTTTACATCAAACAACAATTAAGCCTGTTGATGAAGAAAGCCAGGCTAAAAGGCCAGGCTATCGGCATAGGACACGACCGCAAGCATACCCTGGAGGTGTTAAACGAGATGATGCCGGAATACGCCAGACAGGGATATAAATTCGTGTTTGTTTCGGAGCTGGCGCGATGAACGTCCTGGGCATAGAAACCTCCTGCGATGAAACCGCTGCCAGCGTTGTCCGCAACGGCAGGGATGTCCGTTCAAACGTCGTCAGTTCATCGTTGAACTTTCATAAAAAATACGGCGGGATCATTCCCGAGATAGCCTTTCGCCGGCAGTTGGAAACGATCGCCGAGGTGACCGACAACGCCTTGAAAGACGCAGGCGTAGGATTGAATAAAATAGACCTGATCAGCGTTACCGATGAACCCGGGCTGCTGGGTTCGCTGCTGGTAGGGATATCATTCGCCAAGGCTTTAGCTGCCAGCCGCGATATCCCGTTATTAGGCATAAACCATCTTTACAGCCATATATTCGCCGGATATCTGAATAAGGGGCCGGTTATCCGGTTCCCTTTTGTGGCATTGATCGTATCCGGAGGACATACCAGCCTATATTACATCCTGGATTTTGACCGGATAAACCTTTTAGGCTCGACCCGGGACGATGCCTGCGGAGAGGCTTTTGATAAAGTAGCCAGAATATTGGGGTTGGGTTATCCCGGAGGCCCGGTCATCGAACAAACCGCGAAAAAAGCAAGCCACCGTTCGATCAGGTTCAACTGCGCAAATTCCGCCGACCACCTGGATTTCAGCTTCAGCGGGATAAAAACCGCGGTCCTGTATTATACGCAAAAACACAAGACCGCAGGGAACAAAAAAGTGATCGCGGATATCTGCGCCTCTTTCCAGGAAACAACGCTTAACGCGCTGGTTGATAAATCCGTGAATGCCTGCCGGATTAAAAAATGCGCTACCCTGGTAGTCGGAGGAGGGGTAGCTGCTAACAACCGGCTCAGGGAAAAAATGGCGGATACCTGCAGCCGGAATAAGATCAAGGTCATTTTTCCCGAAATGCGCTTCTGCATGGATAACGCTGCGATGGTCGCTGGCCTGGGGTATTGGCTTTTCAAAAAAAGGGGGATGAATGCTGGGCGATAAAGAGGTTATTATACGTCTTTTTCTTTCCGTGGTCATAGGCGGGCTTATCGGCCTGGAGCGCCAATTACACCGCAGGGCAGCGGGATTGCGCACCCACATCCTGGTATCTCTGGGTTCCTGTCTTATAATGTTGACATCAATGTATGTTTTTGATATATATAAAGGTGTGGCCGGGCTTGACCCCAGCAGGATAGCCGCCGGGGTGATCACCGGGGTCGGTTTTCTGGGTGCGGGCGCGATAATCCGCGAACCCAACGGGATAAAAGGATTAACCACCGCGGCGAGCCTATGGGTGGTATCCGGCATCGGCCTGGCCATAGGGTGCGGCTTTTATACGGCTTCTTTGTTCACCACAGCGCTGGCCCTGATCATACTTTTATTCATGGGGCGTATAGAGGTCGAGACGTTGGGCAAAGATCGCGCAAAAAAACAAGGAGGTGAGGGATAATGGCGTTCAAAAAAAAGCTGGAAGAGAAGGTCCTGGATGTCGACGCCGCAATGCAGGGCACATTGAATTTCAAGGATCCCGTAAACCTGCGCATCAACGGAAAATTTGAAGGGACGCTGCAGACCCGCGGCAATCTCACGATAGGCGCCAACGCCGTAGTGTCCGCGGATATAACCGGGGACACCATCGTCGTGGCCGGCCGGATAAAAGGGAAGATCGTCGCAAAAGAAAGCCTGATACTTCTGCCAACCGCCGTGGTTGAAGGCGAGATATCGCCGTCCCGTTTAAGCATAGCCGACGGGGGGATATTCGACGGGAAATGCTTTATGCTCGGCGAATTCCTCAATGCGGACGAGCTGGCCCGATACCTGGAAGTCGATATAAACTCAATACAGGAATGGGCCAATTCGGGAAAAATACCGGCGATCAAGCAAAACAACGGTTGGGAATTCGAACGCAAAGCGGTAGACGCCTGGGTCGCTGCGGGAAAGATCGGTAAATAACTATGGCGGAAGAAAAGCTGTTAACGGTGCGCGATGTTTCGATACTCCTCGGGTTGAATGAAAAAGAAATACTTGACCTGACTGAAAGCGGGGCCATACCGGCATATAATATCGGCGGGGTATACCTGCGTTTTAAAAAAAACCAGGTGGAGGAATTCCGCAAAAAATTCCGCGGGCAGCAGCGAGCGCAACACAAATTCTCCGTTCAAGACAGGGTCTTCGATTTTTTCTACTTCGGGGACTTTTATATCATTTCGGCAATAGCCATAATCACAGCGCTTTACTTTATTTTCCGCTGATAAATGAAAGTATTCCGGCGAATATTCAAATTCCACGGGTTCCAGGAAAGCCTGCGCATCGCGATAAAAGGGCTGGGATATCTTTTCCTTTACCACCGCAACATGCGCATAATCTTCCTTTGCGGGATAACCGCGCTGCTGGCAGGCATTTATTTCCGCCTCAAAGGTATTGAACTGGCCGCATTATGCATAACCATTACCCTGGTATTTATGGCCGAGATGTTCAATACGGCGATAGAAACAATGCTGGATGTTTCCAAGCAACGATACCACACATTGATAAAACTGGTAAAAGACATCTCCGCGGCCGTAGTGCTAATAGCCTCATTTAACGCCATAGCCGTCGGATTTATCCTGTTCGCCCGCCGCATATCCGTTTTTTTCTGACCGCTCAAAACTTTTTTCAGAATTTCCTCTTGAATATATATTTAACCTGGTGGGTCTGGCGGTCGTATTCCGGCCGGCCTTTGACATTGAAGAGCTTCACGGAGACTTTTTCCTGTATGAACTCCTCGACTTCTTGGGCTTTGTAATATGGCAAGAAAACATCGACGCCGAAAAACTCTTTCCAATCGTTGCGAATCTTCCTGCGGTCCTCATTCTCATCGGGGCGGCTAACCGTTACCAGCGCATCGAACCAATTGGTGTAAACGACTTCCGTTTTTCCGGAATAATCGCAGGAAACCGGCTGCGCGAACAAAAGCTTTGCGGAGGTCATTTCCGCCTGAGGCGAAGAAGATAGCGCCGGTTTTAGCGGATTATACAGATCGGCATTCAACTGGCCGAAAGCCGGCATAGGCAAAATAAAAAAAGAGATAACGGCCGCCGCGATCCCAAATATACGCTTCATTTTATCACCTCGTCCTCTCGATTAAAGTATAACATAAGCGGTTATTAAAACCCAACCCCGCAAAAAGATATTTAATAATTTACAAGAACGCGGTATAATAACAGCATAACATAACGGAATCATTAAAAAGGAGGGATATTATGTCCACATACAACGCGGGGCCGGTATTTTTTGTTATTCTTGTCGCCGTACTGGTGGCTATGAGCTTCTTCGTCATGGTAATCCTGCAAAAAGTTACCTTGAAAAAACTAAGAAACCTGGGGATCGCCGCAGTTATCTTATTATGGCTGGCGGCATTGATATGCGTTGCGGAGATCTTCCGCCCGGCCATATGCAAAAAATCCATCTGCCCGATATCACCCGGGAATATGCCCCAACCGATGATGGGAATGGGACGCCCCGGCATGATGATGGACAATTCCGCATACCCGCCGGAAATGATGGAAATGATGAAAGATAAGGGAAAAATCGCTCCCAAAAACGATTAACAAGGCGTTCTAATCCTGTTTAAAACTGAAATACTTGATTTTTTCAGACTTTATGATAGGATAGAACTTCACAAAATACACTTTTTGATTAAAATGGCGGAGTAGCTCAGCCTGATAGAGCACGCGGCTCATACCCGCTTGGTCGGTGGTTTAAATCCACTCTCCGCCACTTAAATACTTACAGAGAGTGCTTACGCGACTCTCCGCCACTTAAATACTTACAGAGAGTGCTTACGCGACTCTCCGCCACTTAAATACTTACAGAGAGTGCTTACGCGACTCTTTGAAACTTAAAAAACCCTCTATGGAAATAAACGCCACAGAGGGTTTTTGTTTACCATTCACAGTGAAAATGTTATAATGGCGTAATTATATGAAGAATGCTTCCCGCAAAAAACCATTTTGGAATTCCCCTCCGGCAAAAAAGGTCACGCTGGTTATTTTAACGCTGATTTTAACCCTGGCGGCCCTCGAACTCATGTTGCGCATGATCGGATTTGCCATTGTGAATTTGCAGGAATACCGCAATCGCCAGGCAATAAAACAACGGGGCAATTTCCGGGTCATCTGCCTGGGAGAATCCACCACTCAAAACCAATATCCCCGTTATTTAGAGAAGATCCTGAACAAAAACAACCCCGGGGTAAAAACAAGCGTTGTAGATTGCGGGCAATCCGGAGCCACCACCACCACATTACTATTACATTTGCAAGATACGCTCGATAAATACAAACCGGACGTTGTGGTTACCATGATGGGCTGTAACGATTACAGAACGCTTTATTATCTGGATATCCCTGAAGCAAATACGGGATTATTTAAAAACTGCCGGCTGTACAGATTTGCCAGGATCATTTATATGGATATCAGCAATAAACTCAACAAACGCGATATTTACCGGCCAAGCGCGCATAAAAACACCGCGGCTCAAGAAAAATACCCGGATATCTCTAAAATCAAGATGACCCAATTAGAGAAAGAATATAAAAAACTCGCTGAATTCTCCGATTTGACAAAAATCACCAACAGAGGCTACGGCTTAAGATATAAAGACCTCAAAAGAGTGGCGGAATTGGAGAAGATATGGGAAAAGATCATCGAGATCAACCCACGCGACGCCTATGCATACTCAAAATTGGCCATACTATACTGGGACGCGGGAAAATTCAACGAGGCGGAAAACGCTTTAATTAAAGCATTAAAAATTGAACCCGGCAATTATATGACGTATGTGCAATTAGGAAGAGTCTACCGCGACCATGGCAAATTCGTAAAATCAGAAGAGATATATAAGGAAGCGGCTCAGATCAACCCAAATAAGTATGAAGCATATGCCGGATTGGAATGGCTTTACCGCCACCAGAAAAGATTTGAAGAACGCCTTCAGATCCTCAAGAAAGTCACGGAACTCACGCCTAAAGTCGAGCACGATTATTTAAACGCAGGATTGTTCTTCTCTTATCTTGGGGAATTCGCCGAATCGGAAGAAGCATACAGTAAATGCCTGGAGCTTAACCCGCGGAATAATCGTGCGTACGCAGGATTAGGTTACGTTTACGAAAAAGAAAGAAAATTCAACAAATCAGAAGACGCTTACAGAAAAGCAATCGAACTTGACCCGGACAACGATCCGGCATACATGGAATTATACTGGACTTACCGCGAGCAAAACAAATCGGCAAAAGCCGAGGAAATCCTCAAAAAAGCTATCGCGCATAATCCCCGCAATGATCTCGCTTTAGGAGGCCTGGCGGTAAAATACCTTGAGACCGGCGAAACCGAGCTGGCTGAGAATTATTCTGCGCAGGCTAATACGCTGCGCAGGGAATTTTATAATTCCGTTACCGCCAGAAACTATCATAAACTCAAGGAGATCCTGGATACAAGAAAGATCCGGCTGGTTTGCGCGCAATATCCGATGCGCAGCATAACAGTGCTGAAAAAGCTGCTAAAAGACGAACCGGAAGGGGATATTATTTTCGTGGACAATGAAAAAATATTCAAAGACGCTGTAAGAACTGACGGATACGACGCTTATTTCACCGATATGTTCGGCGGCGACTTCGGGCATTGCACCGAGAAAGGCAACCGGCTTTTAGCCGAAAATATCGCCAATGCCATATTAAAGAATGTTTTCGAGAAATAACCGCGACCGGACGAAATATGCGCAAAACCCGACTTTACCTGAAGAAGATAAGCCTCATCGTACTCGCCTTTTTTTTGACCCTGGCAATATTAGAGATCGGCCTGCGCGCAGGCGGATTTTTGCTCGGCGCATTCCAGGAATACCGCAATTTGCGCGCGATAAGACAAACAGGAAAATTGCGCATTATGTGCCTGGGGGAATCCACAACGCAGAATCAATATCCCCGGCACCTTGAAGAGATACTGAACGCGCGCGATATCGGCATTAAATTCAGCGTGATAGATAAGGGATTAACCTGCTCCACTACAGGGATAATATTATCCGAAATAAACGCCAACCTGGATAAGTACAATCCGGACATGGTGGTAACAATGATGGGAACCAACGATAAGGTAACGCTGTATTACCGGGATATCCCGGAGGCAAACACCCTGTTGTTCCGCTGGTTCCGGGCATACAGGTTCGCGAGGATCCTTTACGCGCACATTTTAAAAAGAATAAACCGCAAGGATATCTACGATCCCGCCTCGGGCAAAAAGGTCATCGTAAGTAAGAAAAACGCTGTCGCCGAAAAAACGCGGTTTCACGAATTTAAAAAGGCTCACGGCATAAATATAAAGCTCGATCCCACCGGCAGTTTAGCGCGCGAATTATCGGGAGTGATATACCGGGATCCCAAAAAACTTGCCGAACTGGAGAATTCATTCAAAAAGGCCCTGGCAGTCATCCCGGGGAATTGTTCCGCATATGAAGGATTAGGGTGGCTTTACGGGTCTCAACGCCGATTTAATGAAGCGGAACAGGCGTTCAAAATGATCATAACGCTTGCCCCGGGAAACAATGACGCGTATGATGGGTTAGGCTGGATCTACCGCGACCAGGGGGATTTCGCCGGTTCGGAGAAAGCTTTCAAAAAAGCCATCGACCTCAACCCCGGAGATTCTTCCGCGCATACGGAATTGATCCAGCTTTACCGGGAACAAGGGAATTACGAAGCGGCGAAAAATTCATTCAGGAGCTTCATCGCCTTTAATCCTAAGAATAAATCCATATATAAAACACTCGAATTCTACAAAGACATCGGCGAGATCAACGAAGCTAAACAAGCCCTCAAAAACGCAATCGCGCTTGATCCGCAAAACGATTCAGCTTATGAAGGACTGGGCTGGATACTCCGGGATCAAAGCAATTTCCCGGAATCAGAGCAGGCCTTTCTTAAAGCGATCGAACTTAACCCGAAGAACGAGTTCGCTTATGAAGGGTTGGGTTCGATCTACGGGGCTGTCGGGAGATTTTCCGAAGTAGAAACGGCGTTCCGGAAAATAATCGAGATCAACCCGAGGAATACTACCGCATACAAATTATTCGATCGGTTTTACCTGGAAAAAAGAAGATTCGTAGAATTAGAGCAGATATCTAAAGAAATGCTCCGGCTGGCCCCTGATAACGATTCCGCGTACGCCGGGTTAGGCTGGCTGTATAACATACTGCAAAAATACGACGCTTCCCAAAAAGCCTTTGAGAAAGCCCTTGAGATCAACCCCCTAAACGATTTTGCGGTAGGAGGGTTGGCGACAAGATATCAAGAACTCGATGAATCGGACATCTCCCGGACCTATAGCGAAAAACTGGCATGGAACCGGGAGGAATACGTCAATCCCGCCACAACGGCCAATTATCTCCAGCTCAAAAAGATCCTGGATCGAAAAAAGATAAAACTGGTCTGCGTGCAATACCCTATGCGCAGCATCGCGCCGCTAAAAAAAATATTCGAAAACGAATTGGACAAACACGTCATTTTTGTAGATAATGATAAATTATTCCGCGATGCGATAAAGAAAGAGCGTTACTCCGAGTATTTTAAAGATATGTTCGGCGGTGACTTCGGGCATTGCACTGAGAAAGGCAACCGGCTTTTAGCCCGGAGCATTGCCGATTCGATAATAAAAGAGTTTTTTAACAAGTAATGCCGGAGGAAGACATTATGTTCACAGACACTGTAAAAAAAACGATCCGAAAGTACGATTTGATCAGGCCCGGAGACAATATACTCGCCGGGGTATCAGGCGGACCGGACTCGCTTACACTGCTTTATGCGCTTAATGCCCTGCGCAAAGAATTAGGCTTTAAACTGCGCGTAGCGCACCTGGACCATATGCTGCGCAAAGATTCCGCGGCCGACAGGGTATTTGTGGAAACGATATGCCGGAAACTGGGCATACCCGCGACCTCGGCGTCTATAAACGTCAAAAAACTTTCCAAAAACCGTTCCACGGAAGAGGCTGCCCGGCACGCCCGGCTGGAATTATTTTTCCGCGCCGCGAAGAAAAATAAATGCAACAAGATCGCCCTAGGCCATAACCTCGACGACCAGGCGGAAACCGTGCTTATGCGCCTTTTAAGAGGAAGCGGATTGTCCGGGCTGTCCGGGATGCTGCCCAAGCGCGAAATTAACGGGTTTTTGTTGATCCGTCCGCTCATCGAAACACGAAGGCGGGATATAGAAAATTTCCTGAAACGCAAAGGCATAAAGCCGCGCATCGACAGAACCAACGCCCAGGATATATATTTCCGGAACAATATCCGCAATAAATTATTGCCGTTATTGGAACGCGCCTATAATCCCAATATAAAAACCCTCCTGAGCAATACCGCGGAAAGCGTCGGACAGGATTACGACATCCTCTGCCGCTGCGCGCAAAAAAAACTTCATTCACAGGGCGGTAAATTAAAGCTGGATAAACTGCAGCTTATGCACCCGTCTATGCGGCGGATGTCCTTGCGCCTGGCCTTTCAACGATTAAAAGGGGACACGCGCACGCTCACATTCAAGCATATTCAAGAGTTGGAAGACCTCATCGCAAACCGGCCCGCGAACTCAATTGTCGACCTGCCCGGGGGCTTTTCCGCGCAAAAGAGAAAAAATATCCTCGTTTTTTACCGCCGGTAAACCGCAGAATAACCGTGTAAATCCCGGTAATAAAACCTTGATTTCAAAGGCATTTACATATATAATGAATTTTCAGCTTTAGGAGAAAAAATGAATAAGATCAGCAGACCGAATCTTAAAAAAAACAAGGCACTCAAGAAATTCCCCTGGGGATGGCTGACGACGATAGCCGTCATCTACGCGATCCTGATTCTATCGTTCGCGAACAACACCGGCACGCCTAAAAACCTCTCGTACAGCGAGTTTTACGCCATACTGAAAGATTCGCCGGAAAATATAAAATCCGCGGTTAAAGAAGAAACAAAACTGAAATTGACCGGCGAGCTCGCCGATAATACGAAATTCACTGTAAATATACCTGAAAACGACCCGGAACTGCTCAATCTTTTGCGCCAGAACGTGAAGAACTTCGACGTCCAGCAACCCGGATCTTTCCTGCCTTTTTTGCTGCAACTTTTACCGGTAGGATTAATAATTTTTTTCTGGTGGATGATGGCATCCCGGGGGGAACAGATCGGCAACCGGGTTATGACTTTCGGCAAGATCAAGGCTAAGGTGCATTCCGGAAAAGAAGATGAGAAAGTCACCTTTAATGACGTCGCCGGAGTGGAAGAAGCCAAAGAGGAGCTGAATGAGGTGATCGATTTCCTGAGCGACCCAAAACGTTTCCAGAAATTAGGGGGAAAAATACCCAAAGGCGTCCTCCTGGTCGGGCCTCCGGGGTGCGGAAAAACCCTTATCGCCAAAGCGGTAGCCGGCGAGGCAGGAGTACCGTTCTTCAGCCTGTCCGGTTCTGACTTTGTGGAAATGTTCGTCGGCGTCGGCGCAAGCAGGGTTCGCGACTTATTCGAACAGGGCCGCAGGGCCGCCCAAACCTCCGGCAAAGGCGCTATCATATTCATCGATGAGATCGACGC
>Ga0265297_10009550_pt1 | contig 12468 bp, 8 predicted proteins | sample Munlanlwell13791_FD_192502 | JGI IMG/M metagenome (GOLD analysis project Ga0265297, IMG submission 192502) | Leachate microbial communities from a municipal landfill in Southern Ontario, Canada - Leachate well 137-91 | ecosystem: Engineered > Solid waste > Landfill > Unclassified | place...
CGCTGCGTAATTATACGGCACGGAAAATTCGACGCCCAGGGCACGGCGTTCGTCGGTGATGGTCAGGAAAGCGGCGATAAAGTCGCCTTGCCCGGCCAACAGCATGGGAATCAGGGCGTCATAATCAGGCGCCACGATCACCTCCAACTGCAGCCCGTTTTGTTTGGCGAGCCGGCTGGCCATCTCGTATTCGAACCCCTTAAGCTCGCCTTTCCAGAGAAAATACGTGGCAGCCGTGTTGACCGTGAGCATGCGCAGGATTTTGCGCTTCTTGATTTGCGGCCAGTCCTCCCGATAGGCGGCGGTATTGCGCGCGGCCAGCGGCGCTTGTTTCAAATAACCGTTGAGCGCGGCCAGCAGCTGCGCGTTCCCGGGGCGCGCGCCCCACACCATGTCGCGCTCAATCCCCAGGTCAAGCACCGGCTTGAAGTCGGAACGGTATTGCCGCGCAATGTCCAGCGCAAGGCTGTCGGTCATGATCAGATCGAGCCGGCCCGCTGCCAGCCGGTCAAGGATGGCATCGCTGGAAAGCTTGTCCGACAGAACCTGCAGGCGGATTTCCGGATAGCGCCGGTTAAGCGCCTGGGCGGCTTCCCATTGGGCCGTGTCCTTCTGCACGGCGAGCGTACGTCTTTTTAAATCGGCAATACTTGTCAGCGCGGACGCGCTCAGGCGGCCGGCCACCAGTTCACGGTAAGAAAAGAGCGGGGCCGAAAAGGCGAGTTTCTTTTCCAGGGTCTCCGTGGGCGTCAGATAGCTGGCGACGAGATCGCCCTTGCCGGCCAGCAAGGCGGCGGCCAGGTCAGCGCGGGTTTCAACGAAGACCACGGCCGGGCGCACGCCGATGGAAGCGCAGAATCCGGCGGCCAATTCCACGGCCCGGTTGGGCGGGTCGCCCGCGCGGGGCAGATACTGCTCCGCCTGTTGCAGCAGCAGGAAACGCAGGCAACCGCGTTTCTTGATGGCGTCCAGATCGCCGGTTTCGATATAATCCGTGTCCAGCGCCGCGTTCTCTTCGGCGATCGCGGCCTCCGGTGTTATTTCCGGCGCTTCCGTTTTACGGCCGCAGCCCGTTGCCAGGAGCAGGAGCGCAATTCCCACCATGGTTGTTCCAGCCGGCATTGTCCACGTTTTCATGGAAGCGGATTTATCGCAAGCCGCGTTGGTTTGCGGGCCCCCCCGGGTTAATCCCATGTTTCCGATATAATCTCCCTCGTCAATTGCACCCAGCGTCGAATCCGGTTCGAATCTTTTTCAACGGTTTCCACGTCCTTCAGGGTAATATCCACATGGCATTGGCGGCAGGCTTTCAGATCGCGGCTGATAATTTTACGAATGCGCTCCTCGGCAAAGTTATAACTTACCATATCCGCCGGGCTTGGGCGATAGCTCAGCACATAATCGCGCCCGATCTGCTCGGCGCAGCGGGCAACATCCGCCGAGGGCGCAACCGCAATCCGGCGCAAGTTGGGGATCTGACGCAGCATGTCTATTTTACGCGTCAAATCCTCGCAGCAACCGTAGGCAACCAGGCCAAAGTGCCGCAAAATCGGCAATTGATATTGCAGCATAAATTCAGCATGCATCGCCGGGGATACCCCGGTAAATTCCTGCGCCGCCATAAACGCCCACAATTGCCGGCGCTTGACGCCATTTTTGTTCGGCGCCGGATCGGGAAGTTCCTCGGCATAGGGCATCGCCTGGTTTTCATGCGCGCCGCGCCCCCAATCCCCCGCCGCTTCCGCCTCGGCGTGGACTTTGAGAATGCCGGCGCCTATAAATTTAACAAGACTGTGCAGCCATGCGGGATTATCATACATGTCCACCATAAAATTTTCAATTCCGCGCAAAACCCCCAGATTGTTGGAAAGATCCCCGCCCCACATCCTGTAAACTGGCGCGCGGTCGAGATTGACGGTTATGAGGTCGCCGATGGCCTCCCGCAGGCGCGCCACATTGGCGGCCGTTTGCTGTTCATCAATTTCATGACGGGGAACCGCCAGTTTTTCGAGATCTTCGTAAGTTTTAAGCGGATAATCTATCTTGAATGAACCGCCCTCTGCGCCGGAAAAATGGCGGTCGATTTTCAGACCCCAACCTTCGCAGACGAACACGGCCGGAACCGTGACCCACGGCTCAAACACGGAATCGTCGTTTAATGTTGCCCAAAACAGCCGAAACCGGAACCAATCCTCATAGTGCCTGAGCCATTGATTTTCACAAATACATTTTGATTCCGGCATTTCCGGCCAGGCAAAGGCTCTGACATAAATGAGCGGACTGGTCGCTTGCAGGCTGTTATGTTTGCGCCACAGGTCGCGCCGGATTTTCTGGGCAGGGTGCGCGCATATTTCCGTGTAACGCCGGGCCAGATCACGCAAAACAGCTTTGTCTTTGTTCATGTTGTCCTTAAAGCCGGGCACCCGATCCCGAGCATCAATTTTTTTCCTGCACCAAGTTTGGAATTAATTACTAAGCCGGCCCAATATAAACGGGATGGCGGTTTCGACGCGCAAAATACGTGTGCCGGCCTGGACCGGCCGGCCGCCGGCCGCCACCAGCTTTTCCAGCTCGTAAGGGATAAACCCGCCTTCGGGGCCGATTACGAGCGTCACCGGCTGCGCCGCGGCGTGCGGACAACTGTCGCCGGCGCCGGGATGCGCGATAAGCGCCAGGGTGCCCCTGATCAGAGTCGGCAGTTCGTCCTCGACAAACGGCTTGAAAAGCGGGCGCAGAACCACTTCCGGCAGAATAGTGTCGCGCGCCTGTTCCAATCCGAGGACCAGGGCTGCGCGAATGCCGGCGGGCTTCAGCACCGGGCTTTGCCAATAGCTTTTTTCAACCCGGAACCCGTTGATGAAATACAGGTTTTTTACACCCAGGCTGGCGGCGGCGAGCAGAACTCGCTTGATGACCTTGGGCCGCGGCAGGGCCAGGACCAGGGTGATCGCCAGGGGCGCGGGCGGCGCCGCGCTTAGGGCGACCTCCATTTCCACGGCCGCGGAGGATGCTTTGGTAATGCGCCCCCGGCCGATCAGCCCGCCGAGCCGGCCCACCGTCAGCACATCGCCGACGGCCGGCCGCTGGACCTCGCAAATATGTTTCCGCCGGCGCCCCGTCAGCCGGACGGAATTGCCGGAAACAAAGTCGTCGTCATATAAAAGTATCAGGTTCACAGGTGCGTGGGCTGTGGCAATGATTCGGTGCAACCTTCAGGTCATACATAGAGATCGCGCAGCATTTCGGCGGTGCCGGGATCCAGTTGGTCGGCGCGGCGCACCTCGTTGAATTGTTCCAGCAAATCCTCGGCGCGCAGGCGTTTTTTGGCGGCCGCGCCTATATCGCGGATAATCCTGCCCTTGTGCATCATGATCAGGCGGTCGCCCAGGTTGACCGCCTGGTGCATGGAATGGGTCACCATCAGCGTCGTCAAGCCTTCGCCGGCCACGATGGTCTGTGTCAGGCGAATGACCTGGTCGGCGGTTTTCGGGTCCAGTGCCGCGGTGTGCTCATCCAGCAGGAGCAGCCGGGGTTTGAGCCACGTTGCCATGAGAAGCGTCAGGGCCTGGCGCTGGCCGCCGGAGAGCGTGCCGATTTCATTGTCCAGCCGGTCCTCGAGGCCCATGGCCAGCGCACGGATCCGCTCGCGAAACGTCTGGCGCAAGTGCCGGGAAAGCGCCCAGCCCAGCCTGGGGGCCTGTCCGCGCCGGGTTGCCAGCGCCAGGTTTTCGGCAATGGTCATGTGCGGAGCGGTGCCGCTGAACGGGTTCTGGAACACCCGTCCGATCAGTTTGGCCCGGCGGTATTCCGGCCAGCGCGTGACGTTGCGGCCGGCCAGTTCAATGCGGCCCTCATCCGACATAAACCCGCCCGCCACCGCGTTAAGGAGCGTGGATTTGCCCGACCCGTTGGAGCCGATCACGGCGACAAAAGAGCCGCTCTCAATATGCAGGTCCACGCCCCGCAAGGCCCGGACTTCGTCGGGCGACCCGGTGTTAAATGTTTTCTGCAATCCCCGGATATCAAGCACAGCCTGCTGCCTCCTTGCGGCGCCGGATGCGGGCGGCGAGCCCGGGCAGGATCAGCGCCACGAATACGAATACGGCGGTGATCAGTTTCAAGTCGTTCGGATTCAGTCCCCAGCGCAGGGCGATGGCCACCATCAGGCGGAAAAGCACCGACCCCATCACCGCCCCGGCGATGGTCATTGCCAGGCCGCGCGACTGCACGAGGGCTTCCCCGATGATCACGCTCGCCAGGCCCCAGACCAGCATGCCGATGCCCATCTGCACATCGGCAAATCCCTGGTACTGCGCCAGCAACGCGCCGGACAGGGCAATCAGCCCGTTGGATAGCGCCAGGCCGATGACAATCATGGTATCCGTGTTGACGCCCAGCGCGCGGATCATCTGCGGGTTGTCGCCCGTGGCCCGCATGGCAGTGCCGAGATTCGTGCGGAAAAAAAGGTACAGCCCGATGCAAACTGCGACCGTCGCCATGCCGGCCAACACCAGCATGGCCATGTCGCTGACCGAAACTTCCCAGCCGAAGCAGTTGAAAGCGGACTGGCCGCCCAATGCCGCGCGACCGAGCGCTTCCGCCTCCTTGGCCAGCGAGGCGGTCGCAAGCAGGGGCACGTTGCTGCGTCCCATGACGTGCAGGTTGAGCGAGTACAGCGCCGTCATGACCAGGATGCCGGCCAGCAGGCCGTTGATCCGGAAGCGCGTGTGCAAAATGCCCGTCACGGCGCCGGCGGCGGCGCCCGCCACCGCGCCCGCCAGCGTGGCGACTATGGGCGCGATGCCGTGAACCAGCAGGATGGCCGCCACGGCGGCACCGAGCGTAATGGAGCCATCGGCAGTCATATCCGGGAAATTAAATATCCGGAAGGAAATATAAACCCCCAGCGCCAGCAGGGCCAGGATCAAGCCGATGGTTAAGGATCCGAGTAAAAGACTCATTGGTATCCCATAAGATAGTCAGGCTGAAGGCTGTGGACCGTAGACTGTATGAACACCCGGGAAAAACGAGTGATATTTCTGCCGATTGCAAAAACCATAGTTCCGGTTTTGCGCATATGCATTCTTCCTGTTTAACCTACAGCCTTCCGTCTATCCGCCTGCTTCAATACTTTCCACCGGCGCCAGCCACAGTGTGCCGCGGGTGAACAGGCTTTCACCGGCCCCGCTGATTTCGCGATGGTCGCCGATCAGATGCAATAATCCCAACAGCCGCTCTTCCTCGAACAAGGCACTGACGGTGCTGTCCAGCGGCAAGGGCCCCTTAGGCAGGGCCTTGATGCTGAATACCGCGGCATGGGCATGCGCCGCCGGGTATGGCGTCGGCCCCACCGGCCGGAGGAACGGCTTCAGCACCTGGTTTTCACCGGCGGCGGCGAACCCGACAACCAGCGCCAGGGTCCGCGCAAATTCGCGTTCAGGCGTAAACGCCAGCCAGTTGCGAATGGCCGGATAGTCGAATGGCAAGCCCGCAGCCGGGCCTGCACCCGCAGCCGGCGAGCGTTTCAAGGCCGCGCCAATCAGCCCCGCTGATTCTGCCAGCATCACCCAGCCGATAAGCGGGGCCCCGGTTATTGCCAGCGCTGCCGAGACGATCTGCGAGAGCGGCGTATGAGCGGCGTCCTCCCCGGTTTCAAAGCGCACGCACCGGGCGAATTCGCCTGTGCCCGCCAGGGCATACAGGACCTGCAGTTCCGGCACCATGGCGGCGCGGGTAACCATAAAATCCGGGATTTTTGCGCCATCCGACGGCAGGCAGGCGGCAGCGCCGCCCGCCGCCAGGAATTCGCCGAACCGCGCGCGGCATTCGCCAAAGGCATTGCCAAAAGCGCCCAGCCCCACGGCCAGCGTGCCGCCCGGCACCTTCATGGATCGAACTTCCGTTTCCGCGAACGGCAGCGACCCAAGACGGGCCGGGTTGCCTACCAGCCGGCACTTGAGGGCGGCATCGGGCGAGAGCGTGTAGGACGTGCACTCCAGGGAATCAAATGTTTGCTCGACGGCTTGCGGTTGGGCCGCCCCCGCCGCCTCCGTTGCCGCAACCGGCTGGGCGCCGGCAACAAGGTTCATGAGCCCGCTGAGTTCCAGGACCGACAGCACCGCCGGCGACGGCTCCAGCACGCCGAAAGAGCCGTTCAGCTTGCGGAGCATCTGGTGCGATTTCAGCAGCATGCGGATGCCGGCGGAACTCAGGAAGACTACCCGGCTCAGGTTCAGCCGGATATGATACCGGCCGCCGCGGACCGCTTCCTCCACTTCCTTTTCAAGCGGCGCGGACTGGGTGGCATCCAGCCGGCCTTCAACCAGGATTTTAAATAATTCGCTCATGGCGGTTTAACTACTTGCGGCATGCATCCGGCGTTTGCCCGACGACTTCATCCGCCTGGTCCAGCAGTGATGCCGGGATAGTCAAGCCGCAGGCGGCGGCATTGGCAAGATTAATCACCAGCCGTGTTTTGCTGACCAGTTGAATGGGAATATGCGCCGGAGATTCGCCGCCCAGGACGCGCGCCGCAAGGCGGGCCGCATCCCGCCCGGATTGTTCATAGTCCCGGGCGACTGCCGCCACGGCGCCGCCATCGCGGGCCTGGCCGGTGGTAAACCCGAAAAGCGGCAGTTTCATTTTCTGCGCTGCGCGGGCGATGCTCCCGAACGATACATCCGTGATGTTGCCGATGACTTGGCAGAGCCCATCAACATCCTTGCCGGTAAGCGCCAGCGCCGCCTCCGCAATTTCCGAGCTCGTGGTCACGGGCATGGCCACCAGGTCAACATTCATTTTCCGCAGGACAGCGGCCATGGCGTCTTTGTTGTAAATACAGTTGTCCTCGCCGGAGGCGACGAGCGTGCCCAGGCGCCGGGCGCGGGGCAGGCACGCCCGGATCACACGGCCCATGGCGGCAAAATCGCTCATGGTGCAGATGCCGGTTATGTTGGGGGCATGCTCCGTGAACGAAGGGCCGATCCCGGCCAGCGCCGGGTTGGCCACGACGGAAAAAACAATCGGGATGTTCTTCACGCGCTGGGCGGCGGCCTGCAGCGTGGGCGTGGATGTCAGCAGGATCAGGTCGGCGCAATCGCTTTTGGCCGCATCCACCATGGCGACCAGCTGCGCCATGTTGCCCTGCGCGTTGCTGATCTTGAGCTCGCAGTCGCGGCCGCGCTTTAGTCCCACCCGGGGCAGCTCGTCCCGCAGGCCGCGTTCGAAATCCTCAATGAGCGTTGATTCGGCGTAATGGAGCAGATGGATGTTCCATTTGCGTTCGGGCCTGCCAACCGCAGCCGGGGTTGACGCTATGACGGATATCGGAATGCCCGTGGCAGATAACAGATCCGCTGGCACTTTGATCCCGAGCCGGTCGGCTTCGCCCTGGTTGATGATGACGGCTTGAACCGACACGTTGGTCATCGGGATCCCGGCGGGACTCTCGCCGCCCAGCACACGGGCCAGAAGCGGCGCCGCGCCCCGCCCGCTTTCGTAATACCCGACGCCGATGCCCGCCAGGGCTTTATCAGCCCGGCAGGGGTCGTCGGGAAACAGCGGCATCCGGGCTTTATGGCAAGCCATGGCCAGCGCATCAAAGCCTTGGTAAACCGTGTTGTCGCCGGGAATATAAACGGCCTGGATCGGCCGCGCAAGGAGCGCCTGAGTACTCTGGGCCATGTCCGCCGTAGTGTTCAGCGTCACCTCCTCAAGGCTGATATCCCGTTGCCGGCACAAGTCGCGCAGGACGGAGACCACTTTGACCGAGTTGGCTTCGCCGTTGTTGTAGATTACGCCAAGCCCGGCCAGGTGTGGAATCAGCCGCTGCATGATATCAAGGGTTTCTGCCAGGGGCGGGAGCGAACCCACCCCGGTCACGTGGGGCAGATGATCGCTCCAGGATTTTCCGATGCCGGCGGCGAGCGGATCAGTCACATAAGTAAAAACCACCGGCTTGTGCTTGGCCAGGCCGGCGGCGGCCATGAGCACCGGCGTGGTAAATGTGACGATCACATCCGCATCACTGCTGTCCAGGGCCTGGATGACCGCGGGGATGGTGGCGATTTCGGCCTGTGCGCTGACCCGGCGGACGACCAGGTTGACGCCTTCGGTGTAACCGGTTTCGCGTAGGCCATCCAGCAGGCCCCTGGCGGCGGCCTCATAACCTTGCTCCGGCGAAAAATAGGCGATGCCGATCCGATAAGTCCGGCCGGCTTCCGGGCGCGGCAGGGCCGGCGTTGTCCCCGGCACCGGTTTGGTCGTGCGCCGGCCCCGGGCATCAATGACGATTGCGGCCGAGCGCATGATCTCCGGCGTGATTTTCCATGCCTCGCGCAGCTGCGCCAGCGCCGCCAGGTTGACGGCCAGCTTTTGCGGCACCACGTTTTCGATCGGCCCGCCGCGCGGATCGCGCCCGTTGAGAATTTCCACCGCCAGATTGCCCGTGGCCTGGCCCACTTCATAATAATCGGCGCCCAGCCCCAGCAGGGCGCCGGTTTGGGCGTGGTCCGGCGCGTTGGCAAAAACCGGGATGCGCGCTTCGTTGGCCGGCTTGATCACGGAGCCGGCAGTCATCTCCACGATGTTGTCGCCCCCGATCCAGAGGGCCTGGACATTCCTGGCCACCAGCGATTGGGCGGCCTCCAGGATTTCGACCGAGCTCTGCACGGGCGCCTCCAGCAGGGTGATGCCCAGTTCCTTGCAAACTTCGCGCGCCAGGACGAGGCAGGCTTCCGAACAGGTTTCCGAGGTGCACCAGACCACGCCGACGCGGGTGAGTGCGGGATAACACTGCTTGGCCAGCCGGAAAACTTCCTTGACGGGCTGGAACGTGCCGATCCCGGCCAGGTGACGCGGCCGGGCGTCAGGATGCTTGCGATCAAGCCCTACGCCGGATTGGTAAGGGTCCGTGACCGCGCCGAACACGTGAATGACCTTGCCTTCCTGGTTGGCGCCGGCCATGGTTTGCAGGGCCGGCGTGCTGAAAGTGATGGCCAGGTTAAAGCCGCCGCCCACAATGGCTTTGGCAATCGTGTTGGCGGTGGGCAGATCGGATTCGGCATTAAAGCGCTGGACAACAACCGTCTTGTTCGGGACCAGGTTATGCCCGGCCAAGGCATCCAGGCAGCCGCGCACGCTGTCGTCCAGGATCTGGCGGCTTGCGAACTGGTAGATGGCCACGCGCGGGAGCTTGCTCGCGGCGGCGGGCGCCGGCCCGTTGGGCCGCGCCCCCCGGCGGTGTTGCCGGTCGGAAATCAGCAGCACCGCCGCAGCAAGCCCGATGAGCGTAATCCCGAGCGCCAGGCGTTTGAGGGTATAGCCCATGCCCGTTACACAGAATGTGCCAACTTGCGCAGGCCGAAGGCCAGGACAAGCATGTTAATGGCCAGCACAACTGCAATGACGCCGATGATTTGCATTAATACCTTGGCCGAGACAATCGGCGACCCGATCAGGATAACGGCAAAGATAATCCCGATGGCGCCTTCCACGAGGAGCAGCCATTTGTGCGCGCTCGTCTTCCACAGGCGGATGGCCGTGGCAATGCGCATGATGCCCGTGATCAGGACAAAGCCGGCCATCAGGTAGATTGCCAGGGTCCCGGCTATGAGCGCGCTCAGCAGCGGGCTGCTGAAAATGACAATGCCCGCCAGAATATAAAACAGGCCGCCCAGGAGCGACAGCCAGCGGGAGCCGCCGGCAAATCCCGTGATGGCGCCAAGGATCAGGAGCACGCCGTCCAGGAGGAAAAACAGGCCCATCACCTCCACGATGCCGATCAGCATGCCGGCCGGTTTGAAAAAGGCGAGCAGGCCGAGCACGATGGCCAGAATGCCGCGCAAGAGCATGACCCACCATGCCCCCCGGAGCATCTCCTGAAGAATTCCGCCTTCTACTGTTGTCGTGATATGTCTCCTCCTGTGATGATTGTCTGCTGCCTTCGCTTGAAAGTGGTTAATCCCGATAGCGCTCATGATGTCGCCGCCGCAAAACGCCATGCGCCGCCTGATCATAACAGCCGGCATGCGTGCTCCGGAACATAATGTCCGCGCACATAACAGCGAAATAATTCTGAACGCTTTTCCCGGCAAGTCAATCCCCATTTTTCTTCCGGAATTGGCGGGGCGAACTACAGCCGGAGACTCATCCGTAAGCCCACATACGCCGATTGATCGCCCACCACGGTGATCACCTTGTTATCATCCTTGTCGCGGATCATCATCTGCTGATACACGTAGCAGCCCCCCTCCATGGCCACTTCCAGCACGTGGCAAAAGCGCCGGGTCAGTTCCAGGCCGACAGGGTAACGCTGGTCATAATACTTGCCGCCCGGCACCGGCGGATCATCATCCAGACGGTACTGCCGGTATTCCCAACGGGCCGAGGCGATCAGTTTCGTCGCGGGCGAGAGCGTGGTGATGAAATTAAGGCCCGGCCCCTGCGCGGCCAGGCGGTAGCGTTCGCTGATTTTCCAGTCGAACCCCGGGATTGGGAACACGATCGGGGACCCTTCGAACCAGAAGCCTGCGGCTGTTAACGACCATTTAAAGTTTGGGCTGACAGTGCGACTGACACCTGCCACTGCCGCAGGATTGAACGCCTCCCATAAGTCGGCCTTGGTCTCGCCGGACATGGATAAACTTCCCCCGGCCTGCCAGCCCCATTTTTCATTGATGGGCCCCAGAACCGCCAGTCCGAGCCGAAGCATCACGGCATCCTGCATGAATCCGCTCTTGCCGAAGATCGTGTCGTCGCGCTGGTTGAACGAATAGGAGGAATATTCGGCATCCACGTCGCCCATCAGCATCAGGCCGGGCCGAATGCTCCGGTGCACAATCGCGCCCAGCCGAACGCGCTGGACGGTGACATCGCTGCCGTCGTTGTAATGCGAGGAGGGGTCCAGGCGGTAACCGGTGCGCAGCTCAATGCCGCGCCCCAGGGGCCGGTGATCCATTGCCGGCGCGTTGGCCGTTGCGGTCATGCCGTCCGCCGCCGGCGTATTGGCCGGCAGCGCCTGAGTAGCGGCCGTGTCGTTCACTCCGTTCGAGGAGCGGACGGTTGCCAGTGCCAGGGCTATCCCGATTATCCAGGCATAACGCATCATAACCTCGCTCCGGCGGCCCGGGTAAAGCGTGCGCTTGACGCAGCGATTCATTTCCCGCGGGTATTGACATACAGGATCACCCGATTATCCGCCGCCCAGGACCTTGTAGAGTGTTACCAGGTTGGCGAGCCTTGCGAGGCGGATGGCAATCAGCCCCTGTTGAGCGCCATACAAGGAGCGCTGCGAGTCCAGGACGGTCAGATAACCGTCAATCCCGTTGCGGTAGCGCTCATCGGAGAGCTGATAGCTGGCGGCGGCGGCCTCCGCAAGCGACTCCTGGGCCTCCAGTTGATCACGCAGGATTCCTCGCTGGGCCAGGGCGTCGGCCACTTCCCGGAAGGCCGTCTGAATGGCCTTCTCGTACTGTGCCACGCAGATATCGCGCTCGGCCTTCGCCGCATCCAGGTTGGCCTTGTTGCGGCCGGCGGTGAAAATCGGCAGTGTGATTTGCGGCGCAAACGCCCAGACGGCCGAACCCCTTTTGAAGAGCCCGGCCAACTGGTCATCCATTGTGCCGTACGAGCCGGTCAAGGTGATCGAAGGGAAAAATGCGGCCCGTGCCGCGCCAATGTCGGCATTGGCGGCCTTGAGCTGATTCTCGGCCTGCATAATATCCGGACGATGCTGCAGCACCTCCGACGGCAATCCGGCTCTGATATCCTTCAACGCCGTCAATTCGCGGGGCAGGAGTTCCTCCGGCACCGTTGTACCGGCCAGGAGATTGAGCGCGTTTACGTACATGGCTGTCTGGCCGGTGTACTTGGCGATATCCACCCGCGCCGCTTCCACGCGGGTCTGCGCCTGGCGCACCTCCAGCTCGGATGAGTCGCCCAGCTCAAAACGCCGCTGGATCAGTTCATAGGTCGTTTCCTGGCTCTCCAGGGTATCCTGCGCCAGGCGCAACAGGTCGCGGTTGGCGGCCAGGTTCAGGTAAGCGCCGGCAACCTCGGCCACCAGCGATATCTGCATGCTGTGCCGGGCCTGCTCGGTGGCCAGGTATTGCTCCAGGGCGCGGGCCTTGAGACTGCGGACCCGTCCAAAAAGGTCCAGCTCGTAGGAACTGAAACCGACGTTCACGCTGTAATACTCGACCTGCACCGGTTCCTCGAAAGTCCCGACGGTGGCGAATATTTCCTGCTTGGTGCCGTAGCCCACGGCGTTCAGCGACGGCAGGAGTTCGGATCGTTGAATACGATAGGCCGCCCTGGTCTTTTCAATGGTCAGCGCCGCCACGCGCAGGTCGCGATTGTTGGCCAGTGCCAGCTCAATCACTTTCTGAAGCCGGGTGTTGGCGAAAAATTCGCGCCAGGGTATGTCGGCGGCGGCCGGGGCGTTTGTGCTGACGTCCGCGGCGTGTAAGG
>Ga0265297_10009551_pt1 | contig 12465 bp, 14 predicted proteins | sample Munlanlwell13791_FD_192502 | JGI IMG/M metagenome (GOLD analysis project Ga0265297, IMG submission 192502) | Leachate microbial communities from a municipal landfill in Southern Ontario, Canada - Leachate well 137-91 | ecosystem: Engineered > Solid waste > Landfill > Unclassified | place...
TTTCTTTTAAGTTTCATAAATTTTTAATTAAGAATTATATCTATATTATACGCCTTGACTTAAATTTTGTCAAGCCATTGCTTTACAAAATCCTTAAATCGTGTATAATGGAAGTATAGTAAATAAATACTTATCCACAATTACTACCCTTCGCCTTTTCTGAGATTTGCTTTTCGCTTTCAAAAGGCCTCGGCTTTCCTCAAAAATTAAGTGCTGGTGGTCTTTGAAGAATACAAAATTTTTATCAACTCTTTATTAGTGGAAAAGGCAAGGGCGGTAGATGATTTATGAAAGAAGCAATTATAAAAATCGCGGAAAAATTAGATTATTTTATAGAAAAGATTTTTTCTGAATATGGCGAGGTTTTAAAAAGATTGAGCAAAGAGTAAAATGATAATCGCCACACACGCCAGCACTCTAAATTATCGGAAGGCAAAAGAAGTTGAAGAACTGCTTAGAGGATTCGCGAACGGGTTTATCAGTCAAAAAGTTTTAGAAGCGCGTCTCAAAAAATTAGAGTGTAGCGAGGTTTTAAAATTTTATAAAGAGAATTAACTATTAACTTTTCTAAAAATGAAAGTCAAACTTTCTATCTCGTCTGTCAATCTCCTTAAAGGAGTTCTCTCTTTTACCGGAGAAAAAGAAATTGACCAAAGAGGCAATGAAATCGCCTCACCTCGCAGAATGAACGGGGAAGAGTCGTCTCAGCGCCGGCATTATATCAAGGCAACGGAAGAAGAAGTCAAAAAAGTCCAAGAGGAAATCAACGCCATAGAAAAAACTCATCGCGAACTTGTAGAGAAATTAAGAGAGGACTTTAAGAAAGAATCTCCCAAGAAAAAAACCGAAACCGAAGAGGATTACGAAAAGAAACTTAACATAGAGTTAAGCAAAAACAAAGAACTCATAGAAGCCGTAAAAGCCGCTAACAAGAAAATAGAGGACTTAAACAAAACCGAAATTGAGTTTGAAGTAACTGACAAAACCTTTGAGGTAATGAAGAAATTTTTTAAAGAATTTGGAGATAAAGTAGGTTTTGGTGTCGCCGATGATGAGCAGGTAGAAGAACTTACAAATGTACTAAAATAAAATGTTTGATTTTGGCTTTATCGTAGGATTTCTTTTCGGGGTGATAGTTATTGTTGCACGCGATTTCCGGGATTTGAAGTACATAATAAGAAAACAGTACAGAGAAGCAAAAAGTGTTTTTATTCCCAAAAGCGATAGTAATGTTTTAACCCCAACTCCTGAAAGTGTCTCAAAAGCCGAAGAAGACGAACGAAATAAACTTTGGTATGGTAATTGACAGTTCTATTGATTATGCTATAAAGTATTTTCTTAGTTGTTGGTTTTTTCCTTTTAAAAGAAGGGTGAAACAAATTAAGTACAAGATCGTTAAAGCAATACTAAAACCTTGGGAAGTCAGGAGGCAACGCGAGGAGGCATATCAAAACGCCGGAAAGATAATACACTACGAATTAAATGAACACCGAAGACAAAGGGAATCTCACGAAAAAGACCTTATTCAGCCATTCAATTCCGACGGAACGTTAAACCGCGATTTTAAAAAAGTTTATCCAAATAGCGAATTTGTTAAAAGATATAGAGCAAAATAATATGGGCGACACTCCATTTTATAAAACTGTTGAAGAATTACAGCAAAAAATAGAGGAATACTTAAAGGACTGTCCTGATAGAAGGATAATGTATTTTAAAACAAAAGACGAAGTAATGGAGAGAGAGGTTCCTTGTCCGACAATTACTGGATTAACTCTTTATCTTGGTTTTTGTGATAGAGCAAGTTTCTATGATTATGAGAATAAGCCAAAATTTACCCACACTATAAAAAAGGCAAGAACTTTTATTGAGAAAGTGTATGAGGAACTTTTACAGGCTGGGAATCCAACGGGAGCGATATTTGCTCTTAAAAACTTTGGTTGGAAGGATAAAAGTGATTTAGACATAACTTCTGGCGGAAAGCCAATATATGGCGGTAAATCTTTTCAAGGACACGATGGCGACCCGCAAGATATTCTCCCTAACCAAGAGAATAAGAGCGGTTAGTGGCGGAACTTCTGCGAGTAAAACTATTTCTATTCTTGTTTGGCTGATTGACTATTCGCAAGTTACGAAGAATAAGATAATTACGGTAGTCGCTGAATCTGTGCCTCATTTACAACTTGGTGCGATTAGAGATTTTAAGAGTATAATGATTTCACAAGGATACTGGGACGAGAACCGCTGGAACGAAACAACGCACACTTACAGATTTAACGGAGAGAGTTTTATAGAGTTCATTTCATTTGATAAGTTTGGCAAGGCTCACGGTCCAAGGAGAGATATTCTGTTTATCAACGAAGCAAACAATATCCCCTACGAGATAGCAGACCAGTTGATTACAAGAACGCGCGAGATTGTCTGGATGGACTGGAACCCGTCAGAGGAGTTTTGGTTTTATACCGAGATGAAGCCCGCGAGAGACGATATTGATTTTATAACCCTGACTTATCTTGATAACGAAGCGTTAGACGAAGTTTCAAGAAGGGAAATTGAGGCGCATAAATCTAATAAGCGGTGGTGGACAGTTTACGGTTTAGGCCAGTTAGGGGAAATAGAGTCAAGAATTTATACCGGCTGGCAGATAATAGACGAAATCCCCTTTGAGGCAAGATTAGAGAGACGAGGGTTGGACTTTGGATATTCGGTTGATCCGTCGGTCTTGATAGATATTTATTATTATAATGGCGGATTTATTGTAGACGAGGTTCTTTATCAAAAAGGCTTAAGCAACAAGTCAATCGCTGATACAATTTTAAATCTTACAAACCCAGAAACTCTGGTAATAGCCGACTCCGCAGAACCAAAAAGCATAGACGAGATTAAAAGTTACGGGGTGAGTATCATCGGAGCTGTTAAAGGCGCAGATAGTGTTTATCAGGGAATACAATTTGTTAGAAATCAGAAAATCTCCGTAACTAAGAGAAGCGTAAAAACAATTAAAGCATACAGGAATTACTTATTCTCTGAGGATAAAAACGGTAAGATTACGAACAAGCCAGACGACACAGTTCACGAGTGGAGTAACCCAATGGACGCTATAAGATACGGCCTTGATTCTTTTAGACCAAGAGCTAAATCCGTAGGCAAAGTGGTTGATATAAACAGAGTAAGTCCTGATACTTATTCGCCTAAAATTGACAATGAAGGAAATATCCAAGACGAAACTACAAGTGTTGACTACATTTTCGCTAACGAAAGGGGAAACAAAGATTGGAGCGAATATTAACATTCGTTGCGGAAATTGTTGTCGGAAGATAGCGGAAGCGACCGGAGACCTTAAAAACAAAGAGAAAAGAATTTTTATAAAATGTATTTCGTGCCACGCTATTAACGAAATCTAAATAAATTAAGAGACCATTGAGTCCTAAGAATATAAACTTAGGATTTTTTTATATGATTAACCCGCTAAGATTTTTACCGAAGTTCTTAAAAGGCCAGACGGTTAGCACCGAGGAAGGGCTTGAAGAGCGTAAGGATTCCCTGTCGCTTGATTTAGAGGACAAAGAGCTAATCACGATTATTGATACCCGCTTGAAGGAAGGTTTGAAGTACAAACAGCCGATTGACGCTATAAACGAGTACAATGAGAAGTTTTACCTTGGCGAGCAGGTGGACGCGTCTAAACTCTTTGATCACCAATCAAAGTGCGTGATGAACAAATGCTATTCGTCCATTGAGACGATTGTTCCTATTTTAGCCACCAAGAAACGTGAACCTATCGTAATGCCGGCGCAACAAACCGATGAGTCAAGAGAACTCGCGGAATACTCCCAGAACTTCTTATCGTGGAAATGGGGCGAACAGCAAATGCAGTTAAAACTCGCCGACCTTATAAGATTTTTTAATATCAACCGTTTGTCAGTTATTAAATATCGTTATGTCGGAGACGAATATAATGATTTCGTGGTTGAAGTTAAGCGTCCCGAGGCAATCGTGGTTGATAACAAGGCCAATCCCGAGGACATAGGTTTTATTGGGGAATATCTTAAAGATACGGTTCAAGGTTTGATAGACAAATACGCTACAAAAGACGAGAAGGTTGATAAAAAAAAGAAGGATAGTATTTTAGGAGCGCTGGGGGTAAACGATAAACAACTTGACTCCGAGGTTGTGTACGTTGAGTTCTGGACTCCTGACTTCGTGGTTTGGAAAGTTAAGGATACTATTTTAGACAAGAAGAAAAATCCTAATTGGCTTCACGATACTAAGGGTACTAAGTCGTTTAATCACTTCCCTAAACCTAAAATGCCGTATATATTGTTCTCTTGGTTGACGCTTGGTAAGGGAATTTATGGAGAGACCACGTCTCTTGAACAAGCAATCCCCGTTCAAAAGAACATCAATAAGAGGAAGCGTCAGATTTCAGATAACGCCGACCAAGCGAACGGGACTTGGATATTTAACGAGAATTTTATTGACCGTAAAGAAGCGTCTAAATTTACAGGCGCCCCGGGGCAACATTTGATTTATAAGGGTGAGGGACGACCGGAAGAAGCTGTTGGACGACTATTCCCCAAGGATTTAGGACAACAAGTTTACGCTGATTTTCAAGACGATAAGGGTGAAATAGACAATATCTTTGGTTCTCACTCCACGACAAGAGGGGAGAGGACTGGTCAAAAAACCGCTACTGAATCAGTTCTTTTAAAGGAAAGCGACTTTGGTCGTCTTGATTTAATGAGCCAATACATAGACATCAAGGTTGAAGAACTTTATAACGCCTTTATTCAGATGTCGCTTGTTTATTACGACTCTAAGAACTTTAAGGGGCTTAATATTCTTGGCCCGGAGAACTCCCAGAAGTACATAGAGTTTTCACGGGATAACGTAGAGGAGGGAATTGAGATTGTTGTTCGTTCCGAACCTCTTTTAGCGCAAGCCCAGATGATTGAGAAGTATATGTCTTTGTATCAAGCGGGCGCGGTTGACCCTCTAACGATGTATGAACGACTTAACTTACCTAACCCGAAGGAACTTGTCCGCAGAATTGTTATGTTTCAGGCAGACCCGAGAATGTATCTTGCTACTTTCGCGGTTGATGAGAATACCGAAGGAATGGAGGACTTACCGGAGAATACCGCTAAACGTGATATTGCCGCCTTAGAGAGAGGTGAGGATGTCCCTCCTGCTCCCGAGATTACCAAAGAACATATTAAAGAACACGAAAAAGAATTAAAGAGCGCTAAGTTTAAAAAGTTGAAGAAGGATATCCAGGTGAAGATGATAAACCACGTAAGAGCGGAAGTAGAAGTTTTAAGGCAACAACTTGCCCAGGCAAACGGGGAAATGGGAATGGGCGCTCCGCAACCTCCGACAACCGCTCCTCAACCTATGCCCCCGGGTGCGCCGCCTAATATGCCTTTACAATAATTTTATGAAAATTGGAGACAACAAAATTAAAGATGTCGGACGGAACGGTAAAAAACTTTAAGTCAAAAAAAGCCAGAGATAACTTTGAACGTGTGGCACAAGCTGTAAAGAGTGGTTGGAGAAAAACTAAATAATATATGGTTGCCTCTTAGTAAGCAACCCTAAAAAAATACTATGCCAGAAGAAAAAAAAGACGCAGTTGTAGAGGAGAAGGTAACTCCTCCTGCCCCGTCAGCGGAAGAAAAAACCTCTAAGGAAACTACTCCTGCCGGGAGTGAACCCGAAAAAACACCAGAAGCAGAAGAATTAGGGAGCGGGATTGAAAATTTTGACAAGCGTTTCAAGGAAGTTTACAGAGAAAAAAAAGACCTTGAAAGACAACTTGCCGAAACTAAAAAGCCCGCAGAAACCGAAGTAAAAGCCCCCGAAACTTGGGACGAGGCGGTAGATTTCATTGAGAAACGAATTGTAAGTAAAGCGGAAACCGAGAATAAACAAATGGCTGAAATTGAGAAAAAAATGGTTACCGATTTTACTGAAACCAAAAAAATATATCCCGAATTAGATGAAGAAAAGGTTTGGGATTATATGGCGGAACATAAACTTCTCAATGTTTTTGAAGCCGTAACCAAGATGAAGGCGGAAGAACACGTCTCAAACGAAGCGAATAAAGAAACCGCTTCAAAGATAGGTTCTGCTTCGGCAAATACGTCGGGCAAAACATCTATGACCTGGGCGGAGTTACATAAAACAAAACTTGAGGATATAGATTTGCCTTCTAAGTAATCGCAAGATTACTTGCTCTAATAAATAACTAAACTATTATGGCTTTCTCACAAGAAGTTCAAGACCTTGCCAATAATAACATCGCTTAATTTTGGGGTGATGTAAAATTTCCTCTGATCAATGGGGAACGCTGAAATGCCAACCCCCAACAAGTTCTTTGACAATTAAACTTAGTTCTTACCCAATTTGTTTAATGCTCGCATTTTGTTGACCAAGTTAAGTTGATATTCCTTTTCTTCAATAGGAAGTTTGGGATTGTATTTAGGAGATATTTTTGTGCAACGAAAACAAGAACACCCGCTCTTATGAGCAGGTGGAGGATTACCTTTTTTGAAGACAGTTAATGAAGCCGAGGTCTTCCCGTAATTTCCGTGTGTTGATTTCTTTATCGGTTTTTTCATCCACTGCCTTTTAGTAATTCTTGTTTGGATTTCTATTAAAAGTTTGGCTTTATCTTGCTTGATAATTAGATATGGTAATAAAGTTTCCGCACAAAATTGAGCCTTTCTATTAGAAATACGCCAAAAGAAACAATCTCGGCGATTTCCACTTAATTGTTTGATGATATAAGTTCCGCCAAAAGTATTTTTGAGTAAATCCATTACTTTTTTACTGAAAGGGGATACTACTTGAGCCGCAGAAATGAGGGCATAATATTGTGGAGTATTTTTATATGGCTTGCCAACAGTAATACATCCATCGGCATCAATAAAGCCAGCCAAATAAGAATACAAAATTTCTTTTTTCATAGGATTAATGGTTATTAGTTATACCTAATGTCATTGATGGAAGTATACAAGAATTAAGTTTAATTGTCAAATTACAGTTGCAGAGACTGAGTGAGGAAACGGCTAAGAAGCCGAAGCGACAGTCCGACCTTACGAGAATAAAAATCGTAAGAGATAGGCAGAAATGACCTATTCCCTAACCATCGGGGCAACAATTAGCCGAAGATAGTGGATGGTATTCTCTCGGGTAATTTGTTCGCGATGCGTTTTGTCGGAAACGGCAAAAAGTTTCGTGGACACAATAACCCCGTAGAGATGAAATATCAGAAATCAACCCTGGGTGGCAGTTATACTGGTATGGGTAATTTTTCAACTTCAACAGAAGCAAATACTGTTAAGTTGACTTGGGACCCTAAACAATACGCTCAACCTGTTACAATGGCAAACATTGATATTGCCGTTAATAAAAACGACGGAGTTGTAGATTATGTTAAATATAGAATGGCATCAGCCCAACAGGATATGGTTGATGACCTCGGTACAATTTTCTATGGTTCTGGCGGTGGAAGTGATTTTGACGGCTTGGCAAAAATAATTGACGATGGCTCTGTCGCCGCTTCGTATGGCGGTCAGACTCGCGCGACTTATGATGCCTTAGATGCCAATGTTACTACCGCTATCGGGACTTTGGAACTTGACCATATTGCCGCTTCAGTTACTGCGGTTGAAATTGGCAAGGAACGACCAACATTGATAGTTACCACAAAGGCAGTTTATGACATCATTGAGAAATTGATGTATCCAACTGCTCAGGCGCAATATAACGCTGTCCGCGGTAACTTAACTCGTAGAGGATTTAGCAAACAAGGCAATGGTTTGGCTGGCGAACTTGGCTTTGCGGCTATCTCTTACCGTGGTATTCCTATCGTCGCTGACGACAAATGTACCGCAGGGTATATCTACTACATCAACGAGAACTGGTTATATTGGGCGGGTTTAGCACATCCAGTTCACGGAATGGTTAATCTTGGCACGGGTGGAATAGAATCACCGACAGACGCTCCGAGCGGAAATCACGGCATTGCGTGGACGGGTTTAAAAGAACCTATCAATGCTGACGGTCAAACAGGACAATTTATTCTCTATGGCCAGATGATTTGTGAACAACCAAGATTTCAGGCAGTAGATCAAGGAATTACGGCTTAAAAAGTTTGGTGCAGATTAAGAATTTCCCTTATGGGCTACGCTTAATCGTTAATATTAAACTAACTATATGGCATTAAGAAATTTAAAGTACTATGTCAGAGCCATTAGCCAAAATCGGAACGCCGCAGTTTTGCAACAGATTCAATTTGAGGCAAACACGGACGATCCGACAGACGCTGATTTAGCGGCTGGACGGCTACACTACAAAGACGGTGTAGGGTTCAGAGGATACACGGGCAGTCAATGGATTACCTTTGGTTCCGGCGGAACTGGATCAAATAACTGGGACGATATTTACGCCAATGATAAAACTCTTACCATTGACTCTACCACACTTACTTTTGCATTGACTCACGCTACCAATGATGGTTTAACCATTACTGGTTCAGCGGGGTCATCTGGTGATTGTATTCAGATTACAAATTCAGGATCGGGTAATGATATACAGGGTACATCAAATACCTGGGCGGTTACTAAAGCTGGGGCGGCTACATTAGTCAGTATCGCAGGTTGCGACTCTTTAACTGCGGCCGCTAATTTGGTGTTAGAAGCAACTGGCGCGGGGACGATTTCTGTTGGTGCGACTTCAACCGGTGCCATTGATATTGGTACTGGTGGTGGTGCAGTTACTCTTGCTTCGGCTGTTACTTGTTCATCATCATTGACTGTCGCAACCGGTATTACAAATTCTGACGGGCTGGTTGATTTGATTGACAATTCAAACGCGGCTTCAACTCTTCGGGTTACAAATGATACTCAGTCAACTTACGGCAACGCAAGCGACGCGGGTATGATTGTTTTCCGATCAGAAACAATTTCAACTGGGGCGTTGCTTCACTTGACATTAGATGAAACAAATCTTGCCGGTGGCGCTTATTTGCGATGCTGGGGTCAAGACGCCGGTGCGGCTGTGTTCTCTATAAAAGAATATGGCGCGACAGTTATTGCAGGAACTGCGGCGGGAACCGCTGTCCTAACCCTTACTCTTGGTGATTTAGTTGTTGAAGATTCCGACGCTAGTAAATTTGAGTCAGAAGACGGCACAACAACTCTCCTTACGTTGGATAATAAAGCGGGTGTAATTGCCGATAATAGCGCAGTATTACTTGTTGACGCCGGTGGTGCGGTAGCAAGCGGTGGTAATGCTTTGCGGGTTGCTTTTACGGGTGCGGCTGCGGCCGGAGCAATTCTTGCCGAGTTCTTGCCTGACGCAGGTTCATTGGGTGTTAAAGTAGACGGTGGTGGATTAGCAACAGACGTCGCTCTCTATGTTGATGCCGATCCGACTGCGGTTGGTTTGGCCTATCTGCATTCAGACGCAGTAATGGCAAACAATCACGCGATTCTTGAAATAGACCACGCAACGGGCGCGAGCGCTTCCGGTTCTAATTTGTTTAGAATTTATGAAGCGGCAACACCAAACGCGGGAGCAATAATGTTTGAAATGGATGTACAAAAGGATTGCGCGGCTGTCTATATTGATTCCGATTCTGCAACAAACGATGCCTTTACCCTTACCGGACAAGGTGCTATTGCTACAACTAAAACAATGTTAAGGGTTTCCAATACCGGCACTCCAGCGGCGGCTGACTCTTATCTTGCTGTATTTGATTATAGTGGTATTACAGCCACTAATAACCCCGTAGCAGTGAGAATGTTGGGTGTAGGTACAGCTCAAACGCTTGAAATTGTTCATACAACCGGAGCGGGAGCAAACAATAAAGGAGTTTTATCAGTGACTACTTCGGGCGCTACTGCGGCTGGGGGTTCAGTGTTAAGAGTAACGGGGACTGGTACGCCCGCGGCGGCGACTTCATATTTACTGGATTTTGACTATAGCGGAGCGACGATGACCAACAATCCGGTAACTATGTACTTAAATAGCGGTTCTTCTACCGGAGCGGCTGTTTATGTTACGGGTTCGGGCGCTGGATATTCTCTTGCGACCTATATGACAGGTACTGGCGCGACTGGCGTCCAATGGTTCACGGAACATACTTCTACCGGTTCTGCGGCTGATAACGATGTTGTGTTCAGTTTACTGCTTGGCGGATTATCCGATACCGATGTTGCCAGACAATATGGCGCGATAAAGGTAACGGCGATTGATGTAAGCAACGAGACTGAAGACGCTAAACTTGATTTACAGGTTATGGTTGCTGGAACGCTTACTTCGTTGCTATATGTTCAATCATCAACTGCTGGCGCGACCACTATGGCTTGCGCGGCGGCGGCTTCAACATTCACGGGTTCTGCGGCTGGCACTGCGGCAATTACGGTTACTAACGGCGATATTAGTTTGTCTGCTGGTAAGTTTATCAGTACTACGACGGCTGATATTTACGGATTAGATGTAACTGTGAATAAAGCGACTGCGACTCAGGGTGTGGCGGTGTTCACAAACGCTTCTGCGACTTCCGCAAAGGCGGTGCTTGAACTTGAACAAGCCGACTTAGACCAACCTTATATGAAGTTTAGCGGTTCAACCGCGGTAACTTCGGCTAATGCTGGCGCTAACGGCGATGTTCCTGCTCAGGTTGTTGGATACCTATTGGTTGATGTTGACGGGACAAACAGAAAAATCCCATATTACGCTTCTTAATTAAAGGGAAGGCCTACGGGCTAACCCAATTCTTTACCAAGTGCTTACGGGCAGGCGGTAAGAAAGGAAAAAATATGTCAGAACATTATTTAAAAAGCGATTCGTATTTCAAACTTTGGAATACTTCGCTTGACGCTAATGATTCTACGGCGAAAGAAACTATTGGCGCGATTAGAAAGTTAGAAGATGGTCGCACTTACCGTTATGTAAAAATGACGGGACAGGCGATTACCGCTGGTTTATTGGTAATTCCCGCGGCTGCTACTTCTATCACTAACTTGACTTGCGATACCACGAAGAAAATCATCACCGATGCTGATGCTGCTTGGACTGCGAATCAATATGTCGGCTACTACTACAAAACCGATGTAAGTATGACTGGTTCAGAAGAGGCCATTAAGATTGTTGCCAATACGGCTACAACCTTAACTCTTGAAAGAGCATTAACAACGGCTCTCGCTTCTGCTGGGACTGATGACGCGAAACTTATCCCGCCTCCTGGTGTGGTAGTAATTGCGGCTACTTCTGACCAAAGTCAAATTGTCTCTGGTGTAGCCATTGGGCCAATCACCGAGAACTATTATGGCTGGGTTCAGATTAAGGGTTACGGAAATGTTATCGGTACAAATTTGACCGCGACACAACCGATAACTCCTGGCGGCGCAACGGCTGGCTACGCCTTAGACAGTGCGGCTGCTACCGATGTTCAGATTGGTTATGTAAAAGCTGGTTCATCGGGAACCGGTAAACCGCAACTTGTGATGTTGAATATCCCAGAGTAGATCGTCTATCTCTCCGGCGAGCCGATTCATATCGGAGCCGGAGGGATTAGAGGATTAAAATTCTTATTAACTAATAAAAACAATTTATGAAATTCGTATTTAGAGCACTACGTAATCCGACTAAGACCGATTTAACTTTTACCTGGGATAGCGAGGTTTATTCCGTAAAAGCGGGAAGTGAAGAACTTTTTCCTACTTTCATAGCGGAAATGGGAGCATTAAGATTGGCTGATAGAGAAAGAGTAAAGGACTCAAAAAAGAAAGAGTACGCCAATTCGGTTTTAGGAGAACTTAAAGAAACGCAAGAACCAATAAAACCGACTTTTAAGGAAGAAGTGATGGCGGCTAAACAGCAATTAAAAGTTGAAAAAGAATTTGAGGATTTAAAAAAGTTAGAAGAAAAACCGTGGTGCGACAAATGCGATTCTAAGGGCGTAAGACACAAAAAAAATTGCCCTGATTTTAAATAAGATAATCTAAAACAATATGGCAAAAAATTATTCAAATATTCCAAAAGACGGAAGCGCCCGAGTTATTCCCGTCGCCTCCGGTATTAAAACAGAAGACGCTACTTCAACTCCGCAAGAGTCCCCCCTTGCTTATACTTCCGCTGCGGTTATTACAATTGAAGTTCCTGAAAACGCCGCGGAGTTAATCATAAAACCTTCTACTGATTTAAGAGTTTCAGAGGAGGTCGCCATGGGAAGTTATTTTGTCGCGGATGGCGGTTCAGTTCATGTAATCCCCGTTGGAAGAACAGATCAAATATATATTAAAGGAGATAGTGCGGACGGAACACTCTCGTTTTATTTCCATTTTATTTAAACCAATATGTCTCTCACATCGTTAGTGTCCACATCATCTAGTGTTCCCTCCGAGATACATAAAGATTTATCTCTTACGGGAACCTTGGATATACAAAACGAAGTAG
>Ga0265297_10009552_pt1 | contig 12465 bp, 20 predicted proteins | sample Munlanlwell13791_FD_192502 | JGI IMG/M metagenome (GOLD analysis project Ga0265297, IMG submission 192502) | Leachate microbial communities from a municipal landfill in Southern Ontario, Canada - Leachate well 137-91 | ecosystem: Engineered > Solid waste > Landfill > Unclassified | place...
TGAACAAGGCGGATTATTTATGCCGACTAGGTTAATTCCGCATAAAACACATTTTGCGGTTTTCCCCGGATACCACGGTTTACCGTCGTTTTCTGGCACGTGCTGACACGTTGTCTGTGCTTGAAGTTTACGTGACATATTACTCCCTCGGTTTGCTTATTGTTAATCGTGCGACGGGCTCGGTTTCCTCTACCAGCGCGCATTCCATCATAGCCTTGAAAAGCTCAGGTTCGTTTTTTTCTATCGCGTAGATTATAGAATTCTTCGATAGAATTGATGTGAGCTTTTTCTTTCCCAGTAATTTGGATAAATCTTCAACCGCTTCTTTTTGTGCATCAGTGAACTCTATTTCTCCAAGAATATCGGCAAAGTTTTTCTTTTTCATGGTTTCATACAGTGCTGGATAATCCTCTTTGATCCGGTCAACCGAAGAGCGTGATACTTTTAGTCCCGGCTCTGGTTTTGACACGGTACATAATTTTCTCGCCCCTGCCATGACGTTCAGTTTTCGCGGTTCATTCGCAGCCTTTACTTTGTCGCGGTTTTTTATGACCCACTCGGAAAAAATATCTTTAATAACTTTTTGCCTGTCTTGCATGTCGCCGATTTCATTGTCGATGTCGATGTATTCCGCCCACAGCTCTTTTATTTCGCTCGACGCTTCAAGCTCTCCCTCTGGAAGATTAAAATACCACTTTATGTCATCGTAGCCCTGTGCAGGCGGCGGAGTTTCGCCGAGAATATTGACCTTCCAGATTTTGAGGTACAATTCTAAAATCTGTTTTTGTGCCTCAGCGTTTGCAGGGATGGTAAATTGTTTGAAATAGTTTAGCAGACTAAGACTTTCTGTAAAGGTCCTAAAACTTTTAATTTCAGAATACTTAAACAATGTAAAATTATCTAAGTTCTTTTCAATTTTCCAGCCTTCTTTTTCAAACTGTGCGGGCGATTTCGGAAAAATCAGCGCGTTCAGCCTTGCTACTTCATCGCCGGTACACATCATCTGATGCTGAATTTGTACTTGGTATTCCGCCGGTATCTGGTCAGTTCCCTCTTCTCCCCAGCCTGCTTCAAACGCCATTGCGAAAACGGTTTTATTCTCGTTTAGCAACCCGCGCGAGTCTGTTTTTGTTAATTCGTCCACGCTACGTCCGTCAATATGGCAAGTAACGAACGGATGCTCAGGAATTAAATATTCTTTTTCCCGTTCACACGTAACCCCAGCAAGCTCACAGATTGCATCTTCAAACGCTAACCCCCAGCGGAGAGGCGCAAGTTTTGGATCCAATGGTTCAGCCCACGGGTCAACTCGTTCGGGCGTTTTGTATCCGTGTTTTTCGCACCATCCGGGCTTTTTCTCTTCCATGATTTCAAGCCATGCCTCGGTTGCGGTCTTGTACTTTGACAATCCCATCAATGCCGCGCCCCTCGACGCGCTTATGCCATGCGGTACACTTCCCATGTTAACTCCTTATTCCGCTAACTTTTTCGAGTTCCTGCGCGGTGCATTCAGACAAAAACTTTTTACCAAGTTTACGTAACGCTTTTGGTGCAAGGTCTTTGCCTTTAGAATTTCTCCGCACCCCATTCGGATACGTTGCTGATTTACTTCTTCCGTTCATGTTATTTTATCTCCCTTTCTTTTTTATAAAGAACAGTTGCCTTGTCGAGAGCTTTTAATACTTCTCCCGGATTTTGCCCTTCTTGAATAGTCGCTATAAAACCGACTTCAAGCATTTCATAATTTCCAAGATTAAACTTTCTTGACAAACTTACTTCCCTAATTACAGGCGCGTTATTCGCCATTTACTCACCTTCCTTTTTTTCGGTAATTTTCTGTACTTCCATGTATTCCGTTGCTATTTTGCCAACGAAAAACCCAGCCGGTAAATGGTGCTTTTCACGCGCCAGCCTTTTCAAATCCTTCCAGACTGATTTTTCAATCTGGAAATTTCTCATAATTAACTCAGGCATTTTTCCTCCTTCTTGCAAAATATTTTTTTTCAAAAATTATCCGCTTTACTTTGCCTTTGCCGTAAAACTGCTCAATCTCTTGAAGTAGCATCTTCTCAAAGTCTGCACGGGTTTTGAAAATTACATCCGTATTGTCTAGCCTGTTTAAATCGCCACATCTTCTGTCGCATCCTTCTAAAGACAGCATATCGCTATAATAATGGCATCCTTCGCACAAATCGTTTTCATTATTACATCTTACCGCAACCATTCCTTCTGGTGCATCGTATCTATCTATCACTGTTTCCCTCCTCTTCAAGTATTTGTTTTAATAATTGGTCAATTTCAAAATCACAGCAACAATCTTCACCACAAGAACGACACATCTCATTGTGTTTTCGACACTCTCCGTCCATTAGATTGTAGTGCCTGCATTCATCACATGTATTATTCATGCGTTCCTCCTTTTCTCTAAAACTTTTTCAGATTTCGGGCGAGTTGTTTATTAAACTCCTCTTCGTAAATCCGGTCAAAATCGGCTTGTGTAATTGTGTTGCCGCTTTTTTCCATCCAGTGACGCGCTCGCCTTTTTTTTGTCCGGCTTTTACCTTCGGGATTGTAATATAACCGGCGTACATTCGGATAATGTAAATCATCCCGAGGAGGTTCGTTTCCTGCAAATTGGAATAAACCACCTTCCCAGCCGGGATTATATTCGTTATCGTCGAACGAAAATAATTCATTACTGCCCGGTTTTCCGTAGCCCGCTTTATATGCGGCTCTCATTCGGATTATTCGGGCTTTTTTATCGTTTCCCGAAACACCGCCAAAATCTGACATTTTCCGTATTTGCGCTTTTTTAAGATAAAAATCTGTTTTTACTTTTTCTTTTGCGCTTCCGCCTTTTCTGACCTGTGAGGCGTTCGGGACAGGCTTATTTTCGTTTTCAAAACCGCTTTCCTGTTTTTCCATGAAGGAATAATCACGGGAGCCAATTTTATCAACTGATCCCCATCGGGCAGCAATATTTTTTATATCGTGACTTGGTATTGCTTTTTCGTACTTTATCGCGCCTTTTCCTGGTGTTTTACCAATAACATAGGAACCGCGAAGAAAAAAGTCATCACGGACTTGATTTTCACTCGCTTCCATGCCTTTATACACGGCTCGGGTCAGCGTATTTGCAATCGTATACCGCACAGAATCGGGAAGAACTTTCCCGAAAAACTGACGCGCTTCTTTTTCGTTAATTATTCGGGCATTCAATTTCAGCCTCCTTTTTGGTAATTGTACCAGAAAAAGCCTTTTTTATGCTGTGTAAAAGTTGAATGTCATCAATTTTGCTTTCTTTAATTAACCGTATTTCTTCGACGGTATAGGTAATGAGTTTACCGTCTGCGTTCCTGTCGTTCACCGTGACAAGTTCGGTTTTTGGGCTGTATTTGATTTTTTGCTGTAAAATTTCTGAATAAATATAAATATCTTCCATGTCTCTAATAGTATACCCTTAATTATATAAAGTCAATACAAAAAAAGTATTTTTATGAGTTTTTTAGTGTTTTTTATGGATTATTTTTCTTGACAGCGCGTGTTTTATCGTGGTATTATGTTCTTACTAGGATATTTTTTTCATGTAACTCTCCAAACTTAACCCGGTAACTGCAACTTTACCGGGTTATTTTTTTTACTCTGGAGTATAATAACGTCCAGAAATTACATAGCGGTCTGACCCTGTACCGATACAATCAAGTTCCCACATGGCGACGCGGTTCGTAAAGTATTCATCTAAGCTGTCATAGCCCTGAATTCCTGTGCCGTATTCTTCATTTGCGTGGGTTATGTACTGTATAGAATTATCGTGTTTCCAGATAGAATAAATTATATACTTTTCGTCGTCACTTCGTAAATCCACAGGCGGTACATTTGGATTTTCACGCTCGGGAGGCGGTGCGTTGTCGATAAACAACATGCCGTTCCCAGCTCCGAGGCAGTCCATTTTCCACGCGTCGAGGCGGTCGTATACGTCTGAGCGGGTAACAACAAAGTGATACAGTAATGTTTTGCTTTCCGGGTCTACGTATTTCGGGGCGTATGTGTCTTTGTCTACAATCCACACCTCACAGTTCGGGGCTTGTTCAATAGGCACGTCTTCAAGGTTAAGAAATAACTGATTTTCGGTATTCGCCGAGTTATAGCCGTTTACAATTTCAAGGGCTTCGTTTAATGAAATTTCACCGGATGCAGATCTGCTATTTTTATACGCTGTAATATCGATTTTTTCCCATTTTGAATTAAACACATAATAGGGGTTAATTTCGGCAAGTGTTTTTGTTTTTACTACGGGATATACTCCAATATTGCCAGCTTCATCTTTAACGCTTACGGTATAAGTGTATTCGGTATTTGCTGTAAGTCCGGTATCCTCGGCGGTTAAAATGTTTTCCGTATAGTCTTTTATAATTGTTTCACCGCGTTTTACTTCGTATTGTATTTTTTCTTTTTCCGTTTCGTTATCCGTCGCCTGTGTCCAGGATAATTTCAGCGCGTCTTTTGTAATATCAGCAATCAGCACTACGCCGACAACCGGAGAAGTTGTATCGGGAGTTTTAAGTGTTTTTATTTGAACCTGATCATATAGCGTTTTATTTTCCGCTTCATCTTTAACTAACACCGTAAAAAAGTAATCCGTATTTTCTGTGAGAGTTTCAAGTTTCGATGCTTTTACGCTTCCCCAATCAGCAAACGCCGTTCCGTTTTTCTCAGCGTTTTCTATGGTGTTAATGTTATTAAGGACAGAAAAATACAGTTTATACAGCAGTTTTTCTGCCGTACTTGTTTCGTCCGTCGCATCCGTCCATGTCGCCGTGCATCCGGTGAGCGTGATTTCTGTGATAGATAACACGCCTTTTACGGGGGAAGTTGTATCAGGAATAATTACCGGTTCTTCGATAATGGGCTCTTCAATAACTGGCGGAACAGGTTCGGGTTCGTCAATTACCGGTTTACAAGCGAATATTAAAAACATCGCTGCAATTAAAAAAAATGTTAAAAACTTTTTCATATTATTTTACCTCCTTGGTAAAACTAAATGGCTTCGTATCGCAATACGGTTTCCAGCCGTGACCGCGACCAAGGCATTCAAGCTCGAAGCGGGCTTTGTCGTACTGCCATAAAAGCGTTTCACGGTCCTCTTCATAGTCAAGTTTGCCGTCTGTTTTTTTCGGGCGTGAATAATCTTTCAGTCCGAAAACCTCTTCTTTTGCTAGTTTATCAGCGGGAATTACTTTTTCATATTCGACTGCTTGTAATTCCTCGTTATAAATGCACAAATAATAGTTATCCATAGTTTCTCCTTATGCCGTAATCCAGGTGGTATTTAATAGTACGCCTAAGTGCGTATAGACCGCAACACCAAGCGCACGAGGGTTCGTGGTTTTGCCGGTTCTTGGTGTTCCATTTGTTCCGTCGGTTGATGGCCCTATAGATGTGTCATTATAAGTATTTTTATAAAGCAAAGCTGATCGATAACCACTTTCTCCGGTATCTGCCTGGTCAACATTACTACGCCCAACAACCGACCAATAAGGCTGAGAACCTTGCCAATGTATATGCCTCTGTCCTCTATCCTGTGCGGGTCCGCCAACTACATACTCGCCTGTAATGTCTCCCGCTGCAACCAGTGTTTCACCTGATATTCTCCTGAGTCTTGCGCGGTCGGTATAGCCCGCAATTCTGTGAGGGTGAACCGTAAAGGACACAGCACCATCAGATGGAGGAGAGGCAAGTTTTATCGTCCGAGAACCAATAGAAACGCCTGTAATTGCGTAATTTGCACCTGCAATCGTAACGCAATACTGCCTTGCGCCTGTCCATAATGCGCCGGTTGTTGCATAGGCTGCAGATTCTGCGACATACCACTGGTTAATAAGACCGAATTCCATAAGGCGCGCAAGTAATACGTCATAATCCCCTCCCGCAGGAACCGTAATCGTACCTGACGCAAGAGTGCCAGAAAATGTATCAGTTGAACCGCAGGTGATTTTATGAGCGCATAAAACGTCGATAACCGACTGGGGTACTTCGCTTGTGGTAATATCGTGATTCGCGTCATGCCTCGGAATAATCGGGTTATACATATCGTATTCTGGGTGCGTTGTACTTCGCGCTAAAATTGTCGGTACGGGGGTCAATTCGATTTCGCTTGTAATAAGCTCTCCGATGTCCTTTCTGTGCGCTCTGATTGCCATTTCAATCTGGTACAAGTTCGACGCCGAACCTGTAAAGCCTGCATCCTCAATCAAGTTCATCAGCTCGACACGCGGTTGATTCATATCAGCCGCCATAACAGCGGTTCCCGGAACGCCTGCGCCGGTGTCTTTATCGACATGCAGGTCGTCAACTGAGCCGGGGGAATTCGTATAATTCATATAGTTGCCTCCTCAAAAAATACTGGTATAATAAAACATTTATCTGTCTTATTATACCCGTATTACCGTAAATCGGCAATAGTTAAAACTCGTCCTGTTTTTTCTCAGGTTTATACGTATCGACTTCAACCGAATGAGATTTTCCGTACTGGTCAATCTGTTTTTTTTGGACAATTTTAATATTCAAAAAGTGTCGCCCTTTTTCGCTTGTTGAGCCGAACTGTTCATGATACTTTTTTAAGTCGTCAAGACAAATCGAGCAATTTATAACACTCCCGCCGTTGTCAAATTTTCTCTCTTTTCCTGACCCGATATAGATTTTTTCATCTGCCATACAATACTCCTTAAAATGTTTTGAACGCCTCTAGTAATTCAGCGTTTAGATTCGGTTTTTCTATCGACGAATACGCCATAGAAATATATTCTACTTTTTCTAACGAAACATCTGACGCGTTCGCTAGTTTTTGCAAGATGTTTGCCCGTTCGATTATTGGCTTAATGTGGATAGGCTCATAATCAAGTTCAAAGTCATCAATCCAATCCTGCACGTCGCTTTCGGTAATTTCACCGAAAACAGGTTTTTTATCGTCTTTTTTGTCAATAAATACACAGCCCACAATTTCCTCCTAAAATGGAATTTCATCTTGATAATACACTTTTTCTGCCGGTGCTATTACCGGCTCTGGTTTTTCTTCAATTTGTTTTTCCTCCTTTGGTACGTACATAATTGTAAACCCATTGTTTACCCTTTGTTCCTTCAGTGTTTCGATTTTCCGGATTTCCTCAAGAAAGTTCTTTTTACCAAGTTCTTTCCGTCCTTCGTCCTTACACCAGTCTTTATAATCGCTGTATAAAACAGACCTATCAACACTATAAAACGGTTCCCGGGAAAATATCGCATCTTTTAAGAAAGCAGCAACCGGTGAAACGTCAACCTGCCATCGTTCTTTATCGGTATTTATCCATGCAGGGGCTTTAATCAAAAAGCCGTTTTTTATGTATTCATCCCAGCCTTGTAGCGAAAGACTTAAAATACCAGTGCGTTCATCAAAAATATCGCCGTCGCTTCCGGGGCTTTCTTTTCCATGCGGAAATTCCCCACAGATTTTATCAAGCAACATTACATCATGAGTTTCTATTTTATTGTAAAATGGTATCATCACCATGCGTCGCTCTATTCCGTCCGCGCCGTGAACCGTAAATTCATAATTGCTCAAGAAAAACATCGCAATACTTATTTTCACGCCATCTATCGGGTCTTTGTTTTTCGCTTCAATTGTGGTAACTTGCTCTCCCGCATACGCTTTTATAAAATCCTCTGGGAGCGGTTGACGCGTTTTTAAGTCCGGTTCTATGTAGACCTTTTTACCCACTAAACCCGCAGTCGCAAACTGTGACTGTTCCATGTTTTTTACGGGGCGTTCGGAGCAAAATTGTTCGCCAACAAGATTTTTAACTATTTTCATAAAAAAACTTTTGCCGGTTCTCTGCTGTCCTTTCAGTCCGAAAAAATACTCATTAACTTTTACCGCGCTAATTGTGTATGCCAATATTTGAGCAAAATACATAATAGTTTCGTTTATCACGTTTTCTTTTTCATTTTCCGGTAACGCGCTTAAAATAGAGCGCGGTATCATTTCTTTGACAAAAAAATAAAATGCCGGAATGTCTTTTTTGGGGTTCAGTTTTCTATATTTCCCATAATCCACAGGCACTTCTAGACATGAAACAGGGTACAGCTTTTTAAAAAAATCTTCACTGTATTTATCACGCCCGTACCATTCGGACCCGTGTTTTGTAAACCGTACTGCGCCATTTTTGAAATGTACGAACTCGCTCACGCTTGCCTCTTTTAGTGGATTATCGGCAATGTAGCCGACGGAATGGCGCGCTAAGTATTGCAAAACCTTGTTGATGAACGTCGTCGCTTCCTGCCCTGATTTCGTGATTAAAAATTGAATACCGGTTTCCTCAAGCCAGCGCTGCAGATTGCAGGCAAGGTCTTTCTGTTCTGCGCGTATCCAATATTTTTTGGTCGTGTCAAACTCCCAATACCAGCCCGCGAATTGTTCTAAGTTATCATAGTCAAAATGATAATCGATGAACGCACGATACACTTGGAACGGGTCAATATTGGTCTGTACGTCTTTATACGGGGTAAAGTCGATTATGAACTGTGCGGGATCGTTTCCGTCCTTGATATAATCAGCTACATCATAACCTGCGGGATCCGATTCAATTGGAAAAGCGCGGTATATTTCCAATATTAAAAGCTGTGGAATAATTGACTTTACATACAATGCTGCGGAATATCCAGGTTGTAAATCTTTATGGATTAAGTTCTGGTATTCTGTTTTATCCCGCTGTGAGTCGGCGTCCGGCCAGAAATATATTTTCCTTCCATCGGTTAAAAGCGGTTTTAATGCTCCCCAGTCGGTATTCTGTATATTTTTCGTACCACCGAGCCACGATATAACGATATATTTTCCTTCAAGTGCTTTTTGTGCTTCGTTTTTGCACTTTTCACCCTCAACTATTAAAATCGGTAAAGCAGAATTTTTAAGATTTTCCGCGCCATACGGTGCATACGGTGTAAATGATGGATGCCGTTTAGCTTTCCACTTGTTGCCATCGCCGTAGTACATAAGTATGTCGTTTTTTGCGCGCTTTGTTTGACCTTCCTCAAGCGGTTTTTCATAGCGAACTACAACAAATATGAAATTCCCGTCATAGTCAAAATAGCGAAAAACCTTAGAAGGAGTTCCCCATAATTCAATAAATCCGTGCCATGAAACAAATCCTTTTAATTCTTCGAGTGCGTTTTCTGGAATTGGAATAATCGGGCGCGGTAGTTTTTCTTCTAACTGTTTTTTTTCTTTTTCGCGTTCTTCACGGGATTTTTGTACATAAATTGTTTGGGTTTTTCCGCAGATTTCACGCGCTGCATCGATTAAGGAAACACCACGGTATCGGGCCACAAGATCAATAAAGTCCCCTTCATCGCCTTCGCTTGCACGGTCGCACCAAAGCCCAGTATCAAGATTTATAGAAAAACTACCGACATGACGGTCGCTTCGGAGCGGGCTTAAAATAAAATATTCGCGTTTATCGGTGTAGGAGCCGTCCGACTGGAACATAGAGCGTATGAGCCCCTCGCCGATTTTTTCACGGGCTTCCTTAAAAATATCTTCCATGGTGTCCTTCTTTTTATTCTGACTTATTTATTTCTTTTCGGACTGTTTTTGCTCTTCTACCCATTTCCGTAAGAGCCTATCAATAAAGGATGATAAAGCTCTTTGGTGAGGGAGGTATTTTTTTACCTCTTTATGCAGGTCTTTTTTTACGGTGAGTGAAATAATTTTGTAATCGTCAAGCATGTGTAACTCCAAGTGTATAAACTGCCAATAACACTGCGCAAGCAATAAGGAAGATAAAGAGTAGGCGACGCTGTTTTTTATATTTTAACTCAGAAATATAAAACCCGCCGTTCCCATCTTTTTTCACGCAAAACATTTTCATCTTTTTCATGCTTTCCTCCTATAGCAGGGGCGGGATTTGAACCCGCGACCTCATGGAAATGTACCAAGCGAGCTACCTCTGCTCTACCCTGCTGGGTGCCCCTGCTGTGTTTGTAGCCACATGAGGCGGTATGGGCTTTGCTTTATCACAGCTTTTACCTATAATGAACTACAACGCGGGAGCATCGTATAGGACAGCCCCTTAGGTTTTTAATGTTGCCTGTTCGCTAGCAGGTAAGGGAGTTGAACCCTTATAATCCGGTTCCTGCTGAGTGCCTGTCCATCTCCAACGGAGCCAAGACAGGCTATATATATAATAATATGTTTGTCTTGCGTATTAACACCGCGCGCCCGCTGTTTAATTTTTCTGCCATACGGCATATAAGCGCGTCCGGTTATGATCCGGAAACGTATTCTTTTTAATACTCGCGCTTTACACAATTTACGAAATTACAGACATTTGTTCGTTATGAATATTTTCCTGTAAATACCTGACAACATTTGTCACGGCTTCAAGTCTCCATACTCCGCCGTCTGCCTCAAAAATAGCAAATTCTGGGCGTCCGGAAACTTGACGAACACGGAATAAGAATTGGCTTTCAGGCTGTTCAACTTCGCGGAAAGTCCTAAATGGTTTAAGTGATACCACAGGCTTTATATCAACCTCTTTTGTAAGGTTTCCTGAAATTCCTGATTTTTGCTCAACTTTTTGGCTGATTCCGTCGTCGTCGGTTCTTACTGTTGCATCAACTCTAACCGCCATTGCATATTGTTTTAAGTATTCGCGGTCTTTTGTTTCTTTCAGCAAGGTTTGAACCTTAATAATAAAATCTTCCTGCGATAGGTAAGAACCGAAAGGAAATTCTTTAAGGTTTCCGTCTAGGCAACAATTAATGATGTTTTCACGTTTACGGTCATCGCCATGAACATTTGAAAGCACTTCGACATTTTTAGGGTCTATTACATGAATAAAATAATCAACGCCTTTTTTCTTGTCGTCGATTAGTTCTTTGTTCATGTACTCGGTTAGTCCTGAAAGGCTTGAAAGCTCAATAGAACAGGCAAGAGGGTTAAAAACAACCTTTTTAAGATCACATGAGGAATACATGTCCCCGTTTACATCTACGGTATAAGACTTTTTAACAAGTTCTTCCACCTTACACATTGCGTCTCTAGTTAAATCCATTTTTTACGCTTCCTTTACTGAAAATTCAAGAGTTTGCTGTTTTGGGTTGTCTTCAAAGGCGCAAAGATTATTTTCTTCATCTTTGCTGAAAAACATACTCTTAACAACTGGTTTAATTGTAGCGATTTTTTTACTAACGCTCAATTCCGTTTCTGCGGTGAGCCTATCCTCTGACGGTCTGATTTTCAGCGTCATTGTGATAGATCTCACAGTTTTTGACGGGGTGTTTACGTCCTGAATGTTTTCCATGATAGATTTTAGCTCTTCATTAAACATGTCGTAAGCAGCACCTCCTGAAAGTGTCGTGAGTTCTACTTTTTCCCTCACTATAATACCTCCTCGGAAATATACTTATTTCCTTCTTTCAAAACTTTTTCGCTATACCACGTTATAGCACCGTTTCTTTGCACCCCGCCAATCCCCTGACGGTATGCACAAATTGCCTGATGATAATCCCCGAACACCGCCATGTTTTCAGCCATGATAAACCCTGCAATTATTGCCGAATCTATCGGGTTAAAAGGGTTATACTCGCCGTATTTTTGAACCCGTAAATCTCGGAATGTTTCGTTAATCTGGAACATCCCGAGTGATTTCCCGCCGTCGCCTATCGCGCTTGCCATAAAGTCGCTTTCTGCGGAAGCTATGCCGTATAATATAAAAGCTGGACAGCCGGTAATTTCCTCGGCTATCGTATAAATGTCAATCGGTTTATATTTCGGGAGTGTAGATTTAATTTCGACAGATCCCGTGCATCCGGTCAAGCGGGCAAAGGCGATAAAAGCGACGGCAAGAATAAGGCGTTTCATGATTAGACCCGATTTTTACAAGAAGTACAAACAGCGAAAATAATCTTAGTGTTTGAATAATTACTAGAGGGTTCCCGTCTTAAAGGAATTGCTCCACAATGGGGGCACTTATCTTCCCGTTCCTTAATCTTGCCATCAAGCGCGGAATTCATGCGCTGGATTAACTCGCCTGCTTCTTCAAGCAGCCGGGCAGGGATTAGTACGCAGGGTTCGGATGGTGCATAAATTTTGTTTATTTTTAAGTCTCCACCCTCTTGCGTGTATTCGCAAGGGATTGTAAGTCCATTTTCAGAACTAAGCCCCTCTTCCCAAACCTCTAGCATTTCACCCGTAAAATCTGCCCATTCTTGAGCGGTTCGCTTAATCATAAATCTTACTCCTTTGTGCGCATTCAAGCACAGCCTGTATTTCTTCAAAGTTTTCTGCTTTTTCTACTTGTTTCTGCTCGCTTTCCGTGAGCCAAAAACAGCCGGTAAACTTGCCATTTTCCATGGTTCGGGTGTAGTCGCCGTCTTGGATAACCGCGACCGTCTCGCCTTGTTCGGTTAAAAATGTACGCTTAGACATCTAAT
>Ga0265297_10009555_pt1 | contig 12463 bp, 9 predicted proteins | sample Munlanlwell13791_FD_192502 | JGI IMG/M metagenome (GOLD analysis project Ga0265297, IMG submission 192502) | Leachate microbial communities from a municipal landfill in Southern Ontario, Canada - Leachate well 137-91 | ecosystem: Engineered > Solid waste > Landfill > Unclassified | place...
CGGCGGCGATTTGCGGGATTCGATTGCGCTCATGCTTGCTCGAAACGCCGCCTGAAGGAGCAAGCGCCGCCGCCCCCGCGCTCGACGCTTCGAGATGATCGGCGAGCCGACCGAGCACATCCTCCGCCGCTTCCCGTGCGCCGGATTGGACATGCCAATCCAAATTCTCCGGGGACTTGTGCAGGATCGCGCTCGTCACCATCGTCTTTCCGTCCTTTTCGGAAAAGGTCAGGGTTTCGACCGCTTCGGCCTGTGGGGCGCCGTCGTATCGAAATGTCTGCACCAGGCGCCGGGGCTCGTCGATTTCTCGATATTCGCCGCTGACTCCGTGCTGCTGGCCGTCCGCGCCGATCAGCACGATGCGCCATTTTCCGTTCACGCGGAGATCGATATCGCATTCGCACACGATCGAGCCGCCGGGACGATACCAGCATTTGACCTGCTCGGCCCGCGTCCAAGCCTCGAAAACCTGCCGGATCGGCGCATCGAGAACATATTCGAGAGTAATCTTGGGAGTTTGCGCTTCGATCGAAATTTCGGGCTTGCCAGACATGCCGTTCCCTCAGCTCTCGGTTTAGAGCGCGACAAAGCGCTCTGGCGGTCTTCGAGTCAGCCGAAGCGGCCAGTGATGTATTCCTGCGTTTTTCGCTGAGCAGGCGAGGTGAAGACCTTCTTGGTGGTGTCGAACTCCAGGAGCTCGCCCAGATACATGAAGGCGGTGAAGTCGGAGACGCGAGCCGCCTGCTGCATATTGTGCGTGACGATCGCGATGGTGAATGTCTTGGCGAGATTGTCGATGAGCTCTTCGATCTTGGCGGTCGAAATCGGGTCGAGCGCCGAGCAGGGCTCGTCGAGCAGAATGATATCGGGGCGGATCGCGACGGTGCGGGCGATGCACAAACGTTGCTGCTGACCGCCCGACAGACCGAGGCCGCTGGCGTGGAGCTGATCCCGAACCTCGCTCCAGAGCGCGGCGTCGCGAAGCGCCTGCTCGACGCGCGCATCCAGCTCGCTACGGCCGAGCCTCTCATAGATTCTGACGCCGAAAGCGATGTTCTCATAGATCGACATCGGGAAGGGAGTGGGCTTTTGAAACACCATCCCGACGCGCGAGCGCAACAGATTGACGTCTATGTCGGGCGACAGAATATCTTCGCCGTCGAGCAGCACCTCGCCCTCGGCCCGCTGATTCGGGTAGAGGTCGTACATTCGGTTGAACACGCGCAGCAGCGTCGATTTCCCGCAGCCGGACGGCCCGATGAAGGCCGTCACTTTGTTGGTGTGGAGCGGAAAGGAGATCGATTTCAACGCGCGCGACTGGCCATAGAAGAAATCGAGACCTGCAACCGAGACCTTCGTCGGCAGCGGGGCATGAATAACCGGCATGGCGGTCATCTTCGCTCCTCCCCTTCGCGCAGCGCTCGTACGAGCCGACCCGGATACCACGATCGTTGCATGACATTGAGATGACGTGCGCCGCTCTCGGAGCTCCTCACGATCCCGCCTCGGTCGCGGCTTTCGAAGCGCCGCGCGGCCGACGCCATCTCGCGAAGGTCACGAAAGCGGCGCCGATCAGGGCGATCATGAAACCGGCCTCGGCCGGGGCGGCGGGCCCGAGCCTCTCCTCGACGAATTGCACGACGGCCGGATCGGCGGCGATGGTCTCGCCGGCGATCCAGCCGAGCAATCCGGCGCCGACGGAGGCGAGGCTGCGGAATCGGTCGAGCAATTGGCCGAGAGCCGCGGCGCCGGCGAATACGAGAGGGATGCTGAGAACGAGCCCGGACGCCATTGCGACGAGATCGTCCTGCGCGACGGCGGCGATCGCGACCACATTGTCGAAGCTCATCACCAAAGTGGCGACGGCGATCGCCCGCGCCGCCCTGACGACGCCGTAGGTCGCGTCCAAGACCCGACTGTCGTCGCCAGGATCGGATAAGCCGAGATTACATGCGATGTGAAACAGCGCGGCGCCGGCGATGAGCCTCAGGAAGGGCGCCTGCATCAGAAACGACACGATCGCGATAAAGAAGGCCGTCAGCATCACGCCGACGCCGACGCCGAGCGCGACGCCCCAACGCCGCCGACGCGCGGGGAGCTCGCGGGCGGCCAGCGTGATCGCGACGACATTATCGCTGGAGAGCAGCAAATTGACGCCGGCCACTTGAAGCGCGAGACCCCAGAACGACGGCTCCGCCAGTCGGGCGATGAAGGGCTGCATGGGATCCTTCTCGGTTCGAGGACGCCGGGAAATATGATATTAGGCGGGAATGATTTTCCGCCTGTGACATTTTTCGACAGTGACAAGGGCGCGGCGCCGCCGCTCGAGCTTCGGAAAGCGTCGGCGGTTTCATAAGGATCGCGGCAGAACCGGATATGTCGCTGTCGCCCTGTGATCGGAGGAGCGCTCATGTGGCCTTTGGCGGGTTTCGCTTTCGGAGCCGTTGTCGGCGCGGTCGGGATCGCGCTGCGCGGAAAGGAGATGGCGCAAGTCGCGCGCCCCGGAGCCAAAGCGGCGATCAAGGCGGCGATCGGCGCGCTTCACGAAGCGCGCGTCCGCCAGGCCGAGATCGTCGAGCAGGCGGAGGATCTTTTCGCCGAAGCGACCGCCGAAGTCGCCGAGGAACGGACCGAGGATATCGCAGCGACGATCCGCGCCAAGGCGCAGAAGGCCGCCGAAGCGCGCAATGAGGAGGTCATTCGCCGCGCCGAGATCGTCGCCGCGGTCCGGTCTCTCTATGCGGAGTCGGCCGGCGAGCCGTCGAGCGACAGGCTGGCGGCCGCGATCGCCGCCGCCGAGGAGCGCGCTCGCGCGATCATCGCCGCGGGAAGAGCGGCGGACAGCCCCGCCTCGGCCGAGACGATCGACCTCTCCGCGATCAAGCGAACGCGCGCAGGCGGCGCCGATCATGATTGACGAGCCGCCGGTCGCGACCATCGTCCATACGATGAGAGGGCGCACGCGCCTGCGCCTCGCAGAATTGCGCGGCGACGAGAAATTCTTCGCCGACCTCGCCAAAAAGCTCGCCGGGATCGGCGGCGTGCGCCGGGCGGATCCGGCGCCGCTGACCGGCGGCATTTTGATCTTTCACGACAGGCCCCTCGCCGGAATCGGGGAAGCGGCGGAAAAGGCCGGGCTGTTTCGCCTGAAGACCGAGGCGAGCCCTTCCGTCGAGAAGCCGGTGGAGCTGAATTTGGGCCCGCGCGAGGCCGCCGCCGCCGCCTTCGCTCTGGCCGCCGCCTGGCAAATCTACAAAGAGAAGGTTTTCCCGCCGGCCCTCACGCTCGTCTGGTACGCGGCCCGGCTCGCCGGGTTCCGCATGGGCGGCGACGACCGGAGCCCCGACGAATAGCGCGTTTCCAGCCGAAGTGGACGCCGGTTCGGCGTTGGAAACGCGTCGAAACAAAGACCGAGAGTCAACGCGCCAGCGTTTCGGCGACATCCGTCGCCTCCCAGGGAAGATCGAGATCGGCGCGGCCGACATGGCCATAGAGCGCGAGGCGGCGATAGAATCCGGCCGGGCCGGCCTGCGACGGAAGCGTCCTGAGCGTGAAACGGCGCTCGACGGCCGCCGGCCGAAAATCGAGCCGCTCCTCGATGAGCCGCGCGAGCTCGGGGTCCGACATGGCGCCCGTCCCGAATGTCTCGACCGCGACGCTGAGCGGCCGGGCGCGTCCGATCGCATAGCCGAGATGCACCTCGCAGCGTTCGGCGAGCCGCGCCGCGACGATGTTCTTGGCGGCGTGACGGGCGGCATAGGCCCCGATGCGGTCGACGCGCGAAGGATCCTTGCCCGAGAGCGCCGCGCCGCTGTGGCGGGCGTATTCGCCATAGGTGTCGATGCCGTTCTTGCGGCCGGTGAGGCCGGCGTGACGGGCCGGCCCTTCGACGTCGAAGGGCGCCCTCGGATTGAGGATCAGGTTGAACTCCGTCGCGGCGTCCGGACGCAGCGGGCTCTCGTCGAAGGCGCGGATCGCGATCAGGCGCAGCCGCTCCTCGAGCTCGGCTCTGCGCTGCTCCGGCGAGACGACGGCGGCAATGGAGATCGTATGGACGCGCGCCGGCTCGCCGCCGCGATATTGCACCGAGACTTGCGTCTTGGCGTCGGGCGACAGCCAACCCGCATCCACGCCCCTACGCTCCTCGTCGAGGGCTCGCGCGACGCGATGAGCGAAGCTGATCGGCGCCGGCATGAGCTCGGGCGTCTCGCGACAGGCGTAGCCGAACACATTGGCCTGATCCTGAGCGACGATGCTCTCGATCTCCGAATCCTCGTCCCGATCGGACGGGGGCGCCCGAAGATCGGCCGGAAGCTCCGTGAAGCTCGAGAGGATGGAGCAGCGACGCGCGTCGAAACGCCCTTCGACATAACCGGCCTCGGCGACCACTTTGCGCGCGAGCGTCGGCAGATCGACGTCCGCCTCCGCGGCGAAGCGGGCGGCGAGAAAGATCACTCCCGACGCGATGGCGCATTCGACGATCGCCCGCGCCGCGGCGTCCTGGCCGAGAAAAGCGTCGATGGCCGCGTCGCTGATCTGGTCGCAGAGCTTGTCCGGATGGCCGGCGGTGACGGATTCGGAGGTGAAAATCATGTCCGGGACCATCTCGACCCTCACGATTTCGGCGCCGCGGCCCGCGGCGGCTCGGTCGGCAGAAGATAGCGGATCGCGTCATTGGCGGCGGCGGCGCCGATGGCGACGCCCGCTACGCCGAGCAGCTCGCGTCCGCCGATGGGGGCGAGGCCCAGAACCCGTCGCGTGGCGGGAAAAAGCTGCGCCGCCGCCTGCGCGACCGTCGACAGAACGACGGCTCCCGCGAGCTTCCGGTTGGGCGATCGAGCCAGCTTGCCGGCGAGGCCTGCGCGCTCCGATCGGCAGTTCACCGCGTGGAACAGCTGGCCCAAGGTGAGCCCATGGAAGGTGATCGTGCCGGCGCGGGCGAGGCGTCGCGCCCCTCCGGCGAGATGATAGGCGGCCAGAGCGCCCACGCCGATCACCGTTCCTTCGAGGAGAAGATATCGGAAATCGGCCGGCGTCAGGATCGGCGCGCGGGCATCGTGAGGAGGTTGCTCGAGCAGGCCGTCTTCCGGCTCCTCGAGGCCGAGGGCCAGAGCCGGCAGAGGCTCGCCGGCGATGTTGAGCCAGAGGAGCTGCGTCGACGTCATGGCGACGCCGCCATCGAGCAGCGCCGCCCCCAGCATGACGAAGGTCTCGGATACGCTCGTCGAAATGAGATAGCGCAGAACCTTGCGGATGTTCGAATGCGTCGCGCGCCCGAGGCGCACCGCTTCGACGACGCCGCCGAGATCGTTGGAGACGAGCACCATATCCGCGACCTCGCGGGCCACGTCCGTTCCCTCTCCGCCCATGGCGATGCTGATGTTGGCGGCGCGCAGCGCCGGACCGTCGTTGACGCCGTCGCCGGTCATTCCGACGACGCGTCCGCCATTCTGCAAGGCTTTGACGATTTTGAGCTTGTCGACCGGGCTGACGCGCGCGAAGACCTGCGCCTGACCGGTCAGCGCCGCCAGCATGTCGGGAGAAAGGTCGGCGATCTCGCCGGCTTCGAGCACCCTTATGTCGCCGCCGCCGCCGAGGTCCAGTTTCCGCGCGATGGCGAGCGCGGTGGCGCTCTGGTCCCCCGTGATCATGACGGAGCGGATGCCGGCGCGATGGAGCTGCTGCAACGCGGGCCGAACGCTCGGACGGATCGGGTTGATGAGGCCGGCCAGGCCGAGCCAGACGAGATCGCGCTCGTCTCGCGGATCGCCGCCGGTTTCGCCGATCGCGACCCCGAGAACGCGCAGCGCCCGCGCGGCCATGCGTCCATTGGCTTCGCGAATTTTCGCGCGCGACGGGTCGTCGAGCGGCGCGACGCCGCCTTTCGTCGCAAAGCTCGCGCAGCGCAGCAGCACCTCGCCCGGATCGCCCTTCACGCAGAGCAGCCGAGCCCCGTCGCCGCGCTCATGCAGCGTGCTCATGCGCTTGCGATTTTCCGAGCGCGGCGCGCCGGCGACGAGCGGCGCCTCGCGACGCAGCGCCGCCACGTCGACGCCGAAGGCCAGCGCCGCCTCGAGCAGCGCGCTCTCGGTCGGCGTTCCATCGATTCGGCGCCCCTCGCCCTCGGGGCGCAACACGGCGTCGCTGCACAGAGCCGCGACCTCGAGCAAGCGCTTCGCCACGGCCGCCGCCGTGGGGGCGGCGTCATCGTCGCCATCGACGAGACGCCCGCCTTCGAAGGCCAACAGCGACCCGTCCGCGTGGATGGCGACCGTCTCCATGCGGTTTTCCGTGAGCGTGCCGGTCTTGTCGAGGCCGATCACCTCGACGGCGCCCAGCGTCTCGACCGCATCGAGCTTGCGCACCAGCACGTCGCGACGTCGCATGTTCTCGACGCCGAGCGCCAGGGTCGTCGTCGCGACGGCCGGCAAGCCTTCGGGGATCGCCGCGACGATGAGCGAGATCGCATTGCGAAGCATGGGGACGAAGGCGTGCCGGCGATAGAGCCCTATGCCGAACACCACGCCGCAGACCAGCGCGTTGATGAAGATCAGCTCGCGTTCGACCTCGTCGAGCTGGCGCTGCATCGGCGTCTCCGGCGGTTGCAGCGAGCCGAGCAGACGCTGAACACGGCCGATCTCCGTCGCCGCGCCCGTCGCGGTGACGAGCGCGGTCGCAGAGCCGCCGGTCACCGCCGTTCCGCGATAGAGCATGTTGCGGCGCTCGGGCAGACCCGTGTCGGCGCGAAGCACCCATTCCGCCGCTTTCTGCACCGGAACGGCTTCGCCGGTGAGGGCCGATTCATTGACGGAGAAATCGTCGCAGAAGATCAGGCGGGCGTCCGCCGGGATCAGCATTCCGCGCTCGAGCGAGAGAATATCGCCGCGCACGATCTCCGCAGGGTCGAGGAAAACGCGCGCGCCGCCGCGAAGCGCCGAAACCGGATGGGGAGAATAGTCCGACAGGCTTCGGATGGTCCGTTCGGCTCTATGTTCCGTCGCCGTGGCGATGCCGGCGTTCAGCAGCACCACGGCGCCGATGACGGCGGCGTCGACTATCCCCCCGGTCACGAGCGAAAGCGCCGCCGAGCCGACGAGGAGGAAGACCGGCAGACTGACCATCTGATCGCCGAAAATGGCGAGCGGCGAACGCGGCTTCACGCGCGGGATTTCATTGCGCCCATGGACCGCCAGTCGGCGCGCCGCCTCCTGCGGGTCGAGACCCGCCTCCGCGCTCGTCCCCAGCCGCCGCGCGGCGTCGCCGGCCGTCATCGCATGCCATTGCAGATCGACCGATTCGTCAGCGGCGACGGCGGCGGACAGGGGCCAAGCGAAAGGCGCTTGCGCCGCATCGACCTGCGGCTCGGCGACCGCGTCTTCGACGGCCTGCAGAACTTCCCGGATCGAGGCAGGCGCGGAGAATTCGACGAGCACGGTGGCGGTCACGGCGCTCGCGCGCGCCGACGTCACCCCGGGACGCGCGAGCAGCGCCCTCGTCACCGCCTCGACGCGCGAGTCTCGCCCGGCGAGGCCCAAATGGCGAATCCTCACGCGGCCGGGAACCGCGCGATGGACGATCTCCGCGCGCGCCAGCGACAGAGCGGGATTCACATGCGCAGACATGGCGATTTCGTCCGAGTTTCGGCGGCCGCGCCCGAACGCCCGCAGTCTCGTAGAGTATCAGTTCATATGCCTTCACACGCAACTCCGGCCGCCCCGATTTCGACCCCGGCCGCGGAATCGGGCGACGACGGCCCCGTCGCCCGCGCCGCGCCTGCGCGATCTCGAAGCTGTCCGACAGGTCCCGAAACCTCGCCCCGGCGCAATTCGGCCCGCTCTCCCCGCCGGGCCTCGGCTCCACCTTCGATGACCAAGACGCCGCGTCGCGCGCCGGCGTGGACTCCACGGCACGTCGCGAGCTCTTCCGGATCGTCCTCGATATCGATCAGATTTTCGTCAATACGATCTTGTTGAGGCGAGCGTAGATCGGTCCCGCCCATTCGGAGGCGATCCGAACCTCCAATTCGACGTCCGTCGGCTTCACTTCCAGCTTGTGACGGAACGCCGCCTTTCCGGAGAACCGGATCTCGAAGAGCTTGCAAAGCCCCGAATTCGACGTGACGTCCAGCAGCAGCTCTCCGTCTCCCGCGATCTCGATGTCGATGTCGATCGAATAAGCCCCCGCCGCAAAATCGCGGCGCGGACCATATAGAACGAAGCCGGGCGAAATCATCGCATAACCGTCGGCGGTCTCGAGACCGCTGAAGAACATTCTGCTGCCGATGAGCAATCCGAAATCGGAGTGTTGCGCGGCGATCAGATATCCGCCTTCCTTTTCGCGAGCGAGCATGACCCTATTCCCCTTTTCAGAGCCGAGCGACAGATTTGAGTTCGAGAAATAGTCTCGCCAGTCGATCCGGTCGTCGAAGGTCAGACCGCTGTCGAAGCGCGACATATATTCGGGGAACATATCGTCCAATACGCTTTCGCTCGCACAGGCGAGTTTGATCGTTCCGTGATGCCTCGGTTCGGTCCGCGAAAGCAGCTCGTGCAGCAGCTCGTCGCGGAATCGACGTTGCTTTTGCTTCGGCCGGATCGAAGCCGCCAAATCGCCATAAATGTTTTTCGTGACATAGGTCCTCGGAATGATGCGCAAGAGAGCGAGCATGAATTCCGTCGTCGTCATTTGGAGCGCCTGCCCCCGCTCATGGTAGCGCGCCGCGACGCGTCGATCGGCGACGCCGTAGACGGCTTCGAAAAAGCGCTCGATCTTCTCCCGCGTCCCGAGGCCGATCAGGCTCGCGAGATGGAAATGCGGGGATTCGATGAGTTTGGCTCCGCTCATAGACGTTCCCTCTGCATGTCGCGTTCACGAAGCTCGACTTCGACGATGTTGAACAGCCGCTTTTGTATCCTCGACCAGGAATGCGTTTCGACATACTCGGCTTGAACGCGTCTCTTGGAATGCGCCATTTCGGCGTTCGAGTGGAATCGGCACATGGCGTCGGCGATATCGACGGGCTCGAACCCTTCGGTCGAGAAGCAGACGCCGCCCAGATCGCCGAAGGTCGAAACGGGCGTGCACAGAAGCGGGATTTGCAGCCCCGCGACCTCCCTCAACGCGCCGCTGGCGCTCTCCGCATTCGGTCGATAGGAAAAGACGAGGAGGTCGCATTTGGACAGGCGTCGGCGCACCTCGTCCAGCGGCAGCATGCGAAAGTCCAACTCGACGACATTCTCGAGAGCCAGGCTTTTGACCAACGCCATCGCCCGGAGCGCATAGTCGATGGTCTTGCGTTCATCGGTGATCGAATGCAAAAGCGTCGCTTTGACGTTCGGAACTCTCTTTCTGAGAAAGTGCAGCGCGAGAATATTTTCGAGTATTCCCTTATGCGGCATACAAAATCCGAAGGAGCCGATATGGAAATCCGATCCGATCGAGTCGGCGGCGGCGTCTGGCGTCGACTTTTCCTCCTCGGAGTCAGACGCGGCGAAACTGGATACGCCATGCGGAATGACGGCGACCCGCGTCGATTGCGCGAGCTTCGGCAATTCCAGAACGTCGTCGAGAGTGTGAACGAACAGCCCCGACAGTCTGGAAAGCGAAGCCGCCACTTCGGTGAGCGCGGCGCGCGCCCCTACCGTCGAATGAAGTTGAACGAAGACTTTGATATTTCTTGCCCTGTCGGCGCGCAGCGCATCGACGATGAAGGCCAGATCCGACCAGCCGAAAATTCCGGGATGATGCTGAATGAGCACCGCCTCGAAATTCGATCTCAGGAGATAGTCGCAGAGCCGTCGGACGCCCGACCGGCTGCGCGTCCACACCCGCGTCACAAAGGCTTCATCCTCGGCGATCAGCCCGACGTCCTCGGCGACGACGGTGACGTCGAACCCCTCCGGCAGGCTCGCGATCAAATTGCCCGTGTAGGTCGCTATTCCGCAATCCTGGCTCCAAGTGCTGACGATCGCCGTGCGTCGAGGTTCGCGCGCCTCGCGCGACTTTCCGACATGTTTCGTCACGGCTCGAAGAAAGCGGCGCGCCACCTTGTCCCAACGATAGAGATCACTCACGCGCCGCCGGGCCGCCGACGTTCTGGCGTGAATTTCCTCCGGACTCGCCAGATACACGGCCCGCATCTGCTTCTTCAGCGAGCCCTGATCGGGTTCGAACCAGAAGGAGTTGCGAAGATTCATATGGGTCGCGGCGGCGGCGACATGCGATCGAATGGGCCAGCAGGTCGTTTCGTCGCAAAAGTCCGATTGCCCTCCGGCGTCGGTGACCACGACCGGGAGATCGAGCGCCATCGCTTCGGCGGCGGGCAGAAGAAAGCCCTCACCCCGGCTCGGCGCGACGAGGCAGTCCGAGGACATATATAATTGGTACAGTTCTGCGGGGGACAAATTCGCTTTCACGAGCTCGATGGATCGCGGGATTGCGCCGCCACCGAGATCGATCAACAGCCGCTCGATCTCATTATGCGGATTGTCGAAGGTCTTGATGACGAGCCGCACGTCGGTCTCGTCTCTGAATTCCTCGAGAAAGCTTCGCACGAGAACATCCGCGCCCTTGCGCGGAAAGCAGGAAGACACGTGAAGAAACTGGAAAGGCTTCGTCCTCGCGGCCTTCGGCCGTTTCGGCGCTCTCGCCAACATGTGATCCACGCCGTTTCCGATGACCTCTATCGGAACGACGACGCCGGAATTTTCGAGCGCCTCCTTGCTATAGCGCGAGGTGACGCAAATGAGATCGAGATCGCGGTTGAACTGCTCGACGAATTGCGGCGGAAACTCGCTCTCCTCCCATGCGTAGCAATGCAGGACGCGGAAGCCGGCTCTCATATGGCCCGTTTCGGGAGGCCAGGTGTTGAGCGTGTGAATCTCGACGCCGGCAAAATCGGGATCGGCGACGAAGGCGTCCTTGACGCGAGCGTCGGCATTGAACAGCTGGTCCTGCGCCAAGCCGGCCTCGGACGAATGAACGCGAACGTGATGACCCATGTCGAGAAGGGCGCGGGCAAAGCTGCGATTCACGATAGCGAGGCTGTAGTCTCCGGCGAAGACCCCTTCCACGAGAATGGAGCGGTTCGGTTCGGTCGCGGACGGCGCATCGCAATCCAAGAAGCTTTGCGCCGCGGCGGGAGACATCGACGCATGAGCGTCGCGCGACGGCCTCAAACGCTCCATCCAGCGCGTTTCCGAACGGAAAGGCCTTCGCAACGCGTCGGATGCGAGATCGCTCGGACTCAATTCCTGGATCGGGCGTCCCTCTTCCAAAAAGACCACCGAGACATTTCCCGACGAGATATCCTTGGGCAGGAGGTCGAGAGCGATATCGAACCCACAATTGGCGGAGGGATGGCCATGATCGGCGACATCGGGCCGAAACTGCGTCGCGGAGCCGACCGCGACGACCCGACCGCGGACGAGGACGGCGATCGAAACGGGCCGATCGGGAGCGCGAAGATCGATAGCCCAGCCGCGCGCGCGGGCTATCGTGAAATCATCGATATGGCCGATATATCGAGCCGATCGGCGGAGGGACAACGGTACGAAGTTCACTGTTTCACGCTCCCTCTCTTTATATCGCGCGTCTCACGAGCGTCATCGTAGCCGCACCGTGTTGGCGCTCGCCTCGACGGCGAGCCGGTCGAAACCGATATTGATCGCGTCGAGGTCCAGCGGCGCCTGTTGCGGAACAGAGAGGCAGGCGCGACGGCAGCGCGCGCCCGAGAAGGCGAGCAGACGTCCCAACGACGATCGGGGCGCATCGCCGAATGTGGCGACGGGCACGACGCCGGTCACGGGATAGCCGCGTGCGATCAGCTTCGCGCGCACGGCCAGGCAATAGGCGACCGATCGCTGAGAAAACCGAGTCTCGCCATGGCCGGCCCGATATTTCATAACGGCCGTGCAGAGATCTCCGCCCGCGCGCCGCCATGCGCCGGCGAGGTAAGTCACGCCGTAGCGTATATTCGTCTCGGGGACCGCGAGCGCGGATGCGGAGCCGACGAAGCCGAGCATCTGCGCTGTGGAGGGCAGCACCTGCATCAAGCCGATCTCGCCCGACGATCCGATCTGGCCGGGATCATAGCCGCTCTCCACCGCGATCACGGCGTCGGCGACTTCCGCCGGCAGGCCGGCGCGTCGAGCCTCCCGTTCCGCCAGCGCGCGATAATCCGCCGCCGAGCGGAGCGTTCCCCGGGCGTTTCGCTTTTCGTCCACGCTGGACGACGCGGCGCCCGTCGGGCCCGGCTCGGCGCGCGCGAGACGGACGTCGACCGGTTGCATCGGCGGCTCGGCTTCGGCCGCTCCGGAAACATCTGACGCGCTCCATACCGTCGCGCAGCCGATCGCCGCCGCTGCGCGAAAAAGCGAAGACCGTCGTGAGCGCCGCGCCTCGCGGCTCATCGTCTCGGATCTCGTCACGCTCAGCTTTTTCCTTGCACAGAGAGCGCGAGATG
>Ga0265297_10009556_pt1 | contig 12461 bp, 24 predicted proteins | sample Munlanlwell13791_FD_192502 | JGI IMG/M metagenome (GOLD analysis project Ga0265297, IMG submission 192502) | Leachate microbial communities from a municipal landfill in Southern Ontario, Canada - Leachate well 137-91 | ecosystem: Engineered > Solid waste > Landfill > Unclassified | place...
TCCGACATTTCCCTTTATCCTTTTATTAAGCAGGATTATAAGTATGAATAACTTGATATAATTGAGATCCAGCTGTTAAAGTATCATCTTTTTTTGCAGTAATAGAAAAAGGCATAGCTGATACAGGATCAGTATCATTATCAGATTTTAAACTAAATTGAAGCCCATTATCAATTGTAGCTTTATATAAAAGAATTACAGTTGATTGAGTTACACCACTAATTAAACGTCTATTAGTTATTTTAAAAGCCCTTGCAGTTAAATCAGTATTTCCACCGGCATTAATTATTGTTTGCCCAGAACCAGAACCAGCAGAAGAGGTTAAAGCTCCACAACTAATAGTAGCTAATACAGAAGCGTCAAATTCTATTAATTCCCCTGATACTGTAAAAGTTTCATCTGCTATTCCTTCTATAGGATCAGGTCCATTTCCACATTGAGTATCAAATTTAACTAAATTATGAGTAGGTTCATTTACTATCCCACAACCAAGATTAGTCCATCCTGTAGCAGAAGCCGCTGAAGTTCCATAAACAGCTGTTTCTATTTTACAGTTGCCTATAATTAATTTAGTAGTATCAATTGTAGTATTCTGATATAACATTTTTATTTCTCCTTATTCATTTGTTATGACCATAATATCAATAGGACAATTAAAACAATTTTCAGTTTCATTTTTTACTCCATTATCAATAATTAAACTATTTTGAATAAAATCAAAGTTATCTTTAGGACCATTTACGGTTCCATACTTACCTTGTCCTTGTGATCCTGTTAGTTCCTCTAGTACTACTGTACCTAAATCTCTTGCAGCCCTAGCAGTTCCAGCCCGACAATTTATAGAAAATATTGGATTCTTTAATCCATTAATTCTTTTATGTGGTAAATCATAATAATTAATACTAGGCAATATTTCTGTAGTGGGTTTAGTTGCATAATAAACTCGGCCATTTACAATATTAGAAACAGCAGTTGATTGTATTAAAACATATCCTACAGCTTGATCAGGAGTCATTTAAATTCCCCTACTTCTTAAATATTGTTCATGCTGAATTAAATATTCCCCAAAATGATATTTACCATTTGCACTAACTATAGGAACTATTTCCCCTTGTGCTAAATGGAAAGCAGGTCTTAAATATGGTTGGGCATCCATTTTAATAGTTCCATATTCTACATCAGGAGCATAATCAACAGCAGTACCTACCCATGTATCTAATGGATCAGTTGGTTTACTTATTTTTTTAAATGAAGATAAATCCCCTCCTAATGTTAGTATTTGTTCAATTCCATATTCAGATGGACTTCCTAATTCTGTTCCTCTATCTATACTCTGCGTATTTATAGAAGCAGCTAAATATCCATATCGTCTAGGACATAATTCTTTAGCAGACCCTTCTACTACTAATCCAATTTCATAAGTAGAATCTTTTACAACTTTTTTACCTTGAAATTTTATAAAATCTCCATTCCAATTTTTAGTTATATCGATTCTAGTCATTTAAGTTGTCCTTTGTAAACCTTGAGTAATTATCTCATTCATATTCATAACATTATCAGCAAATCCATCTACAGTATAAGTATTGGAATTCCAAGTTACTGTTTCTATAAAAGTTCCACTAGTTATAGCTTCATTAAAATTATATTCCCCATAAGGAAAACATAAAACATGTGTACTAGTTAAAGCATATTTCCCAGTTATAAATCTACTATTAGCTCCAACTTGCCATATAGCAGCCCTAGAAAGAATAACTGAAGTTGTAGTAGTTGTAGTTCCTCCCATACCATCAGAAGCCTGTATAGTTTTATTTATAGTAACTTCATTCTTTAAGTTTAATAAAGATTTAAAGTTTCCAAACATCATTTTATTTTCCAAGTGCCTTTTTTCTTGCAGCAGCGGCTTTTTTAGCTGCCTTAACCCTTGGATCGTTTTTATATGCTTTTGCAGTATTGGCTATCATCTTTTTTTCGCTCTTCCCTCCTGCAATTGTTATTCCAAGTTTTTTACTTTTACTTTTACTTCCTTTCTTTCTTCCACTTCCTGGTCCACCCATTTTAATCTCCTTACATTAATCTCGCTATTATAAACGGCGTCAATTTATTTGTTAATTTTGCAGGATATCCATATTCATCTTCTTTACTATCCGCAAATGTTTCACTAAACGGTCCTAAACTATGACTTTTTATTCCTGCTGCATTACTATCTCTATAGTCACAATCATACTGTATCATTAAAGCGGCTATTTGTTTTACTACCTCTGGCCATTGAACTACACTAAAATAAATTGCAGCCCTTTGGTTATTAAAAGTTTCATTTACTACTGAATAGCTACTTATTATTGTTAAAGTAGAATCAACTATATTATCTATAGTTTTTATTCCATCATTTCTATAACTTCCATAAATTAAAAAATCATCACCATCTTGGAAACCATAATTTTCCCATTTTTCAGAATCTAATACTATTGTTCCAGCTGTTTTATTAAAAGTTACATTAGCTTGAATACTTAATTCATCCGAATTAAAATAATTATTAGTGATTAAATTAATTCTATCTTGTACTATTTGTATATAATTTCCTGCTATTATAGTTCCAGCTGTTACTGAAATATTAGGAGCATAAACTGAAACTGCTGTAGCTGTTAAAATAGCCATATTTTTAATCCTAAAATAAAGGGGATATCTTTCAATCCCCTTTATTATTTTATTCAGTTACCCTAGGATACTGATAAGCCTCTATAGAAGCAGTACCAGTACCTACGAAAGAAAATACAATTGTTTTAGCAGTACAATTGAGGAATCGAGTTCCTTCAAAATCTTGTCCCCCAACAATTACTGATGCAGAACTAGCTATCACGGTTAAAGCTTTATCGCCTTGACCAATACTAGAATAAATAGTCCCATTACCTAAAGTAGGAGTTACACTTCCACCTACAGCAGTAATCCTAACAAATAAAGAATTAAAATCAATAGCTCCCTGTGCTGTAGATGCTTGTATAGTACAAGTCTCACTAGAAGCTACCTCAGTTACACCGACTATAGTTGTCCCTAGTAAACTAGGAGTGATTATAGTTAAAGTTGTGCTACCCATAATAAACCTCCTCTATTAACCAGCAGTTTCGGAAAGATATAAAGTTATTAAAGCATTAGGCCTTACAACTTTTCCACCATATAAATAAAGTCCTTTTATACCCTGATCAAAATAATCTTCCCTTTCTACAGGTTTAACTTTAGAAATCTGTCCAGCATAAGTAATAGCATTTTTTATACCAGCCATAATTCTATATTGGGTCCCATCATTAGAAACATTATTAGAAACATAAATTTTAAATCCTAAAGCTTCCCCAACAAAACCAGGAATTGCATCTTGAGTAGTAACTTTAGGAACAGCAGTAGCAGAAACTCCACCAACCTCAGCAAGTAAAAGTTTTTGGTGTACCCAAGGAGAAATTACAATCCAACGTAAAGCTTCAGGAACATTAGCTTCAGAAAGATAGCGGGAAGCATAAGAAATTGTTTCAATAACATTTCCAGAAGATACTGCAAGAGAAGTAGAAGAGGTTCCTACAGTTCCAGCAGATCCAACTACAGCAGCCTGAGAATATAAAGAAGCAATAAATTGATCTATTTTATCTGCTACAGCATAAGATGCTTCACTCATAGCATCATTCATAATTTTAGGCTTCATCTGTGCAGTATCAATATCATCGACTGCAAAACTAAAAGATTGAGCTTGGTCAATTATTAAAGTTTTTTGTGCAGAAGTTAAAGCCTGCCAACTTAAAGCACCATACTTAGTATAATCCGATACTGTTATAGGACCAATTTCATTAATATGAACAGTATCACCGAATTGACTTATTTCACCTTCATATTCAGTATTTACAATATTCCCAAATACTAGAGCTTTTCTAAGCCTTACAAAAAGTTTAGCACTCCATATTTTAGGATTAAAATTCTCTAAACCCATATTATTTCTCCTATGCGGTTATTTGACTATCTAATTTTCCTGACATTTCTAATTCTATTAATTGATCTTGAGTAAGGGAAGATAAATCAACTTTATCTTTATCATTTTGACTACCACCCTTAGGTTTAAAAGAATTAGCTGCCACGAATTCATCAATTGCTTTTTGTCTTTCTTTTTTTAGAAAGTCTTTTAATCTATTAGCATATAAAGCAAACTCTTCCGATGATTTAAAAGAAATACCCTCTACAAACTCTGGATTAATTCCTTCTTTATATGCAATTTCATTTATTTTAGCAACCTTTTTATCATTTTCATATTTTTCTTCAAGCTCTTTCATTCTTAAAGCTTGTTCTTTTATTTGTCTCTGCTCTGGAGTATCCTCCTTATTCAGTTCCATTAATTTTTCATTTACTCGTCTAGCAATTTCAGCTTCAACAGCTTTTTTATTTTTTTCATCATGAGTTTGAATAGCTTTAGTTGCAAAAGAATCAAGCTTAGGTTGTAAAATAGATAGACCCTCTTTAGTTTCTAAAAACCCTTTTACTACATCTGAATCAACAGGCTTTTCAGGAACTATAGTTTTTAATATCTCTAAAACTTCTGGATCTTCCTTTTTACTTTCTAAAAAAGATTTTACAGTTTCTAAAGATAAAGAATTATTTTCATCATCTTCACCAAAATACTGTAAATCTATCTTATCCCATACATTTTTACTTAGCATTTTTTTTACTCCTTGAACCAGTTAGTTTTTTTAATCCTTCCTGTTTCTTCTTTTCAGAAACTACTTTAGACGGTCTTCCCCGTTTCTTTTTTGTAGTTTCTTTTTCCTTGGAAACTAGAGCTTTCTTTGTAGTTTCAACAGTAGTATTTTTTCTATTCAATGCTTCCTGTCTACGCTCCCTAGCTGCAATTTTCCGTTCTTTTAATTTACCCATGATTTTTTCTTTATCCTCCAAAATTATTAAAATAAAAAAAGACAGTTAAACTAAAATAGATAATTAAATCTATAATAGCTTAACTGCCTTCTGTTTACAGTTTGGCAATCATATCTATATAAATAATATATAATATATAGATAAAAAATAAAAGTACTTTAATTCATTAGTATAATTATTCTATTATTAAATATACCCCCAAAAACCTAAGACCCTACTTTACATATAACTACAGGAAACATAGGAATATTTGGAGTAGAAGTAGTATACCATACCTTAGGATATGGATTTTCAGGTATATATGGAGGTATATTTAATTTATTTTGTTCTTTAAAAAAATTAGATAATTCATTCATTTCATCTAAAGTCAACTCTATTTCTTTTCCTGTACTTAATTTTATATTTACTATCATTTTTTACTCCTTTTTACACATAATATTTAATATTATTAGTATATATTTACCTTATTTCCATCGCTACATATTGTTATATTTTCACTTTTCTTTTTTAATGGAATCTGGTCTTTATCAATAGAACCTTTTTGAACATAAGTTACTTGTCCAGCTGTTATAGTAAATATTAAAGATACTTCACCAAATTGTTTTTTCTCTATTTCATTTTTAGCCCATCCAAGATAATTTTCTATGGTTGTCCCTGTAGTACTTATCATTTATTTATCCTTTTCATAATTTTTAATACATGAATCATTCTTTTACTATCTAAAATAACATCATAACCTTGTTTAATCCTATTTAATTCTTCCTCAGTAAATCCTGCTATTTTTAATTTATTTAATAATATTCTATTATTTTTTTCTAAATTACTTTTTAAAAAATAATCTATAGAACTATTATTTTCTAAATTTATATAATTTAAACTATTATCAAATAAATGAAGTCTAGCAAAACTATGTTTATTTAAAACTATTTTACATTTAACTTCTATTAAAAAATCAAAAGCAGCACTAGAAACATCCCAAGGACAATATATTTCAAATCTTTTATAATCCCTATTAATATAATCAGATAATATTAAACTATCTGAATGACTACCACCAGAAGAAATAAAATATATAATTATATTTTCATTCTTATCTATTTTATCAATATCAGATAATAAAGTTTTAATACTTTTTTCATCTATTTCTCCATCAAATTTAATTGCTTTCATTATATTATCACTTCATCCTTAAACTTTACCTTATACTCCATTTCACTATATTTATTATTTATTAATTTTTCATAATTAGCTAATTGTTTTTCAATACTATTTTTTTGTATTTGTAAATCATTTATTTGTTTATTAATATCATTTAAATCAAATCTTAATTGTTTAATATTATCATTATAAGTTTCTATAGTGTCAACTATTTCATTTAAAGCTTTTCCAAAATCTGAATCAGGATCAATAGGCATTTTCATACTCCTTATTTCTTTTTACTCTTTTTTACTTTCTTCGGTAATTTCTTACCTTTGGGTGTTTCTTCCTCAAACTTTTTAGCTAATTTAGGATTAGTAGCCCATAAATATTTTCTTTGCACTTTACTTTTTATTGGCATTATTTTTACTCCTTTATAATTATTATACAATATTTCTCTATTTTTTTAACCAATCTGGATGAAATTTCTCTGCATATTTATTATAAGGCATATAGGGTAAAACGCCCTCAGCCCTAGTTCTCATTAATTGTAGAGAATATCCTTCAACTTCAAACCGTAAAGTACATCTACAATTGATCCTATTCCCTGCACTTAAATTAGGATCACCAGGATATAAAGCTTTCTCCCCTCCTAAATTAAAATAACCATCTTCCCCTCTTTTTTGTCCATCAGCATTTCTATGATCAAATCTAGTTTTTCCATCTTTAGTAGATGACCATACATCTATACCTTTTACTCCATTTTGTATAGCTCTTTGATATGCTATAGCTTGGCCTGCATTAATAGCTGTTTGTCCTTCTGTCCTAATTATAGTTATAGCTGAACTATATATTTTATTTAAAACTTTTTTTAAATCTCTAGCCATTTGATCATAACTTTGTCCTAAAGATATACCATTTAATAAAACTGACCGTATTCTTTTTTTAGATTCAGGACCATAATTTTTTAATGCTTCTTGTAATTCTATATTCTTAGGATTAGTAATATCAAATAAAGATAAATAACTTTGAGTATTTACATTTCCCCAAGATAATCTTAAACCAGTAGTATTATCAATAGCCCAGGCATAATGATAAAAAGATTCATTAAATTGAGAAGGTAATAATCTTTTTATTGTTTTTATATTAGATTTTAAAGCTGGATCTATTTTTTCTAATATTTGTTTTTCCATCGTACTATACTTATTATATTTAGTCATTTCAGTACGAGTCAATTTTCCATTTATAGCATATTTATCATATATCTTTTTCATTTCTCCATAAATTGAAGTTAAAGCATTTAATAATTGTTTTTGAACCTCCCTAGAATATTGAGCTTCTAGGGAAAGTAAATAATTAAAAACTTGATTTTCTAATTTATTTAAATCTGGCATTATTTATTTCCTAGAATTTCTTCCTTCGCTGCTTCCTCAGTATAACCATCATTAATTAAATCATTTATAGCCTGTATAGCCTGCTGTTGTTCTTCACTTATAGTATTTTCATCAAATAGATTACTGTCACCTATCATCATTTCTCTTTCTTCCATTTCCAATTTTAATTCTTCCTCAGGATCTGGAATAATATCTTCTGGCATTATTCCTATAATAGCTTTCCTACTAAATCCAGCATGCTGCATTACTAAAGCAGCTTGAGCAAAATCTTGAGCATTTAAAGGAATATTTCTTTTATGATTTATTATAATCATCTTAGAATGATAATTTTCATTTTCTCCTTTTAATTTTAAATAATTTGCTATTATATTTATTCTCTTATATAATCCAGTATCAAAATCTGCATCTGTACTAGATACTAAGTTTTCAAAATCAAACATTAATCTTAATATTGCTATTCCTGAAGCTCCTGTCATTTTTTCACTAGTAAAATCAGGAACATGAGATTGTATATGTATTTGATCCCTTAATTGTTTTCCTATGTGTTCTATAAAACTAGTTGGAATATCTTTTGTTAAAAACTTTATATCCCCATCCCCAGGAATATTTTCAAATACTCTTCTTCTCTTTAATAGTTTTAAAGCCCAATTTAATTTTGTTGGGTCCTTTTTATCTAATGGATTAGTAAGACCAAACTTTTTCATTATTAAATAAGCAAAAGCAAATCTATCAAATTCATTCATGGAATCACTAAATAAAACATCATAAGCATCTATTAATCTTAAAACATTTTCAAATATTGATTGTATTTCATCTCCTTGATAAAATGCAATAATAGGAATTTCTTTAATTACATTCATTTTTCCTAATTCATCTATTTCTATTTTCCATTCATAATTATTATCTTTAAATATTTTAAAAGTATCTATTATATCTTTATAATAAACTTCTACTTTATATTCATCATCATTATCTAATTTATAAAATCTAATTCCTATTTTTAATTTGGGTTCTGGACTAAAATCATATAATACTATCATCTCTCTAGGATCGACTACAAAAAACCGTATAGTATTTTTATATAAAATATTTCCTTCTTTTACTTCTGTTTCTGAATCTATATAAAATAATTCATATGATAATCCAAATATACCTAAATTTCTACCATGCCTATTTGTTTTAATTGGCTCATCATTTATATCAAATATATCTGTTATTTCATTTAAAAATAAATCTTCCTCTGATACTTTTTCTATATCTAATTCTATTTTATCATCTTTCTTTTTTTCTTTTTTGGCCTTATTAGCTTTATATGTTATGTATCCAGGACGAAAGGCATATCCAGTATAAGTATTCACTAATTTTCTAGCATAAGAAACTGTAATTTTTTCATCCGGATTATTAGGATCTGGAGTTTTTCTATTTAATATTTTAACATTCTTTCCTTTATAATATTCCCATAAATCATCTAACTTAGGGACCTCTTTTGCTAAATAATCTTTTATATATTTTAAAACATCTTCAGCTTCTAATCTTTCTTTACTAATTTTCTTTAGTACCATTTTTATTTTCTCCTATATTTTTATAATCCTAAATCCGATAATGACCACAATCCATCATTACTATCATCATAATACTGGATTTGATTAGACCATATATATTCTGTTCCATATCGTAAAGCTGCTATTGTATCATCATTTACTTGTACAAAATCATCTATAGCATTTCCATCCTTATCTTCTTTTCTTTTAAACATTGCTATTTCTCTAGCTAGATTAGGGCATCTATCTTTATTTATATATATTTTAGGAATACTAATTAAATAATCAATTCCAAACTTTAATGATCCAGGTCCTTTTTTTGCTCCTATAACATTAAATCCACTTCTATTCCATTCTTCTATTCTATCCTGTTCCGCACTATCAGCTGTTATAGGACAATAATAAATACTAGAATTATCTTTAAAATAATCCTTTGTATTATTTATAAAATCCAAATTAGTCCATTTCTTTCCATAGACTTCATCAAAAACATATAAAGCTTCTTGTTCATTATTTTTATGGTCTTGATGAAATCCACATCTTTCTATAGTTGAAGCATGAACATATCCAAAGTCCATTCCATTACAAACATTATATAAATCATCCTCTTGATATGGAAAATCACTATCAGATATTAATTCATAATTATGAAATACTATATTTCCTAATATTCCCCAATTCCCTAAAACATAAACATCATAATAATATTTATCAATATATTTTAATTTTAATAATTCTTTTCTTTCTTCTTCACCATAAAATCTATTATCTATATGAGTAGTTTTTAAAATAACTAAATTAGGATTTTTTAATAGAGCTTCTGAGTCTGTATTTTCATGCTCATAAAATAAAGTTCCTTCTGGAGCTTTATCTATAAATTCTTTTTTTATAAAATGAGTTTCTAATATTGGATTCATTGATCCAGTAAATCTTTTTTTAGTTTCTGATAATCCTCTTAATCGTACTACATTTAATTGATAAATATCCTTAGGAGTAAAGTTTGTCATTTCTTCACAACGTATATGTGTAATAGGTCCATTACTAGCTCTTATACCTTTTACTTTTTCTAATTCATTTTCATCTTTACATCCACCAAATAATATTTCATTACCTGTTTTTAAACAGATTATTTTTTCTCCGCCTTTAGAATAATTTATTTTAAACTCTCTAGATAAAGTCCCATTAAAATATTCTTTATTCCAATTATCAATTACATAACATAAATCTGAAAAAGTTGTATAATGATGAGATGCAGCTACTTTATGCATTATTAATTTATTACATTGTTTTCTAGTCATTATATCAAGAATATCTCTTTGAGCTAAAAAATAACTTTTACCAGATCCACCACCACCATAAAATATTTCAGTTCTAGCTGTACTTTTTAAATAAGGGAAAAATGCTTTATTAAAAGATTCTTTAGGAATTGTATATCTCATTTATTATTCTTTCATAGCAAATACTATTGTTAATAATCCAAATATTAAACTTATACCTAAACATAAATCAAAATATAATTTCCCATTAAAGATTAATATTAATGAAGCTATAATAAAAAGTATTGTTAAAATTAAACTAATTATCTTTCCCATTACTTTTTCCTTTAATATCAATTAAACATTCTTTAATTTTATTCCATGCCATTATATCAATTTCTACACCATACTTATAAACTAATTCCTCTATCCAATTAATATAATCATTAAATTCTGGAATATTTTTATTATAATTAATTGGTATCCCATTTTCAATTAACTTTTTATCTATTTTTAATTCTCTATGAGCTAGTATAATATCATATACTTTCATTTGTATATCATATACTTTCATAAAAACTTCCCATATATTACTAATTAATTTATTATTCTGTTTTTGTTTTTTCATTCTTATTCTTTTATTCATTTATTATTCCTATTTTATTTCTATAACAAATGGTTCACCATCAGCATTTCCTATATCTATTTCTTTTATATCACCCCAACCGTCTTCTGGGAATTTCTTTCTTGGCTTTCTGTTATTTAATATATATTCTATTGCTCTTAAATTGGGTTCAGATCTTAAAGTTATAGGAACTCTTTCTACATGACTTCCTGCATTATTTCCATCTGATACTACAACTATTTTTTCTGATCTAAATTTATAACCTTTTGCTAAATCATAAAGTCTTTTTTCAGCTGTTTTTATTTTATTTTCTGCACCTTCTTTTAAAGACTTACTGAAACTTGGATATAATTTTTTATATTTAATTCCTATAGGTTCTGAAATTCCTAAAATAGAAAAAATATCTCTCTCTATAAAACCTTTAGTAGCCAAAGCTTTAGCTACATTATCCATCCAAGGTTGGTATTTAGTAGGACAACCACGTTTTTTATTTTGATTAGTTTCTTTCTTTAAGTTTTTTTTATTAGCCATGTAATATAATATATAATAGTTTTTAAATATAAAAAAGTAGATTATTTATAAGAATTTTCTATGCTTTTCTTTAAAACATTGAATAAAATCTTTTATTTTATCAATAATAGTAAACTTTTCATCTATTAAAATAAAATAAAACTTTTCTCTTTTCTTTAATTTTTGAGAATAATTAATATATTTAGATTTTCCTTTCCATGGAACTGCTAAATATTTTTTCGTTCTGTCTGAAAAAAGTATTTCAAAATGAGTAATATTTTTTATTTTTAAATAATCTATTAATAATTTATTTCCTTTTTTTATTTTTTCTAAATTATAAAAAGAAATATAAAATATTTTAATATAAATATTATTATCTATTATATCCTCAACTTAACATATTAATAATTTTATCTTTTTCAAAATATAAACCTTTAATTTCTTTTATTGGTATTTCTATACTATCACAATTTTCAAATATTAAAGAAACGGAAACTACTTTTTTCATTTATTTCTCCTTTATTTTAATTTATATATTGTTTTTCTATAATTAGATTCAATTCTATTAATAACACCTAACATTTTAGGCCCTATGTCTTTTCTATTTTTTAATTCAAAATAAATATATTTAAAAGCTTCTAACATATATTCTTTAGTATAAAAAGGGCTAAAAATATAATGATGATTTTCCCATATCCTCAATTCTATTAGAGCCGCATGATTCCATATCATCAACCAAGTATAAAATAAATGCTTTGTTTTCATTTCAGATATATAAAATTCACCTCCGCCATTGCATATAGCAGAACGCCATTTAAAACTTTTTACTAACTCATTCATTTTTATTGCTCACTTTTATAAAAAATAGAAATTCCTACTAAAAAAGAAGCTATAAAAAAAATAAAAAATAGAAATATTCTACTAGAAAAATTAGAAGCTTCCACAAATAAAATAATATTAGTTATTGAAAAACTAATACCTAAAGAAAAAACATAAGCTCTAATAATATAATTTTTCATTTTTTATTCCTCTTCTTTTTCTAATAAAATTAAAGATTTTAAAATATTTATTTTTTTATATCTATCATGAATAC
>Ga0265297_10009557_pt1 | contig 12460 bp, 9 predicted proteins | sample Munlanlwell13791_FD_192502 | JGI IMG/M metagenome (GOLD analysis project Ga0265297, IMG submission 192502) | Leachate microbial communities from a municipal landfill in Southern Ontario, Canada - Leachate well 137-91 | ecosystem: Engineered > Solid waste > Landfill > Unclassified | place...
TCCACAGGTTTTTGTTGTTGACCCGATCAGCAACCTGAGCGCCGCGGGTACATTATCAGAGGTCAAATCCATCTTAACGCGTTTAATCGATCATCTAAAGATGAAAAAGATCACAACTTTCCTTACGGACCTCACCCATTTTTCAGGCGACCTTGAAAAAACAAGTGAAGAGATATCTTCTCTGATCGATACTTGGATACTGCTTCGGGATATCGAACTTAACGGGGAACGCAACCGCGGCCTCTATATTTTGAAGTCCCGCGGCATGGCCCACTCCAACCAGATTCAGGAATTCCTGCTCACGAACAAGGGCATTGACCTGATCGACATCTATACTGGCGCAGGCGAGGTATTAACCGGCAGCGCCCGGGCAGCACAGGAAGCCGGAGAAAAAGCCAATGAGTTGGCAGGACGGCGAGAGGCGGAACGCAAACTCCGCGCGCAGGAGCGCAAGAGAAATGCTCTGGAAGCAAACATCGCATCGCTGCGTGCCGAGTTTGATGTGGAAACCGAAGAGGTGCAACTGATGGCGGAAGAAGAGCAAAAAAGACAGGCTATGCTGGTCCAGGATCGCTTGGATATGGCGCATCTGCGCAAGGGAAAACCTTTATTTCCGCAGACGAAGCATTCGAAAAAGAAGAGAGAAAGGAGAGCGCGCTGAAAATGGCTACAACAGTAAAAGAGAAGAAAGCAAAGACCAATGCGGCAGAAGAAATCTGGAATCTTAGGTTGTATGTAGCCGGTCAGACCCCGAAATCAATTACGGCCTTTGCAAATTTAAAGAAGATCTGTGATGAGCACCTTGCCGGAAAATATCAAATTGAAGTCATTGATCTTTTAAAGAATCCCCGGCTGGCCAAAGGTGACCAGATTATTGCCATCCCGACTCTGGTCAGGAAACTTCCCGAGCCGATTAAAAAGATTATCGGCGATCTGGCCAACACGGAACGTGTCCTGGTGGGACTGGACATTCGTTCTGTCCAAGGATGATAAGTCAGCAATCAGAGGTCAGGAATCAGAATTCAGTGTGCCTGAGCCGTAACTTATTGTAGCAACAGCGATGGAGATGAAAGAAGTGAAAACTAACACTGAGAAATTCGAAAAAGCGGCGGCTAAGCAGAACAGGGCAACGTATGTTCTTCGGCTGTACATTACAGGGATGACCCCAAAATCAACCCGAGCCATTACCAATGTCCGGAAACTCTGTGAACAATATCTGAAAGGCTGCTATGAACTCGAGGTGGTCGACATCTACCAACAACCCAGGCTGGCCAAAGGAGAGCAGATTATTGCCACGCCGACGCTCATCAAGAAACTCCCCCTGCCGCTGAGGAAACTCATTGGTGACATGTCGGATGTGGAAAGGTTTCTTGTGGGCATCGATTTAAAACAGAAGACAGAAGTCAGAAGTCAGAAGTCAGAATAAAAAATCTTCTGAATTCTATCTTCTGTCTTCTACTGGAATAGAGCGAATAAATGAAAAAAGCGGATAAAACACGCCAGCAACTTTTGGATGAATTGCAGGAACTCAAAGATCGGATGATGGAATCCGGGGAAACTCTGCGCGCCATCCTGAGCGGCGAAGTGGATGGGCTGGTTGTCAAAACGGAGGAAGGCGATCGGGTCTTTACACTATCGGGCGCCGATCATCCTTACCGGGTCATGGTCGAGACCATGACCGAAGGGGCCGTCACTATGGGTACTGATGGCACGATACTTTTCTGTAATCAACGTTTTGCAAATATTGTCAAAGGGCCTCTGGAAAAAATAGTGGGCTCTTCAATCTATCAATACTTGTCATCAACAGACATTCAATTATTTAAGACATTGATTGAACGGAGTCTGAAAGGGAAAGGTAAGGCGGAAATGAACTTACAAACCGGATGTGAAAAATCCGTCCCTGTCTTACTTTCCATTAACACCATTGGGCACACGGATATTCCCGGTGTCTTGTGCATGATTGTTACCGACCTGACGGAGAATAAGCACAATGAAGAGATGCGGGTGGAGGAGCGGGCACTGCAAAAATCCCATGACAAGCTTGAACAGCAGGTAGAAGAACGAACTGTTGAACTTCGGACGGCTCTTCATGAAATCAAAGAAATGAAAGATAAGCTCGAGGCCGAGAATATCTACTTCCGTCGAGAAAACAAAATGAAACATCAATTTGAGAATATTATCGGGCAGAGTGATGGTCTCAAGTATGTTCTCTATCGGGCACAGCAAGTCGCTCCCGGGAACACAACGATCCTTATCCTCGGGGAGACCGGTACAGGAAAAGAACTAATCGCCGCCGCCATCCATAACATGAGTCCCCGAAAGGAGAGGCCTTTGATCACTGTCAATTGCGCCGCTTTGCCGGGAAATTTAATTGAGAGCGAATTGTTCGGCCGGGAGAAGGGAGCCTTTACCGGTGCCGATGTACGGCGCATGGGCCGATTCGAAGTTGCCAATGGGTCCACCATATGCCTCGACGAAATCGGGGAGCTGCCGCTGGAGTTGCAGGGAAAGTTGCTGAGGGTGATTCAGCATAGCGAGTTTGAGCGTCTGGGCTCCTCCCAGACCGTCAAAGTCGATGTGCGGATCATTGCAACGACCAATCGAAACCTTGAAGAAGAAGTTCGCCAGGGCCGGTTTCGGCAGGATTTATTCTACCGGCTCAACGTCTTCCCCATCACGGTGCCGCCACTACGGCTACGCAAAGATGACATCCCGCTGATGGTCCAGGCCTTTATGGAACGGTATTCCAGAAAATTGGGCAAACAGATAACGAAAATTAAAGATGAAACGATTAAGATGCTACAAAATTATCCGTGGCCCGGTAACGTCCGGGAACTGGAAAGTATCATTGAACGGGCTGTGATCTTGTGCTCCGGGCCAGTCTTGCATCTGGCGGATAAACTGGAGATTTCATCTCCCGCAATTTCATCCGCCATGAGAACTCTGGAAGATACGGAGCGAAGCCAAATTATAAAAATCCTCACGGAAACCAACTGGCGCATTGAGGGAAAAGACGGTGCAGCAGCTATACTGGGCATCCATCCGAGTACCTTAAGAGCGAGACTGCATAAGCTGGAAATCGTGCGGCCGGAGACAAAAGGACCAGCTTAAAAGACTATCCACATTCCTTTAACGTACCCCTCAGCATATTGAGGTTCCACCAAATACTGAGGTCAAACCAATTATTTCATACTTTTCCACTTCTCTCTTCTGTTAATCTAATCTTCCGTTACTATAGGATTATTTTAAACTTATGCTTTCTTTGGGTTGTTGGCAGACCTTTTGCATTTATGTTCTTCATGATCATGGTAATCATACGATAGATAAATTGCTTTCAATGAAATGTATTTGTGGTTGGGGTACCGGAATCTATGACAAGTTTTAGATTCCCGGGAACAGTTTTGGGGATGGAAAAGTTTATCAAATAAATATGAGAAAGGAGTAGCAAATGAACGTTAAGAAAAGAAAAATGCAGCATTTGTTCTTTATCATGATCGTGATAGCTCTCACGTCATTGATAGCCAATGGGTGCGCAACAACAAGATTTAACCGTGAGAGTTCGACTTCAAAAATTTCCGAGGGTGAGAAAGCCATTAATATTGCCAAAGAGGGCAATGCGGGCATCGAGGCACCTGCGGATCTGGTGGTGGCGCAAGACAAACTGACAGCGGCCAGGAAGGCTTTGGAGCAGGAGCATTACGAAACGGCGACCCGCTTGGCAGAACAGGCTTCGGTTGATGCAGACTATGCGCGTGTCAAGGCCATTTCTGAGAAAGCGAAGAGAAAGACTGAAGGGAGTCGAGAGAACGTGAACACTCTGCGTAACGAAGTTGAGCGTATGTCTAAATAATGACTTTTAAAGGAGGTAATATACATGTTTGACATTAAATTGACAGTAATCAAGAGAGGATTCGGCTTACTCGTGCTGCTGATTATTCTTGCGGCAGGATGTGGACCGACCCAGAAGGAAATGATGGCCAGGGATCATTTGGACCGTGCCCGCACGGTATATGCGCAGATAGCGGCGGATCAAAATGTGGCAACTTATGCCCAGGGTACTCTGATGGAAGCTGATAATGCCATCAAGGCGGGGGAGCAGGCCTCAGACTATAAAGAGGTGGACCACCAAGCCTATCTGGCGGAGAGAAAAACGCAAGTTGCCAAGACCGTTACAGAAGGAAAGATGGCAGAGAAAGAAAGAGACGCCAGCAGCAGGGAAAAGGATCAACTTGTTTTTCAAACAAAGAGGCAAGTCGATGCTAAATCTCGCGAGTTGCAAGAGTCAAAGATGGAGCTTGCGGCTGGGGCTGTTGTGTTGTCACAGGCGGAAAAGGAAAAAATGGATGCTGAAGCGCAAGCACGGAAAGCGGAAAAAGAAAAGGCTGAAAATGAGTTATTTATCAGGGAGCTTTCCCGGCTAGTGGCCAGGCAAACCGACCGGGGCGTGACGGTGACGTTGGGAGATGTGTTATTCGCCACCGGCAGGTCCACTCTGTCGCTTCAGGCCGATGACAACATCGATAAACTCGTTGAGTTTATGAGTAAATATTCATATGTCAACGTGCTGGTTGAGGGATATACGGACAGTGTCGGCAAGGAAGACATGAACCTTGCTCTTTCCCTGAAGCGGGCCGATGCGATAAAGGAAAAGCTTGTCGACAAGGGGATCAATCCGCAACGGATCACAACGAAGGGCTATGGTGAACAATACGCAACAGCTGATAATAATACAATAGACGGACGCAAGCAAAACAGAAGGGTTGAAATCCTTCTCCTTGGTGAGGGCGTGAATCCTGAAGACAGGTTCCGGAAGTAAATCTTTTTACGCGTAAGATAGAAATAAGAAGGGGCAGGCTTGTAACAAAGGACAAAATTACCTGACTCCACCACTTGATTTAGCATAGAAAGAATTGACGAAAGGGTTGCCATGATGGACAGGTGCAGAAACCGTCTGGATTGAAGTCAAGACTGCCTTCAAAGACGAGGCCTCTAAGTTCAAATAAGGAACTACATGAAACCTCGAAAGATCTTACTTGGAGTACTGATTACGGTTTTGGCCGGATGTTCGCTGTCCCCTTTTTATGAGCGGCCTGCCCTGCCCACGGCGGCGGTTTATCCGGGAGTCAACGGTGCCGCAACGCAGACTACTCTGGGTATCGCGCAGCTTGGCTGGCGCGAATTTTTCACAGACGCCGGACTCCGGGAACTGATCGCTCAGGCGCTTGTGAATAACCGTGATCTGCGAATTGCCGTGCAGCGGGTGGAAGAAGCCCGTGGCCTCTACGGCATCCAGCGCGCTGACCGGTTGCCCAACATCAGCGCCGGCGCCACGGGCAGTCGCGTGCGTGTTCCGGCTGATCTTTCGTACACCGGGAGCGCCGTGACTTCAGACCAATACGAGGCCACCCTGAATCTCAACACGTGGGAGCTTGATTTCTGGGGACGGGTGCGCAATCTCACGACAGCAGCGCTGGAAGCCTACCTTGCAACTGAAGAAGCCCGGCGCGCTGTCGCCATCAGCCTGGTAGAACAGATTGCCAATACGTATCTCCTTGAACGGGAACTGGACGAGCGAATAGCCATTGCACAGCAGACCCTTATCTCCCGGGAGGATTCCTATCGCATCGCGAGGCGACGATATGAGGTGGGATATGCATCCAAGTTGGATGCAGTCCAGGCTGAAACGCTCTTAAATCAGGCGCGGGCCGATCTGGCGGCATTAATGCGCCAGCGGGATCAAAACCGCAATGCGTTGACACTTCTGGTCGGTGTCCCCCTAACCGATTTCGAGACCAGGCCGCTGTCCCTGATCGAAGCGGGGTTTGTGCGGGAAATTTCTGTAGGACTGCCCTCGGACTTGCTGATTAACCGTCCGGATATACTCGCTGCCGAGCATCAGTTGAAGGTGGCCAATGCCAACATCGGCGCCGCCCGTGCAGCTTTTTTCCCACGTATTGTGTTGACCGGAAATTTCGGCACTGCCAGCGCCGAACTGAGTGGTCTCTTTGCTGCAGGCAGTGCTATCTGGAGTTTTTCACCGAGTTTGACACTGCCGATTTTCGATGGCGGGCGCAATCGGGCCAATCTCGACGTGTCGGCAGCACGCCGCAATCTGGCTGTCGCCGACTATGAGCGAACGATTCAGGGGGCCTTCCGTGAGGTGTCCGACGCGCTGGCCGAGCGTCACTGGCTCACTGAGCAGGTTGCCGCTCAGCAGGCGACCCTGGCGGCCCAAATAGAACGTGCACGTCTGGCCTGGTTGCGTTATCAGAACGGCGCGGCGCCGTACCTGGAGGTGCTCGATGCCGAACGCGACAGGTTTGTAGCCGAACAGGCACTGGTGCAGGTGCGACGGGCGCTGCTCGGGAGCAGTGTGAACCTCTATGCGGCGCTGGGCGGTGGAACTGCGCATAAAGGGCAATAACTCAAAGGGTGCTGCGTGTGCCACGAAACGATGGAGAGAGGACCATGACCAACGAGCCTAAACCTGAAGCTAAGGCAGCCGAGCCGAAGCCTGAAGCCTCAGCCGAGTCTAAGAAGACCATAACAAAACAACAGAAGAAATGGTTGATCATAGCCGTAGTGATACTGATTCTTGGCGGCCTGGGTGTCGCCGCCTGGCAAATATTTGGCAAGGATGACAAAAACAAAGGCCTTGTCAGTGGCAATGGCCGCATGGAGGCAGTCGAGATTGACGTTGCTGCCAAAACACCCGGCCGGTTGAAGGATATTCTGGTGCGTGAAGGGGACTTAGTCGCCGCCGCACAGGTAGTAGCGTTGATGGATACCGAAGTACTTGAAGCCCAGCGCCGGCAGGCCGAAGCGCAGTTGAAACAGGCGCAGAGCGCCGTTGAAACGGCGCGGAGTCAATTGGTCCAGCGCGGAAGCGAAAAAGAGGCGGCGCTGGCGCTGGTCCGGCAGCGCGAGGCCGAACTGGGCGTGGCCCGGAAGCGCGCGCTTCGCTCCTTGACCCTCGCTGCTGAAGCGGCGACTTCACAACAGGAGGCTGATGATGACAGTGCGAGGGTCCAGAGTGCCGTTGCCGCCGTCAACGCGGCCCGCGCCCAACTCGCCGCCGCCGCCGCGACCATCGTAACGGCGCAAGCCGGGATTGCCGGCGCGCAGTCGGGCGTCGAAGCCGCGCGGGCAACCGTCGAACGCATCCAGGCCGATATAACAGACAGCGCCCTCAAGGCTCCCCGTGAAGGGCGGGTGCAGTACCGCGTCGCTCAGCCCGGCGAAGTGGTCGGCGCCGGCGGCCGGGTGCTGAATATGGTTGACCTGAGCGATGTTTATATGACTTTTTTCCTGCCAACGGCTGTGGTGGGGCGGGTCGCGCTCGGTACCGAGGTGCGGCTGATACTCGACGCCGCTCCCAAGTATGTCATTCCGGCAAAGGTGTCGTTTGTTGCCGATGTGGCCCAGTTTACCCCGAAAACCGTGGAGACGGCGAGCGAACGGCAGAAGTTGATGTTCCGTGTCCGGGCGCAGATTCCCCCGGATCTGCTTAGAAAGTATATCACCCAGGTCAAGACCGGACTGCCCGGCATGGCCTATATCCGGCTGGACTCCAAAGCAGAATGGCCGGCCCATTTGCAGGTTAAACCACAATGATTAATGAACGCAATTTCGCGGCCGACCTTGCGCCGCCTGTGGCGAAGCTGCACGAAGTCAGTCTGCGCTACGGCAAGACCCTGGCGCTGGATTCCGTGAGTCTCGATGTTCCGGCCGGGCGCATGGCCGGCCTGATCGGCCCGGACGGCGCGGGCAAGTCCAGCCTGCTGTCGCTAATGGCCGGCGCCCGTGCGGTGCAACAGGGCACTGTGCATGCACTGGACGGCGACATGGCCGGCGCCCGTGCGGTGCAACAGGGCACTGTGCATGCACTGGACGGCGACATGGCCGGCGCGCGCCATCGCAAGAATGTCTGCCCCCATATCGCCTATATGCCGCAAGGCTTGGGCAAGAATCTCTATCCGACTTTGTCGGTGGAGGAGAACCTGCAGTTCTTCGGGCGGCTGTTCGGCCACAACGCCGCCGGACGCCGCCGCCGTATCGACGAGTTGACCCGCAACACCGGCCTGTTCCCGTTCCTGCCGCGTCCGGCAGGCAAGCTCTCCGGCGGCATGAAGCAGAAGCTGGGCCTGTGCTGTGCGCTGATTCACGACCCGGACCTGCTGATCCTCGATGAGCCGACCACCGGCGTCGATCCCTTGGCGCGCGCTCAGTTCTGGGACCTCATCTCGCACATCCGCATTGAGCGCTCCGGCATGAGCGTGATCGTGGCCACTGCTTACATGGACGAAGCGCAGCGCTTTGACTGGCTGGCGGCGATGGATGCCGGCCGGGTGCTGGCCACCGGCACGCCGGCCGAACTGCTCGAACGCACCGGCGCCGAGTCGCTGGATGCAGCCTTCATCGCCCTGCTGCCGGAGGAAAAACGGCGCGGACACCGGGAAGTGACGATTCCACCGCTTGCCGATGGAGGCAACGCTGAAATTGCCATTGAGGCCAAAAACCTTACCATGCGCTTTGGCGATTTTGTCGCCGTTGACCACGTCAATTTTAGCATTCACAAGGGCGAGATTTTCGGATTCATCGGCTCCAACGGCTGCGGCAAGTCTACTACCATGAAGATGCTGACGGGCCTGCTGCCGGCCAGCGAGGGAAGTGCTTCGCTGTTCGGGCGGCAGGTCAATGCAAAAGATATTGATACGCGCCGGCGTGTGGGCTACATGTCGCAGACGTTTTCACTGTATTCGGAACTGTCGGTGCGCCAGAACCTGGTGCTGCATGCGCGCCTGTTCCAGGTGCCGGAAGCGGACATTCCGGCACGGGTAGACGAAATGGCCGAACATTTCGGCTTGGGCGAAGCGCTCCATGCCATGCCCGACAACCTGCCGCTGGGCATTCGCCAGCGCCTGTCGCTGGCCGTCGCGATGGTGCACAAACCGCAACTGTTGATCCTGGACGAACCGACCTCTGGGGTGGATCCCATCGCCCGCGACAGCCTCTGGCAGTTGATGATTGATCTGGCGCGCAATGATCAGGTCACAATCTTCATCTCCACCCACTTCATGAACGAGGCCGGACGCTGCGACCGCATCTCTCTCATGCACGCGGGCCGCGTGCTGGCTACCGGCAAGCCTACCGAACTGGTGAGCAAGAGCGGCGCTGCCACGCTGGAGGAGGCCTTCATCGGCTACTTGCAGGAGGCCGGCGCAAGCGAGGCGACGCCCCCGGCGGTGAATGAAGCTAAGCCTGCCCTGCCTGCAGCGGGGCGAACCGCTATGCCTACGCGCAGATTCTCCTTCAACCTGAACCGCGCCTGGAGCTACAGCCTGCGCGAGATGCTGGAACTCAAGCGCGACCCGGTGCGCGCCACCATGGCGCTCTTGGGAACAGTCATCCTGATGTTCGTCGTCGGCTATGGCATCAACCTGGATGTGGAAAACCTGACCTATGCCGTGCTCGATCACGACCAGACCTTGCTGAGCCAGAACTACGCGCTGAACCTGTCCGGTTCGCGGTACTTCGTTGAGCGCCCGCCGATTACCGATTACGATGATCTCGACCGGCGCATGCGCGCGGGCGAAATCGCGCTGGCTGTCGAGATCCCCCCCGCTTTCGCGCGGGACGTGGCGCGCGGCACTGCCGTGCAGGTCGGCGCCTGGGTGGACGGCGCCATGCCGCAGCGCGCCGAGACGGTGCAAGGCTATGTACAGGGCATCCACCAGGGTTGGTTGCTGGATATGGCAAAACCCCGCCTCAGCCAGTCCGTCGCATCAGGTCCGGCAACGATCGAGACACGCTTTCGCTACAACCCCGACGTTAAGAGCCTGCCGGCGATGGTGCCGGCGGTCATTCCGATGTTGTTGCTGATGATCCCGGCGATGCTGACCGCACTCTCTGTTGTGCGAGAGAAGGAAATGGGCTCGATTATCAATCTCTACGTTACCCCGGTAACCCGCAGCGAGTTTCTGCTCGGCAAGCAGTTCCCTTATGTCGTGCTCGCGCTGTTCAACTTCGGCCTGATGACGCTACTGGCCGTCACGGTTTTCGCCGTGCCGGTCAAGGGCAGCTTCCTGACGCTGGCGGCGGGGGCGCTGCTGTTTGTCATATTTTCGACCGGCGTCGGCCTGTTTGCTTCCGCCTTCACGCGCAGTCAGATCGCGGCGATGGTTGTGGCAATAATCGGCACCATGATCCCGGCCATCCAGTTTGCCGGTATGTTGAACCCGGTTTCTTCGCTCGAAGGCATGGGCGCGTTCATCGGCCGCATTTATCCGGCCACATACTTCCTGAACATCAGCCGCGGCGTGTTCAACAAGGCGCTGGGCTTCTCCAGCCTGCACGCCTCATTATGGCCGCTGCTGCTGGCGGTGCCGGTGATTTTGGGCCTTTCCATCATTCTGCTGAAGAAGCAGGAGGTCTGAACATGCCGCATGCCGCTAATATCTACCGCCTGGGCATCAAGGAACTGTGGAGTCTGGCGCGCGACCCGATAATGCTCGTGCTGATCACCTTCATGTTTACGGTGATGATCTACGTCGCGGCCACGGCGATGCCGGAAACACTGCACAAGGCGCCGATCGCCATTGTGGACGAGGATGGCTCGCCACTGTCGGGGCGTATCGCTGCGGCCTTCTATCCGCCGCGTTTCAACCCGCCGGCGATGATTCCGCTGTCTGCTATCGATGACGGCATGGATGCCGGCGACTACACCTTTGCGTTGGATATCCCGCCGGATTTTCAGCGCGACGTGCTGGCCGGCAAGTCGCCGGCGATCCAGCTCAATGTCGATGCCACGCGCATGACCCAGGCCTTCACCGGTAGCGGCTACATCCAGCAGATGGTGATGGGCGAAGTCAATGAGCTTGTTCAGCGCTATCGCAGCAGCGCCGCACCACCGGTGGATCTTGCACGCCGCGTGCGCTTCAACCCTAATCTGGAACAGTCCTGGTTCGGCGCGTTAAATGAGATCATCAACGACGTCGTTATGCTGTCGATCATCCTGGCCGGCGCTGCGCTGATCCGCGAACGCGAGCACGGCACCATTGAGCATCTGCTGGTGATGCCGGTTACACCGGGCGAAATCATGCTGGCCAAGACCTGGTCAATGGGCTTCGTGGTGCTGCTGGCTGCTGCCGTTGCGTTGGTGTTTGTCGTGCAGGGCGTGTTGCGTGTGCCGATCGAAGGCTCGGTGCTGCTGTTCCTGGCCGGCGCCGCGCTGTGCCTGTTCGCCACCACCTCGATGGGGATTCTAATGGCCACGGTGGCGCGCTCGATGCCGCAGTTCGGGATGCTCGCGATACTGATCCTGCTCCCACTGCAACTCCTTTCGGGCGGTTCCACCCCTCGCGAGAGCATGCCCGGGTTCGTGCAGAACGTGATGTTGGCCATGCCGAGCACCCACTTCGTCGCCCTCGGCCAGGCCATTCTCTTCCGCGGCGCCGGCCTCAGCGTGGTCTGGCCGCAGTTCCTCGCGCTGGCGGCGATCGGCGCGGTGTTTTTCGCCGTCTCGCTGAACCGCTTTCGCAAAACCATCGGAACGATGACGTGAAGCAACATGTTTGTAAAGGAGACTATTGCATGAAATACCTGAAACTTGCCGTCACTCTCTGTCGTACATAGAGAAATTTACGTTTCGTTTCAATAGGCGCACTTCTAAAAGCCGTGGACTCGTTATCGCACAAGGTCCCATAGAAGAATCGCGATACTATTTAATTCCTAAGACAGAAGACAGAAGTCAGGAGTCAGAATAAAAAATATTCTGTATTCTATCTTCTGGCTTCTAGATTCTTTCTTAAATTCTCCCCTCAGCATACGGAGGTTCTACCAAATGCTGAGGCCGGACGAATCATCTCATGCTTTCACGCTCTTTTCTTTTGTTAATCTATCCACCTGTTATTAAGTGATTAATTCAAAATTATGATTTTTCTTTGGCTATTGGCAGGCTATTTGCTCTGCTCTTGTTATTATACTTTTTAATCTTACCCCTGATCGAGTTCTTAATAATGTTTTGGGTAAGAGAATTAAAATTTAACGAAGACTACGAAAATTATTCAGGAGGAAATAATGGGTGGAATAAGCAGCAGAAGATTAATGAAAATTGTAAAAATAAAATTTGAAAGGAGATAATATGAAAAGATTTAAGACTCAGCAGGCTTTTTTTGCGTTAATTATGATGTTAGCCGTAAGCGTTTTTTTATTTACAGGATGTGGAAGTAGTGATGAGGCAGCGTTATTAACAGCCGCACCAGATTCGGTCATCCCCGGTGAATGTACTGAAGCGGGACCCCAGGTGATTGCTTCAGCTCCCTTTAGTGGTGCCGAGAATGTGCCGATCGGCACGGTGATCACAGCTACCTTCAATGAGGCGATGGATCCGACAACGATCGAAGTGACCAATCCCGAAAACCCGGAGGTGCTCACGTTTACACTCAGGGATTTACAGGAC
>Ga0265297_10009558_pt1 | contig 12460 bp, 12 predicted proteins | sample Munlanlwell13791_FD_192502 | JGI IMG/M metagenome (GOLD analysis project Ga0265297, IMG submission 192502) | Leachate microbial communities from a municipal landfill in Southern Ontario, Canada - Leachate well 137-91 | ecosystem: Engineered > Solid waste > Landfill > Unclassified | place...
TCTTAATCTCTCGCCTGTCGCTTAAAGTCAGATGCTTGCTGGTCTGACTTTTTTTTGTCCATGATATTTAGCTTAATTATTACCCAATTATTTTACCATGTGTTCGGTTTCAAAAGGGAATTTAAGAGCGAAGTGATATGACCCGTCGCCTTTTCTTATCTAAAACAAGTTCAGTTGATATAAATGGTACTGACCGCAAAGCAAGTCGCCGACGCTCCAAAGTAGGATAAGCCCAGCTTTGGCAACAAAGCGCTGCGGGGTACTCGCTTCGTTTGGCAATAAAAAAAGACTTACCATTTTCCGTGATAAGTCATAGCAGTACTGAATTGAGATGAATCAGAACTAAACTCGCAAAAGCGAAAAATTGCCGCTGGCGGTGCCTTTCAAGATGAGTTTTTCCACAGTAAGTTCCGGGAATTTATCAGCAACCAAGCTGGCGATGGCTTCAAGATCAAGTCTTTGAGTTCTTTCCTCATCGGCCGAATCAGCAATCCCATAGGCGCCGCAGTTGTCGTGCATTACCAGCACGACTTTTTTGACGCCATGCAAGCGGGTGGCGATTTCAATCTGCGCCATCATGAAATCTTGCTGATCAGCCAGAAATGACTTGGCGGCGCCGGCTACTGATACCAAATCAAACTGGCCAACTTCGCAAATTCCGTTTTGGGCGAGGAGTTGGGAAAAGACTGTCGGGTCAATCCGAAAATCCATACAGCGGAAAACGATTGCCTGGCAAGTGTGGTTCATAAGTTAGGTATTAGCTAGGTATTAGGAAATTAGGAGGTTAGGTTTTATTCTGATTGGATGGTCGGCTGATGAGTTGGCTTGCGCCGCCGGGCGACTTTCAGCCGAGCCAGTTCTTTTTCAATTTTGGCCGCTAAGGCAGTATAATCAACTTCTTCTTTATTTTTGGCATTTTTCAATAAGTCTTCCGCTCGTTTTTTTGCTTCCAGAGCCCGGGTTTCATCAATATCTTGGGCATGCTCAGCAGTTTCAGTTAAAACTACTATTTCGCTGCCAGGTTTAACTTCAACAAAACCGCCGGAAATCGCCAAAGGAATTTCTTCTTTATCAATCTTAATTATTAGTTCACCGGCCAAAAGGGCAGAAAGCAGGGGAATATGATTAGGTAAAACCGTGATTTGGCCAGTTTGGGTCGGTAAAGTAACCTGGTCGATTTCTTTTTCAAAAACCACTTTCTCCGGGGTGACGATTTTGAACTTTAGTTTCATATATATTATCCGAATCTACGAATTTATACCAATCTACGAATAGTATTTGTAGATTCGGATGGATTTGTAGATTGGTATAATTTTCTATTAATGGATTAGTATCGAGTTATTTTTTTAATTCAGAAATTCCGCCCTTCATGTAGAAATCCGCTTCTGCAACATTATCATAGTTCCCAGCTAGTATTTCTTTAAAACCACGGACGGTTTCTTTTAGCGGCACATATTTACCGGTTATGCCGGTAAAGGTTTCGGCCACAAACATGGGCTGGGACAAAAACTTTTGGATTTTTCTGGCCCGGGTAACAATTGCTTTGTCTTCAGTGGATAATTCTTCCATACCTAAAATGGCAATAATATCTTGTAAGTCTTTATAACGCTGTAAAACTTTTTGCACGCCGCGGGCGACTTCATAGTGTTCCTTGCCAACAATTCTGGGGTCTAAAATGGTGGATGAGGAATCCAGCGGGTCAACTGCCGGGTAGATACCTAATTCAGATAGCGCTCGGGAAAGCACAACGGTTGAATCAAGATGAGCAAAAGTTGTGGCTGGCGCCGGATCAGTCAAGTCGTCAGCTGGAACATAAACAGCTTGAACAGAAGTAATCGAGCCGTCTTTAGTAGAAGTAATTCGTTCTTGGAGCTCACCCATTTCGGTGGCTAAAGTCGGCTGGTAGCCAACGGCTGCCGGAATCCGGCCTAAAAGAGCGGAGACTTCCGAACCAGCTTGAGTAAATCGGAAAATATTATCGATAAAAAGTAAAACGTCTTTATGTTCGACATCGCGGAAATATTCAGCCATAGTCAAAGCAGTTAAACCAACGCGCATTCTGGAACCAGGCGGTTCATTCATCTGGCCAAAAACCATGGCCGTATTTTTGATGACGCCGGACTGAGTCATTTCCCGGTATAAGTCATTGCCTTCGCGAGTTCTTTCACCGACGCCGCCAAAAACCGAATAGCCACCATGCTCGGCCGCAATATTTCTGATTAATTCCTGGATAATAACAGTTTTACCGACGCCGGCGCCGCCGAATAAACCGACTTTGCCGCCTTTAACAAAAGGGCAAATCAGATCAATAACCTTAATGCCGGTTTCGAAAACTTCGGTTTTGGTTGACTGGTCAACTAGTTTAGGCGCTTCTCGGTGGATTGGCCAGGTTTCTTTGGTTTTAGCCGCTTCTTTATTATCCAATGGCTGGCCCAAGATATTAAAAATTCGGCCTAGGGTTTGGGGACCAACTGGCACGGAAATCGGGCGGCCGGTATCTGTAACTTCCATATTGCGTTTAAGGCCGTCGGTTGAGCCCATGGCAATGGCTCGGACTATGTTACTGCCGGCATGCTGCTGCACTTCTAAAACTAAAATTTCATTGCCATTTTTTACTTCTAAGGCATTATAAAGTGACGGTAAATTTTGTTCGAACAAAACATCAATTACCGGACCGATGACTTTTTTAATTTTTCCAACGTTTGTCATAAAGTATTTTTTATAATTATTTAGCCTGCTACCAAATATTATTCTAAGGCCGCTTTGCTGCCGGTGATTTCGGCGATTTCTTTGGTAATGCCGGCTTGGCGGGCCTGGTTAAATGCTAAAGTTAAACCATCAATCATATCAGCGGCAGCAGAAGTGGCGTTTTTCATGGCTAGCATTCTGGCGGAATGTTCCGAAGCCGCTGATTCTAGTAAGGCCTGATAAAGCTGGATTTCAATTAACCGGGGTAAAAATTGATTTAAAATCTCAGTTTTGTTTGGTTCAAATAGATATTCAAAAAGTTCAAAGTTTTGAGCAGCCAACGGCATTTTATTTTCGCCAATACCGCCTAAATCAGAATCGCTTTTTGGTTCAAACGGCAAAAGTTGGCGAATTTTCGGTTTTTGGACCATTGATGAATAAAAATCAGTGTAAGCTAAAATCACTTTATCATAATTGCCTTCAGTATAATCTTTAATTACCAGCCGGGCCAAGGCTATAATTTCTGCGGTGCCAGTAATTAAATCCGGCCTTTCAAATTCAGCGATGACTTTTTTGCCGTTTTTGGCCAGGAAATCCGAACCTTTCCGGCCGATTGTTAGCCATTCCAATTCCGCTTCTTGAGCTTGAGCATACTGAATTGCTTTATTGATAATTTGAGTATTAAAGCCGCCACAAAGTCCGCGGTTGGCCGAAATTAGAATAACGCCAATTTTTTTTATTTGCTCATGTCTAGAAAGCAATGGATGATCTTCCGATTTTATCCGGTTAGCCAAACCCAAAACTAAATTCCAAGCAGTTTGGGCGTAATCTCGGGAAGCCAAAACCGCCATTACCGCTTTTCGCATTTTTACGGCTGAAACCATTTCCATTGCCTTGGTAATTTTTTTAGTATTGGAAATTGAGCGAATCCTTGTTTTTATGATTTTAGTTGATAAGGCCATAAGAAATAAATTTACATAATCGTCTGCTTATAATCACTAATTAATTTCTTAAGCTGCGCTTCGATTTCCGGGGTCAGCTGTTTTTCTTTGATAATTTTTTCCAAAACTGCTTTGCCGTGAGTTTGGGCATATTTAATTAAACCACTTTCAAACTCTTTAACTTTTTCCACTGCAATGTCATCCAGCAGACCGTTAATCACGGCATAAATTATTAAAACTTGGTGCTGAACTGGTACGGGTTCGTATTGGGGCTGTTTTAAGACTTCGGTCAGCCGGGCGCCGAGGTTGATTTGTTTTTTAGTTGATTCATCCAAATCGGAACCAAATTGGGCAAAAGCGGCTAGCTCCCGGTATTGGGCCATTTCCAGTTTCATTTTTCCGGCGACTTGTTTCATTGCCTTGATTTGAGCGGCTGAACCGACTCGGGAAACCGAGAGCCCGGTATTAATTGCCGGCCGAATACCTTGGTAGAATAAATCACTTTCCAAAAAGATTTGGCCATCAGTGATAGAAATGACATTGGTTGGGATATAAGCGGCAATGTCTCCAGCTTGAGTCTCAATAATCGGCAAGGCAGTCAGACTGCCGCCGCCAAAATCAGGGTTTAAGCGGGCGGCTCGCTCAAGTAAGCGGGAATGTAAATAAAAGACGTCGCCTGGATAAGCTTCGCGGCCCGGCGGTCGTTTTAAAAGTAAAGAAATTTGTCGATAAGAGACAGCTTGTTTTGATAAATCATCATAGATAACCAAAGCATCTTTTCCCTGATCCATGAAGAATTCACCCATGGCGCAGCCGGCAAAAGGCGCTATATAAAGCAAGGCCGCGGGATCAGCGGCGCCGGCGCAAACTATGGTGGTGTATTCCATGGCGCCGTGAGCTTCCAGCTCATTAATTATTCTGGCAACCTTGGCTTCTTTCTGTCCGATACTGACATAAATACAAATCACATTTTGGCCTTTTTGGTTGATAATTGTATCAATCGCCAAAGCGGTTTTGCCAGTCTGCCGGTCGCCAATAATTAATTCACGCTGACCGCGACCGATGGGAAACATGGCATCTATTGATTTTATACCTGTTTGAAGCGGCGTATTAACACCTTGGCGAGTAATGACGCGAGGGGCAATTTTTTCAATCGGGTAAAATTTTTCGCTTTTAATCGGTCCCTTGCCGTCAATTGGCTGGCCAAGCGGGTTTACCACGCGGCCGACAACTGCCGGACCAACCGGCACCTCTAAGATTCTGCCGGTTGATTTAACCGTATCGCCTTCCTTAATCTGGCTGTAGTTGCCTAAAATGATGGCGCCGACAAAATCTTCATCCAAATTCAAGGCCACGCCAAAGACATTATTGCCGAAATCAAGCATTTCTGAAGCCATGACTTCAGCTAGGCCGGAAATTTTGGCAATTCCGTCGCCGACTTCAACGACCGTACCGACTTTTTCAGTTTGGACTTGAGTTTTATAGTCTTTGATTTGCTGTTTGAGCAATTCAATAATGTAGTTTTTATCCATAGTAATTATGTTAATTTATGGTAAGCAATTGTTTTTTGAGATTTTGAATTTGGGTTTTAAGGCTGCCGTCGATTAGGTTATCAGCAAAGTTGATTTTAATGCCGCCAATCAATTCTTTATCAATAATGGTTTTTAGCTCAACTTCTTTTTTTGTTAAATTTTTGATTTGGTTTTTAATCTCCTTTTTTTCCGCTTCGCTCAGTTCCAAAGCAGAAGTGATTTTGACTTCAATGATTCCTTCGGTGTCATCATAGTGTTGATTGAAATCAGCAATGATTTTTGGAGCTAAGCCAATTAAATTTTTTGCCGCCAAAATTTTAACGAAATTTTTTATGAATAATTTCAACTCTTCGGCCTTACTTTTTTTAGTGGCATCATACAAAGCAATCGCGTAATTTTTAGTGTTTACCTTCATAGCTTTTAAGCTTTTTTTGTCAGGTCGTTTAGAGTGTTTTCAATTACTGTTTTGTCGATTTTTTTATCAATTACTTTACCCAAAATTTTGGTCGTGGCTTGAGTAATCAGTTCTACCACTTCAATCTTTACTTCGCTTAGCATTTTTTCTTTTTCGCTATTAATTTGGGTTTTGGCCAAAGCGACAGTTTTAGCCACTTCAGCCTTGGTTTTTTCAATGGTTTCCTGTTTTTGCTTTTCGACAATTACCAGAGCCTGATTAATAATTTGCTCGGCTTCTTTTTTCGCTTTTGTAATCCCATCTTTTTTTTCCTGCTCGATTTGTTTTAGCCTTTCCTCGATCTTTTGGGCATCAGCTAAACCTTTTTCGATCTTTTCAGTCCGGGAAGTCATCATTTCGGCCAGCGGCTTAAAAGCAAAATACCAAAGCACGCCAACAACAATGGCAAAATTCACCAGTTGGGCAATAATTAATTTCCAATCAAGATGAAAGGTAGAAATAATTCCTTCCATAATTTAAGTGTTTTAAATAAATCTTTTTGGCAAGCGCCAGCAGGATTTATTAGCCTGAAATCGAAAAGGCAATGACTAAGGCGTAAATTGCAATGGCTTCAGCAAAAGCGGCAGCCAAAAGCATAGGCACTAAAATTTTGCTGGCTGACTCGGGGTTGCGGCCAATGGCTTCCATAGCTTTGGCGCCGATAATACCAATGGCTAAGCCCGGTCCGATTGAACCGATACCGATGGCTAAAGCCTTGGCTAGCATTGTTAGATCCATATTTATCTCCTTTTAGCAGTTTAGGTTAGTTAACAAACTGCTTAAGTTATTAATTATTATATAATTGAGATATTTAAAGCACCAAATTCCAAATCACAATGTTCAAAATTAAAATGCTAAGTTTGGTTGTTTGTAATTTTGGATTTTGACAATTGTAATTTGTTTGGGATTTGAGATTTCGAATTTGGAATTTTACTATGCTGAAATTTGCGATTAGCTTTAATGTCCCGCTGCCTCATGGCTTTCTTCGTCATGGCTGGTAGTCATAATCGTCAAAAAGACCAAGGTCAGCATAGCAAAAATCAAAGCCTGAATAACGCCAACGATAATTTCTAAAAACATGAAAGGAATGGGCAGAATAAAAGCAAAGATTGCCGCCATAGCGCCCAAAAGGACTTCGCCGGCAAAGATATTACCAAAAAGCCGGAAGGAAAGCGAAGCGACTTTGGCCAGTTCGCCGATAATTTCAATCAGGCCGACAAAAAACTTGATTGGATTGACAAATAAAACCGTATAATCTTTTTCTTTGATAATTTTTCTGGGAATTTCTAAAAATAAATTGATGCCAATAAAGCGATTCAGATGTGACCAACCACTCACTAGAGCCACTCCAAAAATATGAGTAAAAATCACTGCCATAATCGCCAAGGCCAAGGTTGTATTCAAATCAGCCGTGGCTCCGCGCAGAAAAGGGATAAAAACCGCTTCACCGTTGATACTTTCAACCATGCCGATTGAACCGACTCCGGGCAAAAGGCCAAGCCAATTATTAATCAAAATAAAAATAAATAGCGGGAAAACTAAAGGGAGAAATTTCAAAGTCTTCTGCCGGGAGCCGGTAACGGAATCAGCGAGATTGAAAACTCCTTCCATAATCATTTCAGCGCAATTTTGAATACCCCGAGGAATAGTCGAACTTTTTATTCGAATGACAATGGCCAAAACGACAATGATTAAAACCGCCAGCCATGAATTGATTAGTGAGTTGGTGACAGTAAAATTACTGATATGAAAAATCGGTTCGGCAAACAGAGTCGACTCATGTTTGATTTCCTGCGTCGTTTGTGCCGGTTGCTGATTTAGATTGACGGTCGGTTCAGCCTGATTGGCAGCTTGATTGATTTGTTTACTGTTTGTCATCTTTTTTATTTAATAACTGTTTTTTATCCTCTGGCTTTTGGTTATTTTCAATTTCTCTAATGAATTCTTTGGCTTTTAGGACGATCCCAATGCAAGTGATAATAAAGGCGATGGCTGTTACTAAAAGAAAGAACCAGGGTTTGGTCTGATATTTTTCATCCAAGAAGCGGCCCAGAAATAAGGCAATAATTAAGGGCCCAATTAGCCAGCTGGAAAGTTCAAAAAAAAGTTTTAAGCCTGCCTGCCACTCTGTCTTATCGTCAGTCTTTTTTACCAAAAGGGGATTTTGAGGCGGCTTTGGGGCGGAAATCATATTTTTAATGTCGTCATTATACTAAATTTAGCCTTTTAGTCAAGGGTGATTTTTTTGTCCGGTTAGCCGGGTTTTCGGCGAATATTTCATTTTGGAAATTTTGGCTAAAAATCACCAAAATTAATTTTTTCTAGATTTAATTATACCATAAAATCGCTAAAAAATCATTTTCCATGGCCAATTAAAAAAGAAGAGTCTTAATCTTCTGATTCAATCAAACCAATTTTTTTTAAAAAATCAAACAGTAATTTTGTCCTCAGTCATCATCAGGTTATGAAACTTTTTGTTTTCCTCAACCAACAAAGTAATTTTTTTAACCACCCGGTAAGGGTCAGGCACTTGTTTAAAAATAAATCTTTCGGCTTCACCGGCAGTCTGAATATAAATGTCGCCAAAGTTAAGAAAAGTTGGAAATAAGCCCTTTAATTCCGAAGTAACGTCTTGAATTCGATAAAGCCTTTGTTCGGAAATGACGCGGTTGAAAAGCCCTTTTTGTTCAATATTGATAATCCTTTTATTGGTGACAATCCAGGCATCAAGGTAATAATCAATAAAACCGGCAAACATAAAAAGCCAAATGTAAAGATAATAAATACTGGTGAATAAAATTAAAATCGGATAAAAGGCTTCAGCGATGAAAAAACCAGCGATGACATTGCCAAAAAGCAAATAAAAAATAAGAGGTAACAAAGCGATTACTGCCCAGCTGATGGTTCTAACCAAGATAATAAAAGGATGCCGTCGGAGCAGCAGAATGACTTTTTCTCCTTTTTCGCCGTTGGGAATATTAAAATGAAGCATAGATTTAATTAAAACTGGAATTGGGGAATAAGCGAAATTGTTTGCCGCCAATCAATTTGGCCGATATAGCGCCAGGAAATTGTCAAAATTAAAATTGAAACCGCCAGATAAAAAAATATCAGCGTGATATTGCCGATACTGATAAAGCCAAACCGCACCAAATGGTAGATATTGGAAAAAGTGTAAAATAAATAAATTATCACCAGGATAAGATAGATATAGTAGAAAATGGCAAGGGAAATTGTCATAATTTTAGTAAATCCAGCGGCAAGTCAGTCAAATTCACTAATTTCATCATATCAATTTATTTTGTTTTTTGATATCGTCTAGATTTAGGTGCTTGTAGGCATTTTCCGTGGCCACGCGGCCTTTGGGGGTGCGTTTAAGCATGCCGATTTGAATCAGAAACGGCTCATAAACATCTTCAATCGTGGCCATTTCTTCGCCGGTGGCCGCGGCAATGGTGTTTAGACCAACCGGTCCGCCCGAAAATTTGGTGATAATAGTTTCCAAAATCCGCCGGTCGATTTCGTCCAGGCCGAATTCATCAATATCAAGCATTAATAAAGCTTGTTTGGCGATATCATGATTGATTTTACCATCGGCTTTGACTTGGCAGAAATCGCGGACCCGTTTTAGCAAACGATTGGCCACTCGGGGAGTTTTGCGCGAGCGCTTCGCAATTTGGCCGGCCGCAGTTTGTTCCATTTCAATTGCCAAAATTTTAGCCGAGCGATTAATGATTTGTTCAATTTCATCATCTTGGTAAAAATCCAGGTGGTAAATATTGCCAAACCGATCGCGCAAGGGCGAAGAAAGCAGGCTGATTTTGGTGGTGGCGCCGACAATGGTGAAATGGGGGAGCTCCAGTCTTAGCGTTCTGGCCGAAGGGCCTTTGCCAATGACAATATCCAAAGCGTAATCTTCCATGGCCGGGTATAAAATCTCTTCAATGACTTTGTTTAAGCGGTGAATTTCGTCAATGAACAAAATATCGCCATCTTCCAGGTTGGTCAAAATGGCTGCCAGATCGCCGCTTCGTTCCAAAGCCGGACCCGAAGTAATGCGGATATTAACCGCCATTTCTTTGGCAATAATATGGGCTAAAGTGGTTTTGCCTAAGCCCGGCGGGCCGTAAAGCAAGACATGCTCAATTTGCTCCTGGCGGTTTTTGGCTGCCTGCATGAAGATTTTCAGATTTTCCTTAATCTTTTTTTGGCCGATAAAGTCCGTTAAGTTTTTTGGCCGCAAAGTCAAGTCAAAACTTTCCTCATTTTTTAATTCTTGAGGGTTAATTACCCGATTATTATTATTTTCTTTTTTAGTCATGTTTGCAATTGTAATTTTATCTTGACTGATATATCTCCTCATTTTAGGATTTATAGAAAAAATTTCAAATTCATTTTATTGATTACAAGCGCCATTGGTGCAGCCATTGGGACACTTATACCGCCAATTGCTAACTGTATTATTGGGAGTGATAAATCCTTCCTGCAGCCGGCAATTTTTGTCCAGCGGCGTGCAAGAATCTTTTTTGGTTGACTGGCAAGAAGTGCCGGTGCAAACATCAATAAAACACTGGTCATCATAAGCCGTACGGTTGCTACCACTAACGCATTGGGCCGTGCTTTTAGTGTAGATGTCAAAATATGTTAACTGGGCAATGTCAGTGATTTTCTGTGAGCTTAATAGAGTACTGTAGTAAGGAATGGTTGAGGTGGCAACATTATTGGCGGTTTCACTGGTTTCGCGGCAGGGTTTTATAATGTACCCATATAAACCAGTATGTTGCGCATCATGCTGGAACATCGGCCAATGAAGAGTTGCGGCGCTATAAGTGGAATTTAAATTCCAGACATAAATACTGCTTCTCATTTTTGGTGTGTTGGGATCATAAGAATCCTCATTAGAGCTTGCTATTAATTCCAATTTTCCATCATTGTCTATATCACTAATTGTTGGATTAGACCCGCATTCAATAAATGAATCGATTGATACAAAATATTTAGGAAACCCATTGCTAATTCCGATTCCATTAATGTCCCAAGCACTAACTGTTGCAGCATCATACATTTTTTTCTCAACTATCTCTAAGGAATTATCACTATTTATATCGCCGATCACGGGAGAACGATAATCCGCATAAGATTCTGCAGGCCAGCCGTTCTTAATATTTCCTTGGTAGTCAAAGACATATATATTGAATGGACTACCAGGTTTTGCCGCGTCTACTGAAATTTCTAATAATCCATCATTATTATAGTCGAAAATAACCGGTGAAGACTTAATTTCTTGATTTAATAGTTTTGGCCAGCCGGACACGTTATTACCATTGTGGTCAATAACATATAAGCCATAATTTGGAAGACTGGCTGGTAAACTCCTATTTGTTCCAGTTCCGATTACAATTTCATCATAGCCGTCATCATTAATATCACCAATAGCAGGAGAATATCCCTCACTACAAATCCATTCATTGGTTCCAGGTGTTCCTGGCACGTCCACGGGGAAACCCGAGACTAAAGAACCATCAATATTAAAAGCATATACCTTTCCTTCATAGTGGAATTTTTCATAGAAATTACCCGGATTGATTCCGGGATCATAGACATTCCTGACTGATGCCAAAATAACCTCAAAGTCAGAATCATCATCAAGATTGCCAATCGCCGGAACCGAGGTTTCGTTGTAGCCCCAGGCATCACCTTGGTAGTTTGGATCATAAGTATTTTTCGGCCAGCCTGGTAAAGTATTTCCGTTAGAATCAAGGATAGTCAGCTGTCTTTGCTCCCCTACGTCAAGACCTTGAAATCTTCTAATAATTTCTGGATACCCGTCATTATTAAGGTCAGCAACCGTTGTTTCAGCGCCTAAATCACCAGCACCTGTCAGCGCTATTTTTTTTATCAATCCGCCCACATAATTAAATATGTAAAGATAGTTTTGGCCATTAACTATTATTTCCATTTTTCCGTCATTATTCATATCAGCGACAGAAGGACTTGCCAAATTATTTGGTAACAAATCTTCATTGCTTATTGCAACCGGCCAGCCATTAAGCATAGTTCCATTTGGCTTGAATACATAAAGCTTTGGCGGATTACCTGTTTTATATACAATAATTTCCTTCAAGCCATCATTATTTATGTCGGCAACAACCGGTTCAAACCGACCAGCTGCATAATATATAGGTTCACTCCCCCAAGAGCCAAGATGGTGTTCTATTCTTTGCGGCCAGCCATTTCTTAGTGTCGGATCTAAATATAAAATTATATTTTTTTTAATACTTCTGCCGACGTAATTAACCGTTAATCGAATGGAATAATAATCGGCATTTTTTATTAAACTTGTATCCCAAGTTCCTAAAATTCCATTTTCAACCGGACTGTTTCCGTCATTTGTTAAACCAATGCCAGTTTTATTCCAGGGAGGATTACCCCCGACGCTCCACTCAATCATATAATTGCTGAATTGCAAATCCGTTCTCAAAGGAGCAATGCCGTTTATCTGGATTAAGTCGCCAGCCCGGAAAACATCATTAGTTAGTGGTGAAATTATTTTAGGCTCGGCAAACAGCATGGCATTTATATTTGTCGTTTTTCCTGCCTCAATCAAAACAGTAGCCGTATAATTATCATATTCTTCTTTCGCCAATTTTATGATTCTATTGCCAGTCTGTAAATTAAACTGGAGAGGGGTCCTCCCTCTATAAGACCAGTTTCCATTGAAGTTAGCATATACGGCCGCATTAGAAGGAGTTGAGATAATATTTAAAGTTCCAACTTGTTCTCGGGGTTTTCCGCAATTATTTTGAATATTAAGATTTTTATTAGAATCATCGCAATCCTCTATC
>Ga0265297_10009559_pt1 | contig 12459 bp, 9 predicted proteins | sample Munlanlwell13791_FD_192502 | JGI IMG/M metagenome (GOLD analysis project Ga0265297, IMG submission 192502) | Leachate microbial communities from a municipal landfill in Southern Ontario, Canada - Leachate well 137-91 | ecosystem: Engineered > Solid waste > Landfill > Unclassified | place...
GATCGCATCCTCATAGGTCTCTACCTCACGAAGGTTCGTGATGATGACCACTCCCCCTTCATCCCGGAGCGCATTTTTGACTATCGCAAGCGGCGTGTCACCGGACAGGTGCCGTCTCGCATGTTCTACGGCGATAGCAAAGTTATGGGGTCTGCCCCGGCTCTTCGGGTTGTAGAGAACGACCGGAATGCGGACGGAGAAGACGGCATCGAGTCTTCGTTCGATCTCCTCTAAGGGGGTGAGGAGATCCGAGAGACTGATGACGGCAAAATCCCCGGACAGCGGGGACCCGACAACAGACGCGGCGGCGTTTGCCGCAGTCACGCCGGGGATCACCTCCACGTCAATCTCTGCGCCAGTATGTTCGAGCACCTCAAGGACAATGCTCGCCATCCCGTAGACCCCGGCATCCCCGCCGGAGATGATCGCGACCGCATGGGAGCGGGCAAGTTCGATCGCCTGAGTTGCCCGCTCCACCTCCTTTCCCATGGAGCTCCTGATGACAGTTTTACCGGTGAGCACCGGCAGGAGTGGATCAAGATACGAGTCATTACCGATCACGTACTCAGAACCGGCGATCACCTTCAATGCCCGTGCGGTCATGTGCTCCCGTTTACCGGGTCCGATACCGACGATGGCAAGCCTTCCTGCCGGGGGTTTAACGGGCGATGGCAACCGTCACCCTCCCGTATACTTTCTTTGTCATCACGAGTTTCTTCTCCTTTGCCAGCGCGAGCGCAGCAGGTTCGGCGACCCCCAATAAGCCGATCTTTCCGGCTTTTGAGGGGGTCATGATCGCTTGTGCGTTCATAATGTCATCCCGCAGGAATATTAACCTGGCAGAGAGTGCTGCGATAGCATCACGCAGTCCCTGTTCGTTCTGCTTCTGTATCGTCGTGGCATAACACTGCACATCCGCAATATCGATGTCGGCATCTGCACAGGCAGACTGGATTGCCGTGATCACTTCCGCGCCCGTCACATCCTTCCGGCAACCGATGCCAATGACATATTTCCCGGCATCCATGAGCACCGAAACAGCCTGCCCGGCGATCACAACCGACGGACCGTTGATCGTGTAGACCGGTACATCCCCGTCCAGAAACGCTGCGTTGACCTGCCGCGTTGAGTCCCGGTTCATGATATCACACTGGTGCTGTGCAGCGATCGATTCAACTGACGGTCTTCCGTATGTTTCGGTAGCGGTGGTGATGACCGGAAGGATATCGAGCGCGGCGAGCTCCTGCGCGAGTGCGTTAGCCCCATGATGACCTCCCACGAGCGGGATTGCATATGCGAGGTCCGGGCTCACGACAACGACCGCCGGATCAGTCCACTTGTCGATAAGGAGCGGGGCAATCTTCCGCATGACAATCCCCATCGACATGACAGCAACAATCTGGCGCGTCGTAGGGAAGATCTCCGCAAATATTTCCGGGGCGTATTCCCGCACATCAGCGCGAAGAAAGGTCGCGATCCGTTCCGCCTGCGGGATAAACCGTGGGAGTGCGACAACAACCGTGTTGGTCATGAGTAGAGATGGGATTGCGTGTAGCCCGATTGTTCCGGTTCAACAACGCCGCCGATGACAAGGAGCGCCGTGTGCTCTATGCCTGCTTCCCGCGCCTTCTTTGCGATCGTTGCGACCGTGCCTCTCACAATCTTCTCATCCTGCCACGAGGCATGATACACTACTGCTGCCGGTGTTGATGGCGGGCAGGTGAGTTTCGCCGTGATCGCTTCGAGTTTTTCCGTCCCGAGGAAGATCACCATCGTGGTGCCGAGCCGGGAGAACTCCGTGATCTGGTCGGATTCGAGCGTCTTGCCTGCCGGTCGGGTGACAATGAGCGAGTCCGAGATGCCCCGGAGGGTGAGCTGGGTTTTTAATGCAGCAGCTGCCGCAAAGAGCGAGGAGACACCGGGCACGATCCCGACCGTAACTCCCCGTTTTTCCAGTTCTGCGATCTGCTCGACGATTGCACCGTAGAGCGACGGGTCGCCTGAGTGGAGCCGGACGACCTTTTTTCCGGCTTTGGCATAGGTCTCCATTTCATGGACGAGCTCTGGCAGGTGCATGCCCCAGCTGTCTAACCGGATTCCGGCACCGGATTGTGCGACGAGTTCAGGATTGACGAGCGATCCGGCGTAGATCAGGACATCTGCCTCTTTGAGGAGTCGGAGACCTTTGACCGTGATGAGATCCGGGTTGCCCGGTCCTGCGCCAACGAACCAGACCGTGGGAGTACCGGCAGGGGAAACCGGTGATGCGACTTTTTCCGGCATATCAGCGCCTCGCGTACATGACACTGAGATAATCGCTCTTCTCCGGGAGATCCTCCCCGTGATAGATCTTCATGTCGGGAAAGAACATCCGCTCGACAAGGACAAATTCCCGGTAACCGGCGTTACGGAGTTCGACCGACTTCGCCTTAGGTTTACGGACTTTCAGGAGGATTTTGGCGTCCGGCTCGGCTCCGTCCGAGACGGTAAATCCTCCCGAGAGCGAGAGCCCGGCAGCGGCGGCAAAAGCAGTGATGGCACTGATGCCCGGCTCCGTGCGGCATTCGATACCGGGATGCCGTTCTGCGAGGATCCCGACCAAGCGGGAGAACGTGGAGAAGAAGTTCGGGTCGCCAAGGATGCCAAAAACTGCAAGCCCATCCTTTGCCACCGGGGCGATGGCATCGGCATTCGCAACAAGGCATTCGCGGATCCTCGCTTCGTCATCCGTCATCGGGAAGTCGAGGACGACGGCTTCACGGTAGGGTGCGACAAGATCATACGCGATCCTGCCCGGGACAAAGACCGTATCGGCTTCTTTTAACAACCGCACGGCTCGCAATGTCAATAGTTCAGGATTTCCCGGACCGAGTCCCAGCCCGATCAGCATGCGGTGCCACTTCCAACTATGATATAGACCGGATCGATTGGTTTGAACATGATGCTTCCTCCAATGCCCTGCGAACGTGAGACCTGCACATGAATGGCTTCCCGGAAGATCCCGAGCTGCTGCATGGTTTCCACGACAGTGTTTACAGTGCGGACGAGAACCGCATTGACGACAATTGTCCGTCTCACTTGTGTGGCAAGACGGGGGAGCACGTCTACAATCCCGCGTGACCCTCCGACAAAGGCACAGTCAAATGTGCGGTCGGTTGTCACATAATCCAGCGCGTCCCCGCAGAAAAATTCGATATTGGTCAATCCGGTTGCTTCTGCCTGTTCCTTTGCATACCGGATCGCATCCTGCCTGCGGTCGACCGCACAGACCTGTTTTACCAGCGAAGCTGCGGCACGGGAAATCTTTCCGGTACCGCATCCGAGGTCGAGCAGGCAGTCTTCTGGCAAGAGTCCCAGTTTGAAGAGGGAGATTGCCATGATCTCGTCCTGTGTCGGACCGCCGGCTGGCATGGTGGTGCCCATCTTCTCAACTTTGGTTGTGTTATTGTATAAAAGCTTGTTTTAGTGTCGGAGCCGAGTGGGATTCCCTGATTAAAACGTGAGATCCCTGTTGTCTCCGGATGTTTGTTTCAACCTGATTTCTCGTACGTGCCTGCCGAAGGAGTGCCTGGCATTCATCATTGTCATGGTCACACCACCGGGACGAACGGTGACTGCTTCACCGGGCATCGCTATATTGAGGGCAAAGGAATGCCCGATGCTTTCCCCCAGTCCAGGATCCAGGGTTTCCGGTTCCACCCGGAGCACAGGGGCTGGACATTTTTCCCCAGACGCTCCCCCCTCACCACCCTTCGGCTATTGACGGGTTGGAGGGAGTGGGGATTCTCGTGAAACGCGGTAAGATGAGGGGGGTGTTCCCTAAAAATCCGTTCGATGCATCAGGATTTGTTTTAAAAAATATGAGAGAGTGTCATCCAGGATTATTTTTTCAGGAAGTGCCCGATGAGCTGGTTGACAATCGTCGGGCTCCGGTCCTTCATGCCATACCAGAACGTGATTGCAATCGCTGCACCCAGGCCGATGCCAAGACCCCAGGCGATTGGTGTGATAAAGGTGTATATGATCGTAAGATCCAGCATCAGTTGGGAGAGTCCGAGCATGACAATGACAAAATACAGAAAGATCCGCAGGATCATCATAACGGGTGAGATCAGTTCGATCTCTTTTGTGCTGTAGAATTTCCCCAGGAAGTCGATGAAGTAATCGACGAGGATAAAACCAATAATAATGATCGCAACAAACGCCACGATATGGGGGATATACGTAATGATCGTCGTCATCAGGGAGCTTAAATGTTCAAGGTTCAGGAGGTCAACTGCTGCAATGATGGCAATCAGGTAGATGACCAGCCGGACCGTAATATCGCCCAGGTACCCGATGGTCAGCCCGGATTTTTTTACCGAACCGGAGAAATCTGTTTTGCTGATAATCTCCTGTTCGGCAATCTTGTCAAGTACTATTCTCACTGCTTTACCGATTAATCGTCCGGCAACCCAGCCGATGACGAGAATTATTATCGCTCCGACAATGATCGGGAGGACTGTTCCAAGGGTGGAGTACCACCCTGAGATAAAACTGTTCGATACAATATCCATATGCTTCCTCACTGTGCACAGCAGGACTTGCCATGTAATGAAACAATACGCCACATCCAAATAAATATGTTTTCCTTATTGATTATACATACTAATCATAAAGAAGAGTTATAAATGCAGCCCGACATACATGAAGAGAGAGAAGGATCCGTTCACATGATGCAGGATTACCAGCAGGAACTCGCTGCAATAAAAGAACTGCTTAAAAAAAATCTCAACGGCATGAGTGTAACGGATATCTCAAAAGCGCTGAAAAAAAACAAGAATACGATCGGGAGATATCTTGACATCCTGCTCATCTCCGGTCATGTCGTCATGCGCACGTATGGCATGGCAAAAGTGTTCACCCTCTCGGAGCGTGTCCCCCTGTCCGCGATACTATCCTACGCAAACGACATGATCATGCTCCTTGACGATGGGCAGCGAATCGTCGAGATCAATGATCACTTCTTAAATCTCCTGCATCTTTCCCGCGAGGATACGCTGGGTAAGAACCTGGAATTTATCAATCCCCCCGAAGTCGATGTTCACGAACTTCTCGCATCGGTACGTGAGGGTTGTGGGAAAAATGAGCATATCGTCACATTCCGGTTGAAAGGTGGCGAGGAACGGATCTTCAAGCAGAAATCGATCCCGTCTGTTTTTGATGATGGCGGAAAAGGCTTAACGATCATTCTCGAGGATATCACCGAGTCGATCCATGCCGAACGGGAGATCCGGGAGAGTGAAGAGCGGTTCCGGATGATGGCGGAGAATATCCAGGATGGTCTGATCATCATGGAGAATAACAAGCATGTGTTTGTCAACCGGCGAATTGCGGAAATGACCGGCTATTCCTTTGAGGAATTATGGACCATGGGTCCGCTTGCGCTTGTGGAACCGGAATACCATGATTCGGTACGGGAACAGATGGGTAACCTGGAAAATTCCGGCGATATATCCGGGGAACTCCAGATGTGGATCACGACAAAAGAGGGTAAACGCCGGTTTGTGTATGCCCGGATCACATCGGCGATCCACTCAGGGACCCGGTATTTCTTTATTATCCTGACTGATCTCACGGAACTCAAAGAGAGAGAAGCAGAGCTCAGTAAGAGCGAGCAGCGGTTCCGTATGATGGCGGAGAATATGCAGGACGGTCTGGTGATCGTTGAGAACAGTAACTTCGTCTTTGCCAACCGGCGTCTCTCTGAAATCTCCGGGTACTCGAATGAAGAACTCCAGATGATGCGTCCCCCGGATCTTATTTCCCCGGAAGATATGCACACAATAGAGAATATTTTTAATAACGCGCAGGGTGAGCCCCCGGCTCCGGAAGGCTTCACGATCTGGATAAACCGAAAGGATAAACAACGCCGGTGTATTCTGATGCGGGTGAATGTGGCACACCAGGATTCCACGGTCAGTACGTATATCACAATGACGGACATCACAGAATCCGCCGAGCGGGAACAGGCGCTCCGTGACCGGATTGCATCCCTCCAGCAGCTGCTCAAATGACGTACGTGCTGCCCCAATGATCTCCGACTCTATCGGTAGTGGAAAATATGAGTGTATTTTCTGTTGTCGTTTCAGGATTTATGGAACGCTCGCGAAATACTCACAGACTCTAGCAGTTCAGCTTAACTAGATAACCGACTGCCTGGCAACTTTTTTCACTTTTTCCCGGTGCATTTCCTTGCTGATCTGACGCAAGCGGGTCCGATCCATGAAGATAATAGCGCGAACTGCATCCGTCATCGGTTACGAAGAAGCCGGGTATCGTGTTGTACCTGTCCGCTCGTCCGAAGACAGCCTTTATCCGATGAATGCAGGTCAAAAATCCCCAATCGCAAAACCCTCGCAATACGGGGGGTGGGTAGCTGAGGGTGTTCTTCGCGTCAAGAAGCATTCGATCAACAGGGGAACCAGTCCCCAATCCGAAATCTTCTTCTTTTGAGCTTTGCGGTTTTCCTACTCCATCACCCGGAATGTGAGGGGTCTGATTGGAACCTGTCGCGCCCGGAAAGGATCACCAGTTAAGGCATCCCACTTCCGGAAAATTCCGGCTTTTCCGGGTGCCACCCTGCGGATAAGAATCCTTAAAACCCCATCCGACCCCCCACATACCCCTTAAAAAATGTGGCAAAAAAGTGCTTTTTTCACGTCAGTGAAAATAAAATTTAAAAAAAATTATGCATGTGGGGGGTCGGATTGGGACGCAGTCACCCGGGGTGACCCCCCCTACCCCCCCACCCCCCATTCCTCTTAGGGGGTGGGTGCCCCTGTGCCTGCCCGGGCACTGTACCAATGCAGCAGCTTGCTGCCATTCACACCATAACCGGTATCCTTCCGGGCAGAGTAATAGAAAAACCCCTGGGTTCCGTGCCAAACCGGTGACAATAGCGTGAACCGTGATTGCTTTTTATTTATGATAGACATGTATAACCAATAGCAATTAAGTTTATATTAGATTGTGTTCAACAGGTATGAACAGTTCTTAGAAATTACAAAGAGGATCATCCATGAATTCTATCCAGTGTACAACACAACACCATGAACATCACAATAGAGTGCCAGCGTATCGCACACCAACACGCCATAACTGGTTATTGATTGCCTGCCTTCTTGCCATTGCGACTGCATGTATTCTCATCTCTCCGGCAGTGGCGGGAACGAAATACATGGCAGGAAGCCCGGAACTGACTGCGTATATCTCAGGAACAAACGAGTTTGGTCCCGGGGATTCCGTGCCTCTTGCTGTCGTCATCGAGAACAAAGGCACCAATGAGTACAAGTTTGTCCAATCAGGGATTGTTGACCGGGATGATCTGCCGAACACGGCAAAATTCCTCAAAGTAACCCTGTCGCCCGGCACTGCCCCGATCCTTGTCAAGTCTGATCCACAGATGATCGGTGACCTGAAAGCCAGTACGACAAGCACGGGCAATTTTATGATAAAAATACGTGCAGATGCACCGGCAGGCACCTACAATCTCCCGCTTACCCTGGATTATACGTACCTGTACGAAGCCGAACAGTTCGGTATGGAGACCATCCAGTACCTCTACAAGCATGTAAACGAGAATGTGACGCTCCCGATCACAATCAAAAAGGAAGTAAAGACCAGTGTCCTGTCCGCAGAAGTGGCGCACCTCAATGCCGGTGCCGAAGGATATGTTACGCTCGAAGTCAAAAATATAGGGCACGAGGATGGAAAAAAAGCCATACTCAAAATTTCCCGCAATGATAACAGCCCGCTCGTTCCCGTGACAAGCAGCGTCTACATCGGGGATTTTCCGGCGGGAGCTACCGTGACAAGCAAGTTCAAGGTTTCTGTGACGAGCGATGCTGAAAAACAGGTCTACCCGCTTGACCTGCACGCGGAGTACGAGAACAACGAAGGTGACGTGGTCTCCTCGGATATTGAAACAATCGGCATGCCGGTTGGAAACAAGGTCTCCTTCACGGTGACGTCGCTGGCATCTGAGATGAAGGCAGGACAGAAGAAGGTGATCACGGTGGTGTACACAAATAATGGAGGAGCGCCTGCCTATAATGCACAAGCCCGTATAAGTGCCGTGGATCCGTTCACGAGTAACGATGATACGGCGTATTTGGGCACGATTGCACCCGGTGAAACGAAGGAAGCCTCATTCGAAGTATCTGCTGATAAGACTGCCACCATAAAGGAATACGGGTTGGACTCAGAGATCCGGTTCCGCGATGCGCTGGATAACACGATCATATCCGATCCAATGAAGGTCAGGATCCAGGTCACCCCGGATACGACGATGACGGACCTGTTCGGGAACCGGTTTGTCCAGTGCAGTATCGTTGTCATTCTTATCGTCATCGGGTACCTGGTATATCGCCGGAAAATGACACCGCAGTAGATGGGAACGTCCATGTCGAAACAAACCAACGTGAGATCTATTAGCCTCGCGAGATGGCTGAAAAACCGCGAATGTGATGTACAAACCATTCCGTATACGCATGTGTTCGTCCAGGAATCCGGGCGGGAAATCCGCGCGAGCTGTGTTCATGAGAGCACCCCAACACCCGCTGCCAACCGGGTGGCTCCTCACGTGCCGGGAAGTTTCCCGCGCGGCATTTCACCAGATGATCTCAAAGAACCCGTGTTCAGGTGAGCTATGATAGACCAGATCTTTGGAAAACTTGCACATACCATCAACCACCATCCCCGCATTGTTGCCGCAATTATCGGGATTGCCTTTGTTATTGCTCTCTACGGCATGACGCTCATCACGATGGAGACCGGTAACGACACGTACATCGACAAGAATTCCCCCAAAGGGATTCTCAACAATCATTATACCGATACGTTCTCGTCAAACGCGCTTATCCTGATCGTTGAAACGAGCGATCCACTTGACCCGGACGTGCTCTTATATCTTGATACGCTTGGCGGGGACATCAGCCAGCAGCAGAATATCATCGAAGTACAAAGCATTGCCAGTATCCTGAAAAGCGCAAACGGGGGTGTTCTGCCGCAATCAAAAGGTGAGATTGACCGGATTGTCGCCACCATACCGCCGGAAGTCAAGGCAACCGCCATTCCGTCAAATGTGCTGACACTGGTCCAGATCACGATGTCACAGGGATTGTCCGAAGACGTACAGAAATCTACCCTGAATAATGTCGATGCCCTTATCGCTCATGACAGTCCTCCACCGGAAGTAAAGATCTCGGTTTCGGGTTCCACAGCATTCTCTCAACAGATGGAGAACGAGATGGGGTCATCCATGGGGGTACTCATCGGCGGTGCGATGGCGCTCATGGTGATCGTGATGGGCATTCTGTTTGCCTATGCACGGCACCGGTTCCTGCCCGTGCTCTTTGTGGGGATTGGTCTTACCATTGCCATGGGATTCATGGGACTTGCCGGTATCCCGCTGAACATGGCAGTGCTCGGTGCATTTCCTGTCATGATCGGTCTTGGCATCGATTATGGCATTCAGGTGCATGCCCGGCTCGATGAGGAGTCGCGAAAGGGATCCCTTGATGATGCTGTTTATGTTACGGTTACTCGTACGGGTCCGGCGGTCATGTACGCCATGCTTGCCACCTGCATGGGTTTTCTTGCGATGTTTATCTCTACTGTTCCGATGATCCGGTCATTCGGGCTTGTTGCCATCATAGGAGTAATATGTTGTTATCTGACCGCTCTTGTCGGAATCCCGACCATGGCGCATCTGGTGCACTATACACCAAAGCCGCAAAAAACAACAACCTGTTACGCGGTTGGCGAAGGAGCGTGTGATTACCTTCCTTCTCAGGCACAAACTACAAAAAACGGGGGTAAAAAGAAGAAGACCTCGTGGTCGTACGGGCAGTTCCTGACGAACATTTCAGTAAAAATCGCCAAGAACCCCATTCCCGTCCTGGTTGTTGCCGGTTTGATTGCGATCGTTGGCTTCCAGATCGATCCCCAGATCCCTATCGAGACCAGCGAGAACAGTTTTGTTCCCAGCGATATGCCGGCGAAAGTCCAGATGGACAAAGTGACACGGATTCTTGGATCCACAAGTACCGCTGATTTTATTGTACAGGGCAACCGGATCACGGATCTCGATACCCTCCAGTGGATACATGAATTTGAGGATTATGAACTCGCCCACCACACGGAACTGACAAAATCCGCAAGCCTTGTCACGTACATTCTCGCGTATAATGGCGGGGTGATGCCGGAAACCCAGAGCCAGCTCGATGCGGTGATAATAAAGATCCCGGAAAGCATTAAAAAACCCTACCTGAGCGGTTCGATGGAAGGAGTGATCCGGTTTAGCACGATCGATATGGAGATGACCGCGCAGGAAAGCCTCAAGGAACAGATGATAAACGATATCACGTTCCTGCAACCCCCGCCGGGAATTACGGTCGCACCTGTTGGGGAATTTGATCTTTTCACAACCCTCATAAGCGGGCTGTCTTCGTCAAAAGAGGAGATGACCTACCTTGGGTTTATACTGGTCTTTCTCTTCCTTCTGTTTGTGTACCGTACGATACACGCGGTTTCCCCGCTGGTGCCGATCATCTTTATTGTCGGGTGGAATGCGGTGGCGATGTATGCTCTCGGCATTGCGTATACCCCGTTGACGGCAACACTCGGGTCCATGACCATCGGGGTTGCCGCTGAATATACGATCCTTGTGATGGAACGATACAGCGAGGAGCAGGAACGACTTCATGATCATGTTGCAGCCATCCAGGAAAGTGTGTCGAAGATCGGGACCGCCATCACCGTCTCCGGGCTTGCCACATTCTTTGGGTTCTCGGCGCTCTGTCTTGCAAGTTTCCCCATCATCTCGAACTTCGGGGTGACGACGCTCATTGCTGTCGGGTTCTCGCTTATCGGTGCGATCTTTATCATGCCGGCGGTGCTCTCGCTGATGGGGCAGTTCACCGAATGGCTGGACAAGCGAAAGGAAAACCATGTATCCGGAGCCGAACGGGAGAGTCCTGGAGTGAATTAAACAACTCCCCGTTTTTAATCAAGTGCATCAAGGAAAGGAATTCAGATGAAATTATACACATCCGTAATTATTCTGGTCCTGGTCGCTGCCTGCTGTAGCATGCCGGCGATGGGAGCCACAAAATACCTGGGAGGATACCCGGAGATGTCCGCGTATATCTCCGGTCTGAATGAGTTTAATCCGGGCGAAGAAACCACGATCAGCGTCACCATCCAAAACAGTGGCACGCATGACATGAAATTCACCAATTCGGGAGTGCTCCAGCCGGAAGATGTCGCCACCACCGCAAAAGAGTTGACCGTGGGACTGGCAGCTGGAGGAGCACCGCTCATCATCAAGGCAGATCCCCAGATGGCAGGGGATCTCAAAAGCCCCAACCGGGTCACTATCAGGTTTAACGCGAAGATTCTCTCGAACGCGACGCTCGGGGAATACCAGATCCCGCTGACGCTCGACTACAAATTCTTAAAAGTGCAGGACCAGGAGGTCAGTGATACGCTCGAGTTTGCCTATAATGATGTCACCGAGACCCTGCCCCTGACAATTAATATCAAACCCCGTGTAAGACTCGCGGTGCTGGACGCAATAACGGAGAACCTGAATGCGGGAACGGAAGGGTACCTGAACCTGACGATAAAAAATACCGGTGCTGAAGCAGGAAAGCGCGCGACGGTGAAGATCCTCCGGAATGGCAATAGTCCGGTGATCCCGACCGACAGCATGGTCTATGTCGGGGAGTTTCCTGTGAACGGGGTTGTCAATTGCCGGTACAAGGTTGCCATCTCTACGGATGCAGAGTCGCAGGCATACCCGGTCGATGTAGTGGTCTCGTACGAAAATACTGAAGGGGACCAGGTAACCTCAGTTCCGGAAACGATCGGGGTGCCCGTCGGTGGCAAGATCGTTTTTTCCATGGTCTCTCCTCCACCCACCCTGTCCCCGGGAAAATCTGCCGTCATTGAGATGGTCTACCGGAATACCGGGAACTCCACTGCCTACAATGCGCAAGCCCGTCTCAATGCCGTGGACCCGTTTGTGTGCACCGATAACGGGGCATACCTCGGGGACATTTTACCTGGCGGACAGGCGACCGCCCGGTATGCAGTACGTGCATCCGATCAGGCAGAGCCAAAGACGTATAGTCTGGATACTGAAATCCGGTACCGTGACTCGCTCGATAACAGCCAGATCTCTGACACGTTCACGACCGATATCCAGGTCGTTGCCACGCAGGATTCCGGATCCATCATGGGAATGCTTCCGGTTCTTGTCGTGATCGTCCTTGTCGTCGCGGGCGCCGGTTACTACCTGTTTGTGAAGAGAAAGAAGACGTGATGCCAGGATGAACCCAAAAATATCCCGTCAACATTCCCACATATCAGGTGTAATCTGCACACGGATGATCCCTCACGGAACAGGCGGATTAC
>Ga0265297_10009560_pt1 | contig 12459 bp, 16 predicted proteins | sample Munlanlwell13791_FD_192502 | JGI IMG/M metagenome (GOLD analysis project Ga0265297, IMG submission 192502) | Leachate microbial communities from a municipal landfill in Southern Ontario, Canada - Leachate well 137-91 | ecosystem: Engineered > Solid waste > Landfill > Unclassified | place...
AATCCCCCGGGATAAACGAACTTAACTGATGCGGAATAACAACTTAAAACGCGAACCGGATGCTCAAGCGATAATTTCAAAGGCGTCCTTAACATCCATACCTGCGTCTATGCCCAAAGCCTTTGCTTTTGAATTAACCCTGGTTATTTTTCGGTTGGGGAACCGCTCCAGATTACCGATAGGATTTTCCGGGGTGCTCTCCACTATAGCAGCCGCGCCTCCAAAAGCATCGATCGCTTCCAGGTCAAATACCCCGCAGGTTAAAAACGCCTTTTTGCCGGTAACCAGCAAAATGCTGAACCCCTGCCACTTGACCTGCACGCCTTCAACCGAACCATTCCTGGTATTATATGACTTAGTACAGATATCCATCATCCCTCCATAGGGGACGGTTCCTCTTCCCCTTTCCCGCTGTCGCATATACAGTTACAACAAGGCATTTGTCAAATACCCACTTTAATAAAATCCATTCGCGAATACAACAATTCTTATTAGGAACCATTCCCTTTATCTTACCAGTATCCGCTTTTTCTTATCTTTTCGCGCATCTCTTCGCTTATGCCCGGCAAAAACTCTCTTTTCCCGTTGTTATATTTCCGCAAGCCTTTTATCAGGGAATCCAAACGCCCCCTCAGCATTTCAGCTATTTTAGGGCGGGATCCCCTGAGATTATTTTTTTCCCCTTTATCCTTACGGAGATCAAAAATATATTCAGCGGCTTTTTCACGGCCATCCCGAAGATCATCCCTTTCACGGATATACTTCCATTTCACCGAACGCAAAGAACGAATACCGTCAGTCCCCTGGCTGAATACAACTTCATTAACAGCAACGCCTTTTTTGTTTTCCAACAGCCCTACCAGGCTCATCCCTTGAGCCTGCGCGGGTACCGGAATGGATAACAAACCCAAGATCGTTGGGAGAATATCTATACTCTGGGCCAACAAATCAATACGCATCCCTTTATTCAAACCAGGCAGGTAATATATCAGCGGGACATGGATACTTTCATCATACAAATAACGGCCATGCCCGACATGGCCATGCTCTTTATATTCATTCCCATGATCAGCCGTTATCACGATTATGGTCCTATCATAGACCCCCCGGGCCTTTAACTCCTCGACGATCCCGCCAACCAGTTTTTCATCCGCCTCATATATCGCGCTATCCAGCAACCTTAAAAACTCCCGAAGCTGCTTTTTATTCAGAGAATTTATATAATCGTAAAAGCTGTTTACCCACATCCCGTCGACCCCGCCGGCCAAAGGCACTGGCTTGGGCCTCAACAAAATGTTTTTTTTCTCCACCAACCTTTTCCCAGCCCATCGATATACCTTCTCGGGATATTTTTTCAACATAGTCCGAGCGACATTCTCCCAGCGCTTTTTCCGAGATGCATCCAATTCCGCGGGGATATGCATAAATAAACTCATATTGCATTCTACCCAGATCTTTCCTAATGCCGGATATATCCTTTCGGGGTCCTCATTAAGCATATTTCGCAATTCATCCCACCATCTCTGCCGCAGGTCATCCAGCCCGGATTTAAATTCATCCGACACCAGGCGGGAAAATCGATTATCCGCCCTGCAGAACGGGAAGGTCAGTTCATGAGGGAGATACGAATGCACCGTAAGAAAGAATTTGTCCCGGCTGTTCAGGTTGATCCAATCGCGGATCTGGCCGCAGCCTCCAAAAGGGCTAAGTTCGGATATGGACTTAAATCCATTAAGCAATCCCGGCGCAGAGCCGGAATGCGGGTCATAAACGGACCCAAACCAACCGGTATTATAACCCTGCCCGTTCATTACCTGCGCCAGGGTCAATATATTATCCGGCAGCCTATCCTTCAGCACATCCATAACGTTATGTGCGCAAGGGTATAATGAAGTGAAGATAGAAGTTACGGCAGGCAGGGTATAAGCGGACGCGCTAAAGGCATTAGTAAAAAGCACCGATTTATCCGCCAAAGCGTCGATATTGGGCGAGACCTTTTCAGGATATCCGTAACAGCCAAGGCGATCCGGGCGTAAAGCGTCCAGAATTATCAAAACTAAGTTATACCCCTCATATTTCCCGGAAAACTCCGGGCTGCCGCCGGCCCGAGCGGCATCAGGGGAAAAAAACAGAAAGCAACCGAAGAATATTCCGAGGATAACCGCCTTTATTATAAAACCCCGGAAAATTCTATGCATAGGCATTTCGATGCCCCGTTTTCTTAACAAAACCCTCGCAATCTATCTTAGATCACAGAGGGTTAATTGATCAATTGCTCCATTTACTATTATCCTGCATGCGCGTTAATTACGCGCATTAATGGCCTATAAATTCGGGCAATTATAGGTGGTAGGCGCCCTATACTACCTGAGATACAGCTGCTTATGGAAATATGCCGTAAAAGAAGCACGGGTTGGCAAATATATACGGGACAATAACCCCTATTTTTGACAGACAACAAGCATCTCAAAATCCCCTGTCGTCAGCTTGTCATTTCTTGAGTACGCCCCGAGCTTGGCGCCGAAAATATCGATTTTTTTATACCCCAGCGTCTTTAAAAGCCACGTGAGTTCACTTGGCACATAGTAGCGCTCGTTACAGGTTAATTCCTTTTTAGTTCCCGCATCGTCCTCGAACCCGACGGTGTTGTGGTCCCGGAACGTCATCAGATCGAAAGAACAATTTTTACACGCCGAATTACCTTCTTTGGCCGCGGACTCATAAAATTCTTTGACGGAATGAAAAAGCGGAAAGAACCCGTTCAATGTCGTGAATATAAACTTGCCTTTATCTTTCAACGCCTTTGTCGCGCTCTTTAATATTTCAAAATTCATCTCATCCGTTTCCATTAAAGAAAAACCGCCCTCACAGAGCATGATCGCCAGATCGAACTCGCCTTCAAAGGGAAGGTTTCTGGCGTCATGTTTCTGAAAATCAATGTTAAGATCAAGTTCTTTTGCTTTTTCCTTTGCCCTTATAAGCTGCGACTCGGATAAATCAACACCAGTTACGCTATATCCTCTTTTTGTCAATTCGATCGAATGGCGACCAGTGCCGCAACCAATGTCGATGATCTTTAGCGATTTATCCCGGTTTATTTCCTGCTCGATAAAATCACATTCGCCAACAGTCCCCTGGACAAAACATTCCTTGTCGTATTTATGTGCGTAATTCTCAAATAATAATTCATACCATTGTTTCATCGTTGACACCTTATATTTTGCATCATTATCTTCAGGGCTCGCGTCTGCAATGAGTGCGGGCCGAATTGCCCTGACTTCTTGGCGATGTTGCACCTAAAAAACTGGCGGAGAGGGAGGGATTTGAACCCTCGAACCCTTGCGGATTACGTGTTCTCCAGACACGCGCGCTCGACCACTACGCGACCTCTCCAGATCTATATAAATTTATGCTCTAGTCCCTTTATAAGACTCAAATCTATTTATAAGATTCTGATTATGGCTTCCAATGATATCCATATACTTCTTTATATCTACCCTATTGTACACATGAATTCTTTCCAGTAAATCATTTTTTGATTCTATTCCTATAGTAGAAAACATACGATCCACTGAATTCAGAAGCGGCTTAGAACGGCTGGTAAAACACAAAACCATGTTTCTATATTTAATTCCCTTGGTAGTATGGGTATGAAAATAAACACCACCGTCTGTATCTATCAATCCTCTAAGACAAGCACTGGAATATTCAATCTTATCAAAGATCCACGCAGGTATATCGACTTGTTGAGCTATTTTATTCCCTTTTTTTAGCCCTAAATCTAATAAAAATTTTACCAGCCTTTTGCTTGATATGACAAGTTCTAACGTGTTTTTTAGCCTTACAGCTATTTTACTATCAATGTTAAATAACCGTAAAGTTGCATCTTTGACAAAATTAGCATAAGGGCGATCGGTTTTTGCATTAAAATAAACTCTTACCTGATAATCACTAATCGATCCATCCCCTAAAATAATACCAATAAATTCCGCTAATGACGGGGTCTTATCAGGAATTGCTATATTTTTATCAAGCTTAAAGCCTTTCCTAAGAACCAATTCCGGATTAGACTTAAACCTGTAATATGAAACTAAACCGCCTTTTCTCCTACCTTCTTCGGTGCCAAAATTACCATAAAGGCTTTTTCTCTTTAAAGCCCCTAACCGACCTGCAGCCTGAGGAGTAATTTTCATTAAATTTACTTTATCAAAATTTATTTCGGAGAGTGAAGGATTTGAACCTTCGATCGTCTTACGACGATAACGGTTTTCGAGACCGCCGCATTCGACCACTCTGCCAACTCTCCTCGAGCACAATAAGCTTTTATTTAGACGCGAGACTCCGCGGAATGCGCCAAGATCAAGTCTTTCGATTTTGGCGACGTTTCTGAAGCGGAGTAAATTCATATCCCGCGATCAATTTCAGCTTCTCTTTTTTATTTAATTTCTTTATCCGGGCCTCGCGCTTCCACGCCTCGGCGTGATCCTTAAAACGCTTCTTATATTTCAAAACAACCGGCTGGCGCGAGCGCGTATAACGGCATTTGTTGGTATTACTATGCTCGTGTATCCTTCTCTCGACATCGATCGCGATCCCGGTATATAACGTCTTATCCTTGCACTCCGCTATATAAACAAACCAGGGCTTGGAATAAATGGATTTGGCCATGGGAATTAATTATACCATAAATCCGCTAAAATGGTAGCAGCTCTTAAAGCGCGGGATTTTGGCTTTGCGAAGGCTGATATGATAATTTCAATAATTAAAAAGGTCTCTTAGCTCGTATTGTTTGCCTGCGGCTTTGTTCAACGCGTTCAGGATCTTTCTCTGTATATGCGGATTCAAGCGCCTTCCCTTCACCGCCCGGTTGACCATCTTATGGGTGATCTGCTCCGTGGAGTTGCTTACCAGGTCATTAGGCTTAAATCCATGCTCATCCATGATCTTGGCGATCGGCTGCGGTCCCAGATCATTCTCAATATTACTATCCATAATAAATATTCTCCCTTATCCGCTATTTGCGGCCTAAAACATTTATTTGCAACTCTTTTATCTGCTTAGCTTTAGGTACAACGTCTACGGGGCTACGGGGTTAGAAGGATCAAATCGTAGTCAAGGCTGCCTAAGCCCAATTCCCGGGCATAATTCAACTGGATCATGCCGTCGCGGTTAGGATGGGCTTGCTTGAACACATCTTTGCCGGCAGCCGCGTTCACCAAATCAAAACTGGCCTTGTCAATGCTTACCGGATCAGTGGAAACAAGTATCCCGACATCCGGGGCGATCCGCGGGTCATCCTGTGCCAGGCAGTCGCATTCCTGGGTGATCTTCAGGCAGAAATTAATAAACACCTCTTTATCTTTTTTATTTTCTAAGACTGCTTTGGCATGCTCGATCATCTTCTGCTGGATATCCCTGCCCCCCGCTTCCCAGTTTATTTCAATGGCGTTATACTTGCAAGCGGCGATACAGCTGGCGCAGCCGATACATTTAGCGCTGTTAATGATGGATTTCTTGTTCTTGATAACCACGGCCTGGGCCGGGCAGGCCTTTTCACAGGCCTTGCACCCCACGCAATTACTCGCAATCACGAACGGCGAGACATCTGAATGCTGGGCCAGTTTTCCTTCCCGCGTGGCGCAGCCCATTCCCAGATTCTTCAAAGCCCCGCCGAATCCGGTCATAATATGCCCCTTGAAATGCGCCACTCCAATAATAACATCCGCATCCCAGAATATCCTGGCGATCTTAGCGGTCTTAATGAATTTTTGGTCAATAACCACATCCTGGACCTGCTCTTTCCGGGTATCATCCGGGATGAGCACCTCGGCATTGACTTTATCCGGGATAAAGCCATGGCTGTAAGCCAACTTCAGATGATCCTTAGAATTAGTCCTTTTGCCGCGGTAAAGCGTATTGGTATCCGCCAGGAAAACCAAGGCGTTTCTATCCTTGACCTGATCGCAAATAACCCTCAGATATTCCGGGCGGACATAACCGGTATTGCCCTGTTCCCCGAAATGCAGCTTCACCGCTACTTTATCGCCGGAAGCGATAAGATCCAGAAACCCGCTTTTTTTAAGCAAAACCTCCAGCCTCAAAACAGCCTCTTCCTGCTTCGTGGAATTATCTACCGGGATAAAATAGACCTTGCTTTTTGTCTTGGCTTCAGGCACTGTAAACCTCCGGTCTTATTCTAATTTAAAAGCGCCCTCTCCATATCCACCCTTAACTTATTGATTATTTCCCGGGGGACCCGGAACTGGCAGCGCAGCATCGGGGAAGTAATCGTGAACTCGAACATATTCGGGTCATCAGGCAATTTGCGGAAATTCAGCTCCATCTTAACAATATCAGCCATAGCGCCTCCTTAGCGGTCCTTGACCAAATAATAATCCATGTTACTTATGATTATACCGCCGCAAGCCGCTTACCTCAACAAAAAAGGCGCCGGAGTGATCACGGCGCCTTGACCATCGGGACCATTAACTGTTTTTTTTGCTCCCCACCATAAGGAATACCCGGTATTTTCCCGAAGGCTTCTCCACCTCCGCGGCTGCCCGAAAACGGATATCCGCAAACCCCGCCTGCGCAAAAACACTGTTGAGATTGTCGTGTTCAAACCCCTGATGAAAGACCCCGGCATTATCTTCATGGAACTTGCCGTTGTCCGGGTCAAGGTCAGCTATACAGACATAACCGCCATTGCGCAATACCTGATAAAACCGCCTGGCTAACCCGGCAATATTCTCGATATGATGCAAGGCCATAGCGCTGACAATACAATCATAATCCCCATCCAATTCCCCGCCCCGGGAAACATCCGCGCGCCGGGTAGTCACCCGGCTAATACCGGACCGGGAGATTTTGCCCTTCAGGACATCAAGCATACCTTGCGAATTATCCACACAAACCAAGGATCGCACTGCCGGCCTAAGCGACATCCCCACCAGTCCTGTGCCGCACCCAAAATCCATGATATCCATTTGAGGATTCAAGGGAATCTCGCTTTTAATTGCTTCAATGATATCCTCAGCCAACTTCACCCTGCGCGGCTCTGAATCCCAATCAGCAGCCTCTATATTGAAATCCCTCATTTGTATTTCCGACATACGCAACGCCTGAATTTAATGGCATCCGCCGTGATGATGCATACAGGCATTCTCCGCGGTCAATTCCTCCAACTCATTAGCTTTATATCTTTTTATCAGTTCAGCCACAGTTTCGCCTTCCTGGCGAAAAGCCTTGATCCCCGCTTCATTCAGCTTCTCCACCGCCCTGCGCCCCATACCCATGCAAATTACCGCATTGATCGAAACCGGGCCGATAATGTCGACCGGATGGCACATCCCATGCTGATGATCGGCGTTAGTATTGTTGATAATTTCAATCTGATCTCTTTCTGTGTCATAAACGGTAAAGTAGGGCGCGCTTCCGAAATGACTAAAAACCCTGGCATTCAACCCTTCCATGGTCTCGGTCGGTATACATATCCTCATCTTACTGCTCCTTTTTTAATGAAACAACCCGTTTAAATGTTCCGCCGGATATCTTAAGCGCCTTGGCGTTCAAAAGCACGTCGGCTATCTTCCTGTGCGCTGATTTTATGATATTCCCGAATGTCTGGCGGGAAATATCCATCCTGCGGGCTGCGGCTTCCTGATACAGGCCCTGGAAATCCGCGAGTCTGACCGCTTCCAGCTCATCCAAAGTAAGATGCACCTCTTCAAGCATATACACGGGTATTCCGCGCGGCTTGAAATAGCCCGTATCAATGCTACAGCGGATTTTTCTGCATCTGCAAGGCCTGGGCATAGCTTTAATTAGTTATTAGCATATGCTAATAATATACATTGCGCCGTCTCTTTTGTCAACAAAAAAGGCGCCGCGGCATTCTGGCGCCTTTTTGCAACAAATACCGCCTTTCCCTTATTATTTGGCGGTAATACTGACCTGCTGACCCTGAAATTCCACCAGGTCGCCCGCTCGCAGCTTGCGCCGGATCCTGTTTTCGACCTGGCCATTTACCCTGATCGCGCCGGACAATATATATTCCCTGGCCTCAGCCCCGCCAGCGACAAGCTGCGTCAATTTAAGCATATTATCCAACTCCACAAACTCGTATTTCAGTTTGAATTCCATATATCCTCACAATAAACCCGAAAACAACCCCGGGTTTTAACGCTTCGGTATGCGGCAATCCGGCTTTATCCCGCGTTTCTTGTAATACTCCTGATGATAGTCTTCCGCCGGATAGAACTCCCCTGCCTGAACTATCTCAGTAACAATTCTATTCTTTAACCTCCAGGACTGCCCCAGCTTTTCCCGGGATGCCGCGGCGAGTTTTTCCTGTTCAGCCGTATGAAAGAATATAGCCGAACGGTATTGCGGGCCTATATCCGGCCCCTGTTGGTCAGGCGTAGTCGGGTCATGTATATTCCAGAACAGATCAAGCAGTTCGGAATAGGAAATTTTCGCGGGATCATAAACAACTTCAACCGCCTCGGCATGCCCTGTTTTGTTGGAACAAACATCTTCATAGGTAGGATTTCTGAAATCCCCGCCGGTATAGCCAACCCTGGTAAAGATGACCCCTTTGCCGATAAGCCCTTGAAAAGCCGCCTCTACGCCCCAAAAACACCCCGCAGCGAAAGTAGCTTTCTCTGTTTTCGCGGTCTTTTGCTGTACCGCGAGTTTCAAAGCCACCGTATTAACGCAGTAGCGTTTTCCGCTGGGCGCCGCTCCGTCATTAAAAATATGGCCTAAATGCGCGCCGCAGATGGCGCAGAGTATTTCAGTCCGGCGGATGCTTAAACTATCATCCGATTCAAGCCGGATATTCAACTCCGACACCGGCTCCCAAAAGCTGGGCCAACCCGTGCCGGACTCGAATTTTGACTCATATTTAAACAAATCTGTCCCGCAACCAACGCACTGATAAATCCCCTTTTCTCCTTTAGGAGGAATAGGGCATTGCTTACTGAACGGCGCTTCTGTGCCTTTAAGCCTGGTCACCTGATACTGCTGGGGAGTAAGGATATTCTTCCATTCCTCATTAGTCTTATAAACCTTATCAACCTCCGTAATTTCTCCGGTTGAGGCGTCAAAGATCTTTATTTTTTCGGCCTTAGGCGGCTCGTTCATACTTCCTCCCACCAAAAATGGAAGCAGCCATAATATAACCAACAGTTTTTGATAACGCATAGATCCTATTTCTACTTCCAGACGATCTTGGCTGGATTGCGGCCGGGGATCCGGCTATAACGGTATTTGGGATATCCCAGCAGCATCACCGCGCCGGCTAAGGCCCGCGAAGACAAACCCGCGGCTTTCCTTACCTGCGGATCCGTATTTATCGCCATATTAACATATCCTGCCCAACACGCGCCAAAACCCATGCCGAATGCCGCCAGCTCAAAATACGTTCCCGCGATCAGGCATGACTGCAGGGCCATAGGATCATCCTTAACCCCATAGGCGATGACCATACCCGGAGCTCCCCGGCAGATCCGGTCTTGCCCGTTTTTCCAGGACTCGATCAAGCGGTCAAAACGCAGGGATTGGGCTATTTCCGACTTGACGGTTACCAACCCTTCCATCCATTTACATACCAGCCCCCCTAAATCATGGACTTTATCTTTACCCATGACCACCAGCCAATTAACCGGCTGGCGATTTATCCCCGAAGGCGCGTATCTGGCAATATCCAAAAGCCCCTCTATCGCCGCCCTATCCACAGGCTCATCCTTATAGGCCCTGACCGAGCGCCTGGCCTTTAGAAACAACGCCGCCTGCTCAGGGGCAGGCAATTTAGCTGGCTCAACCCTCGGCGCATCCTTGACATCCATGGTCGACAGCTTTATCGCGCCATGAGGGCAGCAGGCAAAACAATGCCCGCAATTGATACAAAGCTCACCGCCGCCTGGAATAAACTCCGGGACGCGGTCATTCTTATTCATTTTCAAGATGAGCATCGGGCATACCTCAACGCACCGTCCATCCCCTTTGCATGCCTTTTTATCAACCTCAATAGTGATCATTAATCTCTTCCGCGTAAAATTCCAACCGTTTCATTTTAACCCTTATCCCGCCTTTCTTACCCGCCGGATGCTCCTTTAAATACTGCGCGATAGTTTCAGCCAGGAATTCCTCACGCAAGCGTTCAGGCGCCCGGTGAGAATAAGGCATCCAGATAGTCCGCAGCGAATCCCTGAAATCCGCGGCGTTGGTATATTCCATATATCTGACAAATGTACGCATGGCCCTTATTTTAAAGCCATGGCGCTTCAGCAGCGCTGTAAAAGCCGCGGGGTCGGAGAAATGATACGGAGACGTGAAACCCTTAAAATACCCGCGCCACTTTTTCCGGCGCCTGAGTTTATCCCCCGCCTTGATCACCCCGGCGATATTTCCCTTGGCGCCCATCTGAACAACGAGCCCTCCGCCGGGTTTCAACGCCTGGCCCGCGCTATTTAAAAGCGAATCATGATCCGCTATCCAATGAAAACAGGCATTTGAGAAAATAACATCAAACTTGTTCTTGAACCCCAGCCTGCAGGCGTCTTTTTTCTGAAAAAATAAATTATTGTGCCTGCCCTTGAATGTGTCCCGGGCATGCCGGATCATTTCCCGGGAGCTGTCTATTCCCAAGACCTTACCGCGGGGGACTAACTCGCTTATACGGCAGCTGATCTTGCCGTCCCCGCACCCGATATCCAGGACTGTTTCATCGCCTCGAAAACGGATCTGGCTTAGCAACCCCTCAGCCCAGCGTTTCTGGTTATGTGAATTTTTACTGTACTCTTTAGCGTCCCATTTATACACTTTTAAGCCCCAAGGCAGCCGCGTTCTTACCATAATCCGGGGAAGAGCCGGTATCGCGTCTTATTCGCGTATTCGGCATATCCCGGCAACCCTTTGCGCAGCATCCCGTCTTCAAGCACTGTGCGGGTTATGATCATACCAACAACTATGCCTGAACCGATAAGCCCGCATACCGACCCCAAAATAAGCGGCATAGCGGCCGTAAACAAGATCGTGCCAATATAACCCGGATGCCGGACAAATTTGTACGGTCCGCCAACAACAACCTTATGCCCTCTATCCAACTGGATACGAACGACGCTGGAGAAAAACTCATTAGAGCGGATCGCCCAAAACACAATACAGATCCCCAGTAAGCATACAGCGTAACTGAGCGCATAAAGTAACGCGGGTAAATCCCCTGTCCAGTGAAAACGCCCGGCATCCATGGCCGAAACCAGAACAATTACCATTGTAAGCGGCAAAGATACCGTCAGGAATATCTTATCCCACCATTTCGCCCCCGGCCCCGGGTTCCGGCGCTCTATCGCCAGCCCGTCCTTATCAGCAAAGGCGGCCAACGCTAAAAATCCGGCCAATGTCATTATCCCGGCATAAACCCATCCCTGCCAATAATCAATCCGTCCTGCCCCGGCGAACGCTATAACAACAGCCAAAAACAACAACGCGATCTGTCCTGCTAACGCTCTTAAAGTATTTTTTTTGCCGTTATTTTTGGTCTGCATAGGCAAAACGACAGTTAGCGCGAAAGGCCAAGCGCGATCAAACGCCGGGCCGCAAGCGCCGCACGGCCGCTACCGCCAAACTGCGGCCGACTCGGGTCTTCCTTAAAACTTATATTTTATGCCGGCGATCACCTGCGTATCTGTTTTCTTTTTTCCCGCCGGCTTAGAATTATAATCCAGAATATACTTAATTTCGAGGTCCAGGTTATCGCGCAGCGGATTGGTGAACACAGTCTCCGATTTCAGAAGCGTCCCGTTATCGCTTTTTAGCGCGGGATACACAGTCAGATCTTCCGACAAAAACGACTTTTCGAATATTTTCTTTTTCATAAATGTATGCGCCACTGCTGTCAGCGTCTCATCATCCTCCGCCGTATTTACCCGGTGCCTGGTAATGCGATAACCCGGGCCGGCGTCCGCGTCCCAGATCAAGTCTTCTCCGGTCAGGATATGGCAACCGAACCCCAAGCTTGGCGTTATCCGGTAATCGATATCCGAGAAATAATCATGATCCGCGAATACCTGATAGAAATTGTACCAACGATATCCCTCGCCGAGATCAAGCGAGTATTTGCTCAAGATATCCCATTTCTGGCCGTCCATCTTATTATTCGACTCGGAATAAAACATATTCCCTTTGATCGAATACTGCGAATGTTCGAATTTCTTTAAAGCCTGGGCGGACGCGCTCCCTGTTGATTTCTCGGTATTACCGTTGGACTTGTTATACCCGACAAAAACATCCCCGGTCCAGCCATCAAAAAAACTGCCGGCAAAAGCCGCAGGAACAAAGCACAGAGCGGCTAAAACAACCGCTAACAATAAACCCGCATTCCTTATATTCATGATCCTCCCATTCAAGTAAATCCCCGCATTGTTCACAAATTTGCCGTATTCCAAAGCAGCCGCT
>Ga0265297_10009561_pt1 | contig 12458 bp, 16 predicted proteins | sample Munlanlwell13791_FD_192502 | JGI IMG/M metagenome (GOLD analysis project Ga0265297, IMG submission 192502) | Leachate microbial communities from a municipal landfill in Southern Ontario, Canada - Leachate well 137-91 | ecosystem: Engineered > Solid waste > Landfill > Unclassified | place...
TTCTCGCCTGCGATCGCCGCGATCGTATTGCCGAGGAATTCCCGGTGGTCGAGGTCGACGGGCGTGATCACGGTCAGCACCGGCCTTGTCACCACATTGGTGGTGTCGAGCCGGCCGCCCATGCCGGTCTCGAGCAGCAGGAGGTCGGCCGGCACCCGGGCGAAGGCCAGGAAGGCGGCGACCGTGGTGATCTCGAAGAAAGTGATGGGCGCACCCTCGTTGGCTTCCTCGACCTCGACCAAGATCTCTTCGAGGAGGTCGTCACCGATCTCATGCCCTGCCAGCACGATCCGCTCGTTGAAGCGGACCAGATGGGGCGAGGTATAGGCATGGACGCGAAGCCCGGCGGCTTCGGCCATGGCGCGCAGGAAGGCGAGGGTCGAGCCCTTGCCGTTGGTGCCGGCGACATGGACCGTGGGCGGCAGGTGACGGTGCGGATCGCCCAGTTTTGCCAGCAGGCGATCGATCCGCCGCGCCGAATCGGCCGAAAGGTCGATCGCGCCCTTCTGGCCGCCCGCGCGTAGCCGGAACAGCCGTTCCAGCCGCGCCGCCAGACTTTCGACGCTCAAGCTCAGGCTCCGGCGATCGCCTTCTGGGGCGGGCTCGGGCGGCGGTTCATCAGGAGCGAGATGATCTTGCTCAGCTCCGCCTTCATGTCCTTGCGCGCCACCACCATGTCGATGATGCCGTGGTCGAGGAGATATTCGGCGCGCTGGAAACCGTCCGGCAGCTTTTCGCGGATGGTCTGCTCGATCACGCGCTGGCCGGCGAAGCCGATCAGGGCACCCGGCTCGGCGATCTGGATGTCGCCCAGCATGGCGAAGGAGGCGGTGACGCCGCCTGTGGTCGGGTCGGTCAGCACGACGATATAGGGAAGCCCGGCGTCCCGCACCATCTCGACCGCCACGGTCGAGCGCGGCATCTGCATGAGCGAGAGGATACCCTCCTGCATGCGCGCCCCGCCGGCCGCTGTGACCACCACGAGGGCGACGCCGTGGTCGACCGCGCGCTCGGCCGCGACCACCAGCGCCTCACCTACGGCGAGCCCCATGGAGCCGCCCATGAAGGCGAAATTCTGCACCGCCAGCACGGCGCCGAGGCCGTTCATCGTGCCATAGGCGACCGCCATGGCGTCGTTCTGCCCGGTCTTGGCGCGGGCTTCCTTCAGGCGGTTCAGATAGGACTTCTCGTCCTTGAACTTCAGGGGATCGAGCGGCACTTCCGGCACCGGCACCAGCGTGAAGCCGGGGTCGAGCAGCAACTCGATCCGCTCGTTCAGGCCGAAGCGCATATGGTAACCGCAGTGGTGGCAGACCTGGTAATGCTCGGCCAGCTCGCGGTGGAACAGCATCTGGCCGCAGCCGGGGCACTTGGTCCACAGGTTGTCGGGCACCTCGCGGCGCACGAAGGCGGCGCGGATCTTGGGCCGCACCACGTCGTTCAGCCAATTGGCCATGGTCGGGACTCCGGTTGTCAGGCGGCGCTGCGCCGGGCGCCACGGACACCCTGGGCGAGGCGGGAGACGAATTGCGCGACGCGGGTGGCGAGGGCGGCGCCCTTGAGGCCCTCGGCCGCGCTCTCGCCGATCAGGGAGACGACGGCGGAACCGACCACCGCGGCATCGGCATTGCCGCCGATGGCGGCCGCCTGTTCCGGCGTCTTGATGCCGAAGCCGACGGCGATGGGCAGGTCGGTATGGGCCTTCAGGCGGGCAACGGCACCGGCGACGGCGTCGCAATCGGGGCTGGCCGAGCCGGTGATGCCGTTGATCGAGACGTAATAGACGAAACCCGAAGTGTGGCGCAGCACGGTCGGCAGGCGCTTGTCGTCGGTCGTCGGCGTCGCCAGGCGGATGAAGGCGATGTCTTCGGCCAGCGCCGGCAGGCAGAGCTCGGGATCTTCCTCGGTCGGCAGGTCGACGACGATCAGCCCGTCGATCCCGGCCGCCTTGGCGTCGGTCAGGAAGCGCGGCACGCCGTAGGAATAGATCGGGTTGTAATAGCCCATGAGGACGATCGGCGTCGCCTGGTCGTGCTCGCGGAAGCGGCGGACGAGGTCGATCGTCTTCGTCAGGGTCTGACCGCCGTGGAGGGCACGCAAGCCCGCCGCCTGGATCGCCGGGCCGTCGGCCATGGGATCGGTGAAGGGCATGCCGATCTCGATCACGTCGACCCCAGCGCCGGGCAGGGCCTTGATCACCTCGAAGGAAGTTTCCAGGTCGGGGTCACCGGCGGTGACGAAAACCACCAGGCCGGGCCTTCCCTCCGCCTTCAGGGCGGCGAAACGGGCGTCGATGCGGGCCACGGTCACAGCTTCTCTCCCAAAGCCTTGGCCACGGTGAAGATGTCCTTGTCGCCTCGGCCGGAAAGGTTGACGAGGATGATGTGGTCCTTTGGCAGCTTCGGCGCGATGCGCGCGACATGGGCCAGCGCATGGGAGGATTCGAGGGCCGGGATGATGCCTTCGAGCCGGGCGCAGAGCTGGAAGGCGTCCAGCGCCTCCTGGTCGGTCGCGGAGACGAAATTGACCCGGCCGATGTCGTGCAGCCAGCTATGCTCCGGCCCGATGCCGGGATAGTCGAGCCCGGCCGAGATCGAATGGGCCTCGATGATCTGGCCGTCGTCGTCCTGCAGGAGATAGGTGCGGTTGCCGTGCAGCACGCCCGGCCGGCCCTTGGCCAGCGAGGCGGCGTGCTTGCCGCTCTCGAGCCCGAGGCCGGCGGCCTCCACGGCGTCGATCGCCACTTCGCGGTCGTCCAGGAAGGGATAGAACAGGCCGATCGCATTGGAGCCGCCGCCGACGCAGGCCACGAGGGTATCCGGCAGGCGGCCTTCCGCCTTCAGGATCTGGGCCTTGGCCTCGTTGCCGATCACCGCCTGGAAATCGCGCACCATGGCGGGATAGGGATGCGGGCCGGCGACCGTGCCGATGATGTAGAACGTGTCTTCGACCTGGGTCACCCAGTCGCGCAGCGCCTCGTTCATGGCGTCCTTCAGCGTCTGCGAGCCGGAAGTGACGGGGATGACTTCGGCGCCCAGCAGCTTCATGCGGAAGACGTTCGGGCTCTGGCGCTCGATATCGGTCTTGCCCATGTAGATGGTGCAGGGCAGGCCGAAGCGGGCGGCGACCGTCGCGGTGGCGACGCCGTGCTGGCCGGCGCCGGTCTCGGCGATGATGCGCTTCTTGCCCATGCGCTTGGCCAGCAGGATCTGGCCCATGCAATTGTTGATCTTATGCGCGCCGGTGTGGTTCAGCTCTTCGCGCTTCAGATAGACCTTGGCGCCGCCGAAGTGATCGGTCAGGCGTTCGGCGAAATAGAGCGGGCTCGGCCGGCCGACGTAATGTTCCAGGAAATAGTCGAGTTCGGCACGGAAGCTCGGGTCGACCTTGGCCGCGTTATAGGCCTTCTCCAGGTCGAGGATCAGGGGCATCAGGGTCTCGGCGACGAAGCGCCCGCCGAAGATCCCGAAGTGGCCGTGCTCGTCCGGGCCTTCGCGGAAGGAATTGGGCGTCTGTGCCGGCGCCTGCGCCATGGTTCATCCTCAAACAGACGCTGTCGCGGCCAGGAAAGCCGCGATCAGGTCGAGATCCTTCACCCCCGGGGCGGATTCGACGCCGCTCGACACGTCGACGGCGCGGGCACCCGAGGTGCGGATCGCTTCGACGACATTGCCGGGCGTCAGGCCACCGGCCAGGAACCAGGGCCGCGCCCAACGCTCGTGGGCGATCAGACCCCAGTCGAAGGCCAGACCATTGCCGCCGGGAAGGCCCTTCTTAGGCGCTTTGGCGTCGAGGAGCAACAGGTCGGCCACGGTTTCGTATTCATGGGCGAGGTTCACATCCGCCGGCCCGGCGATGCCCACCGCCTTCATCACGGGAAGGCCGAAACGGCGCTTCAATTCGGCGACGCGGGCCGGGCTTTCCTTGCCGTGGGCCTGGAGCAGGCGGATCGGCACCGCCTTCAGGATCGCCTCGATCGCGGCATCGCCGGCATCGACGGTGAGGGCGACCGGCACCACCTCGCGCGGCAGGCGGGCGACCAGATCGGCCGCGGCCTCCGGCGTCAGATGCCGGGGCGAGGGCGGGTAGAAGACGAAGCCGACATGGCTCGCCCCGCCCTTCACCGCCGCCTGGACCGCCTCCGCCGTGCGCAGCCCGCAAATCTTCGCCTGAATGCTCATGGGCTCAGGATAGCAGTTTTCCGGCCGCATATTCCTGCAATGCAGCGATGCCGAGGCGGCCGTCCAGCCAGGCCGCGACCTTCTCGCCCATCAGGGTGCCGAATTTGAAGCCGTGGCCCGAGCAGCAGGAGAGCACCAGGGCCTGGTCGACCGCCTCGATCCGGAAGCGCTCGTCCGCGGTCACCGTGTAGAAGCAGGTCTTGCCCTCGACCAGGCGGTAGTCGGCGAAATCGCGGAGCCTGCGGGCGCCGCCCGCGAAGATGGTCGCCGCTTCGGTGGAGCGGGCGCTGCGCCGTTCGTCCGGATCGTCCGGCCCGCCGTCCAGCCGGTGGTCGCCGAGCTTCAGGCCATAGCCGTCGACCGGCGGCACGGCATAGAAACCGCCTTCGCCCTCGACCTCGAGCAGCATCGGCCCCTTGGCCCAGGCGGCGCGCCAGCGGGCGGGGACGGCGGCATAGGCGACAACCTGGCGCACCGGGCGCAGATGGGCGGCCAAGTCGGGCATCAGGCGGGGCGTCCAGGGGCCGGCGGCGACCACCAGGCGGTCCCCCTCGACACGCCGCCCATCGGCCAGCACGGCCGTGGCGCGGGCGGGGTCGAGATCGGCGACGGCGATGCCTTCGAGCAGCCTGCCATGGGCACGGACATAGGCGCCGAGGCCGGTCACGATGCGGTCGGCCAGCAGGGCGCCGCCGCTGGGCAGCCAAAGGGCGCCCCGGCAATCCTCGGCACTCAGCATGGGGAAGCGGGTGTCGAGCTCGGCCGGGTTCAGGCGCTCGAAGGCGATGCCCATCCTGGCCAGCACCTCGGCCGAGAGATCGGCGAAATCGCCGGGGGCGAAATGATGGGCGAGCGTGCCGGTCTCGACGTAATGCCGCTCGCCCAGGTCGGCCCACAGCCGGTTCCAGGCGCTATAGGCATCGGCGATCATGCGGGCGTAGCCCTCGAATGCGCCGTAGGGGTAGCGGATCAGCCGGTGGCGGTCGACCGAGGAGGCGAGGGGATTGGGCACCATACCCTGTTCGATCACGGTGACCGAATGGCCGGCCCGGAGGGCGGCCCAGGCGGTGGAGAGGCCGTAGATCCCGGCCCCGACGACGACCAGCTTCAAGATGGGCGCACCTTGTAGAGATAGGCTGCGGCGGCCAGGTCTTCGAGCGCGGTGCCGACCGATTTGAACAGGGTGATCTCGTCGGCACTCCGCCGTCCCGGGTGGCGGCCGGTGACGAGGTCGGCCAGGTCGGCCTTCACATCGGCCGGTGAAATCACGCCGCGTGCGATCGGGTCGGCAAGATCGCCCGCCTCGTGCAGGGCGCCTTCGCGGGTATCGACGAAGAGGCTGGCGCGGGTCACCGCCGCATCGTCCGCCTCGCGCATCTCGGGTGTGAAGCCGCCGATCAGATCGACATGGGTGCCGGGCTTCAGCCAAGCGCCGCGGATCAGCGGCGTCTTCGACATGGTGATGGCGCTGACGATATCGGCTGCGCGGATAGCGGTTTCCAGGTCGGGCGCCGCCTCGATCCCCAATTCGGCGGCCAGTGCGGCCGCCTTCTCTGCATTGCGGTTCCAGATCAGCACACGGCGAAGGGTGGGGCGCACAGTGCGATAGGCTTCGACGACATGGCGGGCCAGCTTGCCGGCGCCGACCACGAGCAGGGTCTCGGCGTCCGGCCGGGACAGGTAGCGGGCGGCCAGGGCGGAGGCGGCGGGGGTGCGGCGCACGGTGACGGCGCTGCCGTCGACCGAGAGCAGGGGCGCGCCCGTCGTCGCGTCGAACAGGACGTAGAGGCCGATCACGGAATCGAGGCCGCGACCCGGATTGCCCGGCGCCACCGTGACCAGCTTCACGCCGGTGAAGGCACCCGGCTCATAGGCCGGCATGACCAGGAAGATATTGGTCGCCCCGGCGCCGTCCGGCATCGGGTAATGGCCGCGCAAAGGGGCCTCGATCCGGCCGGCGGCAAAGGCGTCGGCCAGCGCGTCGATCAAGCCGGGATAGGTCAGGGCGGCCAGCGCTTCCGCCGGCCCGACATGGGCAAAGCCGGTCATTGCGGGGCGGGAAGCTGGGCGACGGCATCCGCCGGCTTGGCCGCGGCCACATCGGCGCGGGCGCGGTCGAGATCCCGCTTCAGGCCGACATTGCTGATGCGCAGGCGCCGGCGACGGCGCAGCCCGGCACCCCAGGCGACCGTGCCGCCGATCAGTACACCCAGCAGCAAGGCGGCGAAAAGGGCGAGGAACAGCGGCATCTCGACGGCATAGCCGGAGGTGGCGCCGCCGAAGGGATCGAGCGAGAGGCGCACCGGCGCCCGGTTGGCCACGGCCAGCGCCACCAGGACGATGACGATCGGCAGGGTGATCAACAGGGTGCGCAGTTTCATCGGATCGATCCTGGGGAAGGCGTCCCCGCCCGGCTCACGCCTTGCTCTCGGTGACGTCGCCTTCGAGGTTAAGGCGTTCGCGCAATTCCTTGCCCGTCTTGAAGAAAGGCACGAATTTCTCCGCCACCTCGACCGTCTCGCCGGTGCGCGGGTTGCGGCCGGTGCGGGCCGGCCGGCTCTTCACCGAAAAGGCGCCGAAGCCGCGGATCTCCACCCGGTCGCCACGGGCCAGGGCGTCCGCCACCTCCTGAAAGATGGTGGAGACGATGCGTTCCACGTCGCGCTGGTAGAGATGGGGATTGGCGGCGGCCAGGCGCAGGATCAGTTCGGACTTGATCATCGCCAGAGAAACCTTCCGCCCTTAGCCGTCACTCGAGCCGAGGGTGCCAAACGGCCGTCAGCCCGTCAAGGGTAAGCCATTTAGGCACAAAGGCTTTTCCGCTCAGCAGGGAGTCGAGGCCGGGGCCGGCGGGTTCCGCCTTTTCGATCGGCAGGTCGGGCGGCAGGCCCTTTTCGGCGGCGAGCCAGGCGCGGATCTCGCCCTCGGCACCGAGGGCGTCGACCAGTTTGAGGTCGAGCGCCTGGCGCCCGGTGAAGATCCTGCCGTCGGTCACTTTGGCGATCCCGGCGTCGTCGATGTGCCGGCGCTCGGCGACGATCGCCTTGAACCAGGCGAAACTGTCGTCGATCACACCCTGCAGGGCGGCCCGGGAATCGGGCGACATCACCTCGAAGGGCGAGGGCGAGGCCTTGAGCGGGGCCGATTTCACCTCGTTCACCGAAATCCCGAGCGTCGCCATCAGGCGGGAGAATTCCGGTGCCTGGATCAGCACGCCGATCGAGCCGGTGAGCGAAGTCTCATAGGCATAGACGCGGTCGGCCCCGGTCGCCACCAGATAGGCGGCGGAGGTGCCGAGCGTGCCGATCGAGGCGATTACCGGCTTCTTCGCGGCGAGCCGGCGCACGGCCTGATAGAGCGCCTCGCCCCCGACCGTGGTGCCGCCCGGGCTGTCGATCGCAAGGATGACCGCGCGCACGTCGTCGTCCTCGGCCAGGCGGTCGAGCAGCTCGATTCGCTCGGGCGAGGCGACGATCACGCCTTCGATCGCCACCCTGGCGATATGCGGCCGTTCCGTGATTCCCGGCAGGGCCAGGCTGCCGGCGATCACGGCGAACAACAGGGCCAGGATGCGCCACCGTGTCAGGCGCCGGCGCAGCAGCCGCCGGTCCGTCAGCACATCTTCGGTCCCGTCCATTCGTCCCTCCTGATTTCGGCGGCAGGGTAGCAAGCCGGCGGCGCTCAGGCCCGGAAATTCCCCCACGGCCGAGGTCGTGGGGGCAATTTCTCCCGCGGCCCCGGGGTGCTGCTCTGCACAATATTGTCAATTTGGGTTATGTTGCACCCGAAATGAATTTCCCGCCATTGCGCACGGAACCGAGGAGACTGCCGTGAGCCTGTTCAGCGACCTGTCGGGTCTTTCCCTGACATCTACCCTCCATGATGTCACGGGCTTCATCGATTCGGGGCCGGGCTATGTCGTCACCGTGGCCGTTCTGCTGCTGGGTTGGGCGGCCTGGCGCAATCTCATGAATTGAGGGCGTAGTAAGCCCCTGATACCCGTCGCGCGGCGGCCGGCGTTAGCATTTTCCCGTCCACACCAAGGACGGGAGGAAAAAATGTCGGGCAAGAAGATCCTGATGATCACCGGCGATTTCACCGAGGATTACGAAACCATGGTGCCCTTCCAGGCGCTCATGGCCTGCGGACATACGGTCCATGCCGTCTGTCCGGACCAGAAGGCGGGCGATACGGTGGCGACCTCGATCCATGATTTCGAGGGCCAGCAGACCTATTCGGAAAAGCGCGGCCACAATTTCGCGCTGAACGCCACTTTCGCCGAGACCCAGGCGGCGGATTACGACGCCCTGGTCATTCCCGGCGGGCGGGCACCCGAATATCTGCGCCTCAATCCGGCGGTGATCGCCATGGTCCGCCATTTCTTCGAGACGGGCAAACCGGTCGCCGCGATCTGCCACGGGCCGCAGATCCTGGCTGCCGCGGGTGTGATCTCCGGCCGCAAAGTCTCGGCCTATCCGGCTTGCGCGCCGGAGGTGAAGCTGGCCGGCGGCGCCTTCGCCGACATCCCGGTCGACGGCGCCGTGACCGACGGCAATCTGGTGACGGCACCGGCCTGGCCGGCCCATCCGGCCTGGCTCGCCCAGTTCATGGCCGTGCTCGGCAAGGCCGAGGCGCGCCAGGCGGCGGAATAGGGCAAGGGGGGCCATCCCGCGCTTCGGGATGGCCCTCGTCCGCGCATGCGCGTAAACTCCGAAGGGACGGCAAGGACACGGCGCAAGGACAAAGTCATGTGCAAGTTGTTTATCGGTGCCGAACCGCAACTGTGGGAAGCGCGCGCCAAGTCGCTCCGCATCGACGGCATGGTCACCAGCGTGCGCCTCGAAGATTATTTCTGGCGCGTGCTCGGCGAAATCGCGGCGCGAGACGAACTTTCGGTCAGCCAGCTCATCGCCCGCCTGCACAACGAGGCGGCGGAAGCCGGCCACGACTTGGCCAATTTCACCTCTTTCCTGCGTGTCTGCTGCGCCCGCTACCTCGACCTCCTGTCGCGTGGCGATGTGCCGGCCGACCCGGCCCAGCCGATCAGCGGCCTCGACGCCGACGCCATCCTGAGCCGCGAACGCGAGCGCCACGCTTACGCGTGATCAGAGATCGACGTCGATCGTCAGGTTCAGGTCTTCGTCGGTATTGTCGAAATTCATCAGCACGAAGTCGTTGATGATCGCGCACATGTAGATCATCACCTGGTCGCCCACCTTCCGCCGGCCTTCTGGCCGATCAGTGCCAGCAATTCCCGCTCGGTATCCGAGGAATCCTTGCTGGAATCGAAGGTGTAGCGAAGCTTGATGTCGCCGGTCAGGCGTAGGGTGAAATCCAGGCCCTGGCTGCAATCGACTTGAAACGCTGGCGTGCCAGCTTGGCGAAGGCCAGTTCGACCGCATCGATGTCGCCCGTCGACGGCGGCGAAGCCACTTGGTCGGCGACCACGCCGACGACGCGCTGGGCCGTGTCGATGCCGGCCTTGACCGCGGCGCGCAATTCGATCGCGGCCAGGATCTTGTCGGCCTGGGACACCGCGGTCAGCAGCATCAGGCTGCCTTCCGTCCAGGCTTCCCGCGTCTGTTTGAAGCGGCGTCATGGTGTGCCGGAGCGGCAGCCTCGGCACGTGACCGAGGTCACGACCTGGGCGCTACGCGTGGCCGAAAGCGAAACGGGGCGCACCGTTGCCGGCGCGCCCCGTCACTGCCCGAAGGGGAGGGGGATTACTCCTCCTCCTCCGCCTCCGCCTTGGCACGGGCGCGGGACATGGCCGCACCCAGGATGTCGCCGAGCGAGGCGCCCGAGTCGGACGAGCCGTACTGAGCCACGGCTTCCTTCTCTTCCTCGATCTCGCGCGCCTTGATCGACAGCGAGAGCTTGCGGGTGGCGCGATCGACGTTGGTGATCTTGGCGTCGATCTTGTCGCCCACGGAGAAGCGCTCGGGGCGCTGGTCCTGGCGGTCGCGGGCGAGATCGGCACGGCGGATGAAGCCGCGCAGGCCTTCTTCGCCGACTTCGACTTCGACGCCGCCGTCGTTCACTTCGACCACGGTGCCGGTCACGACGGAGCCCTTGCGGACTTCGTTGTTGTTGGCCAGCGGATCACGGCCGAGCTGCTTGATGCCGAGGGAGATGCGTTCCTTCTCCACGTCGACGTCGAGCACCTGGGCGCGCACGATGTCGCCCTTCTTGAAGTCCTGGATCGCCTGTTCGCCAGGACGGTTCCAGTCGAGGTCGGAGAGGTGGACCATGCCGTCCACGCCGCCGTCGAGACCGATGAACAGACCGAATTCGGTGATGTTCTTGACCTCGCCCTCGATCTCGGTGCCCTGCGGATGCTGGCCCGCGAAGGCCGACCACGGGTTCTCGAGGCACTGCTTGAGACCGAGCGAGATGCGGCGCTTGTTGGCGTCGACCTCGAGGACCATGACTTCCACTTCCTGCGAGGTGGAGACGATCTTGCCCGGATGGACGTTCTTCTTGGTCCAGCTCATTTCGGAGACATGGACCAGGCCTTCGACGCCCGGCTCCAGCTCGACGAAAGCGCCGTAGTCGGTGATGTTGGTCACGCGGCCGAGGAACTTCACGCCCACCGGATACTTGACGCCGACACCGTCCCACGGATCCGCCAGCAGCTGCTTCATGCCGAGCGAGATGCGCTGGGTTTCCGGGTTCACGCGGATGACCTGGACCTTCACGGTCTGGCCGATGGTGAGGGCCTCGGACGGGTGGTTGACACGGCGCCAGGCGATGTCGGTGACATGCAGCAGACCATCGACGCCGCCGAGATCGACGAACGCACCATAGTCGGTGATGTTCTTGACCACGCCTTCGAGGATCTGGCCTTCCTTGAGGTTGGCGACCAGTTCCGAACGGGCTTCCGCGCGGGTCTCTTCGAGGACGGCGCGACGCGACACGACGATATTGCCGCGGCGACGGTCCATCTTCAGGATCTGGAACGGCTGCGGCACGCCCATCAGCGGGGTGATGTCACGCACCGGACGGACATCGACCTGGGAGCCGGGCAGGAAGGCGACGGCGCCCGACAGGTCGACCGTGAAGCCACCCTTGACGCGGCCGAAGATCACGCCTTCGACGCGCTGGCCCTTCTCGAACGCACGCTCGAGGATGGTCCAGGCTTCCTCGCGGCGGGCCTTCTCGCGGCTGATCACAGCCTCGCCCATCGCGTTTTCCATGCGCTCCAGATAGACCTCGACGATGTCGCCGGGCTTCAGCTCGGACTTCTGGCCCGGCGGAGCGAATTCTTTCAGCGCCACGCGACCCTCGGCCTTCAGGCCGACGTCGATCACGGCAAAGTCATTCTCGATCGCGACGACGCGACCTTCGATGACGCTCCCCTCGAGGGAGTTGGCGGAGCCGAACACTTCGTCCAGCAGGTCCGCGAAATTCTCTTTGGTCTCGAATTCAGTCATAGTCAGTTGAACTCCTGTATTTCATTCCTGGCCTGCCGGTTGTCTCCGGCGGTCTTCCCCCCAACTCCCATTCGGGGGGCGAAACGGCAAACGGCACGGAAAAGCACGGGCCCTCAGGTCCGTGTCTGCCGCGCCATCTCGATCATCGACTTCGCCTTCGCGAAGACCTCTTCAATACCCAAGTCCGAGGTGTCCAGCAAGTGGGCATCGTCGGCGGCCTTCAGGGGGGCGGTGGCGCGGCCGGCGTCGCGCGCGTCCCGCGCCTCGATCTCGGCCGTGATGCCGGCGAGGTCGGCGGGCAGGCCCTTGTCCTGCAATTCCTTCACGCGCCGGGCCGCGCGGGCGGCGACGCTGGCGGTCAGGAACAGTTTTACCTGCGCCTTGGGGCAGATCACCGTGCCGATGTCGCGGCCGTCGATGACGGCGCCGGGTGCGCCGTTCGGCGGCACCTCGGCGAAGCGGCGCTGCAGCGCGTCGAGCGCGGTGCGGACGGCGGGCATGGCGGCGACGCGCGACGCCATGCCGCCCGTCGCCTCGAGCCGCAGGTCGGGGCTCTTGAGCAGGGACAGGTCGAGACGCAGCGCGGCCTTGGTCGCCTCGCTCTCGGTCGGGTCGGTGTTGCCGGCCCGGATCAGGCTGAGGGCGACACCGCGATAAAGCGCGCCGGTGTCGAGATAGGCAAAGCCGAATTCATCGGCGAGACGGCGGGCGAGGGTGCCCTTGCCGGCGGCGGCCGGCCCGTCGATCGCGACGATGAAGGGCGCGCCCGTCATGACAGGACGGCACCGAGCGACGTCATCAGGCCGCCGAAACCGGGGAAGGAAGTGTCGATCATATGGGTGTC
>Ga0265297_10009562_pt1 | contig 12457 bp, 6 predicted proteins | sample Munlanlwell13791_FD_192502 | JGI IMG/M metagenome (GOLD analysis project Ga0265297, IMG submission 192502) | Leachate microbial communities from a municipal landfill in Southern Ontario, Canada - Leachate well 137-91 | ecosystem: Engineered > Solid waste > Landfill > Unclassified | place...
GGACCGGACCTCCGAGATTCTCGTATATCGTGAGATGGTTCGGTTCGGCACTCCCCGTTCCGTGAACCGGGAGAGCCTGTTCGAAGCCGAGGCCGCGACATTCCCCCACACATGGGACACCGTTGACACCGTAAACGATGTCGTGGTCTGCGTCCCACACACACCGGATCCGGTGCTGTTCGGGATAAGAGGCGAGAGCCCGCAATGGGTGATGGCTGCCCGGCAGATGGTCCGGTCCGAACCCCCGGCACTCGAACAGATCTGGGTTACCAACCAGGGTACTGATATCCACCTGATCAACGCAACCCTCGGGGAACTGCGCGAAGGGCTTTCGTACCGGGTTCGCGGCACGGTCATGAATCCCCCGGAAACAGGGACGGGAGGTCATGTCTCATTCACGATCCATGATGGCGAACACCGTGCCCGGTGCATGGCCTACGAACCTACCAAGGACTTCCGTCACCTCATCCGGCAGCTCCTGCCCGGTGATGAGATCCTTGCCTGCGGGAGTTTCAAGAAGGGGAGTATCAATCTTGAGAAGCTGAAGATCGTCTCTCTCGCTCGTGCAGAACAGGTCCGCCCCCCTCTCTGCGCAGCATGCAATAAACGGATGACCAGCAACGGGAAGGAGAAAGGATGGAAATGCAAAAGGTGCGGGGCACGGGCAGATGCACCTGAAATCCAGGAACGTTCCCGTACGCTGGAACGGGGCTGGTTCGAAGTCCCGCCAACCGCGAGAAGGCACCTGGCCATGCCCCTGTGCCGCCGGGAACCGGACGCCTGACCTGCTCAAACCGGACGACACCGCTGACAATTCGCTGTACTTAACAGAGAATACAGGCCTGTCACGGAATCTTTTTGTATCATTGTACGCTTCTGTACATCATCGATATTTCCGGCAGTGGCTATGATCTCGGTTCTCTATGTTGACGACGAACGTGACCTCATCGAAGTCGTGCAACTCTTCCTCGAACAGGCCGGAGATATCCGGGTCACTGCCGTCACTTCCGCACGGGAAGCCCTTTCCCGCGATATCGGCTCCTTCGATGCGATCGTTTCTGATTACCTGATGCCGGATATGGACGGAATCGCGTTGTTGAAAACGGTCCGGCAGCAGTCCGAAGATATCCCGTTCATCCTCTTCACGGGCCGCGGGCGGGAGGAGGTTGTCATCGATGCAATCAACAACGGTGCCGATTCCTATCTGCAGAAGGGCGGTGACCCCGAGGTACAGTTCGCTGAACTGGCACACAGGATCCACCAGGCTGTCAAGAGAAGGCAGGCCGAGCAGTCGCTCCAGGAGTCGGAGAAGCGCCTTGCAGACATCATCAACTTCCTTCCGGATGCCACGTTTGCCATTGATAAATCCGGGCACGTAATTGCATGGAACCGGGCGATCGAGGAAATGACCGGCGTCATGTCCGCAGATATGCTCGGGAAAGGCGGGTACGAGTATGCCATCCCGTTCTACGGGACCCGGCGCCCGATCCTTATCGACCTGATCTTCGAACCCGACAATGTCATCAGGGAACTCTACTCGCATATCATCCATGAGAAAGGCACCCTTATTGCCGAATCCACGCTCCCTCGTCCCCGTGAACGGGAGGTCATGCTCATGGGCAAGGCAGGCCCCCTCTATAACCGGCAGGGTGAGATCATCGGAGCCATCGAGTCCATCCGGGACATCACGGAACGGAAGCTGTCGGAACTCGAGCTCAGGGAGAGCGAGGGGAAGTTCCGGGGGATGGCGGAGCGGATCTCGGATATTGTCCTCATCGTGGACCGGAACTTCTGCCTGACGTACGCTTCCCCGTCGTTCCTGAAGATATCGGGACTGAACTCCGCAGACATTCTGGGAAAGCCCCTCCTGATCGAACCGCTGACACCACAGGAGCAGGAACTGATCAGAGCTGCATACGAGGAGAACCGCAACCTGAAAACAACCGGTCCCCTGGAGATCACGTACACCATGCCGGAACGGGGTAAAATCGTTCTTGAATTCCACGGTGTCCCAATCCAGGAGGGCGGGATCTTTCAGGGGGTTCAGCTGCTTGCTCATGACATCACCAGCCTGCGGAGGACCCAGGATGAGCTCCGGTCGGCTTACGAGCAGCTGGCGGCCGCAGAGGAGGAACTTCGCGGGCAGTACGAGGAGATTGCAAAAAGCCGGCAGGCAATTGCTGAAAGCGAAGAGCAGTACAGGACGTTGTTTGAAGGTGCATACGACGCTATCTTCATCGCCGATCGGACAACCTTCCTGAACTGCAACCACAGTGCCGAGGTACTGTTCGGTTGTCCCCGTGAACAGATTCTCAACCGGCCCCAGAGGGATTTTTCCCCGGAACGTCAGCCTGACGGAAGGCGGTCCGAAGAGAAAGCCCGGGAGATGATCGATGCTGCCCTTTCGGGCAATCCCCGGTTCTTTGAGTGGGTCCATCTCCATAATGATCAGACCCCCTTCCATGCCGAGGTGAGTCTCAGCCGCATCCTGATACGGGGGGAATATGTTATCCAGAGTATCGTCCGTGACGTGACTGAGCGGAAGAAGGCTGACGAGGAGTTACGGGAGTCTGAACACAAGTTTGCCACGGTCTTCCGGAACAGCCCGGTTGCCCACACCCTGGCCTCGGCAACGGATGGAAAAATAGTCGATGTCAATGAAGCGTTCATCCGTGGTACCGGGTACTCTCGGGAAGAGGCGGTTGGGAGGACAGCCGATCAGCTGCAACTCTTCCCTGACGCCGTTGAGCGGGAGAAGCTCATTTCACTTCTCCTGAACCATCAGGAGATTTCCGGAACCGAGATAACCTGCCGGAGCCGCTCCGGCGAGGTCAAGGCCTGCCTCATCTCCGCCCGCGCTATCCGGATGATGGGAAAACCACTGATCCTCTCCACGATTGAGGACATCACGGAGCGCAAGAGAGCGGAGGATGCACTCAGGGAAAGTGAGGAGTTATTCCGGGCAGTTTCTGAATATTCCCACAATGCACTCTGTCTTGTCAACGAACAGGCAAAGATTGTCTGGGCAAACGACCAGCTCCTGGCCCTCGGGGGATATACGCGGGACCAGGTCCGCTGTGCGGAGTCCTTTGCCGACTTTATTGCTCCGGAATCGCTCGAATGGGTCCTTGCCAATTTTAAAAAATTCGTTGCCGGTGAGCCTTACGAGCACCACTACCGGTTCTCCATCATCAGAGCAGATGGCGAGAAGCGCCTGTGCACCAAGCACATGACCGATTTTTGTGACCGCCGCGGCAAGCGGGTCCTCGTCATCAGCATGCTCGACATCACCGAGCAGACAAAAGCAGAAGAGGCGCTCAAAGAGAGCGAGAGCAAACTCCGCCGCATCACCGACAATGCCCCGGACATGATCTACCGCATGTCGCTGCCGGACGCGAAATACGAATACATCAGCCCGGCATCGGTCGCGCTGACAGGATACCATCCGCAGGAATTCTATGAAAACCCCGGCCTTTTTCGCTCCCTGGTCCACCCGTCCTGGCAGGAATACTTCCGGATGCAGTGGGACGCACTCATGGCCGGCAACGTCCCGCCGAACTACGAGTTCCAGATCATCGACCGGGCGGGACAGGTACGCTGGCTCAACCAGAGGAATATGCTTGTTACCGACAACAATGGCCTGACCATAGCGATCGAGGGGATCATAACCGATACCACGCGGCAGAAGAACACCGAGCGGGAACTGCGGAGGAACGAGCTGCGCTCCCTTGCCGTGAACACGAACGCCGGTTCCTGGATCTGGGAGATCGATCCCAACGGCATGTACCGTTATTCCAGCCCCGCGGTCTTAACCATCATCGGATACAAGGCAGAGGAGATCGTGGGCAGGATGCACTTCTACGATCTCTTCGACCCGTCTGTCCGCGAGGACCTGAAAAAGCAGGTATTTACCACCATGGAGGGGCGCGAACCCTTCCGGAACCTTGAGAACCTCAACGTCCACAAAGACGGGCGGCAAATCCTCCTCAGGACATGCGGCACACCGGTATTCGACGAGGACGGCACCTTTGCCGGGTATTGCGGGGTAGACGAGGACATAACGGAACAGCGGGCTGCAGAGACCGCCTTCCAGGCGATTGTAAAGAGCGTGGTCGGGACGACCGGCATTGCTTCGCTCTGGCAGATTGCCGAGACCGTCAGTTCCTGGCTGGGCACCGAGTGCGTCATGGTCGGGGAGATCCATCCGGATCGCACAAGTGTGAAAGTCCTTGCCATGGTCCTCGATGGAAAACGGATCGAAGACTTCTCGTACTCGCTCGAAGGCACACCCTGCGAAGGTGTCCGGGGGATGGGGTACTGTTGCTATCCCGATAACGCCATGACCCTCTTCCCGAACGCGAAGGACATCATGGAGCTCAGGATCCGCAGTTATGTCGGCACCCCGCTCCGAGACTCCGAAGGGAACGTTTTTGGGATCCTCTGTGCCCTTTCGCGGAGCCCGCTGCGTATCGTCCCGTCCATGCAGGAGATCATGGACATCATCGCCGTGAAAGCGGCGGCGGAGATCGAGAGCATGCAGATGACCCGGGCCTTATTGGAGAGCGAACAAAAGTTCCGATCGCTCGTGGAATACGCCCTTGAAGGCATCTTCATAACGGACATGACCGGAACGATCCTGTTTGCAAATAACGCCGTAGCTCAGATGCTGGAAGTGTCCGGCGGGGGCCAGGGGCTCCATGGCAGGAACGTGATGGAGTTTGTTGCTCCTGAGTCACAGCCGGCCGTCATCCATGACTATGCCGAAGTTGCAAAAGGCCATGACGCTTACCTCGCACAGTACAAAGTCATCACCGACAAAAAAAAGGAGATCTATATCGAGAGCCTCGGAAAGGTGATTACGTACGAAGGACAGCCTGCCGATCTCATCTCCCTCCACGACATTACCGAGCGCAAGAGTGCAGAGGATGCACTGAACCGGAGCCAGCAGATGCTGGCCGAGGCCATGGATCTTGCCCACCTGGCGACCTGGGAGTACGACGTTGCAAAAGACCTCTTCACGTTCGACGACCGTTTTTACGCCCTGTACGGCACCACTGCGGAACAGGAAGGAGGCAGCCTGATGTCTTCTGAGGTTTATGCCCGCGAGTTCGTTCACTCCGATGACCGCCACATTGTGGGAGAGGAGGTTGCACGGTCACTGAATACGACAAACCCGGACTACTTCGCCCAGATCGAACACCGGATCATACGGAGGGACGGGGAGATCCGGTACATCGTGGTGAGGATCCGGCTCGATAAGGACGAGGAGGGCAGGACCGTCAGAACGCACGGCGCAAACCAGGACATCACCGATATCCGGAAAGCAGAAGAAGCAGTCCGGCAGAGCGAGGCACGCTACCGGCTCCTCGCAGAAAACGTACATGATGTCATCTTCACTGCCACCATGGACATGCACCTCACGTATATTTCCCCCTCGGTGATGGCTCTCCGCGGATTCACTGCAGAAGAGGCCATGGCAGAATCTCTCTTTAATGCCCTTTCTCCGGCATCGTTTGAAGTGATCACCAGATCGCGGGAGACGGGGCTTGATAATCTGAGGGCCGGTGATACCGTGCTTCCCAGCAGCACCATGGAGCTGGAATTTTACCGGAAGGATGGTTCCACGGTCTGGACCGAGACCATTATTGCCCTTGCCTTTGACAACAACAAAAAGCCGGTGGGTGTTGTCGGAGTCATCCGTGATATCACCCAGAGAAAGCAGGTCGAGAACGCACTCCTGGAGAGCGAGGAGAAGTTCCGCGCCCTTGTCGAGACCACTCCCGGCATCATCTGGGAGGTCGACACGATGGGAAGGTTTGTCTATATCAGTCCCATGGTAGAGGAGATCCTCGGCTATGATCCGGAGCAACTGATTGGCCAGCCTTTCAAAGGACTGGTTATAGAGCAGTTGCAGGCACTGGTCACCCGCACCCTTGCCACCCTCATCATCTCTTCATCAGCCACGCTGCTTCCCTTCGAGGTGGTGGCCCGGCACCGTGATGGCCACGACCTGGTGATGGAGATCCGGCCCTTCCGGGTTACCGGGGTTGATGGCAAGGTAACCGGGTTCCGGGGTGTGGCCATTGACACAACCAGGCGCAAGAACGCCGAGGAGGCGCTCAAGCGGGCCAACCGCCAGCTCAACCTGCTGGGAAGCATCACACGGCACGACCTCCTGAACAAAATCACCGTCATACTCGGAAACCTCAAAATCGTCGAGAGGAACTGTTCCCGTCCTGACGATGCAGAATACCTCAGGAAGATCCGTTATGCCACCAACGCAATCAAGTCCCAGATCGAATTTACCCGGATCTACCAGAACCTCGGCACCCATGAACCGCAGTGGATCGCTCTCGACTCCGTCATGCCCCTCCCGCATGTCCCGCCAACAGTAACGCTGAGAACGAGCGTTGACACTATTGAGATCCTGGCCGACCCGATGCTGGAGAAAGTCTTCTTCAACCTCATCGACAATTCCATCCGGCACGGGGAGCGGGTTACAGAGATCCATGTCACCACCCGTCCGTCCGGCGATGACATGGTTATTGTCTGGGAGGATAACGGGACAGGCATTGAGCAGGAAGAGAAGGAACGGATCTTCGACCGGAACTTCGGCAGAAACACCGGCCTCGGGATGTTCCTTGCCCGGGAGATCCTCTCCCTTACTAATATATCGATCCGGGAGACCGGTGAGCCGGGCAGGGGTGCACGCTTTGAGATTGCCGTGCCAAAAGGGGCGTACCGTACCAGGGCCCCGGATCAGGACTCATGCGATTCGCACCGGCCCTGATGGTCAGGGAGAGGACGCCTGCGGAGTCCCGATATCGTCAAGGATGCCGTCATACATCTCTACGAGCGACTGGGTTGCGGCAAGGACGTGCGCGGAGATCTCCACGCTCATGAGCGGGTCGATCTTGATAGCCTGGTTATAGGCTGCCATCGCGTCGCGGTATGATTGTGTAGATTTGAATGCATCCACTTCTGTTGCCGCGTTTCCTGAAGACGCTGATGCGCTGCCGGAGGTGAGCGTGCGGTACTGCTTGCGCATCTTCTTCATATCTGCAACGGCAATCGCCAGATTCGCATCGCCCTTTCGAACCCAGATCGCGGCATTATTCCGGTTGAGCGAGAGTGCCTTCTCGAAATACCGGAGCGATGCCTCGTACTCGCCGTTCTCGTACAGGATATTCCCGGTCATCACCAACGGCGCAGTCTCGTTCGGCCGGGTATCCATGAGATAGCGGAGAGCAGTCTGCGCCTCTTCATCCCTCCCGATGCTGTACAGAAGCTTTGCCTCGCTCATCCGGATCTCCACATCGTCCGGAGAAAGGGCAACCGCCGACTCGTACAAGGGGAGAGCGGAGGCCGGGTATTTCGTATCGGCAACTGCCCCGGCGGTAATGGTCAGGCTGTGGGCGGCTGCATGCGGGGCAAACGCGACCAGCAGGAGCAGGCCGCACGCGATGATCAGGCAGCCAACTTCCGGCCAGAAGAAGACGCTCATTTTTACAAATTTTTTCTGCAGCTGGTTGATCTTCCCCGCGGAAAGCCAGGCGTCTGCCACGGCTGTTGCCCAGACCACTGCCATGACAAAGACCGGGTTGAAGGGCGTGAAGAGGGGAAGCACGAACGGGGCCCCGAGGACAACTGCGAGGAAGAGGACCCCTTTGGCCGTTTCCCCATTGTAGAACTGCCCGAGGCCGATACCCGCTGCAGAGAGGAGTGCCGCCGCCCAGGGCTTTCTCCATTCCTCTTTTGTAAGATCGAGGCTGGGGCGGTCCGTGCCCTCAGGTGCGGAATCCTCGAACGTGCGATCGCACACATAACAATAATTATCGCTGTAGGGTATGTTCGCCCCGCACTCCGGGCACTTCTTCATAGCACTCCGGAGATGCCGGACGTCATAGTTGTTTCCAAATAATTTTTACTGCCGTCAGGAATGGTACCGGCCGCCGGATATGCCGGGCAGACGCGATCTTATTTATATTATTGTATTCTTCTCTAGATTACTAACAGACGGGTACCTGCACAAATGATCTCAATCCTCTACGTCGATGACGAGCCGGATCTCCTGGAACTTGCACAGATCTTCCTTGAGCAGTCAGGGGAGTTCCGGGTACTGACCTCGACCTCGGCAGAAGGAATCCTTGGCACCCGGGAGATCCTCTCGTTCGATGCCATACTCTCCGATTACCAGATGCCGGGCATGGACGGGATCACCTTCTTAAAAGAGATCCGGAGACAGTCCCCCGACCTCCCGTTCCTCCTCTTCACCGGCCGGGGCCGCGAAGAGATCGTCATCGACGCGCTCAACAACGGCGCCGACTTCTATATCCAGAAAGGCGGGGACCCGCGGGCGCAGTTCGCCGAACTTGCCAACAAGATCCGCTATGCCGTAAACCGGCGGCGTGCTGAGACGGAACTGCAGAAGAAGAGCGAAGAACTCAGCGCTTCGTACGAGCAGATCGCGGCAAACGAGGAGGAACTCCGCCAGCAACTGGACGAGCTGACAGCAAAGCAGGAGGCTCTCAAGATCTCTGAGGAGAAGTTCCGGGCATTCACGGAGAACATCCCGGACCTTACCACAATCTCTGATGTCAACGGGAATTACACGTATATCAGCCCGTCGATCCAGCGGATAACCGGGCAGAGCGCAGATGCCCTGCTGGGAAAGGAGTATGCCGGGGTATGTGCTTTTTTTGGGATCTTCCCGGAAGACTCGGAGATTATCCTGTCGGGCGGGAGGAGCGCCATCGAAAAACCCGGTGAGCCGGTGCCGGTTCCGCCGTTCCGTATACATGATTTCCGGGGAGAGACGCTCTTCATCGAGGGATCGATAACCTACCTGCCCGATGTAAAAGGGATCCAGGGGCTCCTCTTCCACGGACGCGACATTACCGACCGTGTTAAGGCAGAGGAGGAAGTCACCAAAACGAACAAGGAACTCATGCAATCGTACGAACAGCTCACGGCATCGGAAGAGGAACTCCGGGGGCAGTACGAGGAACTGGCGTTCGGCGAGCGGCGTATTCGTGAGAGCGAGGGGAAATTCCGCTCACTGCTGGAACTCGCCCCCGTTGCCGTTGCTGTACATCGCGACGGGAAGATCCTCTATGTCAATCCTGAAGCGGTCCGGCTTGTAAAAGCTACCCGGCCGGAGGATCTCATCGGGAAGGACATCCTTTCGTTCATCCATCCGGACGAATATGCCAGGGCTGCGGAAGACTTCCACCAGTTGTATGATGAAGGAAGAACATTATCCCTTCAGGAAGAGCGGCTCCTCACTGTTGACGGGGAGCCGCTCACGGTCGAGGTTGCGGCAACGCGAATCCAGTACGAAGGTCTCCCGTCTGTCCTGGCTGCCTTCCGCGACATCACCGAACGAAAACAGACCGAACAAGTACTGGCCGAGAGCGAGGAACGGTATCGCACGCTCGTAGAGAACGCAAGGGAGATCATTGCGATCGTGCAGGACCGGAATATCCTCTTTATCAACCGGAAAGGGGCCGAAATTCTTGGTGTTACCGAAGAGGAGATCGTGGGCCGGCAGATCCTGGATTTCATCTGGCCCGATGACGTTGAACTGCTGAGAAAGCACCATATCAAGTGCGAGGCCGGAAACGAGGCCCCCGAATCCTGCGATTACCGGATCCGGGGCGCAGGGGGACGGCCGATCTGGGTCTTCAGCTCGACAGCCCGGATCACGTGGCAGGGAAAACCTGCGATCATCTGCCTCATGACCGACATCACGGAACGGAAATTTGCAGAGGCTGCACTGCAAGAGAGCGAAGAGACATTCCGCCAAGTGATCGAGGGGGCTCCCGAGGCCATCTATATTTCAGCCGACTGGAAATTCCTGTACCTGAACCCGGCAGCAATCCGGCTCTTTGGGGCATCTTCAGGAGAACAACTCATCGGGACGCCGTTCCTCGACCGGATCCATTCCCTGTTCCATGATGCTGTCAGGAACCGGGTACTCGGCATCTATGAACACCACGTAACGGAACCGTCGCTTGAAGAAATTTACCTGCGGCTGGACGGCAGCGAAATCGAGGTCGAGGTGTCCGCAGTACCGTTCAGGTACCAGGGCCAGCATGGTTCGCTGGTCTTTGCCTGGAATATCTCCGACCGGAAAAAAGCCGAACGGGCGCGGCGGGAGAGCGAGAAAGAGTACCGCCGGATTCTCGATAACATGCAGGACGCGTACATCCGTACCGGCAGGGACGGGCGGATCACGATGGTGAACCCGTCGGCAGCCCGGATGTTCGGCTACGGTTCGTTTCCCGATATGATCGATCTGCCAATACAATCCCTGTATTTCAATCCGGAACAGCGTGAAACCGTGATGAATAAAATGCATGATGTGGGGAAGGTCTCAGACCATGCCGAGATGATGCGGCACCGGGACGGTACATCGTTCTGGGCCTCCCTCAATATCCAGTTTGCGAGGGGCGATGACGGAAGCATCATTGGTGCCGAGGGGATCGTCCGGGACATCACGGGACGGAAGGCCATGGAACAGGCGATCCAGGACACGAACAGGAAGCTCAGCCTGCTCAACAGTATCACCCGACACGATGTCGCTAACCAGCTGACCATCCTGCGGGGGTATGCCCAGCTGGTGGAGCTGAGCAGTACGGACCCGGTCGTCGTTGACTTCATGCAGAAGATCGAGACGGCTACGGATACGATCACCAGCCAGATCGAGTTCACCAAGGCGTACCAGGAGCTGGGTGCCCAGACCCCGGTGTGGTTCAGGCTCGAAGAGATCATGGAAAAAACCGCGAGGCCGGAGGTTGTGTTCTCCGGAACCTGTCGGGGAATGGAGATCTTCGCCGACCCGATGCTGGAGCGGGTCTTCTTCAATCTCTTCGACAATGCCCTGTGCCATGGCGAGCACGTGACAACAATCGGGGTCCGGTGCGAACGGGCGCCGGACGGCCTTGTCATCTATGTGGAAGACGACGGGATTGGCGTTGTGCCGGAAGAGAAAGAGAAGATCTTCGAGAAGGGGTTCGGCAGGCATACCGGCTTCGGGCTCTTCCTGGCCCGGGAGATCCTCGGGATCACCGGCATCACCATCCGCGAGACCGGGTATGTTGGTGTCGGTGCCCGGTTCGAGATCACCGTGCCGAAAGAGCGATGGCGGGTTGCCGGCCAGTAAGTGTTTTTTTAATTGTGTTCCCTAACACGAACAGGCAGCCAGACAGGAAAGCGTATCACCTTTTAATTCATTCACTTAGAGAAATATTTCCGCGCGAATTTTCCCAGTGCGGTACAAGGTAGATGAAATCGTGAGAGGACGAAGGGCACCGGACCTGAAAGGCGAGGGGAAGAAGTTCGCAGAGCGAATGGGATATCACTGGGCGGAGAACACCGATGCGGATGTGCCGTTTGAGGGATTCATGTACCGGGAGAACGTCATGATTGCCGTGAAGATGATAAAAACCCGGTACGGACTTGGCGCGGATCCCGTTATCGAAGACAAGTACCCGGACGCGGTCGCAGAGGTCCGGTCGCTCCCCCTCCCGCCGTACGTGTTCCGCGAGCTCTGGCTCCGGACGCAGAACGAGCGGATGTATCGGCGGTTCTTCATCCTGCCGGGCGCCACCGCGGAGATCGAGGAGAACACGCGGGACGGGTACCGGAACCCCCATTACCGGAAGGCGTACTGGAAGAAGGCTCCGTACCGGGTGGACATCCCCCTCCCGGACGTGCCGATCCCTTTGATCTCCCCCGACGAACCTCCTGCCGGAAGGAAGGTCTAAAAAAGAGTCTCTCTGAAATCCCCGTAAAATGCCCGGATTGGCAAAAGGACGAAGGTCAATTTTTCGTGGAGTGGAAATGTGGTCCACGCCGATGGAGAGAACCCGTTATCAGGGCCCGTTTCTAAATTGCGGCGATTTAACCGCCACTTCAACCTGCAAAATAGCGGGCTTCCAGCGCCCCCTTTTTTCGGACGTATTTCACATGGTCCGGAAAAAACCCCTGTCCGGTGGCTTCTGTGACCGTTTTAGAGGGAGTCTGGTTAAATAATAATGGTAGACTTTCCTGATAAATGGCCTCGTAGATCCCTTTTCACGCCCGGACACCGGCTTCGATCACCGCGATCTCCTCCGGTGTCAGCCCGTACAGCTCGTACACCAGCGCATCGATCCGGACGTTCGTTGTGTCAGGATTCATCGGAGAAAAAGTCACAGGAGATCGCGGAGCTCGTCCCTTTCAATTCCTGCCTGTTTCAGGATCTCGATGAGCGTTCCCACCGGCAGATCTTTCCGGTGAACAGGGACGATGACACGCCGTTTTGTTTCCGGATGATAAAAGATATGATGGCTTCCCTTAACCCGGTCAAGAATATAGCCCCGGCTTTTGAGAATACCGATAACCTTGTCGGGCGTCAGGTTTGGCAATTTAGGCATGTGCCTTTACCATGACGGTATATTCGAGCACGCCTTCC
>Ga0265297_10009563_pt1 | contig 12456 bp, 10 predicted proteins | sample Munlanlwell13791_FD_192502 | JGI IMG/M metagenome (GOLD analysis project Ga0265297, IMG submission 192502) | Leachate microbial communities from a municipal landfill in Southern Ontario, Canada - Leachate well 137-91 | ecosystem: Engineered > Solid waste > Landfill > Unclassified | place...
GAGGATAATGACCGGGATCATGATTCTTTTGAGAAATAAAGGTGAATTTTTGAATTTCATATTTCAGATTTTGACTTAATATCGGTTTTTTTTCAAGCGCAGGTGCTTTATTATTTGACTAATAATAATAGTTATTATATAATAATATTAACTATTTAGAGAAAAGGAAAAATTTATGGAATCTTTTATTTTATTATGCAAAAAGAATAATTTAAAAATTACACCTCAGAGGAGTTTAATTTATAAAGAGCTGGTGGGATCAAAGGACCATCCCAGCGCAGAGACTCTGTACAAAAAAGTAAAAAGAATATTTCCCACTATTTCTTTCGATACGGTTTACAGAACTCTTCTGACCTTCTCTAAAATAGGTATTGCCGACATCCTGACACTTCCCGGCGAACCAAAAAGATTCGATGGCGATAAAAACAAGCATTATCATTTCAGATGTATAAAGTGTGATGATATTATAGATATAAATGACAGCAGCAACATTATAAAAATTCCTGAAAGTATAAGCAGGAAATTTGATATACTGAACTCAAAGATTATTTTTGAGGGTATATGCGATAAATGTAAAAAAGTAAATTAATATTAAATCTAAAAAGCAGGAGGAAAAAACATGATTGGTGATAAAACTTTAAAAAATCTGGCAGATGCTTTTGCAGGCGAATCACAGGCAAATAGGAAATATCTTGCTTTTGCACGAAAAGCTGACAGGGATGGCTTTCCCCAGATAGCAAGACTTTTTAGAGCCGGTGCAGGGGCGGAGACTGTGCATGCCCTTAATCATCTGAAGGCAATGGATGGTATAAAATCAACAGAGGAAAATCTAAAGGCAGCAATAGGAGGAGAAACATACGAATTTAATGATATGTATCCAAAAATGATTGAGGAAGCAAAGAACGAAAATTCCGAAGAAGCAAAAATAAGTTTTACCTATGCAAATAAGGTAGAACAGGTTCATGCAGAATTATACAAGAAATACCTTGATAATATTGGGAATAATCCCGGCACTCCTATTTTTGTATGCCAGGTCTGCGGGAATACAGTAGAAGGCGCGGCGCCGGATAAATGTCCTATTTGCGGAAATCCAAAAGAGATGTTTAAAGAAATAGCATAGTATTGTAATAGGAAAAGCGGAGGCGAAAGATCAAAGGCACCCTTTTTATTTGCGCAACCCCGATTGGCAATCTGGAAGATGTAAGCCTCAGGCTTATAAGAACTCTTAGAGAATCGGACCTAATTGCAGCGGAAGATACAAGGACCATAAAAAAGCTGCTGCAGAGGCATGGCATTTTTAAAAAAACTACGATAAGTTATCATGATTTTAGCGGGGAAAGCAGGAACAGGTACATAATAGATGTTCTGAAGGCAGGGAAAAATATTGCACTGGTTTCCGAATCGGGTACACCGGGTATTCAGGATCCTGGATTTAAAATCGTAAAAGAATGTATCGAAAAAAATATTCCTGTAACCATAATACCAGGTCCCAATGCCGCAATCAGCGCTCTGGTCCTTTCAGGTTTACCGGCAGATAATTTTTTATTTGCAGGTTTCTTGCCAAAAGCAAAGGCAAAAAGGAAAAATAAGCTCACAGAACTGGCTTTATTTCCTTATACTCTGATATTCTATGAATCACCCAACAGAATCAATACGCTGGTGGAGGAACTCATTGAAAAATTTGGCGACAGAAAGGCAAGTCTTGTAAGAGAGATCACAAAAATATATGAGGAAACCATAAGGGGAAGCTTAAGCAGTATATTATCCGAAATAGGTAAAAGAAAAGTGAAGGGAGAAATAGTACTGATTGTAGAAGGTTATAAAAAGGATCTTATTAGAAATTTTTCTGAAGAAGATATAACCAGAGAAATTATTAAACTCCTCAAACAGGGTATTTCCAAAAAAAACGCACTGAAAGTCATATTATCAAGATATGACATAGATAAACAAAAATTGTATAATATTGCAACGAAAATCTGAGGATAATCATCATTCCACTTAAAACAGGAACTAGAAAAAGGATATTATGACGAGAGAAAAATTTTACATCACTACTGCAATTCCGTATATGAATGCGAAACTTCATCTGGGTCAGATGTATGAATATATACTGACAGATGTAGTTGCCAGGTTTAACAGGCTTATCGGAAAAGATACTTTTTTTCTGACCGGTGCCGATGAGCACGGACAAAAAATAAATAAAAATGCCGAGAAGAAAGGTGTCTCCCCGCAGGAATATGTCGATGAAATGGTTACGGATATGAAGAGACTGCTGAAATTGTATGATATCAGTAATGATAGTTACATAAGGACAACGGATAAAAAACATGAAGAGATAGTCCGGAAAATACTTACAGAATTCAAAAACAATGGCGATCTCTACAAAGGTACCTATGAAGGAAAATATTGTGTTCCCTGCGAAACGTTTCTTCTGGAATCGCAGCTTGAAGAAGGCAAATGCCCGCAATGCAAAAGAGATGTGGAATCCGTAAAGGAAGAAAATTACTTTTTTAAACTCTCCACTTATGAGGATAGATTGATAAGACACATTGAAGCAAATCCGGATTTTATAGTTCCCGAAACCAGAAAAAACGAGGTGCTGGGAATATTAAAACAAGGGCTCAAAGATATCAGCGTATCAAGAACTGCAGTCAAATGGGGAATTCCAATACCTTTTGACCCGAATCATTATACTTATGTATGGGTGGATGCACTTATCAATTACATTTCTGCCCTGGGTTATAGTTCGGAAGATCAGGATCTTTTTAACCGGTACTGGCCGGCAAACCAGCATCACATAGGAAAGGATATATTAAAGTTCCATGCTATAATATGGCCCGCTATGCTGATGTCCCTGGGTATAGAACTCCCAAAACAGATCGTGGTCCACGGGTGGCTTCTTATGGGAGAAGAGAAATTATCGAAATCCAAAGGTATTACTCTGGATCCGGATGACGTGTCTGAGAAATTCGGAGTGGATGGAATCAGGTATTTTCTTACAAGAGAAATCTCTTTTGGACAGGATGGTTCTTTTACCTCCAAAGCTTTTGTCAGGAGATATAATTCTGATTTAAGCAATGATATTGGGAATCTGGTTTCAAGGACCCTTGCAATGCTTTCAAAATACAGAAACGGGATAATTCCTAAAAAAGTTAGCAATCCGGTTTTTGAAAAAAAATGGGACGATCTAAAAAAGGGCGCTTTCGGGTACATAAAAGATTTTAAATTCTCCGATTATCTTGTCAAAGTCTGGGAGTTTATAAATAATGCAAATAAATATATTGAAGACAGCCAACCATGGGCTCTTGCTAAAAGTGAAAATGAAGAAGATCGGAAAAAGCTTGATGCAGTATTATATGAACTGACAGAAATAATAAGACTGTCCGCTATCCTGCTTGTACCATTTATGCCTTCGACGTGCCGGAAAATATTTTCTCAACTGGGAATAAATATCGGCATTAATGAAGTGACTATCGAAGAAGAAGGAGTCTGGGGCAGATATGCCGGTGGAGCGGAGGTCGGCCAGAGAGAAATACTGTTCCCCAGGTTGGATGAAGATCAATAATTAAAAAATAAAAGTAGTGCAATGTATTTTATAGACACACATACTCATATAGATATGCTGAAAAAACTGACCCCGGAAGAGGCAGTGGCAAGATCCGAAAGTGAAGGCGTCAAATATATAATAAACGTAGGTTCAAGTCTGCAGGGGAGCAGGAAATCAGTGGAATTTGCCGGAAAATTCAGTAATGTATTTGCCAGTGTTGGAGTTCACCCCCATTATGTCCGGAATTTTGGAAATAAAGAAATTGAAATCCTCGAATCATTATTAAGCAGTAATCCGGATACCAATGATAAAAATAATAGAAAAAGAAACGCCAAAGTCGTGGCAGTCGGTGAGACAGGATTTGATTTTTACAGAAACTTAAGTCCCAGGACGGATATGGAAAAAGCCTTCGAGGCACAAATAGAACTGGCACTGAAGTATGATGTACCTGTAATAATCCATGACAGGGATGCACATAGCGAAACTCTGGAAGTCATAAAGAGATATGCCGGTAACAGCAATTTTAGGGCAGTTGTCCATTGCTTTTCAGGAGATACTGATTTTGCAACGCAGTGCCTTGATTTAGGACTGTACATCTCTTTTACGGGAGTAATAACTTTTCCTAATGCAAAAAGCGTACTTGAAACAGTAGAAAAAGTCCCTATCGAACGCCTCTTTATAGAAACCGATGCACCTTTTCTTGCGCCGCAAATAGTGAGAGGCAAAGAAAATTATCCGGGGTATGTGAGGTATGTCGCCGGGAAGATTGCAGAAATCAAAAATTTAAGCATAGAAGAAGTTGCAGATACCACTTCGAAAAATGCGGAAAAATTTTTTTCCTTAAATCAAAGTTGATTTTAAATAAAATGAGTAGTTATATAAGCTCTCCTTCAGTAACTGTCAGGATTTTAAAAAATTATGGAATCAAGTTAAAAAAAAGTCTCGGGCAGAATTTCTTAATAGATACAAACAGCGCCAAAAAAGTAGTAAAGTATGCAGGCATCAATTCCCAAGATACAGTTCTTGAAATTGGGAGCGGAATAGGCAGCCTTACAGAGATCCTGGTGGGCGAAGCAAAGAAGGTAATCTGTATCGAGATAGATAAAACACTGGCCGGTGTATTCGAGGAAATCTTCAGGGATCGTTCAAAAGGGAAAATCCAATTAATACAGGCTGATGCATTAAAACTTGATTATGGACTTATTGCAGGCAAATATAAGATAACCAAAATGGTTTCCAATCTTCCTTACAGCATTGCGGCACATCTGCTATTAAAAGTTCTTACTGAAACGGAAGATATAAAAAGATTCTTTGTAACCATACAGAAAGATATAGCTGAAAGACTTCTTGCTTCTGTGGGGGATAAAAATTACAGTTCTTATACTTTAAAGTCCAATTTTCTGGCTGATTTCAATTATTGTTTTCAGATCTCACGCAATTGTTTTTTCCCAAGACCTTTTATCGATTCGGCAGTTATAGAGGTGAATAGAAAAGATAGGGGAATACAGGAAGGCAAGAATTTCAACACAGAAGATTTTTTTTATTTTTTAAATAGTTGTTTCCTGCATAGAAGAAAGAAGCTCATTAACTCCCTGTCCCGAAGCGATAAGTATTGTCATAAATTAAAATTAATTATAAAATTGCTCTCCGAAATCGGGAGAAGTAAAGATGTAAGGGCAGAAGAGCTTGATTTAAAAGATTATATTTTCTTATTTAAAGAATTAAATGACGGGTAAAACTTGATGTCTAATATATATTATTTATGCTATCATATAGCACGATGAAGGCGAAAAATATTTTAAAACTCAGGGCTTCGGGTAAAATAAATCTTTATCTAAATGTCTCCAAAAACGGCCGGACTGACGGCTATCATGAAATAAAATCAATAATGCAGAGCATAAGCCTTTCGGATGAACTTACTTTCGAGATCCTGAAAGGAAATGAAAGTTATAATTCACAATATAAAAATGGGATCTATATTACCTGCAATAATGAAGATATACCTCTCGACGAGAAAAATTTGGTCCATAAAGCTGCGGCGCTTATTCTGGACGGTTATGGCCTGAGAAGCAAATATTCGATAAAAATTAAAATAGGGAAACATATTCCGGTATGTGCAGGATTAGCCGGAGGCAGCACAAATGCGGCAGCAACCCTGGTTGCACTGGATAAACTATTTGATCTCAAGATAGAATCGGTTGATATGATGAGTCTGGCAGGTGAAGTAGGATCGGATGTTCCTTTTTGCATAAAAGGCGGGACCACTCTAGCTGAAGGCAGGGGGGAGAAGCTTTCAAAATTACCGCATCTGCCTTTTTACTGGATCGTACTTGCAACAAATGGATGTAAGTTTTTATCGGGAGACGTATATGGAAAGTTTGATTTAATAGGAGCGGAAAAAAAATCGATACACAAAGAACTGGTGAACAATATAATTAAACGTGAGTTCACTAGTTTCTTCAGGAAACTTCAAAATGATCTGGAAGATGTGGTAGCGATAGAAGACAGAGAAATACTTGCAATAAAAGGAAAGGCATCGGAACTTGGAGCAATTACCACACAGATGACCGGAAGCGGGCCCACCGTCTTTGCTTTTTGTGATGACCTGAAAACAGCAATAAAAGTGTATGAAGGTCTTAAACCATTATCTTCCGCAGTCTTTTTATCCCATACTACACCTGACAGCCTGGCTATCTTCAATTAAAATCTGAAAATAATCAATAACAACAATAATCTTTCAATACATCTAATACCCGTTTGAGTTTGAATTTTAAATAATTCTGATATAAAATTTATTAGCTCAAGTGGGGAGTAGCCAAGTGGTAAGGCAACGGGTTTTGGTCCCGTGATCGAAGGTTCGAATCCTTCCTCCCCAGCCATGTATATGAATCCAAAAGTGCTTCTTATGTATGTTATAATTGTTATTTTGTATAATTAGCTGGGTTATCTTTAAGGAGGAAGCAATTAACAATCAAAACATATCTACGAGATTTAATAGGTTCTATAGGCGATTAACTGGTTCTACAATTGAATATAATTTAACCATTTACAATGATACTCTTAATAAAATAAAGCAGCTCAAAACAGAGTTTACTAATGAAACGGATGAGAAGCTTCAGCAAATTTCAAAAGAATTATTCCATAGGGCTCAAAATGGAGAGTCTTTAGACAATTTACTTGTCGAATCATATGCACTGGTATGCGAAACAGCAAGACGTACCATAAAACTGAATCCCTTTGATGTACAAATAGTAGGCGGTATCGTGCTTCACCAAGGGAAACTGGCGGAAATGCAGACGGGTGAAGGGAAAACTCTTGTTGCTGTTTTACCCGCTTATTTAAATGCACTGACCAGTAAAGGTGTTCATATACTGACCTTTAATGATTATTTAGCCCACCGCGATGCAGAATGGATGAGAGCAATATATAATTTCTTGGGATTGAGTGTTGGCCATGTCCAGGAGGGGATGAGTGTTTCCGAACGTAAGCAGGCATATGAGGCAGACATTACTTATATTTCCGCCAAGGAAGCAGGATTTGATTTTTTACGTGACAGTATTTGTTATCATAAGGATGATATCGTCCATCGGTCCTTCAATTTTGCTATTATCGATGAAGCTGATTCTATTTTAATTGATGAAGCCAGGATTCCGCTAGTAATTGCAGGAACTTCAGATTTTCATGATGCCGAATTATATCATATAGCTCAAATTGCCAGTAAATTAAAAAAAGAAATTGATTTTAAATTTGATGAATATGCGCGAAGTATATATTTGACTGATGCTGGATTGGAACGTGCCGAAGAACTGTTGAGTTGTGAAAATCTTCATGATACTGAAAATCTAGATATACTCACCCGGCTGAATTGTGCTATTCATGCAGAATTTTTACTTCATAATAATATTGACTATATTGTCCGTAATGAAAAGATTGAATTGGTGGATGAATTTACCGGACGGGTAGCCGACAAAAGACGCTGGCCTGATGGATTGCAAGCAGCACTTGAAGCTAAAGAAAATATTACTATTCAATCTCGGGGAATTATTCTAAATTCAACCACATTACAGCATTTTCTACAGAATTATCCAAAAATATGCGGAATGACAGCAACTGCTCAATCTGCCGAAGAGGAGTTTAAAAAATTTTATAATCTAAACATAGTGGTGATTCCTCCAAACCGTTTCTGTATACGGGTTGACCATCCGGATAGGATATTTGTTACAAAACGTGAAAAGAATAGAGCGCTTTTAGATGAAATTATAAAAGTGAATGAAACTAACCGCCCAATATTAGTGGGGACATGTAGTGTCAAAGAATCTGCCATACTGGCTGAGGAATTGAACAAACAGCAAATAAAATGCGAGGTACTCAATGCAAAAAATGATGCTTATGAGGCTTCAATTGTAGCTCAGGCAGGCAAATTAGGAGCCGTGATTATATCAACCAATATGGCAGGTAGGGGTACAGACATCTTGCTTGGTGGAGGTGATAAAAAAGAAAAACAAAAGGTGATGGAGTTAGGTGGGTTATATGTTATCGGTACGAATAAACATGAAAGCCAGCGAATAGACAATCAGCTGAGGGGCCGTGCAGGCCGACAGGGTGATCCTGGCTCTTCTTGCTTTATTATAAGTCTTGAGGATGACATTTTTATCAAATACCGGGGTGCAGATCTCATTCCTGCCAAAATCATTAATGATAATAAAAATGGAGAAATTAGCAATTCTATCGTAAGAAAAGAGATAAACAGCATGCAGCGGATTATTGAAGGTCAGAATTCAAATATTAAAATAACGTTATATAATTACTCATGGCTGGTAGAAAAAAAACGAAAGATTATCGAAAAAAGACGGCTGGATATTTTGAATAACCATGCGTCCTTAAAGTTTTTTAAGTTGAGATCCCCCCGTAAATATAAAAAGTATGAATTATTAGTGGGAAATGAAAAATTAACTGGAATTTGTGAATATATTTCCCTTTATTATATTGATAAGTATTGGTCTCAATTTCTGGCAGAAATAGCCGATATCAGAGAGGGCATCCATTTGCGAAGAATCGGCGGACAGGTACCTCTAATAGAATATCAAAAACTGGCGATTAGTCTATTTGATGAATTTCTTAGTAAACTGGATGAAACATTAGTTAAGGAATTTAATCGTCTCCCGATTAACAATAGAGATTTTACAATCGAAACAAAGAATTTAAAAGCACCTTCAGCAACCTGGACCTACTTAGTCAGCGATAATCTTTTTGAGAACCAATTTGGTTTTCAATTGACTGGAAACATAGGACTGTCCATTGGTGCTGCCTTTATATTTGGTCCTTTATTGGGTATAGCTTTGTTAAAAAAGAAATTTAAAAGAAAAAGTTAAAAATACTACAGACTAATAAAAAAATTCTTTAAAGTAATTAATTCTTTTAAAAACTAGTTAGAAATTTCGCAACCCGGGCCAGACAAACTGTAAATTATAATAAGCTCTTCCCTAATAACCATATAAACTGGCCGACCTCTCTGGATTTATTATACAAGCAATTGTTTAACATATATTTTGCTAAACAAATTATATGTTATAATAGTTTTTATTAAATTCTTTTAAAAATTTAACTAAATGTTTAAAGTATGTCTGCAGTTGAAGTAAATCACATAGTCAAATCATATGTAGATAAGCTCGCGGTTGATAATCTGTCTTTCTCTATAGCTCAAAATGAGATATTTGGTCTGATAGGGCCTAACGGTGCTGGCAAGACTACTACTATTAGGATGATAATGGACATAATTAAACCTGATTCAGGTGAGGTTATAGTTTTCGGAGAGAAGTTAAGTGAAGTAAGTAAGAATAGACTTGGCTATCTACCAGAGGAAAGAGGACTGTATAAAAAACTGACTGTCATGGAATCTATCATCTATCTGGCTTCGCTTAAAAATATGGACAGGTCCTCTATAGAGGAAAAAGCTGATAAGTTGCTTAAACAAACGGGTATGCTTCCTTATAAGAATAAGCGGATTGAGAAATTGAGCAAAGGCATGGGACAGATTATTCAGTTAATTGTCACCATTATCCATAATCCTGAACTGGTCATTTTTGATGAACCCTTTTCAAGCCTCGATCCAATTAACACAGAACTAATTAAAAATTTACTTGTAGATTTAAGAAACCAGGGTAAGGCAGTAATTCTGAGTACTCATCAGATAAATCAGGTAGAGGAACTCTGTGACCGTGTATTAATGATAGACCATGGACACAACGTTCTTTACGGGAGTCTTTCAGAAATCAAGGCCAGGTACAAGACTAACACAGTTATTATCAATTTTGAAGGTGAGCTGGGACAGATACCAGGAGTTATAAAAAAGAGAGCTCACAAAGACTCTACTGAATTAGTCCTTGATAAAAATACTACTCCTGAACAAATCCTAAAACGGTTATTGGACATCGGTTTAATAATCAATCGATTCGAAGTTTCAATTCCTTCACTCAATGAAATATTTGTTGAGGTGGTGAGTGAAAATCAGAAGTAAGATGCTTTTAATATTCAGGCACGAGTTCTTACATACAGTAAAAAGAGCAGGGTTTTTTATACTCGCTCTCTCACTGCCAGTACTGGCTCTTCTGGGTATAGGAGTTTTTCACATTGTCTCAGGAACTATTGAACCTTCTGTAGAAGTAGCCAGGATAGGATATTACGATGAATCTGGTGATTTTAGCCAGTACACCACACAAGGGAATATAATTTTTATTAACTATGAAACCCAGGAATCGGCTACACAGGCTATGATTGAAAAGGATATTAAAGAATACTTCATCATTCCACAGGATTTTATATCAACAGGGATAATCAAACGTTATGTCACACAGAGGGAGCTTGCAGCGCCCCCTGCTACAGCAGCTGCGATTGACGAGTTCCTTTCAAACAATCTATTGGCTGGAAAAGTACCAGAAAGCACTATTGCAAGGATTGAATCTCCTCCAAATCTTATTACAACCACGCTGACTTCAACAGGTGACATAGCTACACAACAGGGTGGATACGCAAACTTTGTAATCCCGGGTGTCTTTAGCTTACTGTTGGCGTTATCACTTATGTTTAACTCCAGTTATGTGCTGGAAAGTCTTGGCGAGGAGAAAGAAAATCGGCTTATGGAAATACTTTTATCCTCGGTCTCAACACGGCAATTACTGGCAGGTAAGGTTCTGGGTCGAGGGACTGCCGGACTGATACAGGTAATAGTATGGGTGATTTCAATCCCTTTACTGCTGCGGCTGGCATCCCCATCTATTGGGGGTTTTATAAGCAGTATAAAAATACCGCCTGGTTTCCTGACTCTTGGTATAGTATATTTTATTCTTGGTTATTTGTTATTTAGTGTCCTTTCTGCGGCTGTAGCTGCTATTAGTCCCACTATAAGAGAAGCAAATGCATTGGCATCAATATATACACTTTCTGCTTTTGTACCATTATGGTTTTTGTCTTTAATAATGTACTTTCCTAACAATCCAATTTGGATTGTTTTTAGTATTTTTCCTTTCAGTGCGCCTGTAATGATAATGTTGCGCCTTGGCATTACTGGCGTACCTGTATGGCAAATTGCTGTTAGTATAGCCGTGTTGTTGTCATGTATTATTGGGGGACTGTTTTTGGCGGCCAAGCTACTGGGGACTTATATACTGATGTATGGTAAAAGACCAAATCTCAAAGAGATTATTAGGAGTTTTAGAAGTTTGTAGATATAAATTATTTTTATCAGTTTGATTTTAAAAAGTTTCTTAAGTTTTTTATTTAAAACCCAATTCAGGTATAAAAATATCCTCATCTAAACTAATAATTCTGGTTCTAAATTGTCTACTATAGCCGGCTAATAAATAGTGAGTAGCATAGTAGGGTAGATAATAATTAAACCTATAAAGCTAATTCTGGTATGAAAATAGCTTCATCTATATACATTATTTTGGTTTTAACATTGTCCACAGTGGCCAGCCATGTTGTATACTTAACAAATGATCAATATCTAAAATTATATAAAAAAATCAGGAGATTGTGACTTATGCAATATACAATATTTCCAAAACTAAATATAAAAGTATCAAGATTCGGTATGGGGTGTATGAGATTTCCAAAAAAGATAAATAATACCGGTAAAAGCATAACAGATGAAACTGAAAGTATTAAGATGATCCGGTATGCAATAGAAAATGGAGTAAATTATTTTGACACAGCATATGTTTATAAAGACAGTGAAGCAACTGTGGGTAAAGCCTTATATGGAGGCTTGAGAGAAAAAATATTTTTAGCAACAAAGTGTCCGGTAGATAAGGTGAAAAAACAGGAGGACTTTGATACTCTCCTGGATGAGTCTTTGGAAAGACTTCAAACCGGATATATCGATTTTTATCTGCTGCATGGAATTAATAAAAATTGCTGGGAAAATATAAAAAAGTTTAAGCTTCTGAATAAACTTGATGATGCTAAAAAAGACGGAAAGATAATATACGGGGCATTTTCATTTCACGATGACCTGGAGCTCTTTAAAGAGATAATAGATTCATATAACTGGGATATGTGTCAGATTCAGCTCAACTATATAGGAGAACGCTTTCAGGCTGGAGTGGAAGGATTAAAATATGCTGCATCCAGAGGCATCGGAGTTGTTATTATGGAACCTCTGCTCGGGGGACTTTTGGCAGAAAATGTTCCATCTGATATTGTGAAAAAATGGGGTAGTTCAGGGATAAAGAGAACTCCGGCCGAATGGGCATTCAGGTGGCTCGCCAATTTTCCGGAAGTGACAATAATCCTGAGTGGTGTCAGCACCATGAAACAGTTAAAGGAAAATATTAAAATATTTGAGAAAGCTTCCCCAAACTCAATAACTGATAAAGAAGCAAAGACTTTCAAAGAAGTAAAAAAACTTT
>Ga0265297_10009564_pt1 | contig 12456 bp, 9 predicted proteins | sample Munlanlwell13791_FD_192502 | JGI IMG/M metagenome (GOLD analysis project Ga0265297, IMG submission 192502) | Leachate microbial communities from a municipal landfill in Southern Ontario, Canada - Leachate well 137-91 | ecosystem: Engineered > Solid waste > Landfill > Unclassified | place...
AGGATGCCTCGGAGGACAATGCCGCTCACGATCGAGTCGACCTGCTTTTCCTCGACTTCCGACCTTAGCTCGAACTTGCCGGCCCAGGACATCAGCGTGGCCAGTGTCGCCACCGAAAACAGGAACGCCGCCATCAATTTGGTGAAGAACGTGGTGGAGATGATCTCCTGGAACCATTCCAGGAAGACATCCACGCGGCTGGCGAATTCCGCGTCGGCTGACGCCAGCAGCGGAATCACCACGGCGAACGCGATCACCAGCAGCAATATGACTCCGACCAATACCCGCTTGATGATGCCTTTGTCCTGGCGCGACGTGTTGAACGCCCGCTGCATCAATCGCGCCGCGGGCATCATCTTGATGTTCAGAACGCGCAGGATCACCGACGCGACGAAACGGGTGCCCCAGAACGCCTTACGGTCGACAGGAACGCGAAATTGTAGAACAGCGCGACCAACACTGGCAACAGCAGGAAGCTGATGAATTTCAGGAACGGATTGTCGTACAGGAAGAAGCTGGCCGCTATGAGCGCGAGCGGCGCGAGCCACCACCAATCCTTCCCCGGCGCCGCGCCTTCACGCCGCATCGCCCAGACGAACAGTCCGCCGGTCAGGAGCAGATAGACGAAAGCGTTGGCTCCGAATGCTTGCGGCCCGTGCGACCAGAAACCCCACAGGAAAATCACCCAGTATACCGCTGATGCCGCGCTCCAGATGACCTTGATGCGATCGGCATCCGATAACTTGAGTTTCGCTTTCAGTTTATCTATCCAGGACATAACGATGGTCGTTATGAAAATGACTACGAATTGGGGCCACATCTTGCCTCTTGCTCTTCATCTAATTTCTTCAGCGAATCAACATTCGAGTGTTTAAGTATTAATCGAAACCGAAGAGCAAATTTTCAGACACGACCGAATTTTCCGTCTTAAATAGGCGAGAGACAAAATGTGACCCCGCTTACACTGGCACATCATTATTTTGCATGTTTATTCTTTTTCAAGTATTCAATTTCCATTGCCAACGCGCCTTCCTGAAATCCATCTTTGAAACCCTGAAGGTATCCTTCCTGATAGATATTCTTGAATACTGAACGCGTTAAAAAATCCTTCTTTCCGTACGGCTGCTCTACAAGAGAGTACTCGCCTTCGAGATTTTTAATAGCTTCATTTAAGAGAATGGTTATACCCTCGTCCGAAAAAATAATTTGCCTTAACTCGTTATAGGTCTTACCTGTCTTGTTGATGTGACTTTGTTCATACCTGACCATAAAAGAAATGATTTTTTGAACTTAAGGCCTAACCGCCCGATATTTTATAATTCAGTCAACCTTTATCTCATCCGGATTAACAAACTTGTGTCCTTCTTTCTCTACCGTATAAGGAATCTTGTCAGCCGACAGCCCGAACCAGCCGTAAATCTCCTTCAGCAAATCGTATGCGGCCCCTGCGACATCGCTGGCCAAACGGTCGCAGTCGACCAACAGAAAGATTTGCTTGTCATTTTCAGGCGCAAAGCTCTTGTCGTCATCAAACTCCCATGCCCAAGTCTTAACGCCGTATGGAATTAAATAGAGCTTGCCACCGTCTTTAAGGAAGGCGTCCTTAACATGAACAGACAGCTGGATGGTCTTCGGCCTTGGCTCCAAAAAGGATATGGCCTTCCGATAAAACTCAACGAAATTATACGTAAATTCCACCAACGCAATAGGGTTAATCCTCAAGTCGATATTGCCTTCTCTGTGCTTAGATGCGTGACCCAAAAAATCTTCTCCTGCGGAGACTCTCGCAATCAATGTCCCGTCCCTATACAAAGCGATGATCTTGCGGTCCCCATTCCTCACTTCCAAGTACTCCCCTGTCACGATCCTCGCTCGATCCAAGGTCTGCATGTCCCAGCCCGCGTACCTAAGCTGTCCGGGATTCTCCAGTAGCTTGGATACGCTGTCGGTGCCTGTATCAAAAAACGTGCGTACCTCGACTTGTTCGCCGGGTATCGCGGAATAAATCATCAGTGGCTCTCTCTTATCGCTCATAAGCTCTTTGAATCATATCATTGACTCGCTCCGCAAGGCGGTGCGCGGGTCCGTCCACCCCGGCCTTACTCGCCGGCTTCTTTAACTCGTCGATTTTTTTCTCGATGGCTGTTAGTCGCTGGGAGACCGTGTTCTTACCGACCTGCAGGGCGTTGTGCATCTGTTCCTTGGTCAACGAGGACGATTGATCCTTGATACGCCTCGACACCCCGAAGACAATCTGTTTGACTTGGCACCCCTCTTCGATGACGCCCGAGACCATGAAGGGCTTCAGGTCCTCCTTCTGGCACGGGATGAAAATGAACCCCGCTCCCTTTTCCGCGTCGGACCGGCTCGGCAGCCAACCAATTTCAATGTCCTTAATCTTGGGATAGCTTCGCTCATTGATTATACCCCGGTATTTCCCCGCGTCGAATTCACCCCGTTCAATCAAGTCCAGCTCAGTGACCTCCTCCGTGTTCTTGTCGTGAGGCTTGTCCGTCTTGAATCCGATGACGATATAGCCACCTTCGCTGTTCGCGAACGAGGTCACGTCCTTAGCAAGTTCGTACATATCATTGGTGTCACCAAATCCGTGATAAGCGTCCTTGCCTTTGGCATCGAACCACTGATCTTCTTTGAAACCTACGAAATCATTGAAGCTACCCTCGTCCAGTATTTCCTTAATTTTATTCGGCTCTGGCATAATTTCGGCTGAATATTGTGGCTAGATGCCATCATGACGACGCCGAAGTGTCAAATAAGAGCACGGTGCCAAACGAGTCATTACGAAAAAACGCCATCTTACGGAAGCAATCGTCATCCGCCGACCAGCAAATGCCCTCTGGTACCTAGTACGAAAATTACGCCTGCCTGACCGCCTCGGCCACGGCTGTGGTCACGCCGCGGTCCAGCGCGTCCGGAATGATGTGGTCGAATGTCGGCTCTTTCACGTAATCGGCCAGGGCGTGAGCCGCGGCGAGTTTCATCTCCTGCGTGATGTCCCGAGCGCGGATGTCGAGCGCGCCGCGGAAGATTCCGGGGAACGCTAGGACGTTGTTGACTTGGTTCGGAAAGTCGCTGCGCCCCGTGGCGATGACCGCCGCGCCGCCCGCCTTCGCCTCGTCCGGCGTGATTTCCGGCGTCGGATTGGCGAGCGCGAACACTATCGGCTTGTCGCTCATACTGCGTACCATTTCCGTGCTGACGATTCCGGGGCCGCTGACGCCGACGAACGCGTCCGCGCCGGCCATCGCGTCCGCTAAGCTGCCGCTTTCGGCGTCTGGATTGGTCGCGGCGGCCAATTCCCGCTTGGCGCCATTCAGGTCATCGCGGCTCGAAACGAGGATGCCGCTGCGGTCGCAGACCAGGATCTTCTTGACGCCCGCGGACAGCAGCATCTTGGCTATCGCCGTCCCCGCCGCTCCGGCGCCGCTGATCACGATCTTCATGTCCGTCAGCACGCGACCGGTGACCTTGGCCGCGTTCATGAGCCCGGCCAGCACCACCACGGCCGTACCGTGCTGGTCGTCATGGAAGACCGGGATGTCCAGAGCCTCGCGTAATCGCCGTTCCACTTCAAAACAGCGCGGAGCCGAGATGTCCTCCAGGTTGATGCCGCCGTAAGTCGGAGCGATCGCCTTGACCGCCGCGACGATCTCATCGACGTCCTGCGTGGCGAGACAGATGGGATACGCGTCCACGCCGCCGAATTCCTTGAAGAGAATCGCCTTGCCTTCCATCACCGGCAGTCCCGCCTCCGGACCGATGTTGCCGAGTCCTAGCACCGCGCTTCCGTCCGTCACCACGGCCACCGAATTGCCGCGCGAGGTATATTTCCAGACCGCCTCCTTGTCCGCGGCGATCCGTCGGCACGGTTCGGCCACGCCGGGAGTGTACGCCAAAGACAGATCGTCCCGATTCTTGAGCGGGACCTTTATCTGCAGCGCGATCTTGCCGCGATTCTTTTCGTGCAGTTTCAACGACTCTTCGGCGTAATCCATATTTTTAGACGTGACTATAAATCATTGTCGCTGTGCGTAAGCTTAAACCCAAAAACCGAAACCGACCACCTAAGAATGACCGATTTGTTCCTTGGTACCTGGTACGGATACAAGATGCACCGAACACCGCTCTCACGCTGGATCTTTCATCGCCATCCGCATCACTGAATGGGTGCGACCAAGGTCTCAAAAAGGACGCGGCCATCGTCATAGCGCAGGCGGACCAGTTTTGCGGTGAAGGTCGCGGCGCGGTCGAGCTGGTCGAACAGGAAATTGCCGAGTCCGCGGAAAATGGGCCTGCCGTCATAGATGCGCACGTCGCTCGGCACGTGGCTGTGACTCACCACTACCGCGTCCGCGCCCGCATCGATGAAACGCTCCCACCGCGCATCGTCGACATCGGCGGACAACGCGCCGTACTCCTCGCCGCCATGGACGAACACGACCGTCGGCACGTCCGTATCCCCTTCTCGTAACGCGGCGAGCGTCTCTTCCTCTGTTTTGGTGAGACGCGCTGACGCCGCGTCCGGAACCGGATTCATGGACGTCGTCAACGCGACTATGCGCCACCCGCCGACCTCTGCGGGGTTCGCCGTAATCACTGCTTCGCCTTCCGCGCGCAGATGACCGGCCGTCTCTACGGGACTGCCCGCACCGAGGTCAAGCATGTGATTGTTCATCACACCCCAGTGGGTCGCGAGGTCCCTGATCTGTCTCCATGCCTGCACCTCGTTACAGAATAGGTACGGGTTCGCCCGCGGAGCGCAGGTCTCGAAGATCGGCCCCTCAAGATTCACGACGCGCGGCCCGCTCCCCGACCACCACGCGGCCACCGCATCCGGAAGGGCCGGCGGCGTCCCGCGCGTCAACGTCACGTCACCGGCAAGGGCGAGGTCCGCGCCATCGAGATGCGCGTTCTCATACCAGACCATCGAAAAGTGGCTGGTCGTCTCCGCGATCTTCTCATCCCCCAGGATGCGCGCCGAGTTCGTATGCATGACGACCGACGGATTATAGAAGCCGCCCTCATCGGCAAGCGCGGCCATGATCCACAGACAGCCCGGGCAATCGCTCTGGGCCGGAGTCTGCAAAGACGCGATGCCGTCGAGGTCCTTGGCGAACAGCGCCTCCGCCGTCAGCTCATCCATCTCATCAGCGGCCGCCAGCGGCAAGTAGTGGGAAAAGTCACTGCTCACGATCAACATCGTATCTTCGTCGGTCGCCTGCGCGAACAGATCGAGCAGCGCGTCTTTTTCCGCACGCCACGGCAACCGCCGGGAGAGCACCAGCGGCGTCACGAAAATGCCCGGTTGATAGTGCGCGATGAACGGCGCGACCGCGGAGATGCCGTGCTCCCGCGCGAACAGATTCGGTTCCTCGGTGACGAGTGACGATGCGCGCAGGATTTCCAGCGTCTCCGTCGCAGGGCGTATGTCACCGAACTGAGTCTGAAAAACGGCATCCGCAGTACATAACATCGTCGGACAACGATTGAAGTGGTCAGGTGAGAGCAGGATGATCCTCTTGAATCCCTGGTGTTCGAGCATCCTGATACCCGACGCTATCGTCGCCGAGGCCGTGAGATGGTGCGGCACGATCACTCCACGGATCCGATAGCCGTCGGGAGGATCGACATCGCGGTCTGCCGCGAAAATTCCCTCCATGAACGGCTGAAGGGAATCATGCTGGTCCGTGAGCACGACGACAGGAGAGGCCGGAATCGGCACCGACTCGACGTCCGGCTCGACGCGACGGAACGTGAACCACGCCAGCGTCAGCGATAGCGCCACGCCGACGAGGACGAACGGGACGACCGGCGTCTTGCGCATGTCACTCGAACAGCGGCGCGTACCAGGCATTCGGCACCGGCCATGACGCTTTGTCGGTGTAGTTGAACGCGTCATAAGGCTCGTCGCCTTCGTAGAAGCTCTTCTGCCAGTCATCATCGGTCTTGCGCTGACCGCCGTATCCTTCCGTGAACTCGTACTGCGATGAGATGAAGCCGACGGTGATGCGCGGACCGTTCGCGTCGCTGACCGCCGTGAAAATCACGTACGGTACGCCGGTCGCTTCGTACAGGATGCGCGTCGTATAATTAGAGTCGCCGCCGGTATGCACGTCGGCAATGAGTGCCGCGCGGCGGTCTCTCGCGGACAGCACCGGACCTTCGACCGATACCGGAATGGACGATTTGAGCCCGTCAACGAGACGGACGCGCAGCATCTCCCAATCACTCCCGTCCTCGACGACATGCGTCGTACAGGTCTCGCCCGGTCGGTCGTTATCCGGCGTCTCGACCGTCGTCACGCTTTCCTGCAGTTCGGCGTTCGCCAGCTCCTTGTCGACGTACATCTGGACGGTCTCGAGCAGAGCGATGAAATTATCCAACGGAACCATGTTGCGCAATTCGTACCCTTGATCCTTGAGCCCTTGGGCAGTGCGTTCGGCGAGATAACGCAGACGCGCGTACGCCTCGGCCTGCGGTTCGATGTACGCCTTGGGCGGCGGCGGCACTTCGCGTTCGTCGCACCCTGGACCGCCGGCGCCGAGCTCGGCGAACGACTGCTTGGCGTACAGGATCGTCGCGTGGCGCAGTTCGGTCCACCATGCGGCGGCGGTCTGCAAGGTCTTCGCCTCCCACGCGACCGATCGCATGAACCGCGGCAGTTCGGACGCGTGCTCCGCCTGCCAGCCGAACAGACCCTTGATTGTCCAAAGCCACGCGGTATAGAGGTTGCGCTTCCAGTCAGCCTCCGTCAGCTCGCTGTTCATTGCTTCGAGCTCCCGCATCGCCTGGTCCACGGCCTGTGACGTTTCGGGGCGATAGAAATCCAGCTTCGGGATCTGCGTCTTCGCGTAGTCGGAACCGAGAAGCGTCATGACCTCGAGCGCAGAAGCCATGGGCGGCAATTTCTGCGAATACCCCGGCCGCGGCGCCTCGTCGCCCTGCGTCAGGAAGCCGGTCCAGTACGAATCGATGATGAACTTCCCGCTGAAGAAGCGCATACCCTTGGTCTTCAGCCTGACATCGTCGGACTGTTGGACGCCAATGTCCGGGTAGAAGGCGGCGAGGTCCTTGATCTTCGGATCGCGCGCCGCGACGAGATACGCCATCGCCGCCGCGGACGGATCGGCCGAACCCTCGCCCGCCGCGAGCGCCTGGAGATAATCCGCGGGCATCAAGTCGTCGCTCTTGCCGACCATGAAGCCGATGGCGGACTCGAGCGCGTCGTAATCCTTGAGCGCATCGGGGTGCTCGGCCATGAGCTGGGAGGTCGCGAACGCGTAAGTCGTGAGATCCGGACTCTTCAGGAAGAACGGCACCATGATGAACCATTTCATGCCCCGGAAGTACTGGCGACGGAGCGAACTCGACGTGTAGGTGCCCCGCGGCGTGAACTGGGTGAAGTCGACTTTGAAGACGATCTCCTCCCTCTGGGCGTAGTCCGCGTATTCCTCCGCGAAAATCGCGGGGATACCCTTGTCCCCGGCATCGAACACGACCTTGAGATCGGCGAGTATGTCGGCTTCGGAACTGGCATCCAGCCCCAAATCCTTGATGAACGCCGCGGCGTTGTCGTACGTATCCGCCGCCGCGTCGGCCGCTTCATGCGCTGCCGCGAGCGCCACGGGGTCAACCATCCGCCCATCGTCGAAATAGTCTTCCCCCGTGAGCGGCTGTTCAACGGTCGAAAAGATCGCGTAGGGCACCGCGAAATAATCGCGCACCTTGGTCCACTTGCGCCGGTCAGCGTCCGTCGGCGCCGCCGCGACCTTGCCGTTCGCGTCGAGATAGAACGTCTCCGCGAGGGAGCGCATGGCCGGATAGAACGTCTCGTTCTCCATCTCTTTCAGCAGCTCGGTATAGAGATTGTTGTACGCGTGGAAAAACACGTCAGAGGAATAAAACACGGCGTTCTCCGGTCCGCGATCCCTGGGATCGCGCGCGCCCTTGACCTGGTCATAGAGCTGGACGAATTCGCGCGCATTATCGCCTCCCGAGTCCGGACGGATCGAGGTGTCGAGCAGGTTCTTGACGATGAACTTGTCCGAGGCAAGCGCCCTGCGTTCCTCCTCGGTGAACGTGAAGCCGTATGCCGCCTCCATGTCCTCTATGTTGGCGATGGTACTGATATCGAAATCCTCGGCGATCGCCGGATCGATCCGCGCGGCCGACGGCACATATGCGACGCTCGCGCCGAACGCCGCCGTACCCGTGTCGACGGGAGTGGACGTCTCGGGAGTCACCACCTCTGGCACGGTCGATCCTCGGGGTGCCAACATGTACTTCCATAGAAGGAACGCGCTCGAAAGCGCGATACACGCGATCAAGACGATAAGTGCAATTTTTCGTACGCGCATATCGGCGGGAACATGAAGGATAATGCCTTAAGCATGGCACAAAGATATCAGCCGTACCAGGCGCCGACGGGACATATCACGTCCTGACACGAATGAAACATACAGCGATAAGAAGCGCGAGAGTCCGAAAGCACGACAGCTCGGCAGTAAGTGAAGCCAACTATCTTACTTTCGCGCTCTCGAGCTCTCGTGCTGTCACGCTTCAAAAAACCGGCCACCCGAAGGTGGCCGATTTGTCCCGCTGAGGACTTGAAGCGGATATTATTCTCAATAACCAGCGGCCTTGCAGGCCTCGCACAGCGTCCGGCCGTTCGGATCGGTCACGTAGGAACAGCTCGGCACGGAAGAGAATTGCGCGCAGTTAGCCGCGTTGGCCTGCGAAGCGGATTGTTCTTCCTCTGGCGGCTGTTCCTGGGCAGGAGCCGCCACGTTGTAATCCGTCGGCGCGGTCAGCTGCACCGTCGGCGATGCCGGCGTCAGGCTGCCGGTATAACTGAAATCGGAATTCACGCCGACGTTCCCGAACAGGTCGCCGGCAACGTCGTTGCCGAGATCGAAGCCGGACAGACCGAGCTCGCCCATCGGAGAGACCGAGAAGTCCATGGTCGGCGCTCCGACCGTCAGCTCGTCCAAAGCCTGTTCGGTGGTCGCGGTCCCGGGACCTCCCTCGCGCTCCCCGATTGGTGCACCCTGCCGCGAAATCACCAGCGCAGTCACGCCGCCGGCCACGGCCAGCAGGAGTACCCCGCCGATCACTAGCCTCGTCGTACCAATCTTGGTCATCGCTTGTCGCATATCCATAGTGGTATCAGTTAAGGACGGCTGCTGGAATCACTCGACCAGATGGCCGACGAATCCGTAGTCCGGATCATACACCCGGCCATCGCTGTCGAACTTATAGACGCGGCCCCAGATGTCGATCTGATAGGCATCTGGATCTCCGTACATGTAGGTCCAGGTACCGACCTGGCGGGCGCCTTCGTTGTATCCGGTCGCCGCCCAACTGCCCGGGCGGTAAGTGAGCGTGTACGTCTCCCCTCCCCTGATGGTCCCCATCTGGTCGGTCCGCCAATCGCCGGTCCATGCGGAATCGTCGAACACGCTGGGTGAGGCGTCGAACACCACCTTGAACGGCTTGCCGGACTTGATGATAACCGGCCAGCGCTGATCGGACTCGGACTTCAACTCGGCGATCAGTTGCTCAAGCTCGGCCTGGTCCGCCCTGATCGCTTCGAGCTCGGCGAGAAACGCCGCGTCAATGGCGCCCTCCGCGACATCGCCGCATACATCGATGGCCTTATTGATTTTCCTCAAGATACTCTCGGCTTTAGCGGTAATCGCGTTGAACTGGCCGGCGGCGGCGTTGATGACCGCGCAGCGTTCGTCCGTCTTTCCGCTACAGCCGGCGAGGGTCGCGGACGCTTCGGAGACTCCCTGCGATATCTCTTTCGTGGCGATCTCGAGCCGCGGCTGAACGGCGCCACAAATCGCTCCCATATCCGCTTTCTCGGATTGTTTCAACCGGAGTTCCTTGGACATCGCTTTCAGAGCATCGCCGCGCGTCCGCAGATATTCCGCCAAATCGCGGACCGCCAGGAACCGCTCTTCGTCTATGGCTTGGCCGCACGATGATTCCATCTCGGCGGCATCGTCCAAGAAGGCGTTGATTTCGGATCTGAAGGAATTGACCTCCCCGGCGACGGCGTTGACCGCCGCGCACTCCTCCGTAGTCTTTCCCTTGCAGCGGTTCACGTTCGCTTCCAGACCGGCAAGATCATTGTCCTGAAGCTCTAACTTGGCCGCCGCGAGCTGCGGCAGGACCTGGGCGCAGATCCCGGCCGCGGACTCGGCCATGATCCTGGACTTCTCGGCTTCCAGCGACAGTCCGTACGTCTCCAACTCCTGACCGGCCGCCTTGATGTCCGCCAGCATCCCCATCAGTGTCTCCTCATTGGTGCTGGCTTGGTCCTGACAAACCGTTTCGACACCGGAAAGTCTCTCACCGATATCCCCCATCTTCGAAGTCAGCGTCTCGAACCGGGGCGCGAGCTCGTTCACCTTGGCACATTCGTCGCTGACCGTAGCCTGACAGCGGCCGCGCAGTTCCGCGATCTGCCGGCTGCCGTCGTCGAGCCGGACGCGGGCGCCCGCCACTTGTTCGACGGCCTTCGTGCAGATGGCGCTGACGCTAAAGGTCGCTTTTTCCAGTTCGGCGCGGATATCCTCCCATTTGGCGCGGAACCCGTCGACCGCCGCCTGGAACGCGACTTCGTTCTCACTCGCGAGCGCGGCGTCCAGCGCGGACTCGAGTCCGGCGCGATCGGCGCGCATCTCCGCCATTACATCCTCGACGGTCTTCACGGACGGATCCTCGGTGCGGGCGGCATCGAGCTGCGCGCGATTCTTCTCCAGCTCGGTTCCGGCCTGAACGATGCTCTTATCGACGAATCCGAGAACGAGCGCCTTGCGCTTGGCGAAAGCTTGGGTCCGATAGTTCTCGTACTGTGCCTGTCCGGCCGCTACCCCCGCGTCGATCTTGCTGCCGAGACTGCCCAGCTCGCGTCCCAGTTCCTCGAAGACCGCCCTGTCCGGACCGACCAGCTTATCGACTTCGACCTGGACCTTAGCCTCGATCGCTCTCTTGTACTCATCGACTTTCGCCTGGATCTGTCTCTCGATGCTGCTCTTCAGCGATCCGATCCGGCCGTTGACATAGGCCTGCGCTTCCTCGGCTGACGTGAAGGTCTTGCCGGCCACCTCGTTTTCCAGATCGCTCTGGGCGGCAGCGCCCAGGCTTTCGCCCAAGGCGTTCAGTTCCGCTTCAGCCGCGGCCTTCTCGGCGTCGGCTATCGGCTGAATCTTCGTCTGAATCTCGGCTCGCAGGGCATCGCCCTTGGCCTGCAACTTGTAACTCATTTCGTTGCGCAGACTCTGATACTGCGCCCGGACGCTCTCGCCGTATGCCGCAAAACCGTCGACCGCCGCGTTCGCCGCTTCGACGGTCGTCGCCTGACAGACTTCCTCGATCATTCGATTCGCTTCGATCCTGATGGCGGCCGCGTCCGGCATGCCTAAACTGCCGACGATATCCTCGGACTTCCGCACTGCGGATTCCAGATGAGTTTCGACGGAATCCAACGCGGCAAAGAATGCGCCTGATTTCCACTTAGTCATCAGACAATAGACTTCAACAAAATCGCTGTCGGGCATCGCGGTTCGAGCCTCGGAAGGGATGCCGGGCACGGCCGGTTTCACGACGATGGGACCGATGTCCCCGGTCGGCGCTTCGGGGATATCCGGCGCGTATGAACCGTCCGGGATATCGGTCGGCATGCCCGTCGGCCCCTGCGCGAACGCGATTCCGCCGACCAGGATGAGCGAGGCCGCGGCGGTAATCGAAACGACTGTCTTGCGCATATGCGTTGCGAAATGGTGCTTATCCATTTAATGATATCACGTCCTGATACGAACGGAACATGCGGCGACAGAAAGCGCGACAGCACGAAAACACGAGAGCTCGACAGTGCGACAGTCATTCTGTCTTGATCTCGTGCTCTCGCGTTTCAAAAAACCGGCCACCTGTCGAGGTGACCGATCGAGTCGGGCCTACAATCGCCCGATCACGGAGAAAAGCTCCTCCGCCGTATCCACGATGACGAGCGGATTCCCCTTGCGCAGAGTCTCGGCGCTCTGAAATCCCCAGGTGACGCCGATGGAACGGAGACCGACGTGGGCGGCCTCGCGGATGTCGCCGAGGGTGTCGGTGATGAACACGGCGTCATCCGTGGCGACCCCGGCGTCATCGAGCGCCTTGCGCAGCTTCACCCGCTTGTTCTTGTGGACGTCGGCGCCGTAGATCGTGCCGAACAGGTCGCGGACGCCATGGAGCGCGAGATAGCTATCGATGGCGCTGCTCACCGTCGAGGACACGACGGGAAACTTCCGCTGGCCGACGACGGAGGGCAGACGCCCGAGGACCTCGATCATGCCCGGCACGGGCGCGAGCCGCATCAGCCTCGGGACATACAGCCTATGGAACGGATCGTCCTCCGAGACCGCCGTCACCTGCCCGGATGCG
>Ga0265297_10009565_pt1 | contig 12456 bp, 10 predicted proteins | sample Munlanlwell13791_FD_192502 | JGI IMG/M metagenome (GOLD analysis project Ga0265297, IMG submission 192502) | Leachate microbial communities from a municipal landfill in Southern Ontario, Canada - Leachate well 137-91 | ecosystem: Engineered > Solid waste > Landfill > Unclassified | place...
TGTCTTGGCAGCGATACAGTCAGTGACGCAAATTTATATTTTGTCGCGTCGTGACCGTTTGATTAACTTTTCTACTTACTCAACGACTTTGAAGCATGTCGAAGAAATTGGCTATTGGGACACTGATGTTATTCCTGAAGATTACCGCTTATTTTTTAAATCATATTTTGCCAAAAAAGGCGATTTTGAAGTTGAACCAATTTTTTTACCAATTTATGCTGACGCAGTGGAATCTAATGGTTTTTGGAAAACCATGCGCAGCCAATACGAACAAATTAAGCGTTGGGCTTGGGGAGTAAGTGACGATGCTTATGTGATCAGACAATATGTTCTAACTGAAGGGATTCCTTTTTGGGATAAAACCATTCGTGTTTTTAAAGTGATTGAAGATCACTTTTTATGGCCAGTCAATTGGTTTGCTGTCACCATTTCTGCCATGCTTCCCCCATTACTAAATGATCAATTTACTCGTACGATCATTGGCAAAACTTTACCACAAGTCACCTCCACTTTATTAACTTTATCCTTAGTTTCAATGGTGACTATATTTTTAATTGATAGCAGTAATAGACCTAGAAGAGAAGGTAAAAGAAATATTTTTTCCTATATTATTCAGCCTTTAGAGTTTATTCTTATCCCCATCATCGGCTTTTTCTTTTCCGCTTTACCAGGTATGGATGCTCATACCAGACTAATGCTTGGTAAATATATGGAGTATAAAGTCACTGAAAAAGTTTAGGCTCCATCGCTTGCTTTTCACAAAGCAAACAAGATAAAATGAGTAGTTATGAGATTAATTTCCTTATTAAAAAAAGTTGATCATTTCTTAGATCGTCAAACTCCACTGTTAATTCTTTTTGTGTTAATTATTTTTTTACGTTTACCTAACTTTTTTGAGCCATACTGGTATGGAGATGAAGCCATTTATCTTACGATTGGCAACGCCCTAAGCAACGGAGAGAAACTCTACACCACTATTATTGATCACAAAACTCCCTTGATTTACTACCTCGCCATGGTGCCCAATCAATTTTATTTTAGGATTTTGAACTTAATTTGGATGCTATGTACCACCTTCTTTTTCTTTATCTTTGCCAAAAAATTATTCCAAAAGAAAAGTTGGGCCTTTTTAGCAAGTCTGGTCATGGTCGTGTTAACAACTTTGCCATGGTTGGAAGGCAACATACCTAACGGAGAGTTATTTGTCATGGGTTTTGTAATGTTGGGAGCAGTGTTATTTAGTAAAAGCTCCGTATTCTTGAATTTCTTCAAAAAAGAAATCGTGTTTAACAAAACTATAAAAGACAGCTTTTTGTTAGTATTAGCAGGTTTTTTAATGGGACTTGGCGTTCTTACTAAAGTACCAGCCATACTTGATGTAGCTGGATTTTTAGCGATCTTTTGGCTGATTTTAGTAGCAGTTTTCTTTGACACCAAAAGCAATTTAAAAAACCTTAGTCAAACATTCTTCTATTTGCTAAATAGAGGGCTTTTTTTTGTTGGAGGTTTACTCTTGCCTATTATTATTTCAGTAATTTATTTTGTCATGAAAGGACAAGGACAAGACTATTTAGATTACGGCCTTCTTTACAATTTGCGCTACAGTCAATCTTGGCCTCTTGACCTGGGTAATAGTTTAATTAATTTTGCCTTCAGCATGGCTGGTAAAACCATCATTTTATTTAGCATTTTTATTCTTATTTCACTCAATCATGACAAATTAAAAAAACGCTTCCAGTTTATTAGCTTGTATTTCATCTTTGCTCTTTACTCCGTGTTGCTATCTAGTAGACCCTATCCACATTATTTTATACAAATGGTCCCACCCTTCGCTTTGCTACTTGTAGATCTATTTATCACTCTTAAAGAAATAAAAAAGAAAAAATTGTTACACACTGCCAAAACACTAATTCTAAGTGGTGGTTTATTATTTTTGACCGCTTATATTATGCTTAGTTTACAGTTCAAACCTTATTCCAGTCTTAAATACTATAAACAATTTTATCGATACGCTACTTTGCAAATTAGCAAAGAAGAGTACGAAAATTCCTTTGATACACTTGTTGCTGAAAATCGCCAAGTAAGTAAGTTAATCAAGGAAATGGGTATTAAAAAAATGTTTATTTGGGGCACGAATCCTTTGCTTTATGCCCAAAGCCAAACTATTCCTACTTCTCGCTTTACTGTTTCTTTTCATATTAAAGATTTTAATGATCAAGATCGTACTTTTGCCCAAATCGAACGAGAAGCACCAAAATTGATTATCATCATGAATAATGAAACACAAAGCTTTCCACAATTAGAAGAGTATTTAAAGAGTTATTATCTTGCTAATAATGATTTTGAGCACATGACACTTTATTTAAAACAATGACAGAACTAACTTTTAGAACTGAAAAGAGAAAAACTGGTATTCGTTATTTGAAGTTTTTACCAAAAAATTTACGATTAATTGGTTTGTTGTCTATTGTTTTAAATATTATTTCTTTTTTAGTAGTTCTATTTTTTTTCTTCGGGCTACAAAAAGAAATTCCACTTTTTTATTCTTTATCCAGTGATCAACAATTAGCTGATAAAAAATTTATATTGATCTTACCAATTATTTCTACAGTCATAAACCTGATACATTTTTTGATTGCTTACCTTGAAAAAGAAATTAATTATAATATTTTGAAAATGTTTATTGAAATCACTTTATTCCTACAAGTTTTGCTTTTTGCGATTCTACTTAGAATCATTATAATAGTCTCTTAATGTGGTCTTTTTTAAGTAGTTTCTTATTTGCTTTGCTCATAACACCTTTAGTCATTCATTTCTATCGTCGTCACAATTGGTTGGATGACCCAGAACAAAATCAGCACGTCAAAAAAACTCATTCTCAGGCAGTACCTAGAGGTGGAGGCTTGGTAATTTTTCTAGCTACTTTTTTAGCAGCTCTGTTAATTTTGGATTTCGATAAATATCTTTTAGCCATCTTTGTAGGTGCCAGTTTATTAACTGTAGTTGGTTTTATAGATGATATTTTTGACATTAGCCCATATTTGAGACTCGCCACTGGCCTATTGGCTAGTCTAATTGTGGTTGGGGCTGGCATTGGCATTGCCTATGTCAGTAATCCATTCGGCAATGGAGTAATTCATCTTGATCAGCCTCAATTGATTCTCACCTTGTTTGGTGAAACCAGATCCATCTGGATTCTATCTAGCTTATTTGCCACATTCTTCATTTTATGGAATATGAATATTATTAATTGGTCCAAAGGACTTGACGGACAGTTACCTGGATTTGTTTCAGTCTCTTGTCTTTTCATTGCCATATTGGCCAACCAGTTTGCAGATAATCCTACTCAGTTTAACGTCGCTAATTTAGCACTCATTGTCTCTGGAGCTTTTGCTGGTTTCTTAGTTTGGAATTTTTATCCACAAAAAATTATGCCTGGTTACGGAGCTGGTTCCCTCGCTGGTTATTTCTTAAGTATTTTAGCAATTTTATCTGGAGCTAAAGTTGCTACTACTCTGATGGTTCTCGCTATCCCTACCGCTGATGGTATTTTTACTATAGCTAGACGAATTTTGGCAGGAAAATCACCTTTTTGGGGTGATAGAGGCCATCTACATCATAAATTAATGGACTACTATGGTTGGGGCAGAAGAAGAGTGGCAATTTTTTACATCTTAAGCAGTGCTGCTCTCGGGTTATTATCGCTATATCTTGATACCACTGGCAAAATTATTGCGATTTGCACAACTTCGCTCATTGTTTTTTCATTTTTGGTATATAGTAAAATTAAACAACATGGATAATCTACTTTTTCTCTTAATCAAATCTTTTCGCCCCAAACAATGGTTGAAAAATCTTTCTGTTTACGCCGCTTTAATTTTTTCTGGTTTTTTCTTTTATCAAGAAAGTGGACAGTTGCCTTATTTTCTCATAGTAACTTACGCTTTTTTCATTTTTTGCGTCTTAACTTCCAGTATTTATCTTATTAACGATTTATTTGACATAAAATCAGATAAAAATCATCCTTTCAAGAAAAATCGTCCTCTTGCTTCTGGTAAATTGCCTGTTCCAATTGCCATTTTTAGTGTAGTTGTCGGACTTGCTGTAGTTTTTTTTCTGTCACTAAATTTACCAAGTTTCTTCAAAATTTTGGTGTTTGCTTACTTTGCGCTGCAAGTTTTATATTCAAGCAAACTTAAACACTATGCTATTCTTGACATTATTTCCATTGCTTTGGGATTTTTAATTAGAGTCTATGCTGGTGCAGTGGTGGTTAATCTACACATGAATGTTTGGTTTTTATTGACCGTGATTTCTGTTTCTTTGTTTATGGCAGTGGGCAAAAGACAAAGCGAGCGAACCTTGCTGAGCAATAATCACGTTGAATTCGCTAGACTAAGTTTAAAAAAATATAGTCAAAGATTGCTTGACCAATATACAGCAGTTTTTGCCACTTCGACTTGGCTAACTTACGCAATTTTTACTTTTCAAAGCTACACTAGCCAGGGAGTAAATCTACTCTATGAAAAGTTTCCAAATCTTTATTTTATTCTGCCAAAAACTTTACAATCACAAAAACTACTCATGCTCACCTTACCTTTCGTGATTTTTGGAGTGATGAGATATTTACAACTCATTTATGAAGAAAATAAAGGCGAAGCTCCAGAAGATATTTTACTTAAAGACAGACCACTTTTAATTACTGTTTTTATTTGGTTTTTATTAGTAATTTTCCTGATTTACGCCTAGAAAATCCACCAACAAATCAATTGGTAAACCGTGATTAAATGCTGTTAAGCAAGTAATGTTCTACGTCCAAAGCAGCCTGTGTACCCATTCCAGCAGAAACAATAGCTTGGCGATAACGATGATCGGCAGCATCACCAGCTGCAAAAACACCCTCTACAGAGGTTTGAGTCGAATAAACTTCGTGCTTTTTCAATTGTATGTAACCAGTGCGATCTAACTCTAACTGGTTAGTAAATAAGCTAGTATTCGGTCTATGCCCAATAGCAAAAAAGACTCCGTCGGCAGCTAATTCCTGAACCTTTCCTTTAGTAGCAAGTTTAAGACCAGTAACCAATTTGCCATTACCTAGGATTTCTCTAATTTCACTATTCCACATGATTTTAATTTTTGGATTAGATAAAACTCTTTCCTGCATAATTTTACTAGCTCTAAAAGTGTCCTTGCGATGGACAATTGTAATTTGCTTAGCAAATTTAGTTAAAGCAGTAGCATCCTCCATGGCACTGTCTCCACCACCAATTACATAGACATTTTTATCTTGATAAAAAGCGGCATCGCAAACTGCACAAGTACTGAGTCCATGACCTAAATATTCTTGCTCACCAGCAACTCCAGGCATAATGCTACTAGCTCCAGTTGCCGCAATCACCACCTCCGCTTGATAGATTGGTGCGGTTTTACGAATTTTATCCATTGCATTTAGAAGTTCTTCTCCTTGAAGCAATTTAAATTTTTGATGATCCATACCTTCTGGCAAATTTGTCCACAAAGAAAATGGTTTCTTCGAGAAATCAACCGCAGTAATATGCTCATATTTAATTTCTGTGCCAAAACGAGCGGCTTGTTTTTGCAAATCCATCATCAACATGGGACCAGATTTACCCTCAGGAAAACCAGGAAAATTTTCGATGTCCGTGGTGTACATTAGCTGTCCACCAATTTCCATACCAGCAAACAGAGTGGTTTCTATGCGAGCTCGAGAGGTATAAATAGCAGCAGTCAGTCCCGCAGGACCAGAACCAATAACGGCCAATTTGAGTTTCAACATTTTAAAATTCCTTTTCCTTATTTTAACTTGCTAAAGCTTTGTCTACCATAGCTTTGAGAGCAGCTTCGCCAGGAAAACCAATTTGTCGATCCACTTCCTGACCATCTTTAAAGATAACAAAGGTAGGAATACTCATCACCCCATATTTGGTAGCAGGCTCGCGAGCTTGATCGACATCAACTTTGACAATCGAAGCTTTACCAGTGTAATCATCAGCCATTTTGTCTATGATTGGCGCCGCCATTTGACAAGGACCACACCAAGTGGCGAAAAAATCTACCAAAATAACGCCTTTGACGTCTTCCACACTGGCTTGAAAATTACTATTATCTAAATGAACTGCGCTCATGATTACCTTTCTAAATTAATAATTTAATAACGAAGTAACTCCTTGAGTACTAGATCTAATTGCTGACAATTATTGTCTTTGGAGCAGGTACTAGCTTCACTGGTGAGAATGTCGCGAGCCACTCTAGAAATAGAGTTGCGAGCGGCGGCGAGCTGACGGGCAATTTCGATACAAGGACGTTTCTCCTCATACATTTTAGCTACGCCATCGATTTGACCGCTAATACGACTCAGGGAAACAGCTATGGAATCTTTTTTTACTTGACTCATAACTCTTATGATATACGGGTGGGGGGTATATTGGCAAGAGGCAAATTTAGTCGAGTTTCTTAATTGCTGCCTGCTTCTGCACAATAAGAGTTAATAACTCATCTAGCTTTTTTTCTTCTTCATCGGTTCTTTTTAAACTGCTATCTAACTTAGAAATTTTATCATTGACTGCCATAATTTCTCGACGCAATGATTCTTTTTTGACTGTAGATAAAATTGTTTGCCATTCTTTTTCTACATCGTTTCCCTGGAGATTTTTTTCATGTTCTGGGTTAAGCAAGACATCCATCAGTACTTTTTTTAAATCTTCAGCGAGATGAGAGGCAAACTTTTGCAAATCAAAAGTAGTTTTATACACCAGGAGTTGCTCAACAATTTTTTTAAAGCCGCTACTCTTAAAATCAAATTCGCTAAGCGATGCTGCTTTTTCTTTGACTAAGTCCGCAGAAAAACTAAACAGTAAAAATAATAGATATTCTTCATTGCGCTCTTGATAGCTTTTAACGACACTGGCTGTTTTTGGGACATCACTCTCGGACTCGTTAGTTAAGGATTTTTTCTTACCAAATTTCTCGATGTCTTCCTTCAGCAAGGACTCTTTGACGTTTAGTGCAGTCGATAATTTTTGTAGATAAAATTCTTTCTCCACAGCATGATCAATTGTCTCTAAAATTGGCGCCAAACGATTAATGATTTTTCTTTTACCGTCAGCAGTTTTTGGATCATACAAATCTATGGCGTGATTAAATAAAAATTCGTAGACAGAAATTGCGCTTTCAACTGCTTGTCTCCAAACTTTTGGTTTTTCTCTAGCTAACTCATCGGGATCTTTGACACGATCTTCTGCTGATAAAGATTCCAAGTGTTTCAAATCAATCACTCTTAGATCTATACCTTTAGTTTTGACTATTTCGATGGCTCGCTCCGTCGCCTTCACTCCAGCTTCATCAGCATCGAGAGATAAAATAATAGTTTTAGTTACTCTGGCTAGCAAAGTCACTTGATCAGCGGTAAGAGCTGAACCTTTAATTGCTACGACATTATTAACATGTGCCTGCGTAGAAGAAATCATGTCAAATTCGCCTTCAACTACGATCACTTGTTCCTTCTTTTTAATTTCTCTAAAAAGTTCACTATAGCCATATAACATTTTTGATTTGTGATAAAGCAAAGTTTCAGGAGAATTAATATATTTGGCTTCTTTGGGAGACTGGCTAAGTAAACGACCAGAAAAACCCACTACCTGACCACGGTGATTTTTAAGTGGAAAAATTAAGCGTTCGCGAAAACGATCATAATAACCGCCATTGCGTCCTTTGATAATCAAGCCGGTTTTTTCAATTAAATCTAGGGGAAATTTCTTTTTTTGGTGCAAATATTTAAGCAAAGAATCCCAAGCATTGGTAGCAAAACCTAACTGAAAAATTTTAATTGATTCATTGGTGATGTCGCGATTTTTTAGATAGTCACGTCCGGTTTGACCAACTTCGTGTTTGGTCAGTAAATAGTGATAATATTCCTTGGCAAAACTCATGATTTCGAGTAGTTTTTCTCGTTCTTCATCATCCTGACTCTTTTGAAATTCTTTCAGTGGAATACCAGCTCGATCAGCCATAGCCTTGAGCGCTTCATAAAAAGTAATGCCTTCAAAATTTTGCAGAAAATCTAAAACATCACCATTAGCTCCGCAGCCAAAACAACGATAGCGTTGCAAACCGGGATTAACAAAAAACGATGGGGTTTTTTCGTTGTGAAAAGGACAACAAGCTCTATAATTAGCACCAGAATTTTCTAGCTTAATTTTTTCTGCGATGATCTCGACTATATTGGTCGCATCTTTTACTTCTTTAATCTGTGACATAAGAAAAGTTTATTTAAGTGCTTTATCGCACTTTTTAAGAGAAAAAGCAAGCAGAGGCCATTACAAAATAATAGCTCTAATTATTAGTTATTTGGTCAACTGCTTGATTAAAATCTGCTGCATTTAATTTACCCTCACCCAACAAAATAACTTTAGTATTTGGATCTTGCTTCATTTCCAAATATCTTTGAGTTGGTAAATTATCTGAATCACTTCTGAAACTAGGCACAGAGCAATCAAGAATTACAAAGATTGATTTGGCACCTAGAGGAGACGTTCTTCTCCATTTACCATAAAGCTCATTAATTTGTTCGCCATGAACAATTTTCAAAAAAAACACAAATAAATCTTTGGCATTAATATTTTCAATTTGTTGTAAAAGATTCTTCTGATCAAGACGACCACTTATAGGAACAACTGGCAGAGCAAGTTTCTTGGTAAAATATTTCGCCAAATCATCAAATTTTAATGGTATCTGAGAATCTAAATAACATAAAACTCGATTAGTTTGCGCTTCTTTTTGTTCAATTTGACTAGAATTTAATTCTTGATTTTGAGACATAAAAATACGGTAAAAATTATTCCAATGATTCCAAAATATTCTAACAGCTGTGGCCAAAAGAAAATATAGATCACAGAACTATTAGCCTGGCCATCTAAAACCCAAGCATTAGCCCAGTTATTAATTTGTCTGTGATCAAGTAATTTGCCATTAGCAAAAGCTAACCAGCCATCGTCATAGGCTTGAGATAACTTCAGATAATTAGCGTCACAATTATTTGGCAATTCAATTCTATATAACCATAAGGTTTTTTTATTTATTTTAGCGGTGCAAGTTGGCACTACGGATATATTAGAGCTTGAGTTAGATTTTTTTAAAGACAACTGACTTAAAAAATTATATGGCCAGTAAAAAACCTCAGCTGACTTTAACAAATTACGATTAATTTCTCGTCCATAGGAATCAGTGGATAAATAAAGAGTATAACCTTGATTAAAATTTTCAGTGGGCGGCAAAATCTGGTAATTGATTCCTTCACTTAGGTAAATCTCCAAAGGACTACGACCCAAACTTTCTGCTTGAATAGCAAAAACAAAGGGAATGGAACTCACACTCTGCGCGTCTAGCTTGAATAAATAGCCTACATTGTGTTTGAGTTGCTCTAAATAAAAATAGTCACATACACTAGTATTAGTAGCCTGGTAATAATTTTCGTCAGCTCTTTTTTCTTTGAAATAGCTTCCAGAATCAAGCGGACGACAGTTTCTAGCTTCTTCAAGATTTGAATCTGTCTTTAAGATATTACTTTGTAAAACAACTTTGGGAATTTTGACTGTTAAATTGGTAGTCTCTTCCGCTTCATAAGTTTTGGCTTCTAAATCAAAAAAAGATAAATCTAAAAAAGCATAATCAAAATACTCAATTTTCGTCTGGTTACTTAAAGCAATGGTATTGCGTAATTTAGTTGCTAACAAAATATCTAACTCGCCACTTTGAGTAAATTCACTCACTAGCTGATTATTGATATTAATAGAGCAGTCAGTGCTTGTCTGGCAAAGCTTGCTATTTAGAGAGATTTCCTTCGCAAAATCGAAAACAAATTTTTGTTTATTAGCATAAAATTCTGGCAGAAGAGCTTTAAAGGTTAGTTTGATTAAGTTCCCCTCCATTGTCCAAGTTAAATGAAAGGGTAAATAATTTTCAGCTTGCAATATATCCGGTATTTGCAAGAAAAAGTCATCGGTTGGCTTTTTATCACTGGATAAATAGAAAAAGTCATTATCTTCACTTAAATCAAACTCCAAATCTTTTTGTGCATGATTGGTAAACAAAGAAGCAAAGGGATAAATAATTTCTGCATTTCCTGCATTATTTTTTTTAAGATTCAAATAGTCGTGAAAATCATAGAAAGCCTGGTCGCTCCAGCTATGTTTATAAGAATTATTTATTATAGGTAGATTCTTATAAAGACTGACAAAATCTTTTTCACGATTATTTTCTGTATCAGCGAAGCTATAAAGAGTAATAAAATCAAAGTCCTCAACTAGATTTATGCGGCTAGAGCTTGCTAATAGTTCCTTGAGCGCTTGATAATCAAAAGGCTTAACTGTGTTTCGATTAACAATCGAGGTATCCAATAATAAATAATCAACATCGTACTGACTGAAAACATTCTCCAACATTTTCACGTCTTTTTGATTTAAGGCGGTTTGCAACTGCCAATAATAACGCTCATCCGCTTCACTCCACACATCGAAGGCACGATCTAAGATTGGCTGTTTAATGCCATACCATAAGAAGCCAGAGCCCCTATAACCCCAATCATTCCACTGCCAACCATAGAAACTATGTTGGGGTAAATTAGCGATGCGACTACTCTCTAGTACTTCATTCTTAAAATATGCAAAAGCTTTGAAATAAGCTTCTGGAATCTGCACGCGCAAACGTTTATAAAAGAAATTGCCTTGAAAAGAAGGTAGAGAATAAAAAATGAGAGCAACAAAAAAGATCAGAGCAAAGATTATTTTAAAGATTTTTTTCTTGAGTAAAGAAAAAACAAAACCTAAACCAAAAGTGAGCAATAAACTGTAAAACAAGCTGTAAGGGACAATCCATTTAGTAAAATTAATGCGGAACATCTCATCAAATAAGGGAATAATTTTCTCAATAAACTTGGTTAAGACACTGAAAGGAAAAGCATTAAGTGCCATCATCCATAAAGAAAGCAAAAAGGCACCAAAAATAAAAAAGCGATGATCAATCTTTCTTTTAAAAAGCTGCCAAACTCCTAGTAAAACTAAGGCAAAAAATCCAAAAGCCAAATAATTAACAAGTGGATTACTGAAATGAGTTTTCCAAGCATCAAAAAGATAAACTGTATTACCAAATTGATCAAAATCGGTTTCTCCAAGCCAAAAACCTTGTAGCCTAGCTAGATGAGAAATGTCACCAAAAGCCTGATTTTTGAAGCTTAGAACATCATTGGACATGGCTTTACCCTTACTGTCTGCCAAAAGCCCTGATCCATTAATCGTAAAATGCATCACATTTAACAACCAAAAAGAATTGATTACTAAAACCATTGAAAATAAAAACAAAACTTTCTTCCAAGAAGCTCTTTTTTGCAAAAAATAAAATAAAAGCAATAAAAAAACCAAAGCAAAATAAACCACAAAAATAGTCTGCACATAAAACATTGAACTAGACAGAACAGATAAGATAAAAAAGATTACTAAATTCTTCTTTGAATTTTTTTCATAGAGAATTTTAAGTAAAAATAATAACAATAGAGGTAAAAAAGCATAAAAAGCAGCAAATGGTTCAAAAGATACGTAGAAGTTTTGAACCGTGCCAAAGTTCAATAAATAAAAGCTAGCTCCTAAAAAAGCTAATACGTTCTGAGAACTTTGTTTCTTAAGTAAAAATTTAAATAAATAAAAACTGCTAATTACACCAACTAAAATCATCAAGAAATGCCAAACATATCTAAATAATTCAGCTGGTAATAGTAAAGTCAGGGGTAAAAAGATTAATTGACGAAATAAATCAGCACTATGAGCCATGCCCGCCAACAAACCCAGTCCTTGATATTCCTGCCAAGCAGACTGCCAAGCTCTTTGTAAATTCATTAACGGATTAAATTCAGGATGTAGATTGTCCCAACCACTCAAAAAAGTACCTGAAGAAAAATTGGCAAACATTAAAACTAAGGCTAAAAGAAACAATAAACAAGGCGCCCAAAACTTAAGCAGTAACTTTTTCATCACCTAGATTATAGCAAGGTTTGACTCTCACGACATAAGAACGTGGAAAATATAAAGGTGGAAAATCGCGGAAAATACAGACTTTTTCATCTCTCTTAGTACTCAAAAGTTTAGAAAAATGAGTAGCTTGATCAAGTAAAGTGTTATCTTTTTGCAAATTCAAAAGTAATTTCTTGAAGGCTTGATAGTCTTCTTCAAAAATTAAATCTTCACTGCTTATATTAAGCTCCGCTAAGGTTTTTTGAACATCTGGAGAATCAAAGTATGGAGTTAAGGATCTAGAAAAAAAACAAGCTTTACTGTAACTTAAAACAGTTGCCCAAGAAGCCGAAGCTCCTAAAATGCCTTTATATGGCAGCAAAACCACATCGGTAAGAGCCATGTAATTTTCTAGCTCTCTACTAGGAATAAAGCC
>Ga0265297_10009567_pt1 | contig 12450 bp, 10 predicted proteins | sample Munlanlwell13791_FD_192502 | JGI IMG/M metagenome (GOLD analysis project Ga0265297, IMG submission 192502) | Leachate microbial communities from a municipal landfill in Southern Ontario, Canada - Leachate well 137-91 | ecosystem: Engineered > Solid waste > Landfill > Unclassified | place...
CCGTGATCGGCTGGCTGCTGTTGTGAGTCGGCGGGCGGGATTCAACGAACTTTTTCTCACACCAAGGTCGCAAAGTTCGCCAAGAGCATCTTGAGGAAAGACGTGACCAAACTCTGAACTCGGTCTTTAGCCACAAAAGAACTCAAGGAGCACACAGCCAATCCATTCCGATTTTTTCTCTGCGATCTATGTACTGCTGTAATGCCAAATCCTCGCGTGCCGCGATGATTGACCCGGATCCTCTCAATCTCAAACCAACCACGGATCACACGGATTAATACGGAATGCCGCGCCTTGGTTTTATCCGTGGCCATCCGCGAAATCGGTGGTCAAAAAAGTCCTTCCGGGTTTGATTGCGGCTCTGCCGCGCTATGTTCTTTCGTGGCTACACTTTCGTTTACATCGCTAAAAGGGACGCGAATTCCTCCAACCCTTTGCGGTCTTTGCGACCTTGGTGTGAGACCATGAGTGAATACCTTACCACGAAGAAGGCGCAGGCCGGCGCTGCGTTTTTATCACGCTAAATCCGTCAAAGGGCATTCGATTCCTCCAGCCCTCTGCGTCCTTTGCGACCTTGGTGTGAGGTTGGTTGCCAACAAAAAACCCGCAGCGGGTGCTGCGGGTTGATAAAAGGGAGGGAAAGGATCGTCAGGCCTTCTGCACCAGCCCGGCCTTCATGGCCTTGACGGAAACCCAGACGCGCTTGGTGCCGCCGTTGGCCAGCTTGATGCGGATCCGCTGGAGATTCGGCCGGAACTTGCGGCGTGTGATGCTCGTCACGTGCGTGCCGATGCCGCCGCTCTTTTTGCTCTGGCCCTTGCGGTTGATGATGTTGCCTTTGACGGGCTTCCTGCCGGTGACAAAACAAACTCGTGCCATGGGATTTTCGTGTTGAAGGGGTCGGAGTAAAGACGCGCTCCACCGGGAAGCAAGGGAAAACGAGGTTAGATTCGTCCCGGGAGAAACCACGAATGGACCCGGATGAACACCGATCTCGGCGGCGGAATCCGCCTCCGGACGGACGGGCGGGTGTTGACGGGTTGAAACCGCCACTGGCTTCACCCTTTCGGGTTTGTAACGTAATGCGTTACAAAGGCTGGTTGCCGTGGCAGCTAGGGCGTGTCTTCAAACCAGTGGAACTGGCGGCAAGAGGCGGAGTCAATGACAAGCGATGTTCTCTACAGATCGATTGTTGATCCCGGAGGCGCGCTGGGGGCGCCTAAAAAAATTGATCTGATCGGAGCCGAAAAAGACGCCGGGGAGGGCTGCGGCTGACGGGTCGGCCGCCGAAGGACGATCGGGTGATGCTCAGTGCCATGGTCTACGTCCTGCGCACGGGCGTGCCGTGGCGGGATCTGCCGCGCGACTACGGGCCATGGGCCTCGGTCTACACGCGTTTCCGCCGCTGGAGCCGTCAGGGACTGTTCGCCCAGCTGCTGAGCGCCTTGGCCCAGGAAGCTGCCGGCGAACTGCGGCACCTGGACTGCTCGTGCATTAAACTGCACCAGCATGGAGCCAATCCGCCGGGCGGTCAGGCCGCCCAGGCGATGGGGCGCAGCCGCGGCGGCTTGAACACCAAGCTAGCAGCAGTGGTGGATGCCCGCGGTCGGGCCCTCGCCGTGGCGCTGGCCCCGGGCCAGCAGCACGACCAGAAAGCGGTGCGCTCGCTGCTGCCGGCGTTGCGCCGCGGCCGGGTCGGCGGGGACAAGGGCTTCGCGACCGGAGCCTTCTACCGACGCCTGCAGCAGCAAGGCCTGCGCGCCTGCCTGCCGCCCAAAGCCCGCGAACGACTCACCGCTCCGTTCCATCGCGGCTACTACCGGCTGCGCCACTGGGTCGAGAACTTCTTCTGCCGAATCAAACGCTTCCGCCGGATCAGCACCCGCTACGACAAGCTCGCCGAGACCTTCCTGGGCTTCGTCCAACTCGCCGCGATCATCGATTGGCTTCAAAACTCGGTTTGAAGACACACCCTAGTTGACATGTGGCCGGTGGGATCTGGAGCAATGGTGGATCAGGTCGGTTTGATCAGCGCGGGTCAGGGGATGCCTTTTCCCGCTGCGGCCGGCCGGTCAATGGCCGCCGTCGAGATCGCCGGACTTGAGCAGCGGGTGGAAAAGCGCCTTGGTGGCGGCCTTCATGTAGGCCTCCTTCGGCTCGATCACACCCTCCTTCACGCGGTTCATCAGGCTCTGGTCCATCGTGATCATCCCGTCGTTGCCGCCGCCCTCGATGATCGCCCGGATGTTGCTGATCTGGCCGCTGCGGATGGTGTTGGGCAGCGCCTCGTGCTGGATCAGGATCTCATGCACGGCGACGCGCCCCTTGGGAATCCGCCGGCAAAGGAGCTGGGAAACGACGCCGGCGAGACAGCCCGCCAGCATCACCCGCACCTGGTTCTGCTGGTCGGCGGGAAAGGCGTTGATGATGCGGTCGACGGTCTTGGGGGCGTTGTTGGTATGCAGCGTGCCAAAGACGAGCATGCCCATCGAGGCGCAGGAAAGCGCGAGCTTGATGGTTTCGAGCTCGCGCATCTCGCCGAGCAGCACGATGTCGGGATCGTGGCGCATGGCGCCGCGCAGCGCGTCGGCAAACGACCCGGTGTGCTCGCCGACCTCCCGGTGCACGATGACGCTCTGCTTGTTGGCATGCACGAATTCGATCGGATCCTCGATGGTGATGATATGCCGGCAGAGCTGGGAATTGATGTAGTCGATCATCGCGGCGAGCGTGGTCGACTTGCCGCTGCCGGTGGGGCCGGTGACGACGACCAGGCCCTCGTGGAGATGGCAGAGGCGTTTGAGCACCTCGGGAAGCTTGAGATCGTCGAAGGAGAGGATCTTGCCGGGAATCTGGCGGAAGACCGCGCCCATGCCCCAATGATTGTAGAGGAAATTGCCGCGGAACCGGGCGAGGCCGGGGATTTCGTGGGCGAGATCCAGATCCCGGTGCTCGAGAAAATGCTGCCACCGGCGTTCGGGGCAGATTTCCCTGAGCAGCCGTTCCATGTGCGGGGCTTCGATGGGCCGGGGTTCGAAAGAGGTGAGGCTGCCGGAAATGCGGGCCTTGGGCGGCAGCCCGACGGTGAGGTGCAGGTCGGACCCGCCCTTTTCGAGCATCGTGCGGAGGAGCTGGTCGATTTCGGCCATGAGGAGAGGATTGATTTGATCGGGGGCTAGGTGATCTTCCCGCGCAGCACCCGGTTCACGATCTGGGCGAGGGCGGTCTGCCGGGTGATCTTCCCTTCCTGGTACAGGTCGAAGATGACATTTTCCATCAGGCACATGCCCTCCCGGATGCCCGTCTCCATGACATTGCGGAGGCCCTGCGGCTTGTTCTCGCGGATGAGATTGCCGACGGCGGTGTTGCCGACGAGGATCTCGCAGGCAAGCACCACGCCCCCGTCGTCGGCGGGCAGCAGTTTCTGGCAGACGATGCCGCGGAGGCTTTCGGCGACGCTGGCGCGGATTTGCGTCTGCTGCGCGGGCGGAAACACGTCGAGCAGGCGGTTGAGGGTGGTGGCGGCGTCGCTGGTGTGCATGGTGCCGATGACGAGGTGCCCGGTCTCGGCCGCCGTGATGGCCATCTCGATGGTCTCGAGATCGCGGAGCTCACCGATCACGATCACGTCGGGATCCTCGCGCAGCGCGCCCTTCAAGGCGGAGAAAAACGTCCGGGTGTGGCGGCCGACCTCGCGCTGGGTGATGTTGCAGCCCTGCGCCGCCTGCACGACCTCGATGGGATCCTCGACGGTGATGATGTGGTCCTCGCGCTGCTGGTTAAGGAGGGCCACGAGGGCGGCCAGGGTGGTGGTCTTGCCCGCGCCGACCGGCCCGGTCACGAGGATGAGGCCGTTGTGGTAGGTGAGGAGTTTGGTGATCGTCTCGGCATTGCGGAAGCCGAGATCGGCGAGGGTGCGCGCCTGGTTCGGCACCATGCGGTAGCACCCTGCGGAGCCGTTCTTGTGAAACATGAGGTTGACGCGGTACCGGCTGGTGTCGCCAAGCGCGAGCGCGCAATCGAAGTCCTTGGTCTCGAGGTAGGCCTGCTTCTGCTCCGGCGTGAGCAGCGCGGTGTTCAGGCGCAGCGACTCGTCGGCGGTGAGCACATGGTCGGCGATGAACTGATGCGCCCGGTGGCGGCGGATGAACGGCCGGGCGCCGGCGGACAAGTGCAGGTCGCTCGCCCCGTGCCGCGTGCAATCCATGAGCAGGGCGGTCAGGCGCTCGCGCAGCCCGTCGTCGGGCAGCCGGCCGACTTCGGCGAAGGCGAAGCGCGGCGCGCCGTCCGCGGCCGGTTTCTCCGGGCGGTCCGTCCCGGAAGCGGGCTCGGCAAAAGGATCGTCATCGGGCGGCGGTCCCTGCTCCGCCTTTTGCTGGGCGAGGCCGGCGGCGGTCTCCAGGGCGTCGACGTTGGTGCAGATGCCCTCGTCGAGGATTTTTTGGGCGAAATCGAGGAGCGTGGCCGATTCGCCGAGCGCGGCATACAACGCCCGGCCCTGCTCGCGGGAGAACAGTTTCCGGTCAAGGCCCAGGCGCGCGAACCAGCGGATCTCGTTGTTCATACGGGACGAAGTGCGGGGCCAAGATGGCGGGGACAGCCGCCGCCTGCCAAGCTTCAAAGTATGGCCGGCCGCAATGCCCGCGGAACCCGATGCCGTGCTGGCGGTCCACCACGGGGCAACCAAAGCATTAACCCCGGGGACACGGCTCGGTGGATGGCCGGCCGTTAATCGGTTGACCACCAGCCGCCTCCCCGGGCAAATAAGCGCTGAATCCTACAATCACCATGAAAACGAACTTGAATTTCCGGCTGATGCTGGTGGCCGCAACACTGACGCTGGCGTCGCTGACGGGCTGTGTGGCCGTGGTCGCGGGTGCGGCCGGGGCGGGCACGGTGGCCTGGGTGATGAATCGGCTGGACGCCACGCTGGACACAAACTTTGAAAAGGCGGCGACTGCGGCCAACCTGGCCATCAAACAACTCGAGTTCGCCAAAGTCAGCGAGAAGAAGGATGCGCTGACGGCAACCCTCATCGCGCGTACGGCCGAGGACAAGAAAGTTGAGATCAAGGTCCTGAAGGTGAGCGACCAGTCCACCAAGGTGCAGATTCGCGTGGGGGTATTCGGCGACAAGACGGTGTCGCTCGCTATCCTCGACAAGATCAAGGCCAACCTCTGAGCGGTGCACGCCCTCCTGACGGGAGGGGATGGGGAACTGGAGCGTTGACCGCCGCGGGCGGACCCGGCATCGGGTAGGGAAACCCGGCCGTTCGCCCGATGACTCCCCTATGCACGGACAGCCGCGGCGCGGCTCCGGCGCGCGCTTGTGGCGGCTTTGCGCTGCTGATCGCCGTCAGCCTGCTCGCGCTCGTACTCCTGCTCTCCCTCGGGCTGGTAACACTCATCCGCGTCGAAAGCGCGGTTGCGGGCAACGCTAGGCAGGCGGCGCAAGCCCGGCAGCATGCGCTCCTGGCGCTGCAACTCGCCGTTGGGCGGCTCCAGCGCTTCGCCGGGCCCGACCGGCGCGTGACCGCGCGGGCCGACCTGCAGCCGGTCGTCACCGGCAACCCCTGCTGGACCGGCGTGTGGGATTCCGCCTCCGCCTCATCCGCACCGCTCGCCTGGCTGGTCAGCGGCAACGAGGAGCAGCCGCTCGCGTTCACGCCGGCCGGCGTGATGGTGGCCGATCCCACGCCGGACAACGACTCGGTGTGGCTGCTGTGCTCGCCGGTGGGCGCGCCGGACCGGCGCATCAAACTCGCGCGCCAGCCCCTCCGGGTTCCGAATCTGCCGGGGTTGGAAGGGGCGCGGACCGTCGGGCACTTCGCCTGGTGGGTGGGCGATGAGGGCGTGAAGGCCAAGTTCAATCTGACCAATTCCTCCGCCGGCGCCGCACCCGGCACACCGGAGCACCGGCGGCAATTCCGGTCGGCCCAGCAGTTCGGCATCGAGCAGCTCGCGCCCGCCTTCGCCGCCTACGTCACGGCCAAGGGCGGCACTGACGCCGGTTCTGCGCTGCGCGATCGGATCAGTCGCGTGCTGACGCCCAACCAGATCCCCTATGCCGGCGCGGATTTCAGTTTGTCCGCGCTGCGCGATCACTTTCACGATCTCACCACGTTCTCTTTCGGCGTCCTGGCCGATGTGCGCGACGGCGGCCTGCAGCAGGATCTGACTCGCGGGCTGGAGACGGACGCGTCCCGGCCGGCGGGCGCGGTGTTTCCCGGTGGTCCCGCCTGGGAGCTGGTGCGCTCCTATTACCAGCTGCGCCCTGAGCTCGTCGGCGGCCGCCGGCAGATCACCCCGCGGGCGCAGGCACCACCGCAGCACGGTGTGCATCCGGTGGTGCTGCTGGTGCAGGTCGTTTGGGGTGGCGACCTGGTCGGGGGAAAATTTCGTCTGCTGCTCCGGCCGATAATCGTGCTGGGCAACCCCTATGGCGTCGCACTGGCGCCGGCGGACTACCGGTTGGTCTGGCGGCAGGCGGGGACCATCGAGCTGCGGACTCTGCCGGCCGGCACGGAGGCGGTGTCCGTGTCCGGTCCGCCGGCGCAACTGCTGGGCGAGGATCCGCAGTTTCGGATTCCGCAGGCCGCTTTCCAGCCGGGCGAAGCCAAGATCTTCACCCTGCCCGCGACGGGCGCGAACGCCGTTCCCTACGAGCCGGGCCCCGGGCTAATCCTGACGGAAGGCTACGCGGCCGACCGATATGCCTGGTGCGATCTCCTTACGGCCGCGCCGGCCGGCGCCGCGGAAATGTCCGTGTGCGTGTCGGCCGGCGCCGCCGGTTTCGAGCTCTCGCTCGGCGGCGGCGGAACGCTCCAGGCGATGGCCGGCTGTGCCGCCAATGCGCCCGCGTGCTCGGGATCGCTTCCGCTGCTGGGGGCGCCGGTGCGTGTCGGGTTGCGCCTGGCGCACGACACCGGCAACGCGCCCGGCGACGACAGCGGCCTCCGCTGGCTGGCGGACTTCAATGTGCGGGCGCCGGCCGGTGGTCCGCTCCCGGCCTGGGGCCGCAATCCGCAATACAGCGCCGCCACGCCGCGCGACGGCGACGACTCCACGATGCTCGACGACCGTTACGCCTGCTGGGGTCCCGCCAACTGCGCGGGCGACGGCGGGCAGCGGTTCGTCACGCTTTTCCACCTGCCGGATGCCGACCTGCATGCACTCGCGCAGCTACAACATGCGAACCTCTCGCCGGCCGGCACCGGACCGGGATACACGGTCGGTCTGGCCTACGCCGATCCGCACACGCCCGATGGCACGGCTGATTTCAATCATCGTCTGAACGAGGCGTTGTGGGACCGGTTTTTCTTTTCCACGCTGCCGGCGGGGACGGGAGCGCTGCCGGCGATGCTACCCAACGGGCGGATCGTTTACCACCGGCGCGGCGGCGTACCGCCCGCACCGGAAGCCATGCGGAACTTCGACACCGCGGCCGCCCACCTGCTCATCGACGGACCCTTCAACATTAATTCCACCTCGGTGGAGGCATGGCAGGCGCTGTTGGCCTCGTTCAACGGTCAGCGGCTCGAGGTGGAGGATCCGGCGACCGGGGCGACCAGCACCGTGACCGTGAGCGGTGCGTTTCTGCGCGGCGAAACCGTGTACGGCGGCTCGGACGACGGCTGGCGCGGTTTCCGTTCGCTCACCGAAGCGGAGCTGCACCGCCTGGCTGTGGCGATCGTGGACCGGGTGCGGGCGCACGGTCCCTTCCGTTCGCTGGCCGAGTTCGTCAACCGGCCGCTGCAGGCCCCGACGGAGGGGGAGCGCCTCGCCGGTCTGCTGCAGTCGGCACTCGACGCTGTCGTCAATCCTCCGTCGTCGCTTGCGCCCGCCGCCGGCCTGCCGGCGACCGTGGGTCCGGCCCTCGGGCTGGCCTGGCCCGCGGCATCGCAGGGCCATCCCGCCACGCTGGCGCCCGGCTGGTTGTCGCAGGCGGATGTGCTCAGCGCCATCGGACCGGTGCTGCGCGTGCGCTCCGACACGTTTCTGGTGCGCGCCTACGGCGATGCCGTGAACCCGGCGACGGGCATTCTCGAAGGCCGGGCCTGGTGCGAGGCGGTGGTGCAGCGCTTCCCGGAATATGTCGATCCGGCGAACGCGCCGGAGGAGAACGCGGGCCTCACGGCGGCCAACCAGATCTACGGGCGGCGCTTTGAGATTGTCTATTTCCGCTGGCTCCCGCCGGAGGACGTGTAGCGCGGCCGCCGCGCGGGCCGGTCCTTGCCAAGGATGCCGCCGGTCGCCAGAGTCGGATTCTCCCGTGAACGACCCCGCCTCCGCCGCCGCTGCTCCCGCCGGATCGTCTGCCGCCGGATCATGGCGCACGCTCGCGCTGCTGGGCCTGGCGCTCGGACTCCTCACGCTGTTCGCTTACGGCAACTCGTTCACGGCCGGCCTCACGCTCGACAACAAGGTCGTCCTCGGGGAGGACCCGCGCATCCGGGAATGGAGCGCGCAGAATCTGAAGCTCATTTTCACGGAGAACTACTGGTGGCCCAGCAGCGCCAGCGACCTGTACCGGCCGCTCACCACCCTGAGCTATCTCTTCAACTACGCCGTGCTCGGCAACGGCAACCGGGTGGCCGGCTATCACGCGGTGAACCTCCTGCTGCACTGGGCCAACGCCTGGCTGGTGCTCATCCTCCTCCACCGCCTCACCGGACGGCTGAAGCTGGCGCTGCTGGCCGCGGCGCTCTTCGCGGTGCATCCGGTCAACGTCGAGTCGGTGACCAATATCGTTGGCCGCGCCGACCTGCTGGCCACGCTGACGATCCTTCTCGGCGGCTGGTGTTATCTGCGCGCCGCCGGGGTGTCGGGGCCGCGCCGGCTGCCCTGGCTGGCCGGGCTCGCCCTGCTCGCCTGCGCCGGGATCTTCATGAAGGAGAGCGCGGTGATGATCGTCGCATTCGTGCTGCTGTACGACTGGCTGTGGCGCTGGCCCGCGCGCCCGGATGCATCCTGGCGGGAGCATCTGCGGGTGGCTTTTTCGTTCGGCCTCAACGGCTGGATCGCGCTCGTGCCCGCGGTCGTCCTGTTGTTCTGGGTGCACCACCGGCTGCTCTACGCCTCGCCGGTTTTCGCCCATCCGTTTGTCGACAATCCCATCGCCTACGCCGGGGTGGGGCAGGGGTTCATGACCGCCGTGAAGGTCATCGGCCGTTACCTCGGCCTGCTCGTGCTGCCGTCCACGCTCTCCTGCGACTATTCGTACAGCCAGATTCCGCTGTTCGGCGAGGCGGCGCATTGGTGGGAGAATTTTGACGCGTGGGTGTCGCTGCTCGTGGTGGCGGCCCTGGTCGGAGCGGCGGTGCGGTGGCGGCGGGTGCAGGTGCCGTTCGCCTGGGGCACACTGCTCTTCTTCCTCATGCTGCTGCCGACCTCCAATCTGCTGGTGCCCATCGGCAGCATCATGGGGGAGCGTTTTCTCTATCTGCCGTCCATCGGCTTTTGCCTGGTGGCGGCGCTGGCGCTGCGACCTCTGGGGGCGGCGCCGGCCCGTTGGTGCGTGCCGGGCCCGCGCTGGCCGCTCCGGGCGGCGCGGGTGCTGCCGGCGCTGGTCCGCGCCGCCCCGGCGGGGCTGGTCGTGGCGGTGTTCACGCTGCGCACCCATGTGCGCAACGCCGACTGGCACGACGATCTTTCCCTGTGGAAAAGCGCCGTGGCGGCCGCGCCCGGCAGCTTCAAAACCCACAAGGGTTATTCCAACGCGATCTGGGATGCGGGTCGCGACGAGCCCGCCGTCGACGCGGCCATCGCGCGCGCCGAGATCGGCCTGGCCGTGCTCGACCAGAAGCCGCTGGCACCGGAGCGCCGCGACAATACGCTCTTTTGCGATCTCGGTCTCTATTACCGCCTCAAGGGCGAATTCCTGGATCAGCGCGGCCAGCCCGCCGAGGCGAAGCGGTTCTACCAGAAGTCCGTCGACATCCTGCACCGGGCCCGGGGGATCGATCGCTGGATCAACCGGGCGTCGCATCAGGCTTCCCTGCGCCGGGGCCGTCCGGCCGCCGAACTGGCCGACGTGGGCAACTACCGGATTTACCTGCAGCTCGGGCAGACCCGCCTGCGGCTGGGCGACTGGGCCGAGGCCGAGGCGGCCGGGCGCTACGCGCAGCGGCTGGCGCCCGACGATCCGGCGGGCTACCTGCTTGCCGGCGTGGCCTTGTTCAATGCCGGCCGGCCCGACCAGGCCGCCGTCCAGATCCTCGCGGTCCTCGTGCTCCAGCCGGAAAATGCCGAGGCCTGGGCCGACATCGCAAGGTGTTACGAGGCGCTCGGCCTCCGGCCGGTCCCCATCGTCATGCAGGGCTCCCGCCGGCTGCTCGACGACAACCGGCCCCCGGTGCGGCGGCAGCTGATGGAGGCTTGCGTGGCCGTCGTCCAGAATTTCGAGGCGGCCCGGAACTTCCGGACGGCGCAGGCGTACCGCGAACAGGCGATGGTCCGCTACCACGTGCCTGCCGCCGCCTTCGCCGCCGGGACGAAGCCCTGAAGGTTCCCGGAGCCGCCGGCGCGCGGTCCGGCTTTGACCGGGCGGGTTGGAACCGGGAAGCCTCCCGGGACGTCTGATGACCGACGCGCCGGACTCGACAAGCATGGTGGTGCGGCGTTTAACTTTCCAATCTATGAAGCCCGCCTCTTGTGTTTCCCGCCCGGCGTTCCGCCCGGTCCGGGCGTTCACGCTCCTGGAGATCCTCGTCGTGCTCGCCATCATTGGTTTGCTGGTCAGCCTCGCGGTCACCAATGTGGGCAATCTTTTCAGCGGCAGTCAGAAGGATATCGCGCGGCTGTTTGTCACCCAGAGCATGCAGGCGCCGTTGAATGCCTATAAAATCCACCTGGGTGACTATCCGACCACCGCCGAAGGCCTGCAGGCGCTCGTCACGCCGCCCGCGAACAGGGCCGACCGCTGGCGGGGGCCGTACCTGCAGGACAGCAAGCTGCCGCTCGATCCCTGGGGCGAGCCCTACCAATATCGCTACCCCGGGATGAAAAATAAAAACGGCTACGACCTGTGGTCCAAGGGCCCCGACAAGACCGACGGCACGGCAGACGACATCGGAAACTGGTGAATTTCCCGCGGATGCGGGAAATTCAATGCTAAATGGACGGTTCGGTTGTGTTTTTGCAGGCTCGCCGAGGAGATCGACCCTCTTTCGCATCGAACCCGATCTACTAAACTGCGGTCGTTGTCGTTGATGACCCTCCTTCATGTTCATCAAGTGGCCTTGTCTGCGGACGTCTTCCGGCAGGCTGGGTTTTCGCCAAAGGCGAAAACCCGCGGCTTCACCCTGCTGGAGATCCTGCTCGTCCTGGCGCTCGTCGGGCTGATCGGCGCGCTGCTGGCGGCGGGAGTGACGCGCGTGTTCAGCGACGATCATCCCACGCCGGAGGATGTGTTCTGGCAGTCCTGCCGCGCGGCCCAGAGACTGGCCTCGCTGAGCGAGCGGGAGGTGAGCCTGGGCTTCGATCCCAAGGGGAAGAAACTGGTCTGGAGCAACGGACCCGAGACCGACACGGCGTCGTTCGACCCGGCGGGCGGTGAGGTCACGGTGCAGTTTCTGCAGGCCCAGAAAGGCGGCAGCCTCATGCTCATCGCCGGCCAGGTGATCGAGACCCAGGAGGTGGCGCGCGTCCGGTTCTACCCCGACGGCACCTGCACGGCGTTCCGCGTGCAATTCCGGTCCGGGGCGCATGCCTGGCAGCTCGCCATCGATCCATGGACCTGTGCCCCGATGATCGAGAAAACCCAGGAGTCCAGGTGAGGCCGAAGAAAACAGGGGGGAGACCGGAGGCGGGAAGCCGGAGGCCGGAATTCGGAAACCGGATACCGGCGGTCTGTGTTCGGAACCGCGGGAAGTGCGGAAAACTCCCGTGCGCCCTCACGGCGCCAGAGATTCCGGTCTCCGGTCTCCGGTCTCCGGCTTCCGCGTTCACCCTGCTGGAGGTCCTGGTCGCGCTGGCCATCTTCGCCATGGCGGCCGTCGTGCTCGGTGCCACGTATGTGAACGCGCTCAACGCCTATGAGGCGGCCACGCGGCACAACGAGTACAGCGAGGACCTGCGGTTTGTGCGGGCGGCGCTGCTCACCGAACCCGACCGCGACAAGGCCGAGGCCGGCAGTGAACTGGACCTCGGCGGCGGCAAGCGGGCGCGCTGGCACGCCGACATCATCCCGACGAACACCGTCGATCTTTTCTCGGTCGCCTGGACGTGCGAGATCACCGATCCCTCCCGGCGCGAGCCTTATCGCACGACCCGGACGTTCCTGCTGCTGCGGCCCTCCTGGTCCGATCCGGTCGAGCGCAGCACGCTGCTGGAGCAGGTCCGGGAGCGCATCCAGCAGATCCAGGGGGCGGCGCCATGAATCTCGCAGGCCGCATGGCGGAGGCCGGAGACGGGAGACCGGTAGGCGCGGTCGCCCGGTCGTGGAGCTGCA
>Ga0265297_10009568_pt1 | contig 12448 bp, 11 predicted proteins | sample Munlanlwell13791_FD_192502 | JGI IMG/M metagenome (GOLD analysis project Ga0265297, IMG submission 192502) | Leachate microbial communities from a municipal landfill in Southern Ontario, Canada - Leachate well 137-91 | ecosystem: Engineered > Solid waste > Landfill > Unclassified | place...
CGTATCCATAACTCCTATTTTAGCAACTTTAGGCGTAGGCGGTTTAGCGGTTGCCTTGGCGCTTCAGGATACTTTGACTAATCTTTTTGCCGGTTTTCATATTACTGTCGCCAATCAGATAAGGGTAGGTGATTATATTAAGCTGGAAACGGGTGAAGAAGGTTATGTGGTTGACATTAACTGGCGTTCGACAAAAATTAAGATGCTGCCTAATAACATAGTACTTATTCCCAACGATAAATTAAATAAAGCCATTGTTACTAACTATTATCTGCCGGATAAGGAAATGGCAGTTTTAGTCGATTTAGGGGTGCATTATAAAAGCGATTTAGAAAAAGTAGAGAAGATAACTTGTGAGGTAGCAAAATCTATTATGGCAGAGGTAAACGGAGGGGTTACTTATTTTGAGCCGTTTATCCGCTACCATACATTTGGTGATTCCAGCATAAAATTTACGGTTATATTAAGAGCTAAAGAATTTGTCGATCAATACCTGATAAAGCATGAATTTATTAAAAGGCTGCATAAGCGGTATAATAAGGAAGGTATTAATATTCCTTATCCGATTAGAGCGATAAACTATGAGCAGGAGAAGGCGGGTTAATATACAGATGCGTTATGTTTTCGATGATTTAGAAAAAATAAAAAGAGGGTTGAAAGGCAAGTATCTTTTTTTGTTCCTTGATTGCGATGGTACGTTAGCTCCTATTGTCGATAATCCGGACAAGGCGGCGATTGCACCTAAGACAAAAAAGTTACTTGGCGAGCTGTCTGAGAAAAATAATTGTAAAGTAGCAATTATCAGCGGCAGGGCCTTGGCTGATATAGAGAAAAAGGTGGGACTTAAAAATATTATTTATTCGGGCAATCATGGTTTTCAAATAACGGGGCCAAAGATCAAACATGAGATGGCCGTTCCTGCTGGTTACAAAAAAATACTGGAGAGGATAAAGAATCAACTTGAAAATAATTTCTCCAAGGTAAAAGGAGTTTTTGTAGAGGATAAGAAATTTTCTTTAGCCCTGCATTTCAGGCTGGCCGATCGAAAGCAAGTGCCTTTTATCAAGACTGTTTTTCATGAGAGTGTTATTTTGTATTTAGTAAGAAATAAAATTAAGATTAGGCCCGGAAAGAAGATCATTGAGGTGATTCCGCCGGTTCGCTGGGACAAAGGAAAGATTGTTCTATGGCTTTTAGCCAGACAGGAAGCCCTATCGAAAAATAACGGTATTGTTCCTATTTATATCGGTGATGATGCTACCGACGAAGACGCTTTTAAGGCCTTAAAAAATAGAGGGTTGACCATATTTGTGGGGCATACTGATTCTTCGCTGGCAAAATATTACGTTAAAGATGTTGAAGGGGTTCATAATTTCTTAAAATTCATTCTGGGTATTTAGTATAAAAATAAATATGGCGGAATTAATAAGAGCGAAAGAACCGTTTAAGTTTTGTACGAGATTGCACTTATCAGAGTTGACCGGATTGCGGGCATCAACCCTCGGCCAGCTTTTGGCTCTTATTAAAACAATTTCCGGTTCATGCATTTACCATCATACCCATAGATTCTTGCAGCAGCATCAGTATCTTTCTCCTGAACCTCCGAACGATTTTGCCTTTTGGGTAACCGACATTTTGGGAGAAGATGAACTGGGAGAAAGGTTAGTCAGTATTGATACAATTCAATACTCGACTATTCGGGACCTGCGGGAGAGAATTGCTTCAACTCTGGAGAGCTATTTAAATGAAAATCCGTTAGCCAAATTAAAATTTGCCAAGTCCGGCGAAGAATTCCATTTTATCAAGTCAGTTAGTTTTATTTTACCGACAAACTATATCGCGTATGATTTAAATGAATTCGCGGAGATTTTAAAGAAAATTACTATTGATTCTATTTATTTTCATATTTTCGAAGCGCGTTTGCGGCTTGAAAAGCCCACTAACGATTTTTCTTACTGGATAGAAAATTCTTTGGGGGATAAAAAGATAGCGAATAAGATTTCCAGTTTTGACCCCTACACCTGTACCTTAGAGGATTTAAGAAGCAAGATTTTACGTATAGTCGAAGGAAAGCTGGTTAGTTAAATGGCAAAAATAGAGGAATATATCCCCTTGGTGGGCCAGGCTGTTATTGATGATTTAAGATTGCTTGGTGAACGGTTAAAGGGTAAGGTTATCCAGCATATAAATTCTACTCCTGTGGGAGGAGGGGTTGCCGAGATATTAAACCGTATGGTGCCGCTGTTAATGGAATTAGACGTCGATACGAAATGGGATGTCATAAAGGGCGGAGAACAGTTTTTTGAAGTAACAAAAAAGTTCCATAACGCTTTGCACGGCAGGGCCGAAGAGATAACCAAGAGAGATTTTGAGATATTTATGGAAACAAGCCAGCAGAATATAGAAAGCATTAATACCTATGGGGACATCGTTTTTGTTCATGATCCGCAGCCAATAGCCCTGATAAAAAAGAGAACTACTAATAAATGGCTTTGGCGCTGCCATATCGATGTGTCTGGTCCCAATTTAAGAGTTTGGGAATTTCTGATGGATTTTATTGTCCAATATAACTCAGCAGTTTTTTCCGCCCCGGCTTTTTCGCGTAAATTACCCATTAGGCAATTTCTGATTTCGCCTTCTATTGATCCGTTAAGCGATAAAAACAAAGAGCTGCCTCAGGCAACGATAAATTCAGTCTTAAGAAAATATAATATCGAGAAAGATAAGCCAATTATTATTCAAATATCCCGTTTTGACCGCTTAAAAGACCCTGTAGGCGTAATCGAAGCGTATCTGCAGGTAAAAAAATATATTGACTGTCAGTTAATTTTGGCCGGTGGTACTGCAGAGGATGATCCCGAAGGATTTAAGGTTTTGGAGGAGGTTAGAGAAAAGGCTAAAAAAGACCCGGATATCCATATTTTATTATTGCCTCAGAATGATATAGAGGTTAATGCTCTCCAGAGGGCTTCAGATGTAATTATTCAAAAGTCCCTTAAGGAAGGATTTGGTTTAACCGTGTCTGAGGCTTTGTGGAAATCAAAACCTGTTGTAGCCTCAAATGTTGGAGGCATTCCTTTGCAAATAAAGCACAAATATTCGGGTTTACTATGCCATTCGATTGAAGGGGCGGGATTTGCTATAAAGCAACTCTTAAGCAGTCCGGCCTACGCTAAGAAGTTAGGAGAAAATGGCAGGGAGCATATAAAAAATAATTTCTTGATTACGCGTCATTTAAGAGACTACATGTTATTATTTTTTTCATTATATCATCCGGAAGATATCGTGCATCTCTGTTAATTTATCAGCGTAAGGGTTCGGAACTGCCGGTGTATTTCCGGAGAAATTGACAAGATTAAATCGCCATCTGGCTTTAAAGGTCAGGTGGCGTTTTTTATTGAAAAAAACCAGCTGGGAGTTTTTAAAGCAGCGGCGTTACTTATAAAAACCATTGACTTATTAAACAAGCGGGTTTATATTTGATTTCAAGGAAGAGCAGGTTTTATGCCGGGCCGAGTCTGTTGGCAATAGCTTGATGCTATGGGACTTCCAACAGACAGCGTGTGCATAAGAACCTGTTTTTTTATATCGATCGGTGAGGCAAGATGAAGCAGAATAATATTAAGGTAATTAGCGCAACGAAAAACAAATCCGATGATTTGTTTTATTTTTCAGCCAGTCCGGTAATTTCTATTCTTACAAAGTTACAAACCTCAGAAAAAGGCCTAAACGAACTTGAGGCTTCGGCCCGTCTTGAGCAGTACGGCTGCAACGAACCCGCCAAAAAAAAGAAAAGAACAATTATTTTTCAAATCCTTTTAAAATTTATTAATCCCCTGGTTATAGTGCTATTGATTATTGCAGGCTTTTCGCTTTTTTTCGGTGAGAAGATAAGCGCTATTTTAGTAATTATTATGGCTTTTATCAGCGTTTTTCTCTCTTTCATCCAGGAGCACCGGGCAAGTAAGGAAGCAGAGAAGCTTAGTGAAATGGTGCGTACCACCGCTACTGTTTATCGAAACGGCAAGCCCCGAGAATTAAATATAAGGGATATTGTCCCCGGTGATGCCGTTGATTTGTTTGCCGGAGATATGATCCCAGCCGACTTAAGAATTATTTCATGCAAGGATTTGTTTATTAACCAATCATCTTTAACCGGAGAGTCCTTTCCGATTGAAAAGACTTTTGAAGCGACAGCTTCCTCGAAACATTCTCTTGCGGAGTTAAACAATATTGCTTTTATGGGCTCAAGCGTGGTAAGTGGAACCGGGCTTGGGCTAGTAATAAAAACCGGTCTTTTTACTCAGTTTGGAGAGATATCCAGAAAATTAGCCACAATAACAGTAGCAAGCAGTTTTGATAAGGGTATCCATAAGTTTACCTGGCTTATGATACGTTTCATGGTTGTTTTAGTGCTGATAATATTCGGCATTAATGCTTTTAATAAGGGTAATATTATTGAGGCCCTGCTTTTTGCCCTGTCAGTTGCGGTTGGTCTTACGCCGGAAATGCTCCCTATGCTTGTAGCGATTAACCTTTCCAAAGGCGCTATCGCCATGTCGAAGAAAGAAGTTATCGTTAAGCGATTGAATGCCATCCAGAATTTTGGCGCAATGGATGTGCTATGTACCGATAAAACCGGCACTTTGACATTGGATAAAATTCTATTGGAGAAACATTGCGATGTCGTACGCAAGGAAGATGATGATGTCTTACGATTCGCTTATATTAACAGTTATTATCAAACCGGCCTAAAGAATATCTTGGATAGAGCGATCCTTAAACATGAAAAGTTGATGGTCAAGCAGTATAAAAAGATCGACGAAGTTCCTTTTGATTTCTCCCGCAAACTGATGTCGGTTGTTGTTGAGAATGATTTTAAGCACAGGATTATCGTTAAAGGGGCCCCGGAAGAAGTATATAAAAGGTGTTCTAAGTTTGAACTTGATGGGGATGTGTTTGAAATGGATGCCGGGAACCTGGTGCTCCTTGAGTTGAAGAAAGAATATGAAAATTTAAGCGCCGAAGGTTTTCGGGTATTAGCCATTGCCTACAAAGATTTCGGCCAGCCCAAAGGTAAATATACGAAGGATGACGAACAGGATTTAATCCTTAAAGGTTACCTGGCTTTTCTTGATCCGCCGAAACCTTCGGCAAAAAAGACGATTGAAACATTAAAAAGCCTTGGAATAGGTTTTAAAGTTTTAACAGGCGATAATGAATTGGTTACCAAAAAAATATGCTCAGATGTTGGTTTGGATGTAAAAGGGTTCGCTAATGGCGATCAGGTTGAAAAATCCAGCGACTCCGAATTGCGCAAGTTAGTTGAGGTTACAACGGTTTTTGCCCGCTTGTCGCCGCTGCAGAAAGAAAGGGTAATCTGCGCTCTTCATGATAACAATCATATTGTCGGTTATCTCGGCGACGGTATTAATGATGCTCCTGCGCTTAAAACCGCGGATGTGGGCATTTCAGTTAATAATGCGGTAGATATCGCTAAGGAGTCGGCGGATATAATCCTTTTAAAGAAAAACCTTCTAGTGCTTGTTGACGGCGTATTTGAAGGAAGGAGGACTTTTGGAAACATCTTGAAATATATCAAAATGGGATCGAGTTCTAATTTCGGGAATATGTTTAGCCTGACCGGGGCCAGCTTATTTCTGCCTTTTCTTCCTATGCTTCCCATTCAAATATTACTGAATAATCTCCTTTATGATATTTCGCAGATAGCGATACCGTCGGACGCGGTGGATAAGGAATACCTGATGAAATCAAGGCCATGGAATATCGGCTACATTAAGAAATTTATGTTATTCATCGGCCCGGTAAGTTCGTTTTTCGATTTTACCACGTTTGCGGTATTGTGGTTTATTTTTCACGCTCAACAGCCTTTATTTAATACAGGATGGTTCTTGGAGTCTCTCTGCACTCAGATACTTGTAATACACATAATCCGCACCGGTAAAATTCCTTTTATTGAAAGCAGGCCCAGCCAGTTTTTGATATTTACTTCTATTTATATAATTACCATAGGAATCATATTGCCGTTTATACCGATTGGCAAATATTTTGGTTTCGTCCAGCCGCCGCCTCTTTACTTCTTAGCCTTATTTATTATAGTCGCCGTCTATTTGTTTGTGGTACAATTTGTCAAGAGTTGGTTCATTAAGAAATACGGATATGAATAAAAAAAAGACAATCGTTATTGCAGGCGGAGGTTTTGCAGGATTAGCAGCCTGTAATTACCTTTATAAAAGAAAAAAACTTTTGTTCGGAGAATATGAGGTAATTTTGATTGACCGCAAAAAAACCTTTGATTTCCTTCCGCTTGCTCCCGATGTGCTGGCGGGATGGCTTGCTCCCGGCTCAGCAACGGTTGATCTTACCAGTTTTACCAAAAAGCGGGGCTTTAAATTTATAAATGAGACCGTGGAGGCGATTGATCCTGTAGAAAACATTTTACGTTTGGCAAAATCACAGCTTGTTTATGACTTTGCCATTATCGCGGTAGGCTCGGATGTAAATTTTTTTGGAAGGAAGGATCTTGAAGCAAGTTGTTTAAAACTAAATTCCATACAGGATGCCGCTGATATTAAGTCTAAAATAAAGGCAAGAGCCCAGAAACAAAAGTATCTAAATATAATAATTACCGGCGCCGGATACACCGGGATAGAAGTAGCAATGACTACCCATTATTTTTTAAGTTGTAACCGGATAAAATTTAATATGATGCTGGTTGAAAATCGCGATTCTATATTGTTTGGATTGCCTGAACGGCTGATAAAAATAGCTAAAGGCGAGCTGGATAAAAGAAAAATAGAAATAATTTTAAATGATACCGTATCCAAATATGAGGATGATCGGGTTATTCTTGGATCCGGCAGGGAGGTTAGAGATTCGGTTTGTATATGGTCTGCCGGAGTTTGCCCTGTCTCTTTTTTGCAAAATTTGGATGCAGAAAAAATCAAGGGTAGGATAAAAGTTGATGAAAAACTAAATATTTACGGCAAAAATTTTACAAATCTCTTTATGGCAGGAGATTGTTGTTCTTTTTCCGACAGTAAGACCGGTATGCCTTTGAGGATGGCGGTGATGTTCTCTTTAGGGCAGGCAAAAGTTGCTTCCCGGAATATCATTAATTCTATAAAAGGCAAGCGATTGGCTAGTTATAGGCCTGTGGATTTGGGTTATTTAATACCGCTTACATATCATAAGGCGCCCGGGTTAGTGTTAGGCTGTAATGTGGGCAGTCGCACAGGTTATCTGCTTCATTATTGTTTATGTATTTATCGTTCCGGGATATCAAAAAAGTTTAGAATCATTAAAGATTTAATCCTCAGACGTTTTTTAAAATTAAGTGCTTGAAACAGGAGAAATTAACATTTTTTTTGTTCTTTTTAATCCATTCAAATAACACAAATAGATTGAAAATAATCGAAATAGTAATCCGTTTAGCTAACAAAAGCGCCGGAGGTTTCTAATTTAGAAGGGGAAAAAAGTCAGAATAAAGCGGCAGGAGATTATTGAAATAAATGCTGAAGGTAAGATAATAAATCAAGAACAGAGTAATTTCTAAGCAAAGGTTACAGAAAGGCAAAGGAAAGGAGCTGTAAATGAAGAAGTTAATTTTTATTTTAGTTTCCGGTTTAGTTTTGACAGGAGTTTTCTTTAACCAAGCATTTGCCGGTAAGGGCGCATACTGCGGGACGGCAAAGGGCGAAGACAAAATGGAGGAAAGGCTATTTGGAAAAGCCAGTTTTATTTTGGAAAATTCCGAAGAGCTAGGGTTAAGCGAAGAGCAAATTACTAAGATTAAAGCAGTTAAAATTAATGCAAAAAAATCGATTATAAAAAGCGATGCGGAAATAGAGCTTACCGCTTTAGAAATCAAAGAAGCTTTAGGGAAAGAAACGGCCGATTTGAACAATATAAATACCCTGATTGACAAAAAATATAATATTAAATCGCAAAAAGCAAAAACACTGGTAAATGCGTGTGTGGAACTTAAAAAAATATTGAATAAAGACCAGGCTAAGAAAATCAAGGATATGTGTATGAAATCAATGAAAAATGATAAATGCATGATGGGTAGCAGGTCTATGATGAAAGATAAATTAGACCGCGAACGTATGGGTATGAATAAAGATTAACCTGCTAAGCGCAGTCTTAAAATTTGGGCTGCCCTTTTTATAGGAGTAACGAAGGCAAAAAGGCATCTAAAAGGTGCCTTTTTTTGTTCCGGGTAGAACTGTTATGGTGTATAATTATTTAGTCCCTAGTTTATAGTTCTTCGGTACATTGAAAATGAAAATTACTTTGATAAAAAAATTAAAAATTCAGGTTGAAAAATTAAAAAAATGCCGCAAATGCCCGCAGATGCATCCTCCGTCAGTAAGCGGGAAAGCGGTGTTAAGCAAAGTTTTGCTGGTAGGCCAGGCTCCGGGGGACAAGGAGCCAAAATTAGGCAGGCCTTTTGCCTGGACCGCAGGAAAGACTCTTTTTAACTGGTTTAATAGAGCTTCCGGGATGAATGAGGAGCAATTCCGTTCTTCCATATATATGGCTGCCGTTTGCCGGTGTTTCCCAGGAAAGCAGGCTAAAGGCGGAGACCGCCTGCCTTCTCCCGAAGAAGTTCGTTCTTGCTCCGTTTGGCTTAAAAAAGAAATTGATATTTTAAAGCCGGACCTGGTAATACCGGTCGGCAAACTGGCGATTTCGCAATTTATACCCCTTCAGAAACTCAACCAGATTATCGGCAAAAAATTTAAAACTTCAAAAGCAGGGCAATCATTTGAGCTTATACCGTTGCCGCATCCTTCAGGAGCCAGCCCTTGGCACCGCATAGAGCCCGGGAAAAGCTTGCTTAAAAAAGCACTTAAATTAATCGTTAATCATCCTGCCTTCCAAAGACTGGAAAAGAATGGAATTTAAATTAAAAACCGAGTTTATCGAACTTGATAATTTACTTAAGGTATCGGAGTTGGTTTCCTGTGGTTCTGAGGCAAAGCGGGAGATCTTGCAAGGCAGGATAATGGTAAACGGCCAGATAGAAAATCGTATCCGCAGAAAGATCCGGCCGGGAGATATTGTAGAATTCAATAAAGAGGAAATAATAGTATTAAAATAAGTTTAGGAAGAATAATATGAAGCTGATAAAAATCATATTTATTATAATAGCCGTATTCTCTTCAGTCCCAAGCCTAGGAGCTGATCCGTTGGCTGCTCAGTGCCCCGTTCAATTTAAGCCTTTGTATAAGGAGTTAGATGATAAGCTCGAAGCTTTTGATAAATTAATCCAAAGCCAGGAAAATAAAAACAAGCAAATTCCTTTGTTCGCAGCCAGCCTTTTGACTGCAAACGCTCACCGCGGAAAACAGTTATTGAATCCCGGGGTTTATGAAGGTGTTTTGCTTGAATTAAAGCGGCTTAAAGATTTGGGAGTAAATGCTGTGGTTGTTTCGGTTGGTTTTCCTATGCTTTACAGGCCTTTTTATGCTTCGGAAAAAGAATATCGGGGTTACCTTGATTTTTATAAGCGTTTAAGCAGGGATGTACGCGCCTATAATATGAAACTGATTATTGAAAGCGGAGTGATTTTTTCCAAAGGCGGTTTTGCAGAATCAGAAAAAAGATTGTCCAGGTATTATAAAAAGATGGGGTTACGCAAATATGTCCGCGCCCGGGCAGCGATGCTGGTTGAGATTAGCCGCCAGTTATCACCCGATTACTTGTCGGTAGGGGCGGAACCGGATACTGAGGCAGAACAGTCCGGCAAAAAGCTCAATGATCCTAAGGTTTATGCAAGAATTGTTAATTATTTTATAGCTACTCTTTCCAAAAAAAGTGTTTTGAATATGCCGGTAGGTTCGGGAGTAGGAACCTGGCATCCGCGTTATAAAGAATTTATCGATAGTTTCTGCCGGAATACAAGAGTCGATTTCGTTGATATCCACATATATCCGGTCAACCGTGATTTTCTTACAAGGGCGATAGAGATTGCCGAAATAGTAAAAAAATATGGAAAAAAAATAACAATTACCGAAGCCTGGCTTTATAAAGCCAGAGAAGAGGAGATGGGAAAAGGTGTAACCGTCAATGAATTCTTTGTTCGTGATAATTTTAGTTTTTGGCAGGAACTTGATTCAAAATTCATCCGGTATATCGTCAGTTTTTCCAAAATTTATGGTTTTGAGTTTATATCTTTTTTCTGGACGCGGTATTTTTTCGGGTATATCGATTATGAAGGTACCTTTGAGCTAACTTCTCAAAAGATAAATGAGAAAGCAAATAAGGAAATAGCCGCAAACATTATCGCCGGCAACTATACATCGACTGCCCAAAGCTACAGAAAAAGTATTGAGGAGGCCTCAAGCCAATGATTTTAGAATAGGCCACCTGTGCCAACCCGGGTTGTTCGAAACCCTCTTTTTTAGTGGGAAAAAGTCATAAAAATACAGATTTAAGCAATTTACCCGTGTATATTTATTAAGGATAATAGTTAAAAAGGAGAGTGATATGTTGAAAAAAATGGGAAAATTTATTTTTATCGGTTTACTTATTATGAATACAGCCGGCTGCGTTGCCTTATTGGCAGGAGGTGCGGCAGGGGCAGGAACGGCAGTATGGCTCTCGGGTAAATTGACCCAACAATTTAATGTTTCTTATGAGCAAACAGTGAAAGCCTCAGAAAAGGCTTTAAATTCTCTCCATCTGGTTATAAATAAAATAACCAGGGAAGATATGGTAACACAGTTAAAAAGCGAATCCAGGGACGGCAAGGAAATTTGGGTTGATATAAGAAAAATTTCCGATTATTCGGCTAAAGTCGAAGTCCGGGTGGGAGGGATCAGTCCGGATAAACAGGCAGCTGCCGAAATCCTGGAAAGGATAAAATATTATATTTAAGTTTTTGTTCCTGAAGTTCATAAGCTAAATGGTTAAAACCAAGATTATTTCTACGCTGGGCCCTGCTTGTTCAAGCGAATCAATGCTTAGGAAAATGATGCTTTCCGGTATGGATATAGCCCGGCTTAATTTTTCCCATGGACTGCCCGGAGAGTTTATTGATAAAATAGCCATTATCCGTCTGCTAAATCGGAAATACCGCAGGCATTTAAAAATTCTCGGAGACCTTGAAGGGCATCGGATAAGGATAGGCCAGCTGAATGAGCCAATCGAACTCAAAAAAAATAAGCTTGTCTGGTTGACTCAGCAAAGCATGCAGAGCACAAGCGAAAAAATTGCTTTTGATTATAAGGGTAGTTTAAAAAACATTAAGGCCGGATATTACATATATATAGATGACGGCAATATTTGTCTGCAGGTTTTGAGCCGACGGAAAAGAAACCTGAAGGTAAAGGTAATAATCGGCGGACTGCTAAAAAGCCGCAAGGGAATAAATATTCCGCAGGCCAAGCTTGATTTTGGGTGTCTTAGCCGGAAAGATATCACAGACATAAAATTTTGCGCAAAAAACGGAATTGAGTATATTGCCCAGTCATTTGTGTGCAATAAAGATGATATTCGGGAGGTGAAGAATGTGCTGGGGCCGGAAACTCCCGTAAAGGTCATCGCCAAAATAGAGAATAAGCAGGGAATAAGAAATATAGACCAAATAATCCAGGCTTCTGATGGGATTATGGTTGCCCGCGGCGATATGGGGGTGTCTTTGCCGATTTACGAAATTCCGGTTATCCAAAAGATGATCATTAAAAAATGTAACCTGGCCGGAAAATTTGTAATTACGGCCACCCAGATGCTTGAGAGTATGTCGCAAAATCGGCTTCCTACCCGGGCTGAAGTAAGCGATTGCGCCAACGCAATAATAGACGGTTCGGATTTTCTTATGTTGTCGGCTGAAACCGCTGTAGGGAAATATCCCACAGAGTCGGTGAAGATGATGGACAATATAATAAAATTCACCGAGAAATATTTAAAAACCGCTAATCAGATAAGAGAATAATTACCTAAATAAATTGAGGAGATATTTTAGGTTAGTTCCTAGGGCGTTGCCCTAAGGTTAATCAGTAGTTCTCTGCCAGGGCAGGTTAGGAAAAGATCGGACAGCGGATATCTTCCGATAACATTAAAATAGGCTAAAAATTGGGGTGGATAACAGTCAGTTCCGGTCGGAAAAAGTAATTGCCTATCTGAGAAAAAGTCAGTAAAATAGGATAAAGTCAATAAAACCCTCAGATTGCAGCTAAAAATGGCAGAGAAAATTTTGATAGTAGATGATGACCGCGAATTCAGGGAGGAATTGAAGGATTTTCTCCATGAATATGAAGTTATTGAGGCCTCCGGCGGAATGGAGGCCCTTAGCATCCTTAAAAGGGCCAATGAAATCGGCCTGGTTTTGATGGATGTAATGATGCCCGGCCCCGCAGGTACGGACATATTAAAAGAGATAAAAAAGAATGATCCTGATCTAAATATTATTATTCTTACC
>Ga0265297_10009569_pt1 | contig 12448 bp, 14 predicted proteins | sample Munlanlwell13791_FD_192502 | JGI IMG/M metagenome (GOLD analysis project Ga0265297, IMG submission 192502) | Leachate microbial communities from a municipal landfill in Southern Ontario, Canada - Leachate well 137-91 | ecosystem: Engineered > Solid waste > Landfill > Unclassified | place...
ATGAAGGAGCTAATATCTATGCAACCATCCGCTCGGTTATTGATACCGCTATTAAGAATAACCAGAACCCTTTCGAAATAATCCGGCTGATCGCTCAATGCGAAGTAGTCACTGAATAGTTACAAAATTTATAACTAAATTTGGGTTGAAGTGTACAATGCCTAACATTTTCCAATCTATCGAAACTCAATGGAACGAGACTTACAGCAGGAACTAAACGACTTGCAGGAATCGTACAACTCCCTAAAAGCGCATTTCGACGGCTATATTCTTGAACACGATCTTGTGGTAAAGGAGCTAAAAGAGAGGGAAGAAACCTATCGCATGCTGTTTGACAGTATCGATGATGCAGTCTTTATTTCCGAATCTATGGAAGATGGAAAATCAAACAGGTTTGTCAAGGTTAACAAAATTGCCTGTCAACGTCTGGGTTACAGTGAAGAAGAACTGCTGACAAAAAGTTCTGCCGATATCAATTCCGAAAGAATGCAATCCATGGTGGCCTCACTCATGCAAGACTTGCTCAAAAGGAAGCACACAGTGTTTGAAACAGAACATGTTACAAAAGATGGAAGGACAATTCCGGTCGAGATAAGCACCAATACTGAGCAGAAAAATGGCAAGTTCATTTTTCATTCCATCGCGCGTGATATCTCTGAAAGGAAAAAAGCTGAAATGGAATTAATTAAATCCAAAGAACTTGCCGAACAAAGTAACCGCCTAAAAACAGCCTTTCTCGCGAACATGAGTCATGAAATCCGCACTCCAATGAATGGCATTCTGGGTTTTGCAGGACTACTAAAAGAACAAGATCTCACGGGAGAAGATAAACAATCCTACATCAATCTCATCGAAAAGAGTGGAGCCAGGATGCTAAACCTCATCAACGACCTTATTGACATCTCTAAAGTCGAATCAGGCATGATGGAATTAAGCATTACCTACACCAACCTCAACGATAAACTCGACTTCCTTTATCATTTTTTCAAAACTGAAGCTGCCCAGAAAGGCCTGGAAATTGTTTTGGAGAAGAAGATCGATTCCGAAGAGGCCATTGTTTCGACCGACCAGGACAAACTCTTTTCCATCCTTTCCAATCTTGTCAAAAATGCAATAAAATTTACCAAAAAGGGCAGTATCAAATTTGGCGGTGAGTTGAAGGGTGAAAATTTCGAATTCTTTATCAGGGATACAGGAATAGGCATTGAAAAGGAGAAACAAAACATCATTTTCGACCGCTTTATGCAGGCCGACTCAAGCCTTTCCAGAGGATTCGAAGGGGCCGGGCTCGGCCTCTCTATATCCAAGGCATATGTTGAAATGCTGGGTGGTGAGATTTGGTTAGAGTCTGAGGTTGATGTTGGTTCATGCTTCTATTTTACACTTCCCCGGGTGAAGAAACCAGTAATCGAAACGGCAATAATTGAACCTATTACACCCAAGGTTGAACTTAAAAATCCAAAGAAGACGGTTTTGATTGCAGAAGATGATGAGGATTCCATGATCTATCTTACCATTCTAATAAGAAACATGGATTTCAAATTTTTACAAGCTACATCAGGGACACAGGCTGTTGAAATCTGCCGAAACAATCCGGATATCGACCTGATCCTTATGGATATTAAAATGCCTTTTATGGATGGCGTTACGGCAACCAAACTAATCCGGGAATTTCGTCCCGATCAGATTGTCGTTGCACAAACTGCCTATGCCCTGGAAATCGAAAAGGAAAAGTATGGCGAGATTTTTAATGCCTACCTGACAAAACCTGTCAACGCCAATGAGTTAAGACATGTTGTAAACAAATACCTGGTTGCCAATAGCTAAATCCCACATGGAAACCTACATTTCACTACTCAGGGGAATCAATGTCGGAGGGAACCGCGTTCTAAGGATGAATGATCTGCGACAGTTGTTCTTTGACCTAGGTTTTACCGACTGCCAAACTTACATTCAAAGTGGCAATGTTGTTTTCAGGTATCAGAAAGCCAATCCCGAGGAACTGGAATCCAGAATTTCTCAGAAAATTCTGGAAATGTTTAACCTTCAGGTTCCCGTTATCGTAAAAGGGGAGAGTGAATTGACGTCGATTGCCGCCAGTAACCCGTTTATCCTTGAAATACCCGAAAATACAGCACAACTGCATGTGACTTTATTATCAGCAAATCCTGATCCGGACAAATTCGATAAAATTAAAAATGAAAACTTTCACCCTGTCCAGTACAGACTTCTTGGAAGTGCGATCTATCTCTTTTGTCCGGATGGATACAGCAAATCGAAACTCACCAACGGCTTTTTGGAAAACAAATTGGGACTCAAAGCTACAACCAGAAATTGGAGAACAATTACCGAATTAATCCGGATGGCAGAAAAGATACCAACTCTATGAAAAAACAAACACTTTCATGATCCATGGAAAAACCAAAATCGTACTGTGAAGCTGTTGAACACCACGATCCATCCAACGTTCACCGGATCTACCACGACCAGAAATATGGTTTTCTGATTGAAGATGACAATGAACTGTTTGAACTGTTGATCCTTGAAATTTTCCAGGCCGGCTTAAGCTGGACAACCATCCTCAACAAAAGAACAAATTTTCAGAGGGCCTTTCACCAATTCAACATCCCTGCTGTGGCTGCTTACCAGGAAGCTGACAGGCAGCGCTTGTTAAATGATGCAGGCATTGTCCGCAACCGCCTGAAGATTGATGCCACCATACACAACGCGAACGTCCTTTTACGGTTGAAGAGTGAATTTGGCTCTTTCAAAAATTGGCTGGATCTGAACCATCCCCGCTCAAAAGAGGAATGGGTGAAGCTTTTCAAACAGACATTTCGGTTTACCGGCGGTGAGATTGTGAATGAATTCATGATGAGCGCCGGCTATCTGCCTGGCGCCCACATCGAAAGTTGTCCGGTATACAAGGAGGCCGCAAAATCAAATCCTCCCTGGTTAAGAAAATAATTTTTGACCTTTGTGTTATCCTTTGAGATACCCTTTGTGTCCTTAGTGGTAAAATTTAAAAAATCACCACTAAGGCCTCAAAGGATAACACAAAGGAATCAAAGGGAACAGGATCGACTCTCAATTTAATATAACTGCATATAGGTGATTTTTTATGGCGACGAAAAATAAAACAGAACAACCAATTCTCGCTTTCAGTTCCCAATCTGAGTGGCGAAAATGGCTCGAACAAAACCATGCCCTCTCCAATGGAATCTGGCTTCAGTTTTACAAAAAGGGATCGGGCAGATCCACGGTAGTGTATGCCGAGGCCCTGGATGAGGCGCTCTGTTTCGGATGGATCGACGGTCAGTTGAAACGGGGAGACGAAAATTTCTACATTCAGCGGTTTACCCCGCGCAGGGCACGCAGCATGTGGTCGAAAAGAAATATCGGGATCGTGGCCCGTTTGGAAAAGGAGGGGAAAATGCACCCTGCCGGACTCAAAGCCATCGAAGCCGCCAAAGCCGACGGTAGGTGGGATAGCGCCTACGATTCGCCGGGCAACATGAAAGTTCCGGAAGAGCTGTTACACGAATTGGCCAAAACACCGGACAGCCTCGCCTTTTTTGAGTCGTTGAACAAGGTAAACAAATTTGCTATCTGCTGGAGAATTCAATCCGCCAAAAACCAGGACATCAAAGAAAAACGGATGAAGATTCTTCTGGAAATGCTGGCAAAAGGAGAGAAAATCCATCCTTAGGGCCTACGAATCAGCCCTGCCATGATTCCTGTACATGCAGTGTTGCAATCACCTCCAACATAAGTGGATAGATCGGATTTAAACGGATAGCTATTTTTATAGAAATCAACAAAAAATGAAGAAACTAGCGAAACCCGACAGTGAATTTTTAAAATCAGTTAACCTTTGAACCCTTAACCAGGGAGAATTGGTCAAAGTTTGTGCAACTATTTGGCCCCAGGGGAGCCTGCGGACATTGTTGGTGCATGTATTACCGGCTAAGCAAACAGGATTATATTGAAGGCAAAGCCAATGACGGAAATAAGGAGGCAATGAATAACCTGGTCATGAATAATTTCCCAACCGGAATTCTTGGCTTTTACGATGGGATACCGATAGCCTGGTGCGCCTTTGCCCCCCGCGAACATTTTATCAAGCTGGAAAGATCAAGGGTTCACAAACGAATAGATGACCAGGAAGTTTGGTCGGTACCCTGCTTTTTTGTAGCCAAAGCGTTCAGACGACAAGGCCTTACGGTTGAATTGCTGAAAGGGGTGATCAGGTACGCAAAAGGGAACGGGATCAAAATCATAGAAGCCTATCCGACGATTCCCACCAAGGAGACTCTACCCGACTCCTTTGCGTGGATAGGACTGTACAAATCCTTCGAACGGGCCGGTTTTGAAATAGCAGACAGGAGTTCAAAAAACAGGCCCATGGTACGATATTATACAGACAAAGAATAATTCGAAGTTCACAGTGGGAAATGTGCATTTGACAATTGAAAAGATCTATTTCGTTGATTCTTTTTGTATTACAGGATTTCGTATGGGATATTTGAAGTAGCATTTTACTTTTCTTATCAATGGTTTTACTTATTTAACGGTTGCCCAACAAGAAGTATCATTTGCATTATTTAAATTTGATTGTAATAACACTTGGCTTTCCGCGAGAACCCGGGACCGGAAAATAAAGTGAACTAAAAACAAAAACAATGGAAACTTTATTGAAACAAACAGAAGTAAATATTCACAGAATATTCAGTCGTGGAGTGAAAAACATGAGCGGCCTTGCTCTCATTTTTATTGTCTTCCTTTCGAGTTGCAGTACGCCAACTGTCGCGCAAAGGGCAGAGGTAAGCATAAATTTCAATCTGCCATCCTGGGCTCCCTATTACGACAACCCAAATCTCGTACGTTACTATTACTTTCCAGATATAGAATGTTATTACGATGTCATGAACCGGGAGTTCATTTACATGGAAGACGGGGAATGGATGTTTGGCAGGACGTTGCCGCCCGTATACAGATGGTTCGATCTTGACAACTGTTTCATTGTCGCGTTGAATGCCCGTGTTTTTGAGCCATGGAGACACTTCAACTATTATGTTTCCCATTACCCGCGCTATTATTACCGTACTGTCTACAGGGACCGCTACCGCGATCGCGACCGACCTTTGCGCGGGTTCAATGAAAATGAGCGTGATGTGGTCTACAACCGTCGCTCGGACTGGGAAAACCGCTCGTTCGAAAGGAGAAACGAAGTGCGTAGGGACGAACGGAGGGAAGAGAACAACCGCTTCGAAAACAGGGAGCAAAATGAGGTAAGGCGTAACTTCCCGGAAAGAAGGGTCGAGCCTACACAACCCGCACAACCCATGAAGTATTATGGCAAGGAGGTCGGACGACCGGTTAAGGTACAGAGAAACATGAGACGGGCTGATGATGTAAAAATTAGGGAAAACAAAGAGGTAAAACGAGAAAGGGAAGGCAGGCAAAGGTAATTGCATATCCCCGGAAGATATATCCTATGGCAGAGCTTACAAACGGCCACATCCGATTAAGGGAGTTTAGTGAGTTGGATCAGGTCCGGCTTGCCGAACTCTGCAACAACAAGAAAATATGGGACAATGTCCGTGACCTTTTGCCCTCTCCCTATACCGAACAAAATGCCCTTGAATTTATTCGTCTCTGTCGGCAGGATGTACCAACAACAACCTTTGCCATTGAATACCAAGGGGAACTTGCCGGTTGCATCGGACTGGTGAAACAGACCGATGTTTACCGGCTGAGCGCTGAAATTGGATATTGGATCGGCGAACCCTACTGGGGACTGGGAATAGCTACAGAAGCAGTTGGTTTATTGACCGAATATGGGTTTGGTCAATTGGATCTTGTACGGATTTTTACCGGTGTTTTTGACTTTAACAAAGCATCGCAGAGAGTTCTTGAAAAATCAGGATTCAAACTGGAAGGGGTCTTCGAAAAGTCGGTGATAAAAAACGGACTGATCCATAACGAATTCAGATATGCCAAACTAAACCCAAGCCCTGACCACAAATAACCACAAATAACACAAATAACCACAAATAACACAAATGGACACAAATAACACAAATGGACACAAATAACACAAATGGACACAAAACCAAATCCGAATTGCAAAGATCTTAGTGAAACCTTGGTGTCTTAGTGCCTTCGTGGCAGGAAAAAATTGCCAGTAAGGCTCAAAGAAACAAAGGCTTCACTAAGAAAAATTAAAATTTACGATCTCTAAGTCTGCCATGAAGATTAACACCAACGCCTGGAACAGGATCCGCTACACCCTTTACACGCCGGTTTATGATTCGGTAGCCCGGATTTTCGAACAATCTAGAAAACGTTCAATCGAATCGCTGGAGGTAAAACCCGGGGACAAGGTGCTGATCGTCGGGGCTGGTACAGGACTGGATCTAGAATTTCTACCGGATAATTGCGAAATAACCGCCACCGACCTGACCCCCTCCATGGTAGAGCGGATCAAGAAAAGGAACCTCCAACTGAAACGAAATGTGCAGGCGATGGTGATGGATGGCATGGCCCTCACCTTTGAAGACCAGACATTCGACAAGGTCATCCTGCACCTGATCCTGGCCGTCATTCCCGACCCGATGGTCTGTATCAGCGAGGCATCCAGGGTACTTAAACCGGGTGGAACCGTAGTGATTTATGACAAATTTGTCCCCAAAGGGAGGACAATCTCCCTCCGTCGCGGTTTCGTCAACCTCTTTTCCAATTTCCTGGTAACGAACCTGTCGTGCAACGCCGAAACCATCATCGTCCACAGCGGATTAACCCTCCTATCGGATGAACCGGCCGACTGGAATGGTAATTTCAGGTTAATAAAATTGATTAAAAGTTAGATTTCTCCTCTGTGTAACTCTATGGTTCCTCTGTGCAACTCTGTGTAACATTTTAAACACCACCAACCAAGATCATATGGACTACTGGGAATCAAAATACAGCGCAGAAGGCGCCATGTGGAAATTTGAGCCATCAGATTCTGCTGAGCTTGCACTTGATCTGTTCAAAACCAACGGGATAACCAATATCCTGATTCCGGGATGCGGATATGGCCGAAATGCAAAACTTTTCTGCGACGCCGGATTTAAAGTGACAGGTATTGAGATCTCCAGATCCGCGATTGAACTGGCGAAATCCAATGGGATAAATTGCACCCTGCACCACGGTTCCGTGAGCTCCATGCCATTCGACAACCAGAAATTTGGCGGTATCTTTTGTTACGCCCTGCTTCATTTGCTGAACAGGCCTCAGCGGAAAAGGTTTATCCAAGCATGTTACGACCAGCTTGAAAGCAGTGGATTAATGGTCTTTACAATGGCTTCAAAAAAGATGCCCTACTATGGAACGGGAAAGCTTCTTAGCAAGGACCGGTTCAGAATCATGAAAGGGATAAATGCTTATTTTTATGATACAAACACCGCCCTGAAGGAGTTTTCCGGTTATGGAGTGGTTGAATGCAGGGAGGTGGAAGAGCCAATCAAATTCATGACCGGACAGGATCCTTTGACGTTGATACTCGTGATTTGCAGAAAACCATAATATCCTTTGACCATGGAACCAATCGTGCTGACCAATCCGAATGTTATCCCCACCACTGAATCTTTGTTTGAGCGATTTGGAGAGAAACAGAAGCTATGGCTCATAATCTCCGATCATCTTTATCAGCATCATACCGATATCTCCGAAGTATGGAAATTCTACAACGACGGCAAATGCTGGCTCTTCAGGTACATTAAAAAAACCAAAACCATCTGCTGGATTGGCGTTTTGGAGAACACCTTCCACGTGGGCTTCTGGTTTGGGGCGAAAGCCGAACCGACCATCCTGGCCAGCGATCTGCCTGAATCAATCAAAGAAGAGTACAGAAACGCCAAAAAAACCAAAATCGGTAGCGGTATTGGGATTGTTGTAAATAACCAATCTGATGTCGAAAACGTGATCAAACTGATGGAGCTGAGAATAAAAATCAAGTGATGAAATAATTCTTGGGGTTTGGTTTCATTTTTACTCCGTGTGACTCTGTGCTCCTCTGTGTAACTCTGTGTAATATTTAAATAGACCACCAATCCGCAAACAGCGCCATGAAAAAAATCGACAGTCTCCTCTTTGGCCTGATCATCGGAGGATTTTTCCCTATCCTGTTGCTCTTCCTCACCTTCATCGGATGGTTCTACCTCGACCGGAATGAGGCCCATATCCCCTATTATCTTCTCACTGCCTCCGTAACAGGATTGGCCATCGACCTGAAATATCTGAAAAAATGGCTTAACAGGAAATATGAACTCCCAACCTGGTATACCATTTTCATCTATCTGTTTTACAACGTGATGCTTTTCGGATTCCTGATGGGGCTTCCCGTCCTGAACCCTTTTGCCGGAATCGTGGCAGGCTATTATTTTGGCCGGAAATTTCAAAATCAGGAGATCGCCGGCGCCAAAATTTCAATACAAATCAACCGGCTATCCCTTTTCACCGCCCTGGTGATGACGCTCGTCTGTTGCGCCTCCGGTTTTGTTGGCCTGGCCGGCGATGGGGTTGGTTCGGAGGTTCAACACATGCTGCATCTAAGTTTCGAAATAACCAGGCCGATGTTATGGGGGATTACATTGATAGGCGGAGCAGGGTTGGTGCTGCTCACGGTTTTGCTGACGAGGGTTACCATGGTTTGGGCGGTTGGAAGACCATTTCACAATTAGATTTCCCTTGTAGCCAATGGCTTCGCAAGCTTAAAGAAAGACAATCTTTGAAGAAATCACTATATTTCACTCCATTACAAACTCAGGGAACTTTTCGGCAGGGACATCGATATCGTAACAGAAAAAACCCTGTTCAATCCATACTTCATAGAGAGCATTAACGAAACAAAAGAATTGATTTATGGAGCGTGATCCGGATTTCAAAATAGGGGTGTTCGGAAGAAATTATTGACTTTCTTAGAAATTAATGAAATTGGAATGTAAGGATTTGAAAACCTTATTTTTCCAGCTTTTAACCTTAATAGAATGAGAGAGTTGATTGAATTAACCTTATTACCTTATTATATGGTGCATTTTGAATTAGCCCATAGATGCTGCAGTTATGGCATAAAAATAAGATAATAAGGTTTAAGTCAGGTAGTTATGTCGTCATTCTACTAAGGTTAAAAGCTGGAAAAATAAGGTCGTACAAATCATGACTCTGCCACTTCCCATTAAAACCAGGACTCACTACTGCATTTGCCTATGTATCAAACTACATGAGCAAGAAATTTTCTTTTCGTAATTTTGATATTTGAAAAAACTTGGGTAGTTTTATCCTGTCTGCTCCCCATAACGGACGCCTCCCTCATACCCAAACCCGGGTCCAATTGTTTGTTTTTAGCGAATTGTAACAAGTTTGATACCATTTAACGAACCGGATCATGCTAAAAAAACTCACTTACCTGTTAATTGCTTTAACTCTTCTTGCCGGCTGCGGCTCTTCGTCCCAAAGTGAAATGAAGGAGCTCCGCTATTCCATCGGGGATTCACCTGATATGACCCAACCCAAGGCCGAAAAAGCCATGCCCGAAATGGATAAGGCACAGCCTGACATTGAAAAATCCCTATCTGCAAAGGTAATCGGTCAGATTGCCTACAACAATCCCGATTACCTGGTCGTTGGCAAACCTGCTATCATCGAAGCCCGGTTATCCAGAAACAAAACTTACAACCTGACAAAAGACTTCCAGGGCACAGGCACCATTAAAATTGACTCCCTCGAATTGACCAACAGGGTGAAAGTCAAACTGGTTGCCATGGAAAGTGATATGCTAATCGATGCTGTTGAACCGGAAGAGCAGGCGCTGGAAGATGAAACCTTTACGTTGTGGACCTGGAAGGTTGTGGCGAAGACGGCAGGGGTAAAAAGATTAAGGATCGTCATCGGACTTGCCAATGTTGATCCAACCAACCCCACCCTGACAAGGTATGTGCCGGGAAAATCCTTCGAAATTTCGGCCAAGGCCAATTTGCCCTTTACGATCGGACAGTTTGTCAAGAGTTACTGGCAATGGATCCTCTCCACCATCATGATCCCCTTGTTGGTCTATCTTTTCAATACATTTATCCGGCAAAACACCAAAATTGAAGACAATAGGATCAGGGCGACAGGACCTTCAGGCGAAGAGATCATCGTGGCTAGCATCTGGAAACGGTTCATCGCCTTTGCCATCGACGTCAATATACTGCTCCTGTTGTTTGTCCTGATCTTTGCCCTCTACAAAAATCTCTCTCCCGGCGATTTTGACCTCACCTATCTCTGGTATTTTTTGGTAGTCTATCTTCTCTATTTTGTTTTGCTGACCTATTTCATGGGCAAAACCATCGGCAAAATTGCTTTGAACCTGCAAGTCGTAAGCATGACGGACCAAAAAGCTGGTTTCTTCTCTATTCTTCTCCGTGAAGCGGTCAGGTTGCCCAGTTGCTTCGCCTTCGGTTTCTTGTGGTTCCTTGGAAACCAATTGAACCGGGTGGCCTGGGACAGGGTAGCGAAAACGGTGGTGCTGGAGGCGAGCTGAGGTTTTCTTCTTTTGAGATGCGATAGGAGGCGGGAGGAGCCGCCCGGCCGGGCGGCTGTACAGAGATCCTTATTTTATATTTAAGTCGCCCAGCCGGGCGACTCTACGCTTCTCCGATTCCAAGTAGAGACGTCCGGCCGGACGTCTACCAATCTTCCTCCATCCCCGGTTGTACAGCCGCCCGGCCGGGCGGCTCCTCCTGCACAGGAAGTCTTTTGCTCCCCCCATGCGATGCATTTGATCCCAAAACTTCCGGTTAAAAGCCCAAAGATTCCTGCACCTACATAACAATCTGCGGGTTACAAAAATAAATTTCCAAAAACAACATTCATATTAAAAACAATTATGTAAATTTATCATGCCTGCAAACCGTGACATAACTTCGACTATACATCCAAAATACAATGTAGGAGGGAAGGTTTGTTGCGCATATTAAGGAATTTTAGCAGCAAGCATAATAACATGACATGAGCATTTATCGAAAAACAAAACTTGATAAAGAAATTAACCAGATTTGGTTAATTTACACGAATTCATTTGAGTATTATAATTGCTTAAAGCAGATAAGAAAATATGAAAAAACAAGATTTAGTGATTCAAGATTCTTATCCTTTATAACTTACACAAGTTGGTATATTCTCATTATTGAATTATGCAAGGTCTATCAAAATGACAATAATAATCAACACTTTAACATATATGGCCTATTGAATAGACTAATTAATAATTATAAAAATCTTGAATTTCGTTCAATGATATCACTATCAGATATTCGAAAATATTCTGATGATTTTAATTCTCCTAAGATTATAGATATTAGAAAAAGACTCGTTGAGTTAAGAGACAAATTTTATGCCCACATTGATAGACAAGACCAAAATTTTGAAAGGGAAATTAGCCTAACATATGATGAGATTGAATATCTTTAAAAACTCTTCAAAATTTTATTATTGAAATAAAACAAAAAGTATCTAATGGCCACGCAGAATTTAGCGAAGATATTTTTGTGGACTTGACCAGTGTATTAAAAGCTACAGAATATTATAATAAAAAGAATCTTGAAGAATATATGCAAAGATTGGATGATGAATCAAAACGATTTAAATTTGAATAAATGCCTGCCGCAATAGCAAGCTACCCGCAGGTTGGGTTTCGGCACTTTGTTGAAAGGGAAGTAGATATTTGAAATGCTCACTTTGCAGGAAGTTCGGTTGTTAAAATCCCGCCCTGCGTGTAGCTGCGGAACGTTGTTGCGGCATTCTATGGCGACAGTGCAACCTTTGAACGAACACGACAAAACTGACATTAATTCAATACAATGAATGAACTTGACGAACTAATAAAGGACAGAAAAGAGAAAGTCCGTTTAATGAAAAAGGATGGTGACAACTCTCATAAGTTGCTTGCTGCTCTTTACGGTAGTCCGACACACTTTATTACTGAGTTATTGCAAAATGCAGAAGATGAAGGAGCAAAAATTGTTTCATTTGAATTAACAGAGAATGAACTTATTTTTTCGCATGATGCACCAAAACTTTTTGACTTCAGTGACATAAGAGCTATTTCAAACTTTGGAGATAACCAAGAAAAAAAAAGATAAACCCAATGCAATCGGACGCTTTGGAATTGGCTTTAAATCAGTTTACTCAATAACCGACACTCCACGGATTATTTCATCGGGCTTTGATATTACAATTATTGATCACAATATACCTGAACGAACTAATGGGCATCTGCCTGAATATTTTCATGGAACAAAAATCATTTTACCATTTAAGAAAGGTATCCGTCCGACCAACCCATCTTGACCACTTATGCTTGATGGTTTAGCTTTGGGACAAAAAGATCATGAAAGAAGCGACCAAAGAATCAGTTATGTTT
>Ga0265297_10009570_pt1 | contig 12444 bp, 15 predicted proteins | sample Munlanlwell13791_FD_192502 | JGI IMG/M metagenome (GOLD analysis project Ga0265297, IMG submission 192502) | Leachate microbial communities from a municipal landfill in Southern Ontario, Canada - Leachate well 137-91 | ecosystem: Engineered > Solid waste > Landfill > Unclassified | place...
TGATGTGATTCTGTCTAAATTTGAGAAATATGAGGCAGTTACTGGTATTAGTAAAATGAAATTTAGTCAAATTGAAGTTAGTATGGGCACTATTAATAAATGTGTGGTGGTTGTACAAGATTACATTACTGCTAAGAAGCTTCTGTCGAAGAATAATGATGATAAGAAAATTATTGGTATGCAATTAGATTTACGTGAACCGGCTAAGACCAATATTTATTATGGCGTCGATGGTCAGATTAACATACAGTCTAAAACTACTGATGTTGAGTTGAATGATCTTATGGATCTCGCACTTAAGATGCTAAATTGACCCCGATCCAGAACCAGAACTTGGAGTAACTCCGACAACCCTTCTGGAACGGGTCAAAATAATAAGATTATTATTTTGTATGGATATTAATTGTTGTTGGTCAAATCGATTATCTTCAGCTACGACTGAGCCATTTGGCGTAATCTTGATTTGCCCAGATTGTGCGAATATTGGGCTATTATTCTGTGGTTTAATGTATAGAATTACTATTTGGTTGCTTGTGTTCTTGACTTCAATCACATCAACTAGCGTAGTAGCCATTGAAAGTCTCCTAATCCTACTCCTATCTTTGCTTAAGAGCAAAAATATCAATGGACCTCTGGAGGTTAAGTCATGAAATTGGACGCATTATTTGCAGCCAATCCCAAACAAATGCTCATGCTTGAGAAAATTGAGTCGTCAATCCACGAGAAATTGGGATATCTACATGCTATGATCGCTAAGCAGGGTAAGGACCCTGAACCAGTGATCAAAATGATCCGATCTAAGCTAGACCCTGAATATGGAACTCGTGAAAGAGGTAAGGAAGCATTCAGCCAGTGGGCAAAAAGAGCGCCACAGGGTGATAGTAAGGTTGGTTCGGCTTTTGGTCGTAAAATGCAGGTTACTGCCCTTGATGCTCCGAAGATGGATGGGCAAGCCTCTCCAGGTGCAACTCCACCAGCAGCACCACAGCCGGAACCATCATTGAATTATAATAAGACATTGCCGTTAGAAGATTTTGGTCGTAAGAAAGTTGTAACTTTGTTTGAAGCCAAAATGAAGGATGTTCTAACCGAAGAAATGTGGTCTGATATTGGTCAATCACTAGTGGCTAAACTTCGTGAACTATTCGCTAGTGGTGACGATCCTGAGAGTCCTAAGGTCAAAGCCGCTTTAGATGAATTCCCTGGTCTATCTGCTCTTTATCGTTATGCTAAAACCGCTGCTATTAATCCCGCTGAAGATCCTCGTTTCTGGCAACTAGTTGATAAGGTGACGGGTGGTAAGTCAGCAGATATTCGTAAGATCGTTGATGCTATTCACGAAGTTTGGGATCGTCGTGATGAGAAGATAATTATTACTGAGGCTAAATTATCGGATGTAATGTCTAGTCTTGGTTTGGACACAACAACCATTGACTCAATCTTGAAGACACATGGTTTGAAGGATGATGAACACGATCTTGGTGCTGCTTTTGGTGGTGGCAAGCCATCTTCACAAGATATTGCTAAGTTTGTGTCTACAGTCGTTAAATCCGCTGCGGCAATTATGAAATCAGCTAATTTGGCTACTACTCCGGAACAGAAGCAGGAAGTTAGTAAGGCAGTTGAGCAGGTTGCTTCTAATCCTCAGGTTCAATCTGCTTCTGATCCTTCCATAATTGATGTGGAGAAGGAATACGGCGTTAAGCCGAAGCCAGCCCCAAAGCCAATACAGAGGCCGATACTAAAGTCACAAACACCAATTCCCGTACGAGCACCTGAGGAATCAATGGTTGGTTATGATTAGGGTTTTGGAATCCTAGATCTGATTAGATTACTAATATTCATTTTGGCCAGGCCAGCTGGTTTGGATTTATGTTGATCTATTTTCTCTTGTGGGACTTCAAGTTCTTTTGCCCATTCGATTAGTTGTTCTAATGTCATTCCTGCTACTTTGATTGCAAATTCTGACTTTGGTTTCTTGGGTTTGGTTTCAGGTTTGGGTTCGGATTTGGTTGGTTCGTTCTGGGGTTCTGGACTCATCTTGATTGCTCCTTGTTGTGGTCTCTGTGTTGTTACTCTTAATCCGGCAAGGGATATGTTTGACCTATTTTGTTTCCGTTCTAAGGTTTTTCGTCCTTTCTCTGCTTCAAGAAGATCGCGTTGTTTTTTGATTATTGCTTCTCGCTGTTTTGCGGCTTCTTCTTCGTTTTCTGGCATGAGTTTACGTTTAAGGAGTATATCTTTGATTTCTTTATACCAGATGCCCTTTCTGGTCCCTCTGGCCACAGAAAGAATACCAGCCCAGTGGACACCTTTTTGGACTAGTTCTTCTACGAAATTCTCTGGTGATCTCATAATCAGCCTTTCAAATACTTAATATCACACATACTTCATTAAGAAAGTATTTCTCTAATATTTAAGTATTTTGAATACGATGTATTTTAAGTCACCAGAGGAGACAACCATGTACGGAAAAGGGAAAGTAATTGCTCTTTCAGAGAGAACACTAAAAGAATTTAATATCAATATTACAACTTTGGTCACTGGTTCACACCATAAAGTTTATGTTCGTTGCGTGCGATGTGGTGAGGAATTTACTAGAGAATGGAGATACTTGCATCAACTTCACAATTGTCCTACATATAAAACGCGAGAAGATGGAACATTACTTAAGTGGTGTAATCATTGTAAGCAGTTCATTACGACTACTATGTTTAACGTTAATCTTGCTAGATATGATAAATTATCTAGTTACTGTAAAAGTTGTTCAAATCAATGCGTTCATAATCAGAAACAAAATGAACGAAAACAAAATGAAAGGAAAACCAATTTTAATTCTTGGATTAAAAATTATCTGTGTACTAAAAAAAGTAGATGTAAGAAAGATAGAATACTCTGTGAATTAGACATAGAATCATTGACGAGAAAATGGAATCAACAGTGTGGTAGATGTTTCTATACTGGTATTAGTCTAGAATTTGCTACTAAGGGTCTTAGAGGCGCGCAACTTGATAGGATTGATCCAAATGGGGGATATATTCTTGATAATGTTGTTTGGGCTTCACGAGCAATAAATCAAGCTAAAAGTAATGCGACAGTTGGTGATTTCTTAAATTTTTGTTTAGAAGTAAACCTAACAAATTTTCTAAATGTCAACGCTCGGCTTGAATGTAAATTGTGTCACCCAGACGCTAAAATTCCATATAGAAAGCGTCCAACGGATGCTGGATATGATATAGTTGCTATTAATGGTGGGACCATATTGCCAAATAGGATGTTAAATATTCATACTGGTGTAATATTAACTTGCCCTTCTGGGTACTACATAACAATCGAACCGCGATCAAGCCTTTGGATGAAGGGAATTTCGCCTTTCCATGGCATAATTGATGCGACTTATACTGGTGAATTAATGGTTTGTCTTATGAATTATGGCTCAGAACCATATGTTATTGAAAAAGGCAATCGTATTGCTCAGTTGATTCTCCACAAGAATATACCGTTCGATATCGTAGAGGTTTCTAGTTTCAGTCCTGATTATAATGAACGCGGGACTGCTGGTTTTGGTGAATCTGGAGTTTAGGAGAGGGGAAACTTTGATATGAAAAACCAGAAGAAACAAAGGATGATACTCATGGAATTTGTTGTTTACTACGCGTCTGTTATTGATGATGAGGAAGATGGAATTTTTGTGAATGCTCCGTTTTTGGGAGGTTTTTCTATAACGAGAGAAGGAGCTGACATTCTAGCCAAGGATATTGTAAATGACCGTTCATTACCTGGTGTTATCATAACGAAAACTTTTCCTTGTCCTGATCGTGAGCAAATTTTGTCATTAGCAACAAAGCAATTTAATCAAATGGCTCGTGACATGTATGACGTTGAGGATGCAATGCATCGAAAAAGAAGATAATTGTGGGAGTTTAGAATGGATAAAATATGCATTGTTGAAGGATGTCCCAATAAAAACCATTCAAAAGGCTATTGTAGAAAACATTATGGGCAATTATGGAGAAGAGGTAAAATTACAGTTGGTGTGGAACCAGTCGTCTATCATAAAATTAGTGAGGCCATGATGTGTACTTTGCAGAATGAACTTGAGAGTTTGAATGCGTGTTATTCTAATACTGTTGGTTTTGAAGGTAGAATTCGTTGGCGTAGAAGAATCAATGAAGTTCAGACTCTGCTTGAGAAAGCACGAGCAGAGTCAAACGTACATAAGATTGAAGCGCACGCCAACAGCGCTTAAAGTTGGCAAGGATTCGGACGAACAGCTACGGCTCAGTAATCCGATCATGACGCCGAAAACAAGGCGTCCAAGGAGGTAGCAGTGAGTAAGCCCACCGATGTATTCCAACAGAAGGTCGAGAAGGCAGCACAGGTGATGAAAATCACACCTGTTGAGCTGATGCGACATCTGGCTGATCTTGGGATTGAGCCGGATGCTGATGGTCTAGCGTTACTTGAAGCAAGTACAACTCAAGAAAGTGACGCAAAGCGCGTAATGGTTGAGGGAAAGGAACCGCAGGTAAAAATTGCTCGGTTCAAGGCTGGATGGGCAATTTTGAAAGGTTCTTCAGAGAAGGCCGATAAGGCGAGTGAGACTAGTGATCTGATCAAGGCTCTTAGACCGACTGATCAATATTCTGATAAGGAATTGATTGAACAATATAATGCCGAGTGTTCATCTAAGATTGTTGATGAACTCCGTAAACGATCAAATGGACGACCATTCATAATTTTCATGAATAATGGACACCTCAACATAGGCGCTACAGCTGAATTGTTACGATTGGCTCGTAGGCAGGAAACGCCAGCGACATATATTATTGGTGAACAGAATAATGGCGGAGTTGTTGAGAAACAGATCGTCAAAGTCTGTCAATTGGGCGAATTCCCAATGACTTATGTTGAGGAATGCCCATTGCATGGTATTATTCTAGCTGGTAGTTATTGTGAAAAATGTGGCAATACTTGGGATGGCATTAAGGAAGAAGATCGTGTGATTGTTAAGGTTGCAAATAATGGTGGCAATGAATTAGTGAACAGAGGCGTGGTTGCTATTAATGAGTTAATCGAGAAGGTTAGAAAAGAAGGCGCTCAATTTTTGCTTTCTACTCCTTCGATTCGTGCTAAGTACGACGAATTGAAGATTGACGATAAGCTGCCCAAGCTACGTCGTCGTATGTCACAGAGTAAGGGTGTTGCTGATCCTTTCCATCATCGGGTGTTCTAATTGAGATTGGGGTGTGCTGGAGAAATCTGGCACACCCCATTTAAGGAGAATTACCATGTCAGAACCAGATGAATTCTACTCGATGAAGATGTTGCCGAAGATAGCGCCAAATTTTCAGATGAGTTGTAATGGTCGATTTGCTACTCTGAAGATCGCGCCGAAGTTGAAAGACATTGGTAGACCACATCAGTTACCGCCTGGGGCAAGTGTGCCAGTTTATCCGGTCGATATGTTCCCAGGTGCTCCTGAAAGTTGGGTTCGTGGTCTGGGAAGTTATGTGTGTCCTGTTTTCGCTGACTGTGGCATCTGGTTTGATTGGACTGATAATAATACCCTTAACACTGCTATTTTAGCTAGTGTTAAGGGTATGAATCCAATTACTGGCCAGAAATTAGAAGGTCTACACCTTGAGAAGTATGTGGAGAAGTGTCCTATTCATAATGAACTGTTCAAGGGTGAACTTTTTTGTTCAAAATGCAATTATAAGTGGCCTCCACAGTCATATATTTGTTATCCGAATGTGTTGTGGTGGGATGGTTTTAGACAAACCGATGGGACAGTTAGGCAATTCTTCTTCTCTGAAGATGAGTTGAGGGATGTTGCTTCTGCTGTGATTGGTAAGCAGAATACTGTTCCTGCGTTTGGTTTTGCCTTTTATGACGCTGTGAATCCCCGTGTCTCAACACAGGGAGGTTCGCGCTGTATGTCGTTTGGTGGCGGGTGGCACATGCCAGGTGTGTATATCAATAATGTTCCAGGTCCAGATACTGAAGTTGTGTATGGCTCAGCTATGAATTTTTGTGACTCCGGACATGCGGACAATAAATTAGATTCACATGCGGTTTACACATGCAGTCTCGATCATCTTAGTCAAGAGACTGAGGAAAAGACATGTGCTATGCCCTCTAAGAAATATGTTCAAGTTTGTAAAGGTCCCAAGGAAAAACAAGAATATTCGTGTCTACGAAGTGCCCCAATCAAAGAAGTTTCAATTGGGGCTGGCGCTGAAATTGATCAGAATTTGTTATGTGATCCGTTGAATCTAGACGCATGGAAGAAGGAACCAACAGCAGTTATTAGATTGTACTTCACTTTTAAGGATCAATTCGAGCAGATTATTTCGAAGGGTGTGAATGATTTGACTGGTTCTAAGGAAGGATTTTTGAAGGGCGTCAAGGTTGGTGATTAAGTTTTGGTGGGAGTAACAATCTCCACCAAAAATATTTTGATGAGTTTCGATAAATTACTTGATCAAGTTTTATTCGAAGGACGCGAAATTATTAAAGACGCGGATGGTAGAATTATAGGATTTTTTGAACAACGAAGTAATAAAGACATTGTGGTCTATAATGCTTCTAATAGACAGGTTGGTGTGGCAAATAATACTGGTACTTGGTTATATTCTGGTCGTAGAATTTCGATTAATAAGGAACCTGCGCTGTTGTTTGCTCAGATCAATATGTGATTAACTGACTGATTTTGCGAAAGCCATGGCCATTAATTTGGCGTCTTCTAAATTTTTCGCTTGGAATCCTTTTGGCATATTGCCTTCTAATGAAGAAGGACTGTCTAGTTCATCACCTATTTTATCGCCAATTCCATAACCAAAAATGGCTCTGTGACTCCAGCCATAATACTTCTCATCTTTTGGACAGTAGCCAATAGTACAGCAGTTAGAATGTGATGTGCGCATTTGTGGTTTAATTCCGCGTTTATCGCATATTTCTTTAGCCATGTTTGGATCACCAACTAGATCACCCTCTTTGGTATATGCATTAATAATTTCTAATGGTTCTGCATTAGGTGGTCCATGCTCTCCTTGATCCCATAATTCAGTCCGTAATTCATATCCATTATGTGGTTCGATCTTAAGTACCTTGATGAGGGTAAAATCTTCGGTTAGATAGTATCTGCCTAAGGCATTGTCCAACAATCTTTTGAAGCTTCCTTTTGGTGGGGCAGTTTCATATAAAATGACCATATATTATATTTGCAGAATATGTGGTGAGATTTTTTCAAATTTGCGCCTAAGATATCTAAGAGAATTAAAATACAATATGCTTGCAATTTGGTTTGCTTGTGAACCTGTCCAGTACACAGCATATATCGGACCATGTTTGCATGTTCGATTATTTGACAACACCATGCCGCACTCATTTTTAACTAATCGTCTAAGATGATATTTTACCCAATTCACAACACATTCATACTTGTCGCAAAACCCCATGCGCAGATATTTTTGGTTGTGAGTCACAATGCCATCACCATCCCAAAGGCCACGTAAGAAATGTTTCATATTAAGATTATTGATTTTGAATTTTTTAATTCTACCTGTTTTGAAATCAAACCAATGGTTTTTCCTATAAAAATCAGATAATTCTTTATTATTAATAACCATATAACCACGACCAAACCATTTGCCTTGACATTTGATCATGGATTTTTTAGGTGGTATTGTGCTATTAAGATCCTTACTTAAATGATAAAGATGACCAATATCTTTAACAGCAAGAGAGCATCGTATTCGATGTCTGTTTGAATATAGGTGACCATCTGCCAACAAAAAACCAAACCAATATGCTCCGATTTCGGAAGACAAATCTTTAAGTCTAAAAACATCGATCTGGAATTTTCGTTGGCGTAGACTTCGATTTCTAATTAATATGCCTTCTTTAATCAAAGTATTTCTAATTAAAAATGGTGAGCATTTAAATCTAGAAGCTATTTTATAAGTACTTTGGCCGTCTAAGTATAGTTTACGAATCATACTTGTATTATTGATTTTTTTAATTGATTTTGGTCTTATCTTAATATTATACTTAATCAGAATATTCTTAATGGTTGTCCAATCTTTATGATACTTGAATCCTAATTTACTCATTCCTATGCCAGATAAATAATCATTTATGATCTGGTTATTTATCCTATTTTGATCCTCTAATAACATCATATGCTTTTCCTTTAATTTATATATTTGATCTTGAGCAAAGATACTACGATAAAAAGAGGAGAAAAAAGAATGTCAGTTCAATTTAAGATTCCACAAGTTTCGAATTTAGTGAACTGTCAGTTCTTTCAGGTTCCTGGGCCGTGTGGTGTCTTATCTGGATATGTTTACGATCAAAACACACAGACTCTTTATGCTAAAGAAAGCCAAGTAGTAATTCCTAGCCAACATGGCATGACACACATTGCTGAAGATTTAGTTCCATCAGCAACTTGTGATACACCAGGACTGATGGCTGCGGATGATAAATGTAAGTTAGATGCGCTATTACAAATGCGTATCGGGGTATTAGGATTCCAAGGGGCGGGTTTCCCTGATGATGGCGGCTTTATGGTTGGTGATATTATCTTGGCAGCTGGTAGTGAATTCATTAGTCTTGAGAGAATTGGTAATACAGTTCGTTTTACTGTTGATTCACCAATTCCATTGAACTGTTCTTGTGAGACCTGTTCTCAAATCTTCTGGATACAAGACGAGTCTGAAGCTCGTGCTATACGCCCACCATCTTGCAATGGAATTATGCCAGATGTTTCGATGTATGGGGAATTGAAGGTTTATACCTTCCCAGAATCAATTATTGTTGATCCTAAAGACCCAATGAAGGCATTGAGTTTGAAAGGTAATTATCCGGCGTTTATCTTCAAGCGTTATGACAATGCAATTACTCCTTTTGAAAACCAATTGGAGATGGTTCTCAAGAGAAATTCAAACGCGACTACTCAGACCGGTTGGTCAATGACACCAGGAACCAATAATCTTGCTGAATGTATTTGGTATACTGGTAAGGACAAAAATGGTGGACAGATAACATTTGAATTCTTCTCTGAGACTGATCCAGGGATGTTGGGTGCCTTGCTCTATAGAGGTAATTTGTTAACCAAACAAATGGCGGTTGTGGTTGACTACCCATCAGATGTTCTATCAACTAATCGTTATACTTTGCGTAAATGGGATGTGAAAAATGCAGTACCAATTGGTGATCGTTTTACTGCGATCAATGTTTGGAAATATAGCAATCCAGAGAATTCTGCGACTGCTATGACTAATCCAAAGACATTGACTTTGGATGCTACGGTTGATGTTCTTCCAATTGGTACTTTGGTTGATACTTGGGAATTCGAAATTAGTCGAACATCTGCTCAACGTATTGTTCGATACTTTATTAATAAGCAACCTCAAGCTACTCCGTCTTCAATGTGGAGTTTGGCTGCTGCTGTTCAGTTTGGTGATCTATTGACTGCTCGTGAAGAAATCAATGATCCTCAGACCAATACTGATATTTCAGCAGCCGAAATCAATGTCCCAGACGTTAGGTTGTTTGAACCAACAATCTGGGGTTTGAATAGTTTCGAAGATCGTCTGATTTTGTCAGACGACGGCGGTGAAGTTGAGGATAGTGCTGGTAATAAGGTTTACGAACCATCAGGCGAGCCAATCAATAATGATATTGTTGCCGATATTGATCCTACAATTCCTGGTTTGAGGATTCTTGAACAGACTAAGACTCTGGTTGGTGATATTAATCAGGATGGGATTATTGATGATAAAGACCTCCACGCGTTTATGTGTGTTTATGGTAGTGTTCGTGGTGATGGTCGTTACATCTCTGAGGCGGATTTCAATCAAGATGGTAAGATCGACATCAGAGATCTTGCATTGCTTGGCCAACAGTTTGATTTGGCGATTGAGAAAGTTCCGGATAGGCCGGTGTTCTTGTGGCATCGTGGTAACCATAGAAATGTGTTTGTTAAAGCCAAGATTGGTATGCCAGATGCTTCTGCTACTCGTTTCCCTCCATATGATTTTCTATTGTCAGCACCAGTTGACCATTTTGCTGACACTTATATGAAGGTTATTCGTCGTGGTGTGGTTATGACTGGTCCTTTTGCTGGCTCGCCTTTTATTGTGATTAAGGGTGTGCGTTGGATGGATTTACCTGCAGAGGGTGTGGTTAGGATTCTGTCTGGCGCATTCCGTGATGCTATTTGGCGTTATTATTTCAAGGCAGCTTTCTCACCTTGGGATGACAATGCTACGATGTTGATTGGTCGCACAGATGTCTTCCCATTTGATGAAGATTTCCCAATCATCCAGAGTCCAAGTGATTGTGCTTCTTTCTGTCATAACGGCAGTGGTGGCGCTAATGGTGCTTCTTTCTGCGATTTTAGTGCTGGCACTGCAAGTCCTGGTGCCGCTGAGACTCCTACGAATACCACGGTTGTTGAATTATTGAGACAGGATTACACTTCACCGTGTGTTAGATTCCAATATTGTACTAATTATACTGCGGGTTCTGAGTCTGTTCAATTGCAGATTAAAGTTGGTATTCTTGATATGCACGTTCCTTATGAGTTAGAATATCCAGATGCTAAGGATGATTTGGTTCGTGGGTTAGCTCCAGGTTACGCAGTTAGTAAGGTCATGGTGCAGACTGGTTTCATCACTGACGGTATTGGCGATAATGTTAGTTCTGATCCGTCTGGGTTTAAGACGTTTGTTGGTGGTGAGTTAGCTGTTCCAGTTAGTGGTCAGACTGAGAAGTGGAATGAGGTCCAGATTCTCTTTAAGGATACCCAGATTTGGATTTGGTATAATGGGCTGCTTGTTAGTCCGGACCCGACTCTTTCTGCTCAGCTTGTTTCTCCAGTTGCTGTTAGTACTCCTTATTTCCCAATTAACCCTCAAATTAAGGTTGGTAAAGCTGCTCTTAGAATGTTCCCAGGAGCGATAGTTAGATCGATGGATGTCCTCGACCAGATTTCAGGATTCAATGAATATACCAATGGACAATTGGAGTTGACCAGCTAAATAATTAAATGAGATTAAAATCTCTTAGTGCTACTGCACATTGTTTTTCTTTATTTGAAAGTCGTGAGCAGGCTGTTAAGCTCATTTTTAATATAACTAAACAGATTGGTGTGCCTGCCATGGTAATTGGCGGAGCTGCATTACCTAATTATGGCTACAATAGATCAACCGAGGATATTGATTTGGTAGTTACTGTTAGTGATGCTTATAAGTTAGGTGATGCATTGATTGCTTCTGGTTTTCAATTCATTGGTCATAATAAATTTCAACATTCTTCTGGTATTTTGATAAATCTTTGCCCTACTGGGACTAAAGCTGGGCATTCTGTGTTCCCTTTTATTGAAGATTCAAGTCCAGGTTTGAGATATGTTAGTCTTCCTAGGTTATTGGCCATGAAGATTTCGGCTAAGCGTCTTAAGGATCGTGGAGATTTTGGTGAATTGGTTAAGAGAAATAAGTTATCAAAAGAATATGTCGTGAATAATGTTTTACCTTTGTTGTCTGATATTGATGGTAAGTGGGCTTTGGAATTATGGAAACAGGCTGTAAGTGAAATATAAATATGGAGATCATTTATGGTTCTTACTGAGTTGAAAATTGATTTGGCTTTAAATGGCTTTAGTCAATCTGGGGTTGGTTTCTTTACTTATCAATTGAATAGATGTGGAATTAGAATAACTGAGGAGAAGGTCTGTGAATTATTGTGTGTTAATGAGGCATTTGATGGTCAAACCAGATCTGTATTAGACAAGGTTGTTAACATCCTAATTCCAAAGGTCCCTGCTGGAGATGTTCCAACAGCTGAGACTATATATTCAGTTATCAATGGAATTCTAAAACAGGCTCCAGGTTTAGCAAGCAGATTTGACCCTCAGAATATGGCTAAGTTGGTTGATTTTATAATTGATAATTGGAATGATTTGACGATGGTTGCTGATATTCCAGACGAGAGTGAACCGGTTGATATGCCTGATGTTCCGAAAGTTGGACCAAAGATTGTTTCTACTCAAGTGCCTGGGTATGTTGGTGATTGGCCTGCTGGTAGTAGGAGGGTATCTCGACATTATCGTGGTGAGAGATAATTCAGTTGTGTTGATGTTATGATATTATCTGTCATAGGAGGTGGAACATGCAAGTTTCTCTTTCGAAGGAAACGATTGAAGAAGTTAGTAAACAAATCGCAAAAGATCTCACTGAATGGGCTGAGAAGGAGCATGTTGATTTGGCTGAGGTATTTAATCGACTATGTGAACAAGCAGGTGAATATAATAAGGCGCATCCTAAGAAAATTAAACACGAAGCAGAGCTTAATTAAGGAGGTGGAACATGACAGTTAGAATTCCGAAAGAGAAACTGATCGAAGCTGGTAATAAAATAGCAAAAGAACTTACTG
>Ga0265297_10009571_pt1 | contig 12444 bp, 12 predicted proteins | sample Munlanlwell13791_FD_192502 | JGI IMG/M metagenome (GOLD analysis project Ga0265297, IMG submission 192502) | Leachate microbial communities from a municipal landfill in Southern Ontario, Canada - Leachate well 137-91 | ecosystem: Engineered > Solid waste > Landfill > Unclassified | place...
CAGTCGTGATGAAAGCGGAAAACATCAATTTTTCTGAAAATGCAGTCAAGGATGTGTATCAACGGGTGATTAATATCCTGTGGAATGTGTTTAGTTTTTATGCATTATATAAAACGCCTGATGAAACAATCAGTGATCCAAAGCCTGCACATATTTTGGACACGTGGATTGTCAGCAAAACGAATATGCTCATTCGTGATGTGACACGAGCGCTTGACGGCTACGACACCGTGCTTGCCTGTCGAACTATTTCCGAATTCGTTGATGCGCTTTCGACATGGTATTTACGTCGGAGTCGTGATCGTATGCATGAAGATGCTGGTGCACGGAACGTGTTTGGATGGGTCATCAGAGAACTAGTGAAAGTTATGGCGCCGATAACACCGTTTATCACGGAACGAATATATCAGAGTTTAGTTTCGGGAGATACATCAATTCATCTTTCGTCTTGGCCGTCCTATGACGAGATGGCGATTGATGATACGTTGGAGCAATCGATGAAAGATATACGGAATATTGTTGAAAAAATTCATGCAAAACGAAAAGAACTTGGAATTGCGGTCAGACAACCATTATCACGAGCGACCATTTCAGGTCAGGTTATGAATATTTCCGACGAATTGTTGCACGTTGTATTGGAAGAGACGAATGTAAAAACCATCAAGATAACAACCGTGCCTGAAGCACAAGGTATAACTGTAGAATTGGATACTGTGCTTACTCCGGAATTACTGGCCGAGGGGAAAGCACGGGATCTTATACGAAAGATTCAGGGGCTCAGGAAAGAACGAAAATGTTTGGTGACTGATGCAATTACAGTACAATTGCCAAAAGAGTATGAATCACTGCCAACACAATTGCTTGAGAATGTGAAAGCAGAAACAATAGCAAAGGAAATTGTATGGGCAGAAACGCTCGATATTACGACATCGTCTCAATCATAACGCTTGTGTTATTGTCTTCGTTCGGACTTTTTTTGCTCCTGACGATCAATATATCTCTGTTTTGGCAGCAACTCATCTATGTGGGCATTGGTGGTGTTCTGTTTTTCCTATTTTCAAAATTTGATGGAGTGTTACTTCGTTGGCTTGTGCCATACAGTTATATATTCGGGAATCTGTTTCTCCTGACATCGTATTTTGGCCCGGCTATTCGGGGAGCCAAACGGTGGATTATAATTGCGGGAAATCAGCTGCAACCATCTGAACTTGTAAAGCCCGTAATGCTTTTTATTTTTGCGTATGTTATTTCCAAATATCCGCCAAAAAAACTGTCGCATATATTGTTGAATCTGGTGATTTTTCTTCTTCCGTTTCTTTTGATATTTAAGCAGCCGGATTTGGGAACCAGTTTGGTGTATGGATCTATGTGGCTCGGCATGATGATTATGGGAGGATTGCCGCTTCCACTGGTTTTTGGGGGAATAGTGACGGGAGTTGCGGGTATTCCGCTTATATGGAAAGTGCTTGCCGAGTATCAGAAATCACGTATTCTCACGTTCATCAATCCATTAAATGATCCTCGGGGTGCAGGATACAATGCAATTCAGGCGATGATCGCCGTGGGAAGCGGAGAATTTTTTGGAAGGGGACTCGGACTTGGAACCCAGAGTCATCTCAGGTTTTTGCCGGAATACTACACGGATTTTATGTTTGCGACCCTCGTGGAGGAACTTGGGTTTGTGGGCGGAGCTCTGCTCATTGGTTTGTACGGTATTTTGTTATGGCGCCTGTTACACCCGTTGATTACGAAGGTTATTCATGGCCGGCTGGCAACAATTTATGCAATTGGACTGTTTATGATGCTTCTGACACAGATCACGATCAACAGCGGTATGAATATGGGTATTCTGCCTGTCACCGGTATTACGCTTCCACTCGTGTCCCTCGGAGGCAGTTCTATCCTTTCCATCGCCGTTTCGTACGGCATTCTTTGGGCAATTGCATTTGAATGACGAGGCTGGTACAATATCACTCATGTTTGCAGTCGTAGAAATATCAGGAAAACAATATATCGCCGCTGTCGGAGACAAGCTTGTTGTTGACAGTATTGCGGGTGTTGTCGGCAGTACCGTGGTCTTTGATCACGTGCTTTTGACAGCCGATGGTAAAAAAACGGTAGTTGGAACGCCATATGTAAAAGGTGTGACCGTGACGGTGAAAATTGACGGACAGGAAAAAGGCGAAAAACTGGAAGTTCGAAGATATAAACAAAAGGTACGGTACCGGAAACATATCGGATTTAGAGCACACGAAACACAGCTTACAGTGGTTTCCATTGGATAAACCCATGACTTCAAGAATATTTTTTTTCGGACGCACGCCCGAACTTTCACTTACTGAACTTCAGGTATTTGCCCCATCTGCTACGCTTGTGACTGAGGATATTGCGAGGGTTGACGGGGATATTTTGGTGGATGGAAACATTGCCACAGACAGCGAATTGATGCTTTTGTTGGGCGGCACGGTAAAAATCGCTACCTATGTAGATACTGCTCCGGGCTTAGGTTCAACGCATCTTGTTTCATTCATCGGCAAATCTGAGGGAAGAAAAACATTTGGACTCAGCGGGTATGGGGTCGCGCTCTCCGTTATCAAACAACTGGTGGAAGAAATGAAAGACTTGTTCAGTTCTTCAGGCATCAGCGCACGGTTTGTATTGCCGCGCGAAGGCAGCGTTGTATCTTCTGTTGCGGTGGAAAAAGATCATGTGGAAGAATTAAATCTGATTCGTGTGGGAGAAACGTACGTGATTGCAAAAACGACTGAAGTACAACCGTTTGAAAATTGGAGTATCCGTGATTATGATAGGCCATATGCAGATTCAAAGGCGGGTATGCTTCCTCCAAAGGTTGCACGAATGGTTACAAACATCGCCCTTGGTGCTGATTGCCGTGGAAAAACACTGCTCGATCCGTTTTGCGGTATGGGAACAATTGTCGGTGAAGCACTGCTTCGCGGCGTCAATACGATTGGCGGGGATATTGACAGTGATACGATAGTGAAAGCAAAGAAAAATATTTCATGGCTCATTGCAACATATGATGCAAAAGCAAATGCAAGACTCTATGTGTCGGATGCAACGCATATCGGAGATCAGTTAGGTTCTGTGCCGGTGGATGCCATCGCAACGGAGCCGTTTTTGGGAACACCGCGCATCGGAGAAGGGAAGATAACAGACCCGTCAGAAATTGCCGATATTGTGAAAGGCCTTGATAAATTATATATAGGATGTTTGAAACATTGGGTGTCAGTGCTTAAACCCGGGAGCTTCGTGGTCATGGCGATTCCCTCGTTTACCATTGGCAAAAGAGTCTATAGTGTGAAAAAAGTTGTTGACACATGTGAAATCCTTGGCTATACTAAGCATCTAGGTCCAATCACATACGGTCGGCCGCATGCGATTGTACAAAGGAATTTCTACATTTTTCAAAAAAAATAACTATGGCACACGTAAAAGCAGGAGGAGTTGCAAAAGGAAATAAGGATTCAGTTTCCAAGAGATTGGGTACGAAAATCTATGGCGGTCAGATCGCACATCCGGGCAATATCCTTGTTCGTCAAAAAGGAACAAAAATTTATCCGGGAACAAATGTTATGATGGGGAAGGATTTCACCATCGCCTCCCTTATCAAAGGCGTCGTCAATTTCGGTGTAAAAAAAGGTAAAAAAATAATTTCCGTCCTGCCCGCCTGAAAGGGTAGCAATGGCTGATTCACAACAAATTCTGCATCTTGATATTGATTTAATTCAACCGAACCCTCTGCAACCTCGTGGTTTGATTGCACCGGAAGCACTTGCGGATCTTGTTTCCTCCATTAAAGAACACGGCATTATTGAACCGCTTGTTGTTGCGAAGACTCCAGCAGGCTATCAGATCATCGCAGGAGAGCGCCGCTGGAGAGCATCCAAACTTGCAGGTCTTACGACCGTGCCAATCGTTGTCAAAGAAACAACAGCAAAAGGCATGCTTGAACTTGCCATCGTGGAAAACGTGCAGCGTGAAGACTTGAATCCCGTGGAGCGTGCGCAGGCATTTCAACGGCTGATTGAGGAATTCGGACTCACCGTGACGGAAATAGCCAAACGGGTAGGGAAAAGTGAATCGTACGTATCCAACACAATGCGGCTTTTGGGGCTTCCTGATGCCATAAAAGACGGTCTTGTGTCACAGGCCATATCAGAGGGTCATGCGAGAGCCATCGCAGGACTTACGGACGTAAAACTCATGGTGGAAGCGTATAAAACCATCCTTTCTGAAAATGCCTCCGTACGGCGCGCTGAAGATCTCGCACGAAGACTGAAAATGCAAAACGGGGGACAGGAAAAAGCGACAAAAGTGGAACGGATTCACAGTGATGAACTTGACGGTATGGCAAAAGCCATGGCACAGTCTGTTAACGGGCTCGTCAAAATTACGCAATCAAAAGTAGAGGCACGGGTGGTGTTTGTGATCCGGGGAAATTTGGAAACCACAAGTTCAATTCTCAAGACTGTTCGGGAAAAACTCACATCCTAAAAAACTTCAGTTAATACGTTACTTCAGGGATAATGTAGAATTTATTTGCCGGCCAATACCGAAAAAGTGCACGTCCGATAAAGTCTGTGAGGGGAATCGGGCCAAACTCCCGGGAATCTGAACTGTGCGGCCTGTTGTCCCCGGAAAGAAAATAGGTGTCTTCCGGAATGGTAATTTCTTCACCCTCTTTTAAAAATGAGCCGCCTGACGTGTATACACCTTCTTCTATGTACGGTTCCGTCAATGCTTTCCCGTTAATGTAGTAGGTGCTGTTTTTTAGTACAAGCGTTTCACCCGGAAGGGCAATAACCCGTTTGATGTAGTCTATTTCCTTATTTGCGGGTGATTTGAAAATAACGACTTCACCGCGTTTCGGCGGTCTGATTTTATACACAATTTTATTGGTGATTAAGAGTTCTTTATCGATGAATGTCGGAAACATAGATGATCCGTTGATTTCCTGCGGAGAAAAAAGGAAAAGGTACACCATGACCAGCATTGCCAGAAATACGACAATGCCCTGCATGAAGTCAAAAAAAGAAGCAACCCAGCGTTTAATGGTATTCATAAATAAAATAATTGAGCCTATTTCTATGATATAATGTGTAGGTCTTTTCAACAAGGAGAGAAAGAAACGGGCGTATAGCTCAGCTGGTAGAGCGTTTCATTGACATTGAAAAGGTCTCAGGTTCAAGTCCTGATACGCCCACAAAAAGAAGTGTCTGCTTTTTGATGAGCATCATCAATTCCGGTATCGGACTGCTGGTTATTAAAACGTGGAATTTTCAACATGTTGGATTTCCATTGTACCTGTTTATCAACGCGATTATCTTTGTTGTATTGATTTATGGCAAATTGGGAAACCGGCTTCAAAAAAACAGTGAGTAAAGGAATTTTTCCAAAAAAAAGCAGAGTCGACTTTGTGGGTTGGCCCTGCTTAAATAGCAGCGTATAAAAAAGAATTTCGAGATTGCTCTCAAGCTTAATTTTTTGTACGCTGTCGTACCGGATATAACAATTTAATTTGGCAGGAACTTTTTAACTTCCTCATGCCAGAATCCTAAGAAACTGACATGCTTATTTTGAAGCTCCAGCCATGCATATTGTTCTAATGTATTAAGAACAATGGTGATATGCATTTTAGGAAACAGTTCACACACACTGAGCATCGCCAGAGCATTTTTTTTCTGGTTCTCTGCCTGTGGGTATGGTTCTTTTCCTGACCTGATCAATTGCATGCTGACATTTGTATAGCCTTTCTGTTTAGCAAACCGTAATGCTTGATACACGACATCATCGGGAGGTTGTATAAGATCATCATTGATAAATATTACATCAATAGTTGTCTTCCATTCCCGCTGCGCCTTAACAAGGATTGGTTCTGTATTTGCCAGTTCATTGTTGTTCTGCGTATTGTGCTCAAGTTGCATTCCCAGCTTTACAAAATATCGTGCGTATGGCGAAAGCCATGTTGCTAGTCCAAAAACTTCAAGTTTTTTTCCATGAAACGGAACAATAACACATGCCGTTTCCGGAACACAGGTTGGATCTGTTGCTATTGCATACTCAGTCATGTTCATCTCCCATTGTACTTGTAGGTTAAGCAGCATTTAAAGTTTTGGAATTTCAATAGTACAATCCTGATCCGTAAAAAACTGTAGTGCCTGCGTTTTTGATTCATCAAGTGCGATGAAAATTTCGAAAATTGGGTCAAAACGAGGTAGCTCTTGAATCATAAGTCCCGCAACCTTTTTTTCATCCTGATTGAAAGGAGGATCGCATCGATTCATTGGAAGGGCAAAATTATCAATATCATATAATGCCGCTTTTTGAATGATGTCAACGATAAGCGTTTCAATGCATCCTTGACCAAGATCAAGAAAATACATGATCTGGTGATACGCCGGTTTTCTTCCAAAAAGTTTTTTTTCAGATCTGCCAAGTGGTACAACCAGTGTTTCACCTTGAAATAGTTGCTCTTTGTTTTTTAGAAATTTTTCTAATGTGTGGTGTGATCTTAATCCAAAGACATTGGTGACCTCTGTAACAATTTTCGGATAATAAATTTCTCCATCCTTTACAGTAAACGGCATAACGACAGTCGCGATGTTCACTGTGTTCAATCCAACACATATCTTGATAGTCATGGTTTTTCTCCTTAGGTTATGAATCAAAATTTGGCGCGCATTCTTCTTTGATTATTGGCCAATCCTTAAGTAACTGATATTGTGCTTTATCTTTTGAAGATAACAGCACATGGATGTCCATATCAGGACGTCCAAACAGAAACTCTCTGCATTCTTCAATTGTGACTTCAATAATCGTTTCATCTCGGGTATAATACATGCCAAAATTGCTGCGAAAAAGAAACATTGCAATGTTTACACCACGAGTATTTGCCACAGATATTGCGTTATGAAGCATTGATTGGAGCGAACTAATTCCGGAATCGTGAAAGAATAAAACGGTTGGTTTATGTTGTCGTTCTACCCATACATACGGCATGCTTTTTACCCGTAATTCTTTGGGTTGGTCGTCAATCTTTTTTTGCAGTTCTTTCTTGCAATCCAGACGAAAAAAACTTTCTGCCTCCAGATATCCGTATGGTAACTGAATAGCACCATTCGTATTTATAAAAAATGGAACAATGCAAACTTGAAACTTTATTTGTTCAACTCCATTGACACAATAATACAAATACATGTTTGCTCCTTATTTGAATGAGAAATGAATAGCACACTGCGTACAAGAACACGCTTGTATGCAAAGCGCTATTCATTTTTGAAAGGAGTAGGGTATTGTTATATCGGTATGGTAAAGTGCGAAATACCCTGAGAAACTATGGTGTAAAGCGCCGCATTAGGCACAAACACCGTATTTTCCGGGAAGGGGAGTAGTATAGCAAAATTGGAGCTTCCAGTCAATCACTATAGGGTATAGATCTAGCTTCCAGGGTCTGACCCTGAAGAAACCAAAAAAAAGCAGGTCAATGTGAATTGATCTGCTTTTAAAGCAGCAAGTAAAAAAATGTGTGTGTATACATTTTTGTACTGCTGTACCAATGATTAGGCTACGAGCGCTTTGATCGCCGGGTTCCAGACGCCAGAAAACGGAATATCTTTCGTCATAAAAATATCACGATGCTCAGTATATTGTCGTTCGTTGAGAGCGAAGTAGATCTGCATGGATACGGCATTGTTTTTTTCAAACGCTTCCGCTGCATTGATCATGAGTCGGACAATTGTTTCATCTGAAATATTGCTGTTTCCCATTAAAAACAAGGGAAGATAGGCTTTTGTTATAGCTTTTTTCTTCGCTTCCATCAAACAATTAGTGACAGATGCGTCGATGTCTCCATTTCCTTGTTTGACAAAAAAGGCGTATTTGTACTCCGTGCCGTGACTCATGAAACTCGTTGGAAACACGTCATTATATTTCATCTTATGGGGATTATGTTCATAAAATTTGTTATATACCGGGTTAGGCCGGAGCCAAAGCGAGCCAGACGGGAAAAGGATGACGCTTGTTTCGTCATGGATGACAAAAGGTACGATATACCCATTACAGATTGTGTTTCTATCCGGAAGTATGCAGAACGATATCATATTTTCTCCTATTAATAAATTCTCGGGTAAGTGTCATTTTAAGCCGATAAATGGTATCTTTTTTTGCGTTAGTATCCTCCTTGCTTCAAATTGGGTGTGCTCCAGATTGATGGAAATTGTCTGTAATTCCGGGCATTTAGACTCGATACACTCCAGACCGTACAATAGTTCAAAAACACTGGTCGGATCATTCCGTCTCATAGGTCGGTACAGTTGCGTTGCGAGACTGGTATATTGTCCTGTATGTATGTAGGTGACAGTGGGGGACAGCAATTCCATAAACGGCAACGTACCTTCATCCTTGATGAACAGAATGTTCTTTATGTTGCTTTCCGCGAGTCCACCTTCCGCCAAAAACAGATCCCCATTTTTCATGGTATGCAGGCCATGATTCATGAGCTGTACCATAAACTGGATGTATGGATGCGATTGCAGCCAATCACCATGTGCTACTTTCGGTTCTTTCTGGATCTGACGGAACAAAACGATGTATATATCAGCAGGTATTGCAGGGTAACCGACAAAATACTTGATTTTCATTCTATTCTCCTCCACTTGGGTTGTTTGATTAAAATGAACAGCATATTGCATACAAAAAATAATTGTATCCAACATGCCATTCATTTTCCTGCAGCCAAATGGAAATAATCATTGGTATGGTAAAGAGCAAAAATCCTCACAGAAAACAGTTTTGTTCACCACGGTTTGGTAAGAAAACCGTTTTTCGTTAGGAATGGGGACAGTATACCAAATGGAGAGGGGTATATCAACGCTATAGGGTATAGATCTAGCTTCCAGGGTCTGACCCTGCCAGGGTCAGACCCTTGCATAGGTTATGAGGTGGTAAATGGAATGGCGGGTTCAAGGAGTTGCTGCTTGTCCCGTTTAGTGAGCCTTCGTTTGCTGTTGCCGAGCCACCGAAGGTTACTTCGTACGTTTTTCACCTGACTTTTTGGTTTCTTCCGTTTGAAGTGCATACATATCTAGTATACATCGTGTTTAGAGAGGGTCAGACCCTCTCTAAGATTCAGTGAGATTTTGGAAAATGGGAAGAAAGTGATTCGGAGAATAGTAATTTTGCCTGAAAATAGTAGATATATGCTTTCGTAAATTCTTTGTTTTGAAATGCGCTTTGTGCGATTTGAAAATTAGCCTGTGCTTCTTGATAAAGAAGCAGTTGAGTTTGGGAAATGATTTTTTTATTCAGTTTTTGCTCTATAGAACGGGATACTTCGGTGTTGGTACGGTGTGTTTCATTTTTTTGGGGTATTCGAATATGTTCCGAAAAATATATAGGCATGCGGGTAAACGATGAAATATATGCATATTGAATTGTTTTTCCAACATCTATTGTTTGCTGTATTAATTCCGCTGAGTTGGTTCGTCTTCTGAGAAGAGATAAGTCTAGAAGAAGTCGTTCTAACTGGATTTTTGCAATAAAACTATTTTTCTTTTTCGCATACAGTCGGCTGATTCCTATAGTTGCCCGAAGATTGTAAATATTTTTTGGAGTTGTAGTGAGGTGTTGTATTTGTACATCTATTTGATCAAGCCAATCAGTGAGAAACAAGTTCGTAACAGGTATATCAAGAGGATCGTGTGCATTAAACGCAATGTCATAGGTGCGTGTTGTAGCGGGCGATATGGTATTTTCAATTTCAATCCATTTCGTATGAGAGTCTGAGAATTGACCAATTATCAGATGATATGTGCCCGTATCTGTTCCGGTAAGTAATACGTGATAGTTGCCGTTTTTCGCTTGTGGGATGACGAGTATTCCATCCTGTTCCGTATATGCATTTCCATAATCATCTGTGACTGATACTATTGCTGGCGATCGAAGTAAGAAAAGAAGTCCTGGAGCCAGTGACGTAATATGTCCTTCCGTAATATCACTGTCGGTATGATCAATAGTAAAAAGCTGGAGAATTTTATCAATTCCTTCTTTGGAGGCAATCAGTTCCCCATGACCCTTTTCTATATTCCAGGATGCATCGTCGGAAAAAGCAGCACGTGATTGTATGACAGTTCCATCTCCTGTTTGTTTTATTGTTTCTATCGGTTTTCCGTCTACCCAGTTACCAAGGAGGGCATCAATGTTGGATGGCAATGCAACTTTATATTGTGCTGGAGTCTGTGATCCTGATCCTGTCACAGCATCAAACAGAGGATATATTGTTGGTATTTGTGTATTTAGTGTTGTAAGCCAATCATTCCACACATGCATTGAGCTTTTTTGAATTTCGGTATTGTCTGTTGATCGGATGAGATAGGGTGATGTGGGAAGTAAATCATGGAGAACTGGAAATGTTTGCTGAATAACTTCCCGGTCCGTTTGGAAAACGGTTTTACGTATTTGTATGAGCAACTTTGATAGAAGTGTCAAAAAATTTGTATCTTGTGATATATCTCCGCCTTCCCATGCTTGGTAAGGTTGAATAACTCCCTGATTTGGGGAGCCGACAGTGATGAGATGAAGTACTTTATCGGCGTTTGACTGCGCCCATGTCCTGGCTATAAGTCCGCCAAGGGAATGCCCAATCAAATTAATTTTTGTATTCGGATTTTTTGTCTCAACCTGAGAAGTAATAAACTCGTTCAATTTATTTGTGGTTTCTGTAATTGTTTGGCGCCAATCATAGGGCCATATAAACAAGTTTTTATTTTCAGTATATCCAAGGTTTTTTAATGTTTTGATAAGACCATTATATTCCTTAATAAAGCCAAGAAGTTTCCATGTTGAACTGGTGTTTTGTTTATTTTCTAACATTTCTTCTTTGTTCCATGAAGAAAACATGCCGGGAACTATAATAATTGGAGGTAAAGGGGTGGGAGTAGGAGTGGGCGATGGGGTTGGAGATGGGGTTGGTGTGGGTGACGTGGTTGATGCAGGTGTTGGAGCTATAGAAGGAAACAGTGAACCGGTTGGAGTTGGTAGTGGTGTTGGAGGTGCTCCTAAATATGCTAATCCAATCCCGGATGAACCAAGATAATGACCACTATACCAAATAAATGTAGATTCACTTGTCTTAATGACTGATGATTCCGCAACACCATTTTTATCGAAGCTAGGCGATATAGAACTTTTTATAATTATTGGGTTTTCATTAACTGGTTTAGTCCAAGAAATACCGTCAGGTGAATAAGCAAATAGTACAGCGGATGAAGCTCCAAGGTCGGTCGTGCTATAAAACATATTAAATTTCTTTTCAGTGCTATTTTTATCGTAATAGACTTCAGGGCTTATTAAATTTGGTGCTTCTAAATCGTATGTTTTAATTAAAACTGGGTTGTTTAAGTTTGGTATCCACGTGATTCCATCATCTGAAGTAAAAAGACCAATCTTCCAAGTGTTACTTCTTCCTGCTATCCACATATAGTATTTGTTATCAATAAGTAAAACGTTGGGACAAGAAACCATTTCTATTTCCCATGATGCCTCAGGTTTATGAACGATTATGTCTTGATCGTTAGTCCAATAAAGACCATCGATGCTTTCAGAATGGTAAATTTTCAGGTCTGTTGAACCACTATTTGTTGATGATGTATACCACATTTCGTATTTGTTGGTTAATGTATTGAATAACCAACTTGGATCATGAACGTCACGACTATCATATGCAAGTCGACTTTTTACGGGGTTTATGAATTTTATCCAGTTAATTCCGTCTAATGAATAAGCTAAGCCTATTTGCCACCTGCCATTTGTCCCTTGCCCGCCGTAAAGCATTTTATATAAAGCTTTATCATATATAACCGCAGGCATTTTAATTTGATTTGAATCCCAGCTTGAAGTATTCTTATTTAGAAGCGCTTCACCATATCTAGTTGCGTATGAATGAATAGGACGAGCTAGATTTAGAAAGACTATAATAAATAGTATGAGGATGATTTTATGGGCAGTTTTCATCCATATATATTTTTTTATTTTTAATGTAAAAAGTCAAGAAGCAATTTATGAAATCACCTAATTGTTATTTATGTGGTGGAAAGAAAGTGAATCTATTGTATTCAGTTGATGAATGGAATATTTATAAATGTGAAGAATGTCTATTTGTATATGTTTATCCGTTACTTAGTAGCAAAGAATTAAAGACATTATACATCAGATTTAAGGCAAATATATTTGAAAAATCTAATATTATTCTTGCTGATGCTAAGCATTCTATCAAATATTTTAGTAAATATAGATTAGGAAAGAAAACGTTGCTAGACATTGGCTGCGGGAATGGGATATTCATGGATGAAGCGGTTAATAGCGGATGGTTAGTTACAGGTATTGATACCTCATTAGATTTAGTTAAGTATCTTAAAAAAACTT